>Ga0209158_1001295_pt1 | contig 16880 bp, 10 predicted proteins | sample GraSoiAngelo_140_FD_185897 | JGI IMG/M metagenome (GOLD analysis project Ga0209158, IMG submission 185897) | Grasslands soil microbial communities from the Angelo Coastal Reserve, California, USA - 14_0929_12_30cm (SPAdes) (version 2) | ecosystem: Environmental > Terrestrial > Soil > Grasslands ...
AAAATAGGAATTGAGCGCAACGAAGAAGCGGGGAGCGCCAGCTCCCCGATGAAAGAACCGTAGCCGGAGCGAGGACGCAGTCAAGGACGCGGAGTGAGGCACGAGCGGAGCGCCGCGAAGCGGGCTTCGATCCTTGACGGCGGTCCGAGCGGAGGCTACAAGCGTCAACACCGACTCCAAAGGGGCGCCCCTCTATATTGCGTCAAAGGGACCGGAGAAACTCGAGAAGGGCTTCCTTTTCGTTCGATTTGAGCTTTTCGAATTTCTCGGTGACCTGCTCGGCCTCGCCTTTGTGGCGAACGATGGCGTCGAGAAGCGTGACCGAGGCGCCGTCGTGCATCAGGCGCGAGTGCAAACGCACACCCCATAGCGGTGCCGTACGGATTTTGTTGGCAGAGCCTTCGAATGCCGGAATGGATAGGTTTTTCCAGGTGATCGAATACATTTTCTTGCCGTAGTGCTCGGTCATGGACTGGACAATTCCATCGCCCGTGCCGACATCGTGAAGCAAGAAATCAGCGTAGGGATGAAACTGTTTGTCCGCCAGGGCGGCAGAAACGGTGAGAGTGCCGCCGTTCAGCGGCGTGCCCGCGGAGGCGGTGGTCAGCGTCTCGACGTGACACTGCTCGCAGCCCACTTTTGCGAACAGCTGGGCGCCTTCCCTGGCCTTGGGGGTCGCAGCAAGTTGCGCGTCGCGTGCGGGAGCCTTAGTGGCACGGATGAAGCGGGCGAAATGATCGATGTCGGAGAGGCCGTCGGACCCAGGCTGGTCATTGGGTTCCCTAACCGTGTTGCAAAGATTGGTGACTTCATCGGGTTGCAGGCGGCTGGTAATGCCCATTTCGTTGAGGTACGCGTCGGCGGCAAAGGAGAGCAGGCTGGCTTGCTGGTCCTTCCAGCCGAAGCGCCCGACGGCGGTCTGGCCAGGCGCTTCGATGATAGGAACGTAGAGGGCCTGGCCGCAAATCTTGTGGTGGCCTTTGTTGCACTGCTCTTTCGCAAGGTTCACAAAAGTCTGATCGGGTGTAGCTTCGACAAATCCGTCCCCTAAAAGATTAAGGGAAACGCGGAAGGTGCGGATCTGCCCTGAATCGGGGACGCGCTCCTCGATCTCGGTGGCGGGGAAGGCGGCGCTCGGACAGATGGCGCGGTCGTTCACGAGCGAGCGGCCCTTGATGATCTCGGTGCCGTGAGCGATGGGGATTTCCGGATTTTCAAACCTGCCATGGGGACCGCGATGGCCCACGCGCAACTCCGAGATCTGGGTGGAACCGCCCGAAGTCGGGTTCTGATGGCACTCGCGGCAGGACTGCGCGTTATACAGCGGTCCAAGTCCATCGGGAACCTGTTCGACCTCGTCGAACTTGGCCTGATCCACGGCGTGCGTGGCGTCGTCCACTATTCCGTTGCTTTTGTTGTCAAAGCCTGTAGGTGCTTCGGGAAAGGTCGCAGCAAGAGCACAGACGGCGAGAGCCAAAACGGGCACACCAAAGACGAGTTTCATGAGCACCTCGAGGCGGGCCAGGGTACGCCGACTGTAACCTACCCTTCGAAGAAAACAAAGCGCAAAACTCGGGCAGGGCCAGCAGGGAAACCCGGGCAGGTTCAGAGCGAAACGACAGAATCGAAAGACGCCCCTCTCTCGGACCGTCTTGGCAGCGCCCACAGCCCAGCCGTGCGAAGAGTCGCTGTTTTGTCTAGAGCGCGCGCAGGAAATCGATGATTCCCTGTTGCTCCTCAGTGCTCACCTTATTGAACTGATGGATGACCCGATTGGCCTCGCTGCCTCTGCTCTTGTGCGCCCGGATGGCTTCCACCAAGTTGGACGTGCGTCCATCGTGGAGGAAGAAGATGCGTTGCCCGACGCCCCAAAGCGGAGCGGTCCGGAACTCGTCCGGGCCGGCGGCGCCTTGCGTGATGCCGTCGGCCAGGCCTTTGCCCATGTGGTGAACCAGCAGGTCGGAGAAAAGGTGCACGGTTTGGTTCGACAGGGCGGCGCTTGGAACCGTCGCGGAGCCGCTCGCAATCATCTTACCCGTGGTCAACGAAGGCGTGTGGCAATGGGCGCAACCAATTTTTATGAAGGTCGCTCGTCCGTTCGCTATGGTGGGCGTGTCGGGCGCGGGCGTGGGCGGAGCCAGCATGCGCATGAAGTTGGCAAAGCCCTCTATGTCGGAGATGACGGCGGGATTGGAAGTGGCGGAAGTCGCAGGCGTCGTAAAGTTGAGCACGTTGTTCGGCGTCGCTGTGAAAATGCAGGACGGAGTCTCGTCGCGCTCCTGAGGAAACAGTTCGCTCGTGATGCCCATTTCCACGTTGTAGGCCTCGGCGGCAAACAGCAGCAGGGATTTGTTCTGCGCTTTCCACCCGAAACGAGTGATGGTGCCGTCGTTGGCGCTGCGGTTTACGTTGCCGCTCAAGATCGCGTTCGGGTGGCCGGAAATGCCGAGCGAAGCCTTCAAGGTCGCATTGGCTTGCAGGTTGGCGAGGATGGCCGAATCCGGGATCGCTTCGATCAGGCCGGTTCCAAAAAGCGGCGTCGGTATTCGGAAGATGATGTTGGCATTCCCGCCTTGGCCAGTGAGCGGATTTCCCGCAGGCAGGAAGTCAAATTGACGGATATTGCAGCCGGCGGCGTCTTGCCGACCGGTGATGACGAACAGCGCGTGAACATTGCCGTCGGGAACGCCGTTACTTTTCTTGAAGCGCGTTTCACGGACCGGGCCATTCGGCGCGATGAACCATGGCACGGTGTTCTTGGCCCCATCGAGCGTCGCGACGGAGATCAAAGGGTTCTGCGCCGGGCTCGATCCGCCCCCATTGGGCTGCGAGTGGCAAGAGAGGCACTGGTTGGAGTTGAAGCGCGGCCCGAGCCCGTCGTTCGAGTCTCCCTGGACCGTCTCGATTTCGCCAAACCTGGACTGACCGTCCTGGAAGAAAACTGTTTCATCCGCCGTGAGACCCGGCAGCGGTCCGCCAGCGCCCGGCGGGCCACCGCGCACGCCGGGGTCAACGGCACCGGATTTGGCTTGACTCGAACGGGAAGGCGTTGAAGCGAGAACACAGATAGCGAGAGACAGCACGGCCACACCCTGAAACGGTTTCATCGGCACCTCGAGGTGGGCCAGGTCACAGTGAATGTAACTTACACTCGGGAAAAAACAAAGCAGAAAATCAGTGGCTCTTTTTTCTCCAGTCAGCTAACCCGGAGTTAGAACACCTCACTCCTCGCCTAGTCCTTCTCGACAGCCTGGCGCGACTCGCGGCGGCGAGCGCCCGCGGATTCCTGCGGCGCGGCCCAAGACGCCAGGAGTTCCTCGGCACGCGCAATGACGCGATCAACCAATCCCTGCGAAGGCAGGCCTGCGGCGAGCGGGACTTGCAGCGGCTGGGCTTGTGAGGCCGCGTTCTTGCGAGCCGAGCGCGGTTTCGCTTCGACCGGGATGTCGAGCGACTGCAGCTTTTCGATGACCGGCTTCATGGTGCGCTCGGGATTGCGGAAAAACTCCGTGCTACGAATGCGCGTGAAGATCCAGCCCATGCGCTCGAGAATGGACTGACGGTCCATGTCTTCCTGGAGCCTTTCGAGCGGATGATAGCGGTCGCCGTCGCACTCGATGGCAAGACGCTTGCCGTTGCCTTCGACGACGAGGTCGATGCGGAAGGAGCCCACCTTCCACTGTGCCGCGACGTTGTAGCCGGCGGCCTCGAGACGCTTCATGACTTCGCGTTCCAACGAAGATTGGCTGCGCTTTTCCTTTTCATCGAGCGCGCGCATCAGGCGGCTGGGATCCTGAGCGTGCTCGATCAATAGGCGGCGAAGATCCTCGGCTTTCAAGTCGTTATGCGCGTTGAGCGAATGGACCACCCACATCTGGTCGCGGGCGCGGCTGGCGGCGACGTTGAAGCGCTGCTTGAAAAGCTCCTGGTCGCGCATGGACAGGGGGCCGCGCTCGGCAGTGTCCACAAGAGAGATAAAGATTACGTCGCGCTCATCGCCCTGGAACTGCGCGGCGTTGCCGCAGAGCAGGCGATGGAACTCGTAGCGACCGGGCGAGATATGCGCACGCAACAGGTTATCGATTTCGAGCGCTTGTTCATCGCCGACAAGAGACACGACGCCAAAGCTGAGCGGCTGACCTGCGCCATTGTGCTGATACTCGCGCTGTTCCATCGCCGAGGCGATGAGCGCGGCCGTGGCCAGTGCCTCCTGGCGATTGACCTTGCCGTCGCGGCTGGAGCCCGAAACGCGATAGGCCACCGTGTGCGGAAGCAGATGCACACGGCTGGCGTCGCGCAGCGGCTTGATGCGCCAATCGTAGGAAATCATGTTGCTGAACTGAATGATTTCCGGGACGCAACGGAAATGCTCGACAAGGCAAGTCGTGCCGCCGAAGGATTGCCGCGCCAGGTCGTAGATGGAGATTTGGCCGTCATACAGATCGGAGTTCGGGATGCCCTGCAGGTACTGAAAGATGAGGTTTTGAATGATGCCGAGATCCTGGCCGACCGCGGACGGGCTGACCTGTTCGTGGTCGCCGACGACCAGCACGGTTTTGCCGAGATAAAGCGCGGCCAGCGCCATTACATCGCTCTGGCTGGCCTCGTCGATGATCACGACGTCGAACCGTGTCAAACGGGGATCGAAGTTCTCGACGACTCGCGAGAGCGGCATGACCCAGACGGGAACGGCGCTGCGACACTCGGACATCTTTCGGGCGGCTTCCGCGCGCAGCAAAGAGACGCGAATGCCGTGGCCCTTGCCGATTCTGCGAATGGTATCGAGCCAGCCGACCAGCGCCTGACGCTGGCGTGGAGAAGTGCGGCGAGCCTGCCAAGACCAGGCACGACCGTCGATCAGCTCGACGGTCACGCGGCGAAGATGTTCGCGGAGCTTTTCGATTTTCGATTGCAGCGCTTCGAGGGAAACCTCGGCGCGGCGATCGAGTTCATCGTTGAGCTGGCGCCAAATCCAGGCAGCGGCCGGATCGCGAGGCGGCTCGCCACGGCCATGCACACCGGTGCGATTGCGAATCGCCGCGGCCCACGCCGGTGCCGCGCTCTCCAGTTTGCCGAGGAGCGCGCGGCGAAGATCGAGGTCCGCCTGGCGGCTCTTCAGTTCGAGAAGAAGATCATAAGCTTCGCGATATGCGCGGCAATCCTCTTCGTGAATGGCTTTCTGCAAATGGACGAGAATCTTGGCTGCGCGGGAGTTGCGCGAGGCGACCTTGTGGCGGCTCTTCAAGTCGCGAAATTGTTCTTCGAGCTCGAGCACCCGCAATTTTTTGCGGCGCGAGTCCAGAATGGGCAGGAGTGCATCGGAAACGGCTTGGCCCAAGCGCAGCAATTCGCCTTCCGCTCCCAGGACCGCAGGCTGTTCGGCCAGAAATTTTTCCCAGCGAAACGCGAGGTCGGCAAGCTGCTGTTGGAGCGGAAGCCATGTCGATCTATGCCAACCGAGGCAATCCTCGACGGAATCGCAGTATTGCATGAGTGTTTTTTCCGCTTGTGCGCCCATCTGCGAGGACGGAGGTGCGCCAAGCGGGGCCATCTGGCGGTCCCACCGCGCCGAAAGCTCGCGGCGCAGATTTTCGAGCTGGGCCAGCGTGTGCAGGGTGCGAAAATGCTCGAGAGAGCGCGGGCGACCGCGGTTCACCTTTGCTGAATCGATGAATTGGTTCCAGGCTTTGTGGGTGAGCAGCGTGAAGGAGCCGATTTTGCCGCCCTGCTCGAGGTGACCAAGGATTTCCGTGGCCACACGCAGCTGCTCTTCGAGGTCGGGAGCGTCGGGGAGCTGCGGGCCATATTTCACGACAGACTCTTCGGCGTTGGCCGCCTCCTGATGAACTCGGCGCACAAGATTGACCAATTGCTCCCAAGGCTGGCGGTGTGCGCCGCCGTACTTTCCCGCGTAAACCGCCGCGAGCTTCCACTTGTCGTTGCCGCAGAGTGGCGCGACGGCTTGCGTCAAATTCGCGATAAGCGCTTCGAACTCTTCGGTTGTACCTTCGGGAGCGCCGGATTCCCACAGTTCGGAGCGAAAATCCAGATCCTCCATGCCCAGCCGGTTGCGTTCGCTGACGAAAGCGTCGAAATCTTCGGGCCGCGGCAGGTCCTGCATCTCAGGAAGCGGGCCGGAAAGCGCGGCTTCGTCTTCGGCAGACAGCGAGACATTGGTGCGGTAGAGGTCGCTCAGTTCGCCCGAAGCAAGAGGCAGGGGAGCGACCGCGGCGACCGGCCCGGGAACCCAGCCGTAGAACTCTTTCTCTTGCGCAATTTTGCGCGCAGCGTCGGCCGGCGACCAATGTTTTTCCCCGAGGGTGACTTCCCGATATTCATCGGCGCGGGCCTCCGAGAGTTGATTTCGAAGCTCTTGCAACTTCCTCATGAGATCGTGGCGCTGGGATTCAGACTTCTTGGCCTCCACTTCCAATGCTCGCGCATCGGCGCGGGAGAGCCTTTCGGCGATCGCGCCAACGGCGCTTTCCAATTGTTTGCGGCTATCCAGGTCGCTTTCGAGGACGCTGACGCAGAGCGGGCGCAATTCCGGAACAATGTGATGGCGAACCATGCGCAACGCTTTGGTCGTGTGGCTGGTAACCAGAACGCTTTTTCCCTGCGCCAGCAAGTGGCCGATCAAATTACCGATGGTATGTGTCTTGCCCGTGCCGGGAGGACCTTGAACCAGCACGCCGCCGTGCTCTTCAAGTTGCCGCGCGATCCGAATCTGTTCGGGATTGGCGGGCTTGCTGAGCAGAACGTCCACGCCGTTCTCCGCCGCTGCGTTTTCAGAGGTTTCCGCATCTGCCGGCTCAGCATCGGGGATGGGCGACTCTTCCCCAACGATATTTAGGAGAGACCAAGGGAGATCCTCGCGCGTGCGAACGTCGGCAAGAATCCCTTCGATGGCTGCGGCAAAACCTAGCGTGCGAGGCCGCAAAAAGATAACCGGGTCGCGGCCGATGCGCGGATCGGGTTGTTCGCTCCGGGGCGCGGAGTCTTCGAGGAATTCCCCGCGCGGGGACAGCTGCACGACCATGCGCTTGAGAAAATTGGAAGTCGTGCCGTTATACAAAGGATGAAAACCGCCCTGCTCCAGCTCCTCGCGGCAACGGCCGATGACCCGTCCGTCCACATCGGCCATGGATTGGAAAAGGGCGGAGTAAAGTTCGACGGGATGTTCCGCTTCCGAGAGGGTGAATTCCGGAACCGCGGCGTCAAATTGAAGTTGCAGGCGCTGTAAGAGGATGGGGTGGAAGATGCCGCCCTCGGCGCGCTGCCAGCTCAGGATGCCGTCTCCGAGGACCAGCTCGACGCGTTCCGCCTCGCGGTCGATCCGACCATAAAGGGAGTAAAGGGTCTCGAAGAGCTGCATCGCCTGGCGCGCCGGCTTCTCGGTGCGCGCCCACTCGTCACGAAGCACTGCCCAGCGCCGAAGCGCGCCGGTACGCGCCGGATCCGCGGCGAAATGTATGGTCAGGATCGCGCCATTCCCTTGCGGTTCCTCGCGAGACTCGGCCACCAACGCGAAATGGAAGGGATCATCCCACCCGGGTTCCAGCCAGGAGGCAATCTCGTTGGGGGGCTCGGGAGGCCGGGTTAACAGCGGCCGCTGCACGCGCAAAGAAAAAATGGCGCTAGCCGGAGCCGCTTCGTTCTGACCATCGCCACCCTTTGTTTTGGTTGAGCCTGGGCTGGACCTTGCCGCGCTATGCCGGATGGCGGAATGGGTGGGCAAATCGTGCAGCCAGAGATGCCAGGGCTGTTCGCGAATCTGTCGCTTCGGGGGATTGCGATGCTGGTTCAGCGCCTCGAGATAACGGAAAACACGGGTGATTTTTTCCCGAGCGACACGCAGTTTCTCAGCTTCCATGAGTCTCCACCCCAGGAGTGTCCCGGCTGGGATGGGCTATAGCAGGGCCCAGAATAACAGCGTCCAGCAGACCTCCTCAAAGTTTCTCGTTACTCTAACCCCGAAGACCTGATTTAGTTGCGGGAAAAGTCCGGCTGCAGAAAATGAATTTGGCGGCTCAGGGACGAAAAAAAGGTGAAAGTCGGGGTCGTGCTTGTTACAAAAAGTGCCCCGAAAGCAGTACTGCAAATCAGACCATTTTTGATTGCCAAATATCTCACCAAGGTAGAGAATACAGGATCTGCTATGTGAGCCCGACTTTGCCCGGGCTTACTAGCTCGGAACATCTTTATTTCCCCAGCTCTCTGAAGAACAGGTCCGAGAAGATTTCCAGGGTTCCTGAGGAAACTTATGGAACAAAATCGCCGTCGATTTTTGCGGAAAGTGCCGACCGATCCCGCTTTCATCCAGATTGAGCGCGATGAAGTTGGGAAAGTCCTGAATGTTTCCGAAGGGGGACTGAGCTTCAGCTCGGTCACACCCGTTCCTCGAAACTTGCCGGTCTATTTCTGGTTTTCCTTCAACCTCAAGGACCGGATTGAAGCCATGGGCGAAGTGGCGTGGACAGATCTCTCGAGAACCGTCGGGGGCTTAAGGTTCACGCAACTCTCCCAGGGAAGCCGCGAGCAAATCCAGAAATGGTTGTCGCGGCTGCGTACCGAAGAAGCCGCGCGCGAGGTTCCGAAAGAGGTCGAAGTGGCGGAGGGGATTCCGGAAGAAGAGCAAGCCCTCGTTCCCCAGCTGGTGGCCGCCATGCCAAATCGAGCGAACGAGGCCATCCCGCAGCCGATCCCCATCAAGACGCGCGAGAGGAAGGCCGGGGAACCCGACCGAGTGGCCAGATTCGTGTCCAAGGTTCGCGGCTACCGCCCGCACCTGCCGTTCCAAGGACGGACCGCTGAAGGGGCAAAAGGCGCGCAGCCTCCCGCACTGGCCATGGCACCGCCAGCGCCACCGCCGCCCGCGCTGACAAACGAACCAGTCGAGCCGCCGAAGACGCGCCCCGGCCGCTCGATGTTCTCCCTCGAAACCGTAGCCACGCAGGGCCCCGAGCCGGGAGATTCCAAGTCTTCCTCGCTCTCTTTTAAGGGAATCGAGTCCCTGGTGGAACTGGTTCCTGTGCAGCGGTATCTCTCGGCCAAGAAGCGCCAGCTTCTTTGCGGAGTCATTCTGGGCATTTGCATGTCCGCTGCGGTGATGCTGCTGGTCCTAAAGTTTTGGAGCTACCGCACGCATGCCGCGATGATAAAGCCCGCGGGTACCGAGTCTTCCGGTTTGCGAAATAACGTGCCAAGCGAGCCTGCTGACCCTTCCTCATCGACGCTACCGGCCGCCAAACCAAGCTATCCGGTTGCGGGAGTCTTCTCCGATCCGGCTCCCATTCCGTTCAAGAACAAGAAAGCAGCGACGCCCAACCTGGTCGCGAAAAGTCAGGCGGCAGATCCCTTTTGGGATAAGCCTCGGACGGTTGCGGCCAAGGGAACCAAGCAATCTGCAGGAGCGTCCGCTCCATCGGCATCGAACACCGCCTCGACCGGAAGCAAGAAGTCGGGCATGACGCCGAACGAGTTGTGGGGCGAGGTCCAGGCAGGAAACAGCAAAGCTGCAGTGGAGTTGGCGGAACTTTATATCAAGGGCGACGGCGTGCCCCAGAACTGCAAGCAGGCGCGCGTCTTGTTGCTGGTGGCCTCCGAAAAACGCAACACCGCTGCCATCAAGAGGTTGCAGCAGCTGGACAAGGGAGCGGCCTGCCAGTAACTTGCCCTCCGAGCCGCGCGGGTTCTAGCTGGTTCGATGAATGTGCCGAGGATGACCCGGCAGGCTCGGTTCTCGCGTCTGCGGGATTCGTCCGCCGCTCGCCCTAAACCCCCTAACGATTACGAAGGAAGCTCACCGAACGCGGGACTAGGCTACACCGGCCGGCGGATGCCCAGTTTGCGCATGCGGGCCTGGAGCGTGGTGCGCTTCATGCCCAGCAGAGTGGCGGCTCCTTTGGGCCCGGCGATGCGCCACTGCGTTTGCTTGAGCGCGCGCAAAATGTGCTGGCGCTCGGCCTCTTCGAGAGTGGAAATCGAGGAGGTTAAGGAGGAAGAGGCGGCATAGGAAGTAAAGGGGGAAGAAGCTTCGGCACCGGGAGCTGCGGCGGAGCCCGAGGCGTCTTTGAGTTCAGAGAGCGGGATGCACAGCTCTTTGCCGGGAGAGAGAAGCACCGCGCGTTCAATGAGATTCTCGAGTTCGCGGACGTTGCCGGGCCAGGAGTAGCGCTCGAGGGCCTCCATGGCGTCGGCGGGAATGTACTGCACCTCTTTATTGAGGCTGCGGCTGAATCTTTGCACGAAGTAACGTACGAGCAAGGGAATGTCTTCGTGGCGCTCGCGCAGCGCAGGAATTTGGATGGGGAAAACGTTCAGGCGGTAATAGAGGTCGTTGCGGAAGGCCCGCTGCGCGACCAGTTTCGAGAGATCTAGATTGGTGGCGGCGACGACCCGGACATCCACGCGCTGCGTCCGGGTGCCGCCGAGGCGCTCGAATTCCTGCTCCTGGAGGACGCGAAGCAATTTGGGCTGAAGCTCGAGCGGAATGTCTCCAACTTCGTCGAGGAAAAGCGTGCCACGGTCGGCCAGCTCGAAACGGCCGATTTTCTGGTTGATGGCGCCGGTGAACGCTCCCTTCTCGTGGCCGAAAAGCTCCGACTCCAGCAGACCGGACGGAATAGCCGCACAATTGATTTTCACGAACGTGCGGTCGCGGCGCGGACTGAGATTGTGGATGGCGCGCGCGAAAAGCTCCTTGCCCGTGCCGGTTTCGCCGAGCAGCAGAACGGTGGTGGCAGCGGGAGCGGCGAGCTCCACCTGGCCGAGAGCGCGCTTGAGCACCGCGCTTTCGCCGACAATCTCCTCAAAGTTGAGCTCGCTGCGGATTTCTTCCTCGAGGTAGAGTTTCTCGACGGCCAGCTTGTCCTTCAGCGCGTCGATTTCCTTGAACGCGAGTGCGTTTTCGACGGCGATGGCGATTTGCGCTCCGACCGGCTGAAGCAGTTCCACGTCCGCCTGAGTGAAAGCATCGAGGCGGCGGCTGGCAAGGTTCAAAGTGCCAATGGTGCGGTCGCGATGGATGAGCGGCACGGAGCAAACGGCCTGCAAGCCTTCGGCGCGAAGAATGCTGACGACTTCACTGGAGTAAGTGTCGAGCTCAGCGCCGCGCGCAAGGCACGGCTGTCCGGTGACAATGGCGCGGCCGGCGGGCGTGTTTTCCAAGGGTACAACGGTGTCCGGCTTGAAGATGTTCTGGTTGGAAGGGAAATAGAAGGCGTAAATTCTCAGCGTTTTCGAAGCAGGATCAAAAAGTGCCAGGCTGGTGTAGTCGTGGTGGATGACGCGTTCGAGCGTCGAAACAATGCCCGGGAAGAGCTCTGGGAGTTCGCGGCTGCTGATGAGCACGTTGTTGACTTCGAGAAGCACGCGGAAGCGGTCGCGCTCGCGCGCAAGCTGCTTCTGGTAGGCCTGGGAAGTTTCCAAGTTGAGCGCGTTATCTACCGCCACCGCCACCTGGCTGGCCACGCGTTGCATGAATTGAAGCTCGGTATCCGCGATGCGCTGCGCTACCGTGTGCCCGAAGCATAGGGCTCCGAGGCGATGTTGCGCGGTGGTCAGGGGAATAATGGCCATGGAACGGACGTTATGTCCGCGCAGCCGTTCGATGAACTGGGGAAAACGGGTTTCCTGGTCCAAATCGTCGATCAAGTACGGCTGCTGATTCTGCCAGGCCCACCCCGAAGGAGAGTCCCCGAGGGGCACTTCACTGCCGGTTTGCTTCTCGACGGGGATGCGGCTTTCGAGAATGTGCAGACGCATGACGTTCTTCGCGGCGTCGTGAAGAACCAGCGTGAGGAAGTCGAAATCAATGACGGAATGAAGCCGCGCGGCAAGATCATGAAACAGCGCAGGAAGATCGCGCTGCTGCGCGATGGCCTCGCTCACCTCGAGCAGGGCTTCGAGCTGGCGCCGGGAGTGCTCCCGCGAGGAGGTCTGCGGCACTTCCGGCGGAGAAACCACGTGTTCCGCCATAACAGGCAGGATACAACGAAAAACAGCTTTCAAAAAATGCTTACGGTTTCGGTGTGGGCTTTGTAGCGGGCCGCGCGGTTGGTGCTGGCGCCTGACTCGCCGCCGGTTGAGCGGTGGGCGGAGTCGCCGGTGCAGGCGAAGCAGTAGGTTTCGCTTGGATGGAGAGCAACTCAACCTCGAACACGAGAGTGGAATTCGGACCGATCGCGGGGCTCGCTTGGCGCGGACCGTAAGCCAGGTCCGAAGGAATAAAGAGCTGCCACTTGGATCCCACGGGCATCAACAGCAGCGCTTCGGTCCAACCCTTGATGATTCCGCCAACCGGAAAACTCGACGGCTGGCCGCGCTTGTAAGAGCTGTCGAACTCCGTGCCGTTGATGAGCGTGCCGCGATAGTTGACGGTGACGGTGTCAGCTGCTGTCGGCTTTGCTCCCGTGCCCTCCTGGAGAATTTTGTATTGCAGGCCGCTCGGGAGGGCGACTATGCCATCTTTGGATTTGTTGGCGGCGAGGAAGGCGTCGCCTTCTTTCTTGTTGGTCTCGGCAGCCTGCTGCATCCCTTGTTCCTGCTTCTTGCGCAGGTCGGCTTGCAGGTTGGTCAGAATCGACTGCGCTTCCTGATCGGTCATGAGTAGATTGCCCCCGCCGAGCACATCCTGGATGGCGCGGAGCAGGACGGCGGTATCCACGTCCACGTCATCTCGCTTAAGGCTTTTGGCGATGTTCATGCCGATGCTGTAGCTCAATTTGTCCTTGGGGGTGTTGAGCGTGAGAGCAGCGGGAGTTTGCCTCGAAGAAGCTTGCCCGGACTTGGCGGTCCCGGGTCCCTTGGCGGGCGCCTGCGAACTGGCTTTAGCAGGGGGATTTTGCGCTCCCGGAGCCGGCGCTTGTTGCGCTTGTGCGGAAGACCAGAAGAGCGCGCCGGTTGCCACTATAGACAGTACAAAGATTGATAGCTTTTGCATCAGAATATTCTCGCATTGGTTGATACCTTTAGCAAGCGAAACGGGGAGCTCTGTATCTTCAAAATCGGAAGGCCGCGGGATATCGAAGGCTCGTGTCCATCAAGGATGCGATCTTCGCAAGGGAATGGATGCCGCCGCGTGCGCCGACGCCCGTGCAGTTGAGCGCGGCGGCAGCGCAAGCGAAGTCGAGCCGCTTCTGCAAGGGCCAGCCTTGCAAAAGCGCGTAGATAAAGCCGGCGTGGAAGAGGTCGCCGGCGCCGGTGGTGTCGACGGTGTCCACATGAAACGCGGGAGCGTAGTGGAATTGCGCGCCGTCCCAGGCGAGTACGCCGTCGATGCCGAGTGTGGCGGCGGTGAGGCGGCAGCCGAAGCGACGATGGACGGCGGGGAGGGACTGTTGCAAATCGTCGGTCGACACAAGCTTGCCGGGAATATCACGGCTGCTGATCAGATAGTCGACATTTTCAAGCAGCGCTTCGACGCCGGGATAGAGTTCATCCAGGTCGGCGATGACCGGAACTTCGGCGGCGCGCGCCCAAGCGGCGGCTTGGGTGGCAGCCGCGGTGTCGTGGCCGTCAAGGTGAAGTGCGCGCGAGTTGACGATCCAATCGCGTTGCAGTTCTTCAGGGCGAAGGGCGAGGCGGTGGTCGCGCCGCCACAAGACGGTGCGCTCGCCAGAATCGTCCACAAGGATGAGGGCTTGCTGACTGGGGCAATCCGGCGCGGTGAGCAGATGCGCTTCAACGCCGAGGCGCGAGAATTCCGCAGCGTGCAGCGCAGCCGCGCTGTCCCCGCCCACCTTGCCGACGTAGCGCGTACGGAGTCCCCACTGCTGGCAGGCGACGACAGCGGTGGCGGTTTGGCCGCCGGGTAGAACGGTAGTGGGGCGAATCTCGACTTTGGTGCCGCGCGCGGGATAGTGCGCGACGGGAATCAGCGTGTCCGTGGCGTTGAGGCCCACGCCGGCGAGATCGACTTTTTCCACCTTCGAGAGGGCGGTCATCTGACTCCAGGCCACTCTAAAACGAAGCGAGCAGGATTGCAAAGCGGAACCGTTGCGAAGACGCAGGAGAAAAGCGTTTCGTCGTGACCCTTGCCACTGCTTAGGTCGAGCCACCAGCCTCGGGCCTGAAGGCGCGAGTTCGAGCGCCCGGGATGACACACTCACAAACCGCGAAGCGAGGAGGATTCCGGAGGCCGCAGGCAATTTTAATTGAAGCGGGTGGTGCGCCAGAGGGCAAAGGCAGAGATAGCTAGCACCAAGAGCAGCGCTATAGCCAACAGCGCAGCGGGGCCCGCATGCAAGCCCATTCGCGGGACGCGAGCCATCCCGGCAAAAACAACAAAGATACCGCTGGCGGCAGCGACGAGAAGCCAGTCCCAGACGCTACGGGAATACACCGACTCATCCGCAGCCCGGCGGCCGTCCAGGCGGCCTTCAACGTAGTCTCGAGCAACGCCGTAGCGGCGGGCTTCGGCGCGGCCGCTTCTTTCCAGCGCGCCTGCTCCTCGCCGGAAGCCGAAGAAAATGCAACGGCGGCGACTCCGAGCATCATGAGCAAGGAGCCGCCAACCACTTGTAAATAGGTGCAAGAAGGGCGGCCGTGCAGTTCGCCAAAGACAAAAATACCCCAGAGCAGACCCCAGAGTTGATTGGAATTGGAAAGCGGAATGCCGCGGCTGATCCCGACATATTTTGCGGCGTACTGCTGGAAGAGATCGCCGATCACCCAGATAAAGCCGCCGAGCATCAGCCAGAAGATCACGCCGCAAGCGCCGAGCAATTCCTGCCAAAGCGGGGTCAAGCCGGTATAGTCAACGGCCAGCGCGGACATCATGCCCACTTCGCCGAAGGTGAAGAAAGTTACGAAGGAGAGCGGATTCATTCCGGTCAGATAGGCCTTGCGATAAGGAATGTACATCGTTCCCCAGAGAACGCCGGCGCCGAGCGCAGCCCAAACGCCCCGCAAAGAATGTCCCGCCGGGCCTTGCGTGGAAGAAGCGATGGCGAGAAGCGTGGCGCCCGCGCACATCACGAGCGCGCCGCCGAGCACGCCGGTCCAGCGACGCCAGCCGGCCGGGTGTGCGCCAATTTTGTAGGTGGAAGTTGTGTTTTTTCTTTTTTGGCCCGATAATCTGAATGAGTACAGACATTCAGATAGGAGGCACTGTGAACCAACCACTGCGCGATCTGGAGTTGCGCCGGGAAGAGCTGTTCCGTCAGATCGAGAATCTCGGCGATTTTCGCCGGGGCATCATTTCCGTGAATTATCGCAAATGCGGTAAGAGCAACTGCGCCTGTGCCCGTAAGGGCCACCCAGGGCACGGTCCCCAATATCTGTGGAACGTCAGCGTAGGCGGTAAGACCCAGGCACGGAATCTGCCCCTGGGGCCGGAACTGGAGAAGGTGCAACAGGAAGTGGAACGGTACCAGTCGTTTGTGCGCCTGTCCCAAGAGTTGATAGCGGTCAACGACCAGATCTGTCAATTGCGTCCGGCCCGAACCATCAAGGATGAAAACGAACTGGAGCAGTTGAAAAAAAAACTGCGGAGGAATTTCGTCGAGAAACGGAAAAGGAAATAGACCGGCTCATGGGGCAGGTGCTGCAGGATCGCGAGCGGCTGGGACACCTGGATCTGGAAGCCAGCGAGATGGCCATTCGCACGGCCATGCATCAGATGGGGGGCGTGCTCTTGGAGAAGCTGCTCAACAGCGATGGCGGAGGTTACCGCGGCGCCCACCTCGATTGCAGCCAGGGGCATGCCGCCGAATTTGTGGGCTATCGTGACAAAGAGATCCTCACCGTAGTGTCTTCTGTGGAAGCGCGACGTGCCTACTATCATTGCCAGGAGTGCCAGAGCGGATTTGCCCCCAAAGACAAAGAACTCGACGTAGTGGGGAGTTCTTTTAGTCCCGGGGTGCGGCGGATGATGGCTCGCGTAGGGGCCAAAGAATCCTTCGAGCAAGGTCGTGGGGACCTGGAAGCATTGGCTGGCGTGGTCGTGCGGACCAAACAGGTGGAACGAATCTCCGTGCAATTGGGTCAACAGGTCGAAGCTTTCTGCCAACGCGAGCGAGAGGCTATCGTATCGGGCAAAGTGACGCCTCTGGTTCCCCCCGTGCCGATCCTGTATATCGCCATCGATGGCACGGGCGTCCCGGTGGTCCCCCGCGAGACGGAAGGACGACGGGGTAAGGACGCGAGGGGCAAGGCCAAGACTCGGGAAGCCAAAATCGGCTGCCTATTCACCCAAACCAAACAAGACGACGAGGGATATCCCCTGCGGGACGAAAACTCCACGACCTACGTGGGCGCCATTGAGACCGCCGAGACCTTCGGTTGGCGGATCTATGCGGAGGCGGTGCGTCGCGGTCTGCGACAGGCCGCCAGGGTGGTGGTGCTGGGAGATGGTGGACCTTGGATCTGGGGGATTGCCGCGTTGCATTTTCCCGGGACCATCGAAATCGTGGATCTCTATCATGCCCGTGAACATTTGGCGAATCTGGGAAAATGCATCTATGGGCCCACCTGCAGGGAGGCGAAGCAATGGGCCGCTGCCCGTTCCGAGCAACTCGACCAGGGGGATGTCGAAGCGGTGATCACATCCATGAAGCGGTTACGGCCTCGCCAAGAACACGTCCAAAAAGAAGTCCGCAAGGCCATGGACTACTTCCAAACCAACAAAGAACGGATGCGCTACGCCCAGTTTCGGAGCCAAGGTCTCTTCGTCGGCTCGGGAGTGGTCGAAGCAGGTTGCAAGACGATCATCGGGCAACGACTGAAGCAGTCGGGAATGCGTTGGACAGTCAACCACGCCAACGCAATTATTGCCCTTCGTTGTTCCCAGCTCAGTGGCCGTTGGGAAGAATTCTGGGAACAACGCGCCGCTGGCTGATATCCGGCCGGTTTTTCACCTATAAATTTGGCGCACACCC
>Ga0209158_1001298_pt1 | contig 16857 bp, 14 predicted proteins | sample GraSoiAngelo_140_FD_185897 | JGI IMG/M metagenome (GOLD analysis project Ga0209158, IMG submission 185897) | Grasslands soil microbial communities from the Angelo Coastal Reserve, California, USA - 14_0929_12_30cm (SPAdes) (version 2) | ecosystem: Environmental > Terrestrial > Soil > Grasslands ...
ATAGCCCGACGCGTGCGTGTCGGGTTCGCAGTTCACGGGCCGCCCCGCTGGGCGGCCCGTCGGCGTTTGGGAGTTAGCTTGGTGCGGACGCTCTCTCCGGAGGATACGCGCGTTCGCTCAATCGCGCTGTTGCTACCGCTCGCGGTCGAGCCGCGCGATCACCCGCCGACCGCGGATGGTCGTCCCCGTGAGTCCCCGCACGGCGCGATCCGCCGCCCCGGCAGCCACTTCGACCAGGCTGAAGGTCTCGCGCACGTCGATTCGGCCGATGTCGTCTTTCGGCACACCGGCTTCGCGAATCAGCGCGCCGACGAGATCCTTGGCGCTCGCCCGGTCTTTCTTGCCGAGCCCGACGAACACCTTCACACGCTCGGCGCTGGGGGAGAGGGGCGGAGTGGTCCTTTCCCCTTTCCCCCTTTCCCCTTCGCCCAGAATCGCAAGCAGCGCCGCCGCCACCTCCGCCGGATCGAACCGCTCGAACAGGGGATCGAGCAGGGCGAGCTCCTGATCCACGCCGTCCTGGAGCACGCGAGCCACCCGCTCGCGCAACTCCTCGGCGCGGTCGCGCGCACGGTCGGCTGCGCCCGGGAGCGCGAGGGGCACCAGCGTCGCGACGGAGCGCAGATACGGCAGCTGGGCTCCGCTGATCAAGACGACCGGCTCGCCCAGACGGACCAGGGCCGCGAGCTCGTCGCGCGACGGTAGCGCGGTGCAGATCACAGCGTCGGGCCGCGCCTCGGGCGCTGGGATCGGACCGCCGCGCCAGATCAGGGGCTGCCTCGGGTCCAGCACGTCGAGGACATCCCGAACGACGGCCGGTCGCCGGCCCGGCGGACCGACGCAGTAGCGGACCCGCCCAGCGGGAGCGAGCGGGGCGCCGCTCTCGTCTACGGGCAGGGCGCCTACGACCAGCGGGCGGCGGGCATGTCGCTCGAGAAAATCGGCCAGCAGTGCGGGATTCCAGCTGAGCACCAGGCGCCGCGCCTCGCGCGCCTCGCCCAAGAGCGTATCGAGGGCGGCGGCGTGCTCCCCGGCGATGAGCGCCTCGGGCCACGCTACCACGACCGACCCCACCTGGTCGAGCTTGAGCGCGGCGCGCTGGACCAGCGCCGCCAGGTCCTTCACGGCCCCGGCGAGGATGTGCGGTGAGCGCTCTTTGAGACCGCGTGCGCTGCGGGCGAGCCCGGTGACGGCGTGGACGCTGAGCCCGGCGGGGGCCACGGCGGGCCACTGGGCCGCGGCCGCGTCGTCCGCGCAGACGATGAGCACGGGTGGACCGACCCCGGCGTCGCGCCCCGGGGTCGCACCCAACAGCTCCCACAACTGCTGCGCGCTCTCCGGGGCCGGGGGACACACCAGCACCACCCCCCTGCCGCGCTCCAGCGCGGTCTTCGCATCCGCTCCCGTCACACGGTCCTCGGTTGTCAAAGGGCGACCCGCCGGCCGGATGCTATCGTGTCAGGAACCCAAAGGCAACGTCTCCACCCTCAAGGGTGGGCCGACAGGGCAGGGGAACGTGGTTGCGTGGCCTGAGGGAACGGGGCTATCGTCCCGCGCATGACCCCGGCGTCCGGCCTGTCGCCCAACCTGCAACACCTCGAGACGTCCGCGACCATCGCGATCTCGCAGGAGGCGAAGCGCCGCAAGGCGGCGGGCGAGGACGTGATCGATCTGGGGGCGGGAGAGCCCGACTTCCCCACGCCATCCATCCCGGCCGACGCCGGGATTCGCGCCATCCGGGAGGGGAAGACCCACTACCCGGCGAACGAGGGGATCCTCGAGCTCCGGGCCGCCGGGGCGAAGCACCTCTCGCTGCTCTCGGGCGGCCGGGCCGTGAACGCCGACCACATCGTCGTGTCCAACGGGTCGAAGCAGTCGCTCTTCAACGTGTGCTTCACCCTGTTCGGCCCCGGCGACGTGGTCGCCATCCCGGCGCCGGCGTGGGTGTCGTATCCGCAGATCGTCTATCTGTGCCGCGCCCGGCCGGTGCTCGTCCCGGGCGATCCCGAATGGAGCCTGAAGGTGAGCGTGCGGGACTTGGATCGCGTGGTTCCGGGCGCCAAGGGTCTCGTGCTGTGCTCGCCGTGCAATCCCACGGGGGCCGTGTACACCCACGCCGAGATCAAGGCGATCGCGCAGTGGGCGCGCGATCGCAAGGTGTGGGTGGTCGCGGACGAGATCTATCGCCGGATCCATTACGGGACGGGTCCGGCGCCGTCGTTCCTGGATCTGCCCGACGAGCTGCTCGAGCGTGTGGTGGTGATCTACGGCGTCAGCAAGGCGTACGCGATGACCGGGTGGCGGATCGGGCTCGCGCTCGCGCCCGGGCCCGTGGCGAAGGCAATGGCGGCGCTGCAGTCGCACACCACGACAGGCGCGAACCACCCCGCTCAGGTGGCGGCGGCGGCGGCGCTGGGCGACGACCGGGTGGAACAGGATGTCGGCCGGATGGTCGCCGAGTTTCGCAAGCGACGGGATCTCGTGGTCACGCGCTTCCGGCAGGACCTGCCCGGCGTCGAGTTCGTCGAGCCGCTCGGCGCGTTCTATTTCTTTTTCCGCGTCGACTCGCTCGGGGGCATCGGCGGGACGGAGTTCTGCACGCGACTCATCACCACGACCGGCGTGGCGCTGGTGCCGGGGGCGGCGTTCGGCGACGACCGCTATGTGCGACTGTCCTACGCCGCTGCCACGGACAGCCTCCAGAAGGCGCTCGACCGAGTCGTCGCGTTCGCGAAAAAGCTGGCGGACTGAACGGGATGAGGGATCCGGGATGCGCGATGCGTGGTGCACCGACCCATCTCGCATCCCGCCTCTCGCATCCCGCTAGAGCCGTACAGCCCGCTCGCTGAGGAGCTGGACTCCGCTCTCCGTCATCACACAATCGTCTTCGATTCTGACTCCGAACCTCCCGAGCTGATAGATCCCAGGCTCGTCGGTGACCACCATGCCCGGCTCGAGGCGGAGTGCGTTGCCCTCCACGAGATAAGGCGGCTCGTGGCCGTCCATGCCGAGCCCGTGCCCCAGGCGGTGCGTGAAGAACGACCCGTAACCCGCGGCCGTGATCACCCTCCGGGCGGCGCGGTCCATGTCCTGGCACGGGGTGCCGGGTCGTCCCAGCTCGATCGCAGCGCTTTGCGCGTCGTGCACGACGTTGAACACCTTGCGGAACTCGTCTGCCGGACTGTCGCCGAACCAGATCGTACGCGTGATGTCCGATTCGTAGCCGCCGACCCGGCAGCCGCAATCGATCAGGACCACGGTCTCACGCTCGAGCGCGGCCGCGGCGGGGCCACCATGGGGCAGCGCGCTGGACGGCCCGAACTGCACCAGGCCCCCGCCCTCGGCGCCGCGTTGTTGCATCTCGTGCGACAGGAGTCGCGCCACGTCGCGCTCCGTCATCCCTCGGGCGAGCTGCCCGAACGTCGCGGTCATCGCGTCCTGCGTGATCCCGATGGCGCGGCGGATGAGGGCGACTTCCTCCGGGGCCTTCACGATGCGGAGCCGCTCGGTCACCGCTGCCGCGTCGACGAACTTCCAGCCGGGGAGCGCGGCCGCGAGCCGCAGCGATGTCTGATACCCGGTGGACGACTCGAGCGCGATCGTTCCCGCGCGTGGCGCCAGCCGGCGGACGGTGTCGCGCACCAGGGCGTACGGGTCGTCCTGCTCCTCCCATCCCCGCGCGTCCGCAACGGCGCCGTGCCGCTTGATCCGCTCGACCTCGAACGAGGGACAGACCACGGCCGGGACGCCTTCGAGCGGGAGAATGAGGGCGATGAGGCGCTCGCTGCGCCCGGGATTGTAGCCGGTGAGATACTCGTAGTTGGTGCTGGGTGTCGCGATGAGGCAATCGAGCCCGTGCGCCTTGAGCTCCGCCCGTGCGCGGTCGAGCCGGCGGGCGAAGACTTCCGGGGAAAGGGAAGGCTCCTGGGAGTGGCCAATGCGGAATGCGGAATTCGGAATGCGGAATCGACGCCCGACCGTCCAATTCCGCATTCCCCATTCCGCATTCCGCATTGCGTCCCCCGCAACGGCCCCCGCCACCGTGAGAAAGTCCCGCCGCTCCATCGTCCTAGCCCCTCCCCGAGGTGCGGTCTATATTATGCGCCCTCCGAAGACCCTGGAAGGCGTGGTTGTCGACGCACTTCGAAGCCCGTATCGAGCCGCTCGACGGCAAGCTCCCCAAGGTCACCTATCACTGGGATCCCGAGACCGACATTCTCTCCGTCGCGTGCAAGGGGACGGGGAAGGCCACGAGTTTCAACGGGACCGTGGATCTCGAGGGCAACGACGGTTCGTTCGTCGTGATCGACGTGGCGAGCGGCTGCTTGCGAGGCGTGGACGTCGTCACCTGGCCCGACGACATCCGCACCCACGAGCAGCTCGCGGCCCCGGCGCCCGCGAAAGACGCGCGTGTCGTGTTTCCCACGCGCAAGGCGCAACCCGAGGTGGCTGCCGTCGAGGTGGACACGCCGCTCACCGTGGAGAAAAACCAGGCCGAATCGGTGCTGCACATCCGCGTGGGGCGCCAGCGGCCAACGACCGTGGTGCGCGTGGCCGACCGCCTGCTCGTCGAAGTCGACAAGAGCTCGCGACTCGCGGGGCTGTGGTTCCTCGACGTACCGCCGTTCCCGAATGTGGAAGCGACCGCCTGAGGCGGAGGTTGGTGCACGCTTGGCGTGAGTGCCACGAACTCGCGCTCGCGGTTTACTGCCTCCTCTCCCTCGCCCGGTAGCGACCTCCATAACCTCCACAACCTCCAGAACCTCCGCAACGCCGTAGATTGTCTCTCATGTCCGACCAGCTTCCCCGCCTCGGCGGCCTCTCCGAGCCCGAGAAGTACGAGCGTCTGGTCGAGCGCCTGCCGGGCCTGTGGTGGAGCGACGCCGGACCGTTCGCGGGATTGCACGAGCTGAACGCGGTCCGGGTGGAGTACTTCCGCGCCGTGTTCAACGGGTTCGGCGACAAGCGCGTGCTCGATGTGGGGTGCGGCGGCGGGATCCTGGCCGAAGCCCTCGCGACCGAAGGCGCCCGGGTGACCGGGATCGATCCGTCGGAGCGCTCCCTCGCGGCGGCGCGCGATCATGCGCAACGCGCCGGCCTGGCGATCGACTACCGTCGGGGGACCGCCGAGGACCTGAAGGCCGCTGGGCTCGAGGGGACCTACGACCTCGTGTTCGCGGTGGACGTACTCGAGCACGTGGACGATCTCGATCGCACCCTCGCCGGGGTGGCGGCCGTCCTCGCGCCGGGCGGCGGGCTCGGGTTCCTCACCCACAACCGCACGATCGCCGGCTTCCTGCAGGTGGTGTGGGACGAGGAGTACGTGCAGCATACCATGCCCGAAGGCTTCCACGACTTCCAGCGGTTCATCACGCCGGCCGAGCTGACCGAGAAACTCGCCCGCAACGACATGGTGGCGCAGGAAATGAAGGGGATCGCGCGGGGCGGTGACGGGACCAGCCGCCGGGTCCTGACGGACGACCTGAGCATCACGTATCTCGGCTGGGCGCTGCGGACTCGATGACCGTCTCCGGCTCGTGGGTCGACGCGGTCGTCGCCGCCGGCGCCGTGCCCGCGTCCCACGTTCCCGAGGCCAGCCTCGGCCGCAACGATGTCGAGGAGTTCACCGGGGCCGATCCGGTCGAAGCCGGGGAGCTCCGCGTGCATCCGCTGGATGACGCGCGGCCGTTGGCGCTCGGAGCCGTGAGCTTCCTCGACGGCATCGAGCAGTGGCGCGTGGTCGGATACGGCGGGATCACGCCCATCGTGCGGGCGCACGCCGCCGCCGCAATCCGCCGGCGTGGACCGGACCGCCGTCTCCGCACGGTCGCCGAAGCCGCGGAGGAGGTGGCGATCACGCGGCTCGACCGGCTTCCGGCAGGCGTGCGCCGTGCGCTCGAGGCCGCCGACGTGCGCGTGCTCGACTTCCCGGCCGAGGATGCGGGCCAGCCGGCGCGCGCTCTGGCCGCCGCGCGGCTCGAGGTGCAGAAGGCCCGGGCCGCTCTCGAGCGGCGCCTGGCCGAGCAGCGGCTGCGCGCGCTGGCCGCCGACGAGTGGCTCGTGGTGGACGGCGTACTCTCGGATTCGGCCGCGCTCTCCGAGCATCCCCGCGCGCTAGGCGTCGTGAAGAGTCATGGTGCTCAGTACTTCGAAGGTGCGGAGTTGGAGCGGGCGCTCACGCTGCCGGACGCCCATCGCACCGGCGTCTTTCGACCCAAGGTGCGGGGGGCCGGGCGCGACATCTACTCCTGGTACGTGCGGCTGTGGCCGTGGGAGGGAAACGATCTGCTGTACGGCCTGCTGCGTCTCGAAGCCCGCGCCCATCGGGACACGCTCGGGCTCGCTGCGCCCATTGCCGCTTGGATTCGCGCGCAGCGCGCCCCGATCGCCACCCCCGACCGGCGGTGGGATCGGTTACTTTATCCTATCCACGACGTGGAGACGTACCTGAGGGCACGCGCCCCGTCCGACCTCACCTCGCAGCCCGCATCTCGCATCCCGCATCCCGGCTCTCGGCTTCCGAGGACCGCCTCGTGATCGAGCGGCGCGATGCGCCCCATCCATCGCACTTGGCTCCCCCGATCGGCCGCGTCGTCGCCACTGAGCAGAAGCCGGCGACCCCGCACCAGTTCCACTTCTGGACCGCGAACCAGACGACCATCGGGATCGGGGCGATTGTGCGCGTGGAAGAGCCGGGAAGCGGGAACGGGGAAACGGGAAAGGTGGTGTGGGGCGTGGTGACGGATGGGTTCGCCTACTCCGATCTCGCCACACCCTTGCACGACGTGGTCGGCGCCGAGGGCGACCCGGCCAAGGCCGCCGAGAGTCCGACTGTCCGGCAGGAGATCCGGCTCTGGACCGCGGCGGTGCTCCGGCAGACCCCGGAGGAGCCGCTGCAGCCGGTCCCGCTTGGGCAAGTGCACGTCGCGAGCGACGTCGACGTCGCACAGGCGCTCCGCATGGACGCCTATCTCGGCGGCGCGGAGCCCACGGCGATCCCGGTGGGTCTCTATACCTCGGGCGGACTCGAAGCGCCCGTGTACGTCGACGCGGACTTCCTGCTCGGCCCGGAAGCGGCGCACCTGAACATCTCGGGCGTCTCGGGGCTCGCCACCAAGACGAGCGCCGTGGAGTTCCTGCTGACCTCCATCTTCCAGCATTTCCCGCCCCACAAGGGTCGCGTGGGCGCGGTGTGCTTCAACGTGAAGGGCCCCGACCTGTGCTTCCTCGATCGGCCCGGCACGCTGCAGGACGAGGACCGCCGGCGCTACGAGCGCTTGGGCGTCGAGCCGGAGCCGTTCCGCCGGGTGCGCTACTATGCGCCCTTCAAGGCCGACGGCGTGAACCTGAACACGCTGCGGACCCATCCCGATCTGGTCGGCGACGTCGAGCCGCTGGTGTGGGGGCTGCGCGAGGTGCTCGACTACGCCGAGGTGCTGCTCAACCGGGACGACATCGACGCCAAGGCCGACGCCTTCATCGACTTCCTGGCCGACCGGGTCGTGGACAAGGAGTTCGAAGATGGGTTCGGCGGCGTGCATCGCGTGGTCACGTTTGCCGATCTGGAACGGCTGTTCCGGTCGATCTTCGACGGGCTCGAGCTCGCGAGTCGCGGGGGCGACAGCTGGCGGACGCACCACATCGCCACCATGCGCAAGGTGCGCAACCGCCTGGCGAACATCTCGACACGCTGCAAGGGTCTGGTCACCGACGACGGCCCGTCGAACGATCTGCCGTGGGGGAGGTTCGACGACCGCACCGTATACGTCGTGGACGTGGCGAACGTCGATCCCCTGGGACAGGACCTCGTGTTCGCCCGCGTGGTGTCGCAGCTCCGCGAGCGCCTCGAGCGCCGCGACCTGGGCGTCGACGCGGTGGTCGTGTTCGTGGACGAGCTGAACAAGTACGCGCCCGCCGATGGACCCGAGACCTACGTCAAGAAGATGCTGCTCGATATTTCGGAGCGCGGCCGCTACCTCGGACTGGTGCTGTTCGGTGCCGAGCAGTTTCGCTCGCAGGTGCACCGGCGGGTGGTCGGGAATGCGGGCACCGTCGTGTTCGGCCGCATGGACGCGGACGAGCTGGCGACGCCGGGCTATCAGGTGCTCTCGCCCGCCACCAAGATCAAGCTGGCCACGCTGCCCATCGGGGAGCTGATGGTGCGCCATCCACACTTCACCCAGCCCATCTTCGTGCGCTTCCCGCGGCCCGCCGTGCTGCGCGGCCGCGACGGCGTGGAGCGCTACCCGCCCGCCGCGGACCTGCCGTTCGAGGACGCCGTGGCGCGCCAGATCGTGAAGCTCGACCGCCGGGTGCGGCCGAATCAGGTCAAGGACCTCATAGCGGACCGGCGGGAAGAGGACGTGCGTCGCGCCCTCGCCCACACCCGCCAGACCCGACCGCAGGACGCGCTGGCGCACTTCAAGAAGCAGCTCGGCGGCCGGGTGGCGGCCGCGCCGGCGGCCGCACGCGAGAGCGTCGCGCCGCTGAACCAGATTTCCGACGAGCCGTACTGACCGAACGGTGAAACTCGCCCATCTCGCAGATCTCCACCTCGGGTTCCGCCAGTACGACCGGCAGACACCGCGCGGCGGGAATCAGCGCGAGGCGGACGTGGCCGATGCGTTCCGCCGTGCGGTCGACGACCTGCTCGAGCAGCGCCCCGACCTGATCCTCGTGGCCGGCGACGTGTTCCACTCGGTTCGGCCCACCAACTCAGCCATCCTGTTCCTCTTCAAGGAGGTACACCGCCTCCGGGCGGGGCTCCCTGACACGCCGATCGTCATGATCGCGGGCAATCACGATACCCCGCGCTCCACGGAGACGGGGACCATCCTGCGGCTGTATGAGGCCCTCGGCGTCCACGTCGTGATAGAGACGGCGCAGCACCTGACCTTTTCGAGGTTGGACTGCTCGGTGCTCGCGGCGCCCCACCAGGCGCTCGCGCAGCCGGAGCGTCCGGCGTTGCGCCCGCAGCGGGGAACGACCTTCAACGTGCTGCTGGTGCACGGCCAGCTTCCGGGCTTGGGCGAGCAGCGCGGGACCATGGAGTACGGCGGAGCGCCGGTCCAGCTCGAGGATTTGGCCCCGGCTCAGTGGGATTACGTCGCTCTTGGTCATTATCACGTGGCGCGGGAGATCGAGAAGAATGCGTGGTACGCAGGGAGCCTCGAGTACGTGGCCCCGAATCCTTGGGGCCAGCTGCAGGACGAGGAGGAGTACCGCGCGCGCGGTAAGGGCTACCTGCTCGTGCATCTGCCCGGCTCCCGGGTGGAGTTCCGGCCAGTCGACCGGACGCGTGAGCACATCGACCTTCCCTCGATCGACGGGAAGGGGCTCACGCCGAACCAGCTCGATGAGCGCATCGCCGCCCACGTCACGGCGGCCAAGTCGGCGATCGACGGGCAGATCGTGCGGCAGCTCGTGTTCGACGTGCCACGCGCCACCGCGCGGGACTTGGACCACGCGGCCATCCGCGGCTACAAAGCCCGCGCGTTGCACTATCAGCTCGACCTGCGCCGGCCCGACGTGCGACGGGGTGACGCCCCGGGTTCGTTCACCCAGCGGCAGACGCTGCCCGAGACGGTGCAGACCTTTCTCGAGCATCGGCCGCTCGATGCGGATCTCGACCGGGCGGAGTTCGTACGCCTGGGCGTCGACTACGTGGCGCGCGTCGGCCGGGAGGGCGAGCCCTGATGGAGCTGCACCGGCTCCGCCTCGTGAACTTTCGGCAGCACGCGGACACCGAGCTCGAATTCGGGCCCGGGATCACGGGAATCTTCGGGCCCAACGGCTCGGGGAAGACGACGCTGCTCGAGGCGATCGCCTGGGCGATCTACGGCGCGCAGGCGGTCCGCGGCGACAAGGACTCGATCCGCCGGCTTGGCGCCAAGGGCCGCGCGGGCGTGGAGGTGGAACTCGAGTTCCGGCTCGGCGCACACGAGTATAACGTGACGCGCGGCCTCTCCACGGCGGTGCTGCGGCAAGACGGGCAGGTGGTGGCGAATTCCCTCAAGAGCGTCACCGACAAGCTGGAGCACACGCTCGGGATGACGCACCAGGAGTTCTTCAACACCTACTTCACCGGCCAGAAGGAGCTGGCGGTGATGGCGGCGCTCGGCAAGACGGAGCGGGCGGCGTTCCTGTCGCGCGTGCTCGGTTACGAGCGCCTGCGCGACGCGCAGGAGCGGGTGCGCGCGGTGAGAAACGCCGTGGCGGCGGAAGTGCGTGGACTCGAGGCCGGGCTCCCGGACGCCGCGGCGCTGGCAGAGGAGCGGCAGGCCGCCGAGGCCGGCCTCGCGCGGGCCCAGGCGACGGCGCGAGCCGCGGACGGCGCGCGTCGGACGGCGGAAGAGGGGCTGGCCCGCGAGGAGCCACGCTGGAACGAGTGGGTGGCGCGTCGCGAGCGCACCCTCTCGCTCGACGGTGAGCGACGTATGGCGGAGCAGGGAGTGATCACGGCGCGGCAGGAGTTCCAGCGGCTCGACCGCGAGCTCGCCGACGCGCTGGCCGCCCGCGAGCAGCTGCGTCGCCTCGATGCCGAGCTCACGCCCGTCGCCCGGCTCAAGCGGGAGGTGGCCGACCTCGAGCGGCTGCAGCGGGCCGCGGCGGCGCGGCAGGCCGACGAGGCGCAGCTGGCGGAGCTGGGGCGCGCGGCGGGGGCGCTGGAGCGCCGCCTCGCCGAGCTGCGGGATGTCGCGGGCGAGCTCGAGCGTGCCGACGCGACGGCGCGGCAGCTCGCCGAGCGGCTGCAGGCGGCGGAGCGCGCGGCGGAGGAGGAGCGGACGGCGTGGGTGCAGGACCGCCAATACGCCGAGACGAAGCGCACCGAGCTGCTCAAGCTGTACGAAGAAGTGAAGGAACAGCGCGATCAGATCGTACGGCTCGGACCCGAGGGAACGTGTCCCACCTGCAAGCGCCCGCTCGGGGCCGAGTATGCGGCTGTGCTCGCCCTGCTCGACGCGCAGCTCGAGGTGATCACGGGCGACGGCAAGTACTTCCGGCAGCGGCTCGAGCAGCTGGCCCAGCGGCCCGCCAAGCTGGCGGAGGCCGAGGCCGCGCGCGACCGCGTGCTGGAAGAGAGCCGTCGAGCCAGCACGCGGGCGGGCGAGCTGCGGGCGCAGGTGGAGGAGGGAGAGCGGGCGCGTGCCCAGCTGACGGTGGCGCGGGGCCGGGCGGCGCTGCTCGAGCGGCAGCTCGCGGCCCGGCCAGCGGGGTACGACGCCGTCCGGCACGACGCCGTGCGGGCCGAGCTGGCGAAGCTCGAGCCGATCGCGCTGGAGGCGGCGGCGCTCGAGGAGCGGGCACGACGCGCGGAGAGCTTGGTGCACGAGGCGGAGCGGGCGGAGCAGCAGTTGTCGGTCGGCGAGCGCCGGGTGCGCGAGCTGACCGAAGCGGTGCGCGCCGAGGGGTTCTCGGACCAGGGATATCGGCAGGCGAAGGATCGCTACGACCGCGCGGTGGGCACGCTGCGCGAGGCCGAGCTCGCCGTAGTCGAAGCGCGCGGGGCGCTGACCCGAGTGGAGGACGACGTACGGGAAGCGAAGCGGCGCGAGGGTGAGCGCGCCGAGCGCGAGCGCCACATCGCCCAGCTGAAGGCGCGCCAGCGCCTCCACAACGAGCTGGACCGCGCGTTCTCCGATCTCCGGGCCGAATTGAACGCCCAGATGCGGCCCGAGATCGCGGAGCTCGCGTCTGGCTTCCTCGCCGACCTGACCGACGGGCGCTACGATGAGCTCGAGCTGACCGAGGACTATATCGTCACCATTCTCGAGGCGGGCGTGCCCAAGCCCGTGATCTCGGGCGGGGAAGAGGATGTCGCCAATCTCGTGCTGCGGCTCGCGATCTCGCAGATGATCGCCGAGCGGGCGGGGCAGCCGCTGTCGCTGCTCGTGCTGGACGAGATCTTCGGGTCGCTCGACGAGGCCCGGCGCCTGCACGTCGTGGGGCTGCTGCGCCGGCTGGCGGATCGCTTCCCGCAGGTCATCTTGATCACACACATCGAGCAGGTACGAGAGGGCCTCGATCGCGTGATCCGCGTGGACTTCGACCCCGCCCGCGGGACGAGTGTGGTGCGGGACGACACCGCAACGCTGGGAGCCGCCGATGCGGGCGTGGCTGCCTGACCACCAGGTCTTTGGGCCGGAGCCCGCGGGTGAGCGGGATACCGACGCGCTGAACCGCGTTTTCGCCGACGCCTTCACCGACCGCTATCGCCGCGATGGCCTGGTCGGCGTCCGCGTGCCGCACCTGAATCCGCAGGTGTGGCGCTACGCGCTGCTCGATGCCGGCGCGGGCGCCATGCTGTGGCGCGACGAGGCGGGGCACGTGGTGGCCTTCAATATCGCGCATCGCTCGGGCACGGAAGGATGGATGGGTCCCCTCGCGGTGCGTCCCGACCGTCAGGGTGCGGGGGTCGGCAAAGCGATCGTCCGGGCGGCGCTGGACTGGCTCATCGAGCAGGGAGTCGCGACGCTGGGGTTGGAGACCATGCCGCGCACGGTCGAGAACATCGGCTTCTACGCGCGGCTCGGCTTCGCGCCGGGTCACCTCACGGTGACAATGACGAACGACATCGCGACCCGCGGCCACGCCGCCCCGGCGCTCTTGTCGCAGCGCAAGGGGGATGCGAGCGGCGCGGCGCTCGCGGCGGCCCGTCGCCTCGTCGGCACGCTCACGCCCGGCTACGACTTCACCCGCGAGATCGTACTCACGGCGGAGCTGGGCCTCGGCGACACGTCGCTGGTGGATGGCGACGACGGGCTGGCCGGGTTCGTGCTGTGGCACTCCACGCCCCTCGCCGAAGGCCGGCCCAAGGACGAGGTGCGCGTGCTCAAGCTCGCGGCGCGCGACGAGCGCGCCTTCGAGGCGAGCATCGCGGCGACCGAGGCCGCGGCCGCGCGCGCTGGCATCCGGCGCGTCGCCGTGCGCTGTCAGACACGCTTCGACGCCACGTTCCGCCGGCTCGTCGCCCGCGGCTATCGCGTCCGCTGGACCGACCTCCGGATGACCTACGAAGGGTACGGCGAGCCACACCCGCGGCGCGGTGTGCTGTTCTCCAATTGGGAGATATGAGGCCCCGCCGCCGGTGACGGTAGGTCTGGTCATCTTCGCCGCGACCTACGTCCTCATCGCCGTCCAGCGGCTCCCGTTCGTCCACCTCAATCGCCCGGCGGCGAGCCTGCTCGGCGCCGTCGCGATGGTGGTGTGCGGCGTGCTGTCGCTCCCCGATGCCTACGCGGCGATCGATCTCGACGTCCTGGTGTTCCTGCTGGGGGTCATGCTCATCGTCGGCTATCTCGAGGTCGGGAAATTCTTCGAATGGGCCGCCGAATGGGTGCTGCGCCGCGCCCGCACCCCCGAGCGCCTGCTGCTCGGCGTCGTCGTGGGTGGCGGCCTGCTGTCCGCGCTGTTCGTCAACGACACCGTCTGTCTCGTCGTCACCCCCGTGCTGCTCGCCGCGCTCGGGCCCCTGCGCGTGCGACCCACGCCATACCTGCTCGGCCTCGCCATGGGGGCCAACGTCGGGTCGGTGCTCTCGATCACGGGGAACCCGCAAAACATGCTCGTGGGCATCTGGAGCGGCGCGACGTTCGGCGGCTTTCTGATGCGGATGCTGCCGGTGGGCGTCGGCGGCCTCGCCATCACGTACGGGTGCCTGCGCTGGGCGTACCGGGACGAGATGCGGGAGCCGTTCCGCGAACGGCTCGAGACCGTGCCGGTCGCCCTCGACCGGCCGCTCGTGATGAAGGGTCTCGCGCTGTTCGGTGTCGCCGTGATCGCGTGGCTCGCGGGTGGATCGCTGCCGCTCGTCGCCATCACCGCGGGCGCGGCGATGGTGGCGGTCGCGCAGCGCGATCCCGCCTACGCGATCAACCGGGTCGAGTGGTCGCTCCTGCTCTTCTTCGGCTCGCTGTTCGTGGTGATGCGGGGGTTCGAACGGGCGGTGGCGGACCCGTGGATCCACGCGCACGGCCTCGGCGTCGCGTGGGGCTCGGACTGGAACCTCGCCACGACGCTGAGCGCGGTGATGGTGGTGCTCTCGAACCTCGTGTCCAACGTGCCGGCGGTCATGCTGTGGCGCAGCGTCATTCCCGACCTCCCCCGGGCCGATTTTGTGTGGCGCCTCGTCGCCATGAGCTCGACGTTCGCCGGCAACCTGCTGCTCATCGGTTCGATGGCGAGCCTGATCGTGGCGGAAAAGGCGGAAGCGCGGGGCGTGCGGATCGGATTCGCGGAATACGCACGGGTGGGCGTGCCCGTGACACTGCTGACGCTGGCATGGGGCATCGCGACGATCGTGCTGAGCGCCGGCTGAGCGCTCAAGACAGGAACTTCGGCGCCCCGGCGATGATGCGGCGCGCGAACAGGATCGCCGCGGCCGCGTACAGCAGCTGCGCCGGCCCGCTGCCCACGTGCGCTCCGAATATCAACGCCGCCCACGTCGCCAGCAGCACCAGCGCCGCGATGAACGTCAGGTTCATGGCACGCCCCCCCGGTTTTACGTGACGATTCTGTGTGACGCCCCTGCTTGACGTCTCCGGTCCACGTAGTATTGTACTTCAGGACCGGGGAGAAGAATTATTGAGCCAACAGGCTCGATCGTGGACCCAGATACTGTGACCGATGTCATGCCCCCTCGGGGGGAAGGCAGACGCCATGGTGAGGGACCAGTCATTACTTTCGGGCTTCAATAATCCTCTCCGTTCCTGACGTACCGGTCGGCCGGCCCGCGTTACAGCGGCGCCGGCCGATCGTGTTTTCGCACCGTCTCCCAGAAGTACTTCGGCGCCAGCAGCGGCACGCGTCCAATCGCGAATCCGATCACCAGGATCGCCATCCACGCGCCGTACACGACGGTCACTTCGTCGCGCAGGCTGGGGCGCAGGAACTGCGCGAGCCAGAGCACGAACAGGATGGCGGCGTCGAGCGCACCGAATTCCATCTTGGCGAGCAGCAGCATCCCCAGCGCCGTCTGGAACAGCGTGATCAGGAGCTCGAGCCGCTGGGCCTCGTCGAAGTGAAAGTCGACCCACACGCCATGATGGCGGAGATGGGAATAACCGTACACGAGCGGGATCATCGCGGCGAGGACGGTCCACTGGTTGATGTTGCTCGACACCATGTTCATGAGGGCCATGGGGGCGTGCGTCACGCGCCGGGCCCAGTAGAACGCCGACACCTTCTCCGGGAACTCCGACAGAAACGGCGCCACCCACTGGACCAGCACGAACTGACTCACCCCGAAGAGTCCCGCCACGGCGAGCATCGATTCGAGGAACGGGTGCGCCGTGACGTAGAGCAGCACACCGCCGGCCCCGAACAATCCGATGATGGCCGCCGGCCGGCGCCAGCCGGGCTGGCGGTAGGCCCAGCGGGACACGGCGGGCGTGTCGGCGAGGCTCTCGACGTTGTGGGGAGGATTGCGGAACAGCACCCACAGGTACGCGACGTACAACGCAAGCAGGACCACGGCGTCGATCCAGCCGAATCGGCGCTTGAGGAGAATGAGCGCGAAGTAGACGAGCGGCGGCACGAGCCCGACGATCTCGGCGGCGTGCTCGCGTTGCAGGCGGATGGCGGGGAACCGTCGTGCGGCGGACTTGCGCCCCGCGGTCGCGAACACGAAGTAGATCATCGGCCAGCCGAGGCCGAGCAGCAGCCGGATCGCCCCCGTCAGGTTCGCGATCGCGAGGTGGGCCCGCTCGGGGTCCCGCCCCGCTTCCCACGCGATCACGGCCTCGACGGCGAACTCCGGCAGCGTCTGCAGCCACGCGAGAATCGCCAGCGCGAGACCCTGAGAGATCAGGAACTGCGCGGCTTCCGCGCCCCAGGCGACGAGGAACGCGGACCCGAGGATGCTGGGAAACGTCCACAACGCGGACGCCGCCGAGCCTCCCGCCGTGAACAGGAAAGCGAGTACCTTTAGCTTCACGAGCGCCGAAGATAGTCCTGCGCCGGAGGCCCAACAAGCATGGGACGAGAGAAGATCAAGTCCGCGAGCCTGCACAGCTTTCACGACGAGCACGTGGAGCCGCTGCCCCCGACGCCCGCGCCCGGGGCGCGCACGCCGTTCGAGACCCTGGTGCGGGAGATGCTCGCCCAGCTGGGCGATGATCCGACCCGCGAAGGGCTGCGGCAGACGCCGACGCGGGTCGAGGCGTCCCTCAAATGGCTCACGCGCGGCTATCACATGGAGGTGGCGGACGTCATCGGGGACGCGCTGTACAACGAGCGACACGAGAACCTGGTCTGCGTCCGCGACATCGAGATCTACTCGCTGTGCGAGCACCACCTGCTGCCGTTCTTCGGGCGGGCGCACGTCGCCTACCTGCCCAACGGCCGCCTGGTCGGCCTCTCGAAGATTCCGCGGGTCATCGAGGTGTTCGCGCGCCGGCTCCAGCTCCAGGAGCGCCTCACCGACCAGGTGGCGGACGCGCTGATGGAGGTGCTCGATCCCCGCGGCGTGGGCGTGGTGATCGAGGCCTACCACCTCTGCATGATGATGCGCGGCGTCGAGAAGCAGAATTCCAAGACCGTTACGAGTGCACTCCGGGGCGCCCTGCTCCAGGACGCGAAGACGCGCGACGAGTTCCTGCGGCTGGTGTACAGCAGCCGGGGCCGGGAGTGAGCGACGCGCCGCTCGTCGGCAAGCTCGCCCTCGTCACCGGCGCCTCGCGCGGTATCGGGCTCGCAGTGGCCGAGGAGCTCCAGGCGGCCGGGGCGTACGTGGTCCGATTGGCGCGCAGCCTCGCCGAGGCCTCGGCCGACCGGCGCACCGATCTCCCCTGCGACGTCACAGATCCCGTCGCGGTTGGACGTACCGCATCGCGCATCCTCGCCGAGCGCGGCGTCCCA
>Ga0209158_1001301_pt1 | contig 16832 bp, 18 predicted proteins | sample GraSoiAngelo_140_FD_185897 | JGI IMG/M metagenome (GOLD analysis project Ga0209158, IMG submission 185897) | Grasslands soil microbial communities from the Angelo Coastal Reserve, California, USA - 14_0929_12_30cm (SPAdes) (version 2) | ecosystem: Environmental > Terrestrial > Soil > Grasslands ...
CGCCCTGGGCCATGAGCTCCAGCTCCTGCCGTTCCTTTGTGGCCTTCTCGTAATCGACTGCCGGAACCTCTAGCCCGCGCCGGATCAGGCGCAAGACGTCCGCGCCATATTTGTCGGGGAACTCAGTGGCCCAGCGTCGGTGATACGAGGCCGCCTCGAAAAGAAGGATCGTCAACCCGACCTCGAACAACCGGCCGTGGTCCATGAACTGGACTTCGGGAAGCCCTTGCGAGACCAACGCCCAGGCGGCTGAGGTCGGCGAGTCGAGGTCCCTGACCCAACCGGCCGGCACGCCAAGGCGCGGTCTGGACAGCCGGTCCAGCGGCACGTCTTCGCCGGACATCATGGTGTAGGCCCGCGCTGTTGATGCCATGTCCGGGGCGATCGGCCCGAGTGTATCCAGCGATTTGCTGAGCGGGATCACGCCGCCAATGTCGATGCTGCCGAAGGCGGGCTTGAAGCCCGACACGCCGCAAAGCGAGGCCGGGATGCGGATCGATCCGCCGGTGTCGCTCCCGATCGCCCAGTCGCACATCCCGGCCGCCACCGCCACGGCCGACCCTCCCGACGACCCACCCGCAACCCGACCGGGGTCGTGGGGGTTGCGCACCGTGCCGTAGTGGGGATTGACGCTCGTGACGCCGTAGGCGAACTCGTGCAGGTTGGCCTTGCCCACGATCAAGCAGCCCGCCGCGCGGATGCGCTTGATCACCGGCGCGTCGGCCGCGGCCGGGACGTCGGGCAGGATGATCCCGCCCGCCGTGGTGGCCATGCCCTTGACGTCGACGAGGTCCTTGACCGCCACCAGTGCGCCGTGGCCCGACTCTTCGGAAATCGATATGAAAGCGTTCAGATCGGAGCGCTCCCTGATCCGCTTCCGCGCCTCGTCGATGTCCATCACGCCCATTCTCGGGTCTGGACCGGGGGCCACCGCGTTATCCTTGCCCACCGATGTCGGGCCCCTCCGGCGGCTTTGCCGCCGCCAACCTTTCCTGGAGCAAGGTCGACGTGCTGACGTCGTACGAGCGTCTCACTGCCGAGATCCAGGTCCGCGGTGGGCGGCTGAGGGAGACGATCAACGACCCGGAGCCGCTGTTCCACCTGCGGAACGTGAGCGCCGAGCCGCTCCTGACAGGGGCCGTGCCGCTCAGCGGCGTTCCCGAAGGCCTCTTCAACAAGAACTTCATCGGCGGCATCCGCACCATCGAGCCCGAGCCGCCCCCGCCCGACCTGGTGGCAGACATGATCCGGCGCTACGTGATGTTCCAGGCCGCGGGCTTCATGGTCACCGGCGCGGCTGAGTTCCCCAGGGCGACCGAGGCTTCCATGCACACCGAGATCTTGATGAAGAACCGCTTCTTCCCGATCCTCGACGCCACGGTGACGATCTTCGGGGTCACGGGCAAGAGCTGGACGCAGCCCAATATCTGGGTCAACCGCGACCTCATGCTGGCCGTCTTTTTAGGCTAGGCGGAGTCCCGGCCGAAAAGCCTTCCGATCCTCACCGCCAGCAGGTGCCAGAGCAGGCCGAACGCGTTGATCTGCCTCGGTGCCTCGACCGAATGGGGAGCCGGCGTTGGATCCGATCCGGTGGCCGCTCCGCCCGGACTGCTCGTGGGCGGGGCCGATTCGAGGTTGGCTTTGATGCAGGTGGCCATCTCGTTGACCATCCGCTTCGACACATCCTGCATCACGCCGCGCCCGAACTGGGCCACCCGGCCAGCAACGTGGTAGTCGGTCACGATCGTCACGGTCGAACCGCCCTCGGCGGCCTCGACTTTCATCTGTGCGGTCGCCTTGGCCGTGCCCTGGCCGGTGGTCTCGCGCCCCTCCGCGGTCAGGGTCGCAGTGCGGTCGGAGTTGCTGCGTTCTGAGATTTGGGCCGTGCCGTTGTAGGCCACCGTGATCGGGCCCACCTTGACCTTTACCTTGCCCTTGAAGGTGCTCGGATCGACCACTTCCGAAAGCTCGGCACCGGGCACGCAGCCGACGACTTTGTTGATGTCGAGCAGGTAATCGAACACCCGGTCCGGCGGGGCGCCGACCTGAAAGGAATTCTCCAGTTGCATTTCCCGCCTAAAAGTAGCGCAATAGAGGTATTCAACCTCTGGCTGGTGGGTTCTACCGAGCGGCGCGACCCCAGCGCCGCCCTAATCGGGGAGTTAGGAGGAGCGGATGAAGCACAAGGTCACGACCACAGTGAACGGCCGCAAGCACGAGCATGAGGTCGAGCCTCGCCTTCTGCTCGTGCACTACCTGCGCGACGAGCTCGGGCTCACCGGCACGCACATCGGCTGCGATACGAGCCAGTGCGGCGCGTGCACGATCCATGTCGACGGCAAGGCCGTCAAAAGCTGCACCATGTTCGCCGTCCAGGCTGACGGCAAGAGCCTGACCACGATCGAGGGCATGGCGAAAGATGGCGAGCTGCACCCGATCCAGCAAGCTTTCTGGGACGAGCATGGCCTGCAGTGCGGCTACTGCACCCCAGGCTTCATCATGGCCGCGGCCTACCTCCTGGGACAGAATCCGAACCCGACCGAAGACGAGATCCGGAAGGGGCTCGAGGGCAACCTCTGCCGGTGTACGGGCTACGTGAACATCGTGAAGGCCGTCCAGACCGCCGCGAAGACGATGAGCACCTCGCCGGCCAGGAAGGCGACGGTCGCGGCTGGGGGTAACTGAGATGGCGGTCAGCCAGCTGGTCGGTGCCAAGATTCACCGGCGCGAAGACCCTCGCCTGATCACCGGTCACGGCCACTACATCGACGACTTCACTCGGCAGGGCGCAGCGCACGCCGCGTTTGTCCGCAGCCCGTTCGCGCACGCGCGGATCAAGAGCATCGACGTCACCGACGCGAGCAAGGCCCCGGGCGTTGCCGGTGTGTATACCGCGCGTGACTTCAAAGGCCAGCTCGCCGGGACGCACCCCGCCGCACCCGCGTTCGTGGCGGATAAGAAGTACATCCCGGAGCGCTTCCCCATCGCCGAGAAGGAGGCCTGCTACCAGGGCGAGATCGTGGCCGCCGTGCTGGCCGAGACGAAGGGCCAGGCGGCCGACGCGGCGAACCTGATCCAGGTCGTGTACGAAGAGCTCCCGGCCGTGATGGACCTCGAGAAGGCGATGGCGAGCGGAAGCCCCAAAGTGCATGAGGGCGCCGCCGACAACATCTCGTGGGACATGACCTATACCGGTCCTGACGTCAGCGAGGCAGCGTTCAAAGAAGCCGACGTCGTGGTCAAGGAGCGGATCCTGCAGAACCGCCTCGCCCCTGTCCCGATGGAACCGCGTGGCGTGCTCGCTGAATTCGAGACCTATGACAAGAAGCTGACGATCTGGATGTCGAGCCAGAATCCGCATTTCATCCGGCTCTTCGTGTCCGGGGCGATGGGACTCAAAGAGAGCCAGGTGCGCGTCATCTCACCCGATGTCGGCGGCGGTTTCGGCAGCAAGATCAGCCCGTACCCGGAGGACTACCTCGTGCCTGCGCTGTCCCGCCTCGCGGAGCGCCCGGTGAAGTGGATCGAGACGCGCACAGAGTCGCTCCAGAACGCGACGCACGGTCGTGGCCAGTTCTATGACGTCGAGGTCGCGGCGAAGAAGGACGGCACGCTGCTCGGGATGCGGATGACGCAGTTCCTCGACGTCGGAGCATATGTCGGCACGTTCAGCGCCTTCCAGGCGTGTGCCTGCCTGATGGCGGGGGGCGCCTATAAGTGGAAGGGAATCTCGGCGCGCACGATCGGCATCCTGACCAACCGCGTGCCGACTGATCCATACCGCGGCGCGGGCAGGCCTGAGGCGACTCACCTGGTGGAGCGGATGGTCGACCTGGTGGCGCGCGAGCTGAAGATCGACCCGGTCGAGATCCGCAAGAAGAACTTCATCCAGCCGCAGGAGTTCCCATACACGCAGAACTTCGGGCTGGTGGTCGACTCCGGCGAATACGCGAGGGCGCTGGACGTCGCGCTGAAGCTCGCCGGTTATGACGATCTGCGCAAGAGGCAGGCCGACCTGCGCAAGCAGGGCCGCTACCTCGGGATCGGACTGTCTACGTGGATCGAGCTCTGCGGGTTCGGTCCCAGCGCCGCCACCGCCCCGGCGACAGGCGGCATCGCGCTGGTCGAGTCGGCGCAGGTCCGAGTGACGCCGACCGGATCGGTGATCGTTTACACCGGCACGCACTCACACGGCCAGGGACACGAGACGACGTTTCCCCAGATCGTGGCCGACCAGCTGGGCGTGCCCTATGAGAGTGTCGAGCTTCGCCACGGCGACACGGCGGAGGGCACCGCGTTCGGTTATGGGACCTACGGCAGCCGCAGCCTCGCGGTCGGCGGCGTGGCGATCAGCAAGGCCGTAGGCAAGGTCATCGACAAAGGCAAGAAGCTCGCCGCGCACATGCTCGAGGCAGCCGAAGAGGACGTCGTATACGAGCACGGCGCCTTCCACGTGAAGGGCTCGCCAGACAAGTCCAAGGCGTTTGGCGAGGTCGCGTTCGCGAGCTACGGGATGAACCTGCCCGAGGGAATGGAGCAAGGCCTCGAGGCAGTCGCCTACTTCGATCCGCCCAACCTCGTATGGCCGTTCGGCACGCACATCGCGGTGGTCGAGGTCGACGCAGAAACGGGCAGCGCCAAGCTGGAGAAGTACATCGCGGTCGACGACTGCGGAAACATCATCAACCCAATGATCGTGGACGGCCAGATCCACGGCGGCATCGTGCAGGGGGTCGCGCAGGCGCTCTACGAGGAGGTCGTCTACGACGATGAAACCGGCCAGCTGAAGACCGGGACTCTGCTCGACTACATGTTGCCGTCGGCGAACGAGATCCCGCCGCTGAGCCTCGATCACACCATCACGCCCAGCCCCACCAACGATCTCGGCGTCAAGGGGATCGGTGAGGCGGGCACGATCGCGGCGAGCGCCGCGGTGATCAATGCCGTCTGTGACGCGCTGAGCCCGCTTGGGATCAAGCACGTCGACATGCCCGCGAGCCCGGACAGGCTCTGGAAGATGATGAAGGAGGCACGCCAGTGATACCGGCTGCATTCGAATACGCGCGCGCCTCCTCGGTCGACGAGGCGTCGAAGCTGCTCAGCAAGTTTGGCGAGGACGCCAAGGTGCTTGCCGGCGGCCACAGCCTGATTCCGCTCATGCGGCTCCGCCTGGCGCAGCCCTCGGCGCTCGTCGACATCAACGGGATCAAGGAGCTCGACCACATCAAGGAGGACGGTCACAAGCTGCGGATCGGCGCGCTGACGCCGCATGTGACGATCCAGAACTCATCAGTGGTGAAGGACAAGCTCCCGCTGCTCGCCGAGGTGGCGGGTGAGGTGGGCGACAACCAGGTCCGCAACATGGGCACCATGGGCGGAGTCATCGCGCATGCGGACGCGGCCGGCGACTATCCGACCCTGGCCCTGATCCTCGACGCAGAGATCGTCACCAACCGGCGCACCATCCCAGCCAAAGATTTCTTCAAGGACCTCTTCACGACAGCGCTGGGCCCGGATGAGGTCGTGACCGAGGTCGTCTTCCCCGTGGCGAACGGGCCGCACAAGTACATCAAGTTCCGCCGCCGGCTCTTCGACTGGGCAATCGTCGGCGTGGCGGCCCAGAAGATGAACGGCGGCTGGCGCATCGGCCTCACCAACGTCGGGCCGACGCCGGTCCGCGCGAACGCGGTCGAAAAGGCGCTCCACGACGGCGCCAAGCCCGAGGAGGCGGCGGAGCACGCGTCGGACGGCCTGGACCCGGCCGGCGACCTTCGCGCCAGCCCGGAATACAAGAAGCACCTCGCCCGCGTGCTCACCAAGCGGGCGATTCAGCAAGCCCAGGGCCAATAGAGTCTCGAGGCTGCCGGGCCGCTTGTGGCCCGGCCGCCTCGTACTCTTTGTCTCCAGTGAGCGCCCCCACGACGATCGAGGACGTCGAGCGCCGCCTGCGCGAGCGCCGCTACATCGGCGACCGCTCGCTCGCGACCTCGATCTTCCTCGCGCTCCAGCTGCAGAAACCGCTGTTCATCGAGGGCGAGGCGGGCGTCGGCAAGACGGAGGCGGCCAAGGTCATGGCCGACGTCCTGGGCGCGCGCCTGATTCGCCTGCAGTGCTACGAAGGCATCGACCTCGCGCACGCGGTCTACGAGTGGAACTATCCGCGCCAGCTCCTCCACATCCGGCTGATGGGGGAGGGGCAGGACCGAAAAGCGGCGGAGCGCGAGATCTTCAGCTCTGAGTTCCTGCTGCGCCGCCCGCTGCTCGATGCGATCGACAACGACGACGCAACGCCACCGGTGCTGTTGATCGACGAGATCGACCGCTCCGACGAAGAGTTCGAGGCATTCCTGCTCGAGCTGCTGTCGGAGTTCCAGGTCTCGATCCCGGAGATCGGCACGATCAAGGCGCGCCAGGTGCCGTTCGTCGTGATCACTTCAAATCGGACGCGCGAGGTGCACGATGCGCTGAAGCGGCGCTGCCTCTATCACTGGATCGACTATCCGGACCTCGACAAGGAAGTGGAGATCGTGCGCGCGCGCGCCCCCGAGGCGGCGGACGGTCTCGCGCGCGAGGTGGCGGCCCTCGTGCAGGGGCTGCGTGGCATGGACCTGTACAAGGTGCCGGGTGTGGCTGAGACGCTCGACTGGGCGCGCTCGCTCGCGGCACTCGGCGCGACGCAGATCGACGCGGGCCTCGTGAACGCCACGATGGGCGCCGCGTTGAAGTACCAGGAAGACCTGGAGCGCGTGCGCGAGCAGGTGCCGGCGCTGGTCGAGAAGGCGCGCCGTGCCTGAGGCGCAGGTCGATCTCCTACCGCGCCTGGGCGCGTTCGCGCGGCTGCTTCATGACGCCGGCCTGGAGGCAGGGCCTCGGCGTCTCACGGACGCCACGCGTGCGCTCGGCTTCATCGACTTGAAGCAGCACGCGGATTTTCGCAGCGCGCTGCGCTCGGTCTTCGTGAGCCGGAAAGAGGACATCCCGACGTTCGAGGCCGCCTTCGACATCTTCTGGACACCGCCCGACCCTCGCGCCGCCGCGGGCGTGATCCCCGGCCGAAGCCGCGCCCTGCCCATGGCACCGGAGCGCGCAAAACTCTGGATGAACGCGCTGGGCCTCAACGCGTCGCAGTTGAATCGCGAGCAGAACCCGACCGAGTTCCCCGCGAGCTCGAGCGGATACAGCTCTGAAGAGCTGCTCCGCCACAAGGACTTCGAGGAGATGACCTGGGCCGAGACCGAGCAGGTCAAGCGATTGCTGGAGCAGGCGCCCTGGCGCGTGGCTGAGCGGCGGACGCGCCGGCTGCGGCCGTCGCGATCAGGTCGCATCGACCTGCGGCGTTCGGCGCGTCACGCCATCCGCTCGAGCGGCGAGCTGATGACCCTTTTCCGGCGGAAACCTCGCGTCCGCCGCCGGCCGTTGGTGTTGATCTGCGACGTGAGCGGCTCGATGGAGCGCTACTCGCGGCTCTTGATGATCTTCGCCCACGCGATCTCTCGGCGCGAAGACCTCGAGGCCTTCGTCTTCTCGACGCGACTGACGCGGATCACGCGGCTGCTGCGACATCGAGACCTCGACCGCGCCCTCGACTCGGTGAGCAAAGGCGTCCACGACTTCAGCGGCGGGACCAGGATCGGCGACGCGATCGGGGATTTCAACCGGCGCTGGGCGCGCCGCGTCCTCGGCCATGGCGCGGTGGTGGTCATCATCAGCGACGGGTGGGATCGCGGCGATCCCGCACAGCTCACCGCCGAGCTCGTCCACCTGCGGCGCTCCGCGCACAGGCTGATCTGGCTCAACCCACTGCTCGGTTCTGAGGGTTACGAGCCGCTGACGCGGGGGATGGCGGCGGCGCTGCCGCTCTGCGACGACTTTCTCGCGGCCCACAATGTCGACGCCCTCGAGGACCTCGGCCGCCTGCTTGCTTCCCTTCCCCCCTTGCGGGGGGGAAGGTGACCGGCCGCGCAGCGGCCGGTCGGATGGGGATCGACAGCAGGAGCCCGCGATGAGGGAAGTCTTGGACGAGCTGAAGGAATGGATCGGGGGCGGAGAAGACATCGCTGTCGCCACCGTCATCGAGACGTGGGGATCGAGCCCCAGGCCGCTGGGCTCCAAGATGCTCGTCACACGTTCGGGCAAGATGGCGGGCTCGGTTTCCAACGGCTGCATCGAGGGCGCCGTTTTCGAGGAGGCGCAGAAGGTCCTGAAATCGGGCACCCCGAAGATCGCGGCCTTCGGCGTCGCCGACGACGTTGCATTCGAGGTCGGGCTCGCGTGCGGCGGCCACATCGAGGTCTTCATCCAGCCCCTGGGGACGGCGCACCGGCAGCTCGTCGGCATGCTCGATCGCAACGAGCCCGCGACATTGCGGACAAATCTGCTCAGCGGTGAAGAGGTGCTTGCGGAGGGCACTCCGCCGGGGTCGGAGCTGGCTCGGCGCGACGGCGATGTGTTCATCGAGCCGTTCCGGCGCCCTGCTCACCTGGTGATCATCGGGGCCATCCACATCGCGATCCCGCTGCACCGGCTCGCGAAGCTGATGGGCTATCGCGTGACGGTGATCGACGCGCGGGCGAAGTTCGCGACCGGGGAAAGGTTTCCGGAGGCAGACGAGCTGATCGTCGCCTGGCCTGACGAGGCGATGGCCAAAATCGCCGTCGAGCGCTCGACGTACGTGGTCATCCTCACGCACGATCCTAAGTTCGACCTCCCCGCGCTGCGCTCGGTCCTGAAGCAGGACGCCGGCTACATCGGCGCGATCGGCAGCCGCAAGACCAACCAGAATCGCTTCGACGCGCTCCGCCGCGAAGGCTTCACTGAGGAGCATCTGTCGCGCGTGCACGGTCCCATCGGCTTGGACCTGGGGGGCAGGGGGGCGGAGGAGACGGCGCTCGGCATCCTGGCCGAGATCACCGCGGTGCGCTTCGGCGGCTCCGGCGTTTCGATGCGCGCCGCCCGCGCATGAGCGAAACATTCGTCGGCGGCTTCATGAGCGGCTTTCTTTCGCGAGGATTCCTCGGTGCCCGCGTCGGCTACGGGCTGTACTTCACGACCACGCGGCTGTTCGGCGTCGATCCAGGCGCTCATGGCGGATCGGAGCTAACCGGAGCAATGGCCGGCTACATCGATGGCCAGCTGATGCCAACCCTGGCTGACGATGAGAACGCGAGACTGATCGCAGAGCTGGAAAGGGTGAAAGACTTCGACCTCGCCAAAGACCAGATCAAGCAGATAGTCATCAAGAGGCCCGGGTGGTACGGAATAGGGTTTGGTCGAATCAAGATCGTTCCGCTGGCTGGTGAGCCAAGAAGCATCCAGCTACGGCACCCCATCGCTTACGACCGGTTGATTCAACTGACGCAGGTGTTCAGTCCGGAGTTGGTGAGGACGCAGCCCTTTCTCGCTTTCTGAAGCGGCGCGCCTTCTCCCGGTTGCCGCAGGAAGCCATCGTGCACCAACGGCTCGAGTGGTTCTTGGAACGGTCGTAGAACGCCCAGCGGCACTCGCCAGAGCGGCAAAGCTTGAGCCGCTCCCAGTCCTCGCCCTGCATCGCCGAGTAGAGGGTCGCGACCAGGCGGCCCATCGCGCCGACGGCGCCTGACACCTCAGGCTCGAGCCGCGGCCGTCCGTCTGGCGCAAAGCGCATCCGCAGCCGGCTGGCGGTCGCGGCCTCGTTGAGGGTGGCAAGGGCGACGGGGTAGACCGGGTAGCCGGAGTTGCCGCCGATCACGCCGCGCATCGCCTCGCGGATCGCGATCGCGTGCTTGAGGTCGGACTCACCAACCGGGTGGCCGGCGTCGAGCAAGCCGTTTGCAACCAACCAGGCCTTGAGCGTGTTTGGGTCGCTGAGCTCCTCCTTCAGGGGCACCAGGTCGACGGTGTTGACGAAGGCCTGGACGAGCCCGAGCTCGCCGCTAGCGGTTTCCCGTTCTGACATCGAAATTCAGTTTACCCATAACCACAAAAGCCACAACACAGGTTATACTAACTACCGTAATAAGTTTGCTGGTTAGGAGGTCGAGATGAACCCGTACATGAACGAAGACATCATGTGGCAGCGGCTGAAGGACATCCAGCTCGAGGCCGAGAACAGGCGGCTCTATGGGCCGCGAAACCTGCCGGCGCTGGTCGCTCTCCGGAGTACTTGGCAGGCGTGTTCGGTGGCTGGCCGGGCTCGCCACCCGCCGGGCTCCGCGGCGCCGGCCCCTCCAGGTCGTCGAGCCGGACTGCGACGACGCGTCTGACGTGGCCTAGCCAGCCAGCTCTTTGAGCACTGCGACTTGCTCGGCGTCGGGCCCGCCACCCGCGCCGGGCACCTCGAGGATGAAGGGAAGCTTCGCGAGCCGGGGCTCGCGGAGCAGGGCTCGAAAGCCTGCTTCACCGATCTGTCCCGTCCCGATGTTGGCGTGACGATCACGGTTCGAGCCAAGGCCGGTCACCGAATCGTTGCAGTGGATCACATCGACGCGGCTGAGCTTCAAGGCCCGGTCCAGCTCGTCGATCGTCTTCTTGACCTCGGCGGGCGTCCGCTCGTCGTAGCCCGACGCGAAGGCATGGCACGTGTCGAAGCAGACGCCGACTCGCGGATCATCATCGAGCGCGCTCATCATCTGCGCGATCTCCTCGAAGCGAGCGCCGACGCAGCCGCCCAGGCCCGCGTTGTTTTCGATCAGCAGCCTTGCGGACTTCGGGTCGGCCCGCTCTAGCACGTGCTTGAGGTGCTCGGTGATGGACGGGAGGCGCGCCTCGAAACCCGCGCCCTTGTGCGATCCCGTGTGGAAGATCACGCCGTCGACGCCCAGCTCGTCCGCCGCCTTCAAGTAGCCGGCCAATGTGCTTTCCGAACGCTGGCGCAGCGTTGGATCGTCGCCCGCGAGGTTGATCAGGTAGACGGCATGGAAGTAAAAAGGCGGATTGCCGTGCTTGGCCGCCGCTTCCTTGAAGGTTGCGATTCGCGTCTCGTCAAGCTTGGGCGAGCCCCAGAAACCCGGCGGCGTGGGGTGGACCTGGATCGCCTCCGCGCCCATCGCCTTGGCCCGCTCGAAGGCCAGGTGCAGGCCGCCAGAGGAATCGACGTGGGCTCCGAGAATTGGCACTTCAACAGAGAGTAAGCCGGGGCCTGTCTGCCATGCTCTAGACGTGGTCTTCGTCATGGGGGACATCGACCTGCCGGTGCGCGGTCGCACGTATCGGGAGCCCGACGGACCGCATTCCATGGTCGTACGCGGCAAGGATCTCGATGCTGGGCTCCAGCACGTCGCGGCGCGCAGCGACTGCCGTTCGGTGGCGGTGGTCGGTCTGCCCGAAGAGGTGCCGGACCTATCGCCATTGATTGGACGCAGGCTTCTCCTCGTCGACGGTGACGGCACGCGCCTCCGCAACTTCGCGGAGGTCGCGATCCGCGCCGGCATCGAGGTGGAGTGGATCCGGTCCACGCGGCCGCCCTTCGAACGACTCGCGGCAGCACTGCTGCCTGTCGGTGGGATCGTCCTCGCCGCGGGCAAGAGCTCGCGTATGCCCGGCTCGCAAAAGCTGCTGCTCGACATCGACGGCGTGCCGATGGTCCGGCACGTGTTCGAGGCCGCGTCGGAGGGTGGTTGCCACCAGACCGTTGTCGTTTACGCCGAGGAAGACGTCAGGCGGGCGATCGATGGAAGAGCCGAGCTTGTCTTCAACGCCAGGGCGTCCACAGGCATGGCGTCGTCGCTGCAGGCCGGCCTGAAGGCGATGCGGCACGAGATCGAAGGTGCGATGGTGCTGCTCGGCGACCAGCCCCTCGTTGGGTCGCGGACCGTGGCCACGCTGTTGCGGGCCTGGCGGCGCGAGGGTTCGCGCCCCGCGGTTGCTGTGTCGAGTGGGAGTGACGGTTGGTCCCCGCCCGTGATTCTTGAACGCTCGCTGTGGGAGGAGCTGTACTCGCTCAAGGGAGACGCCGGCGCACGGCAGGTCCTGCACGGCCGGCCCGAGATGCTGGACGTCGTCCCCGCTCCGGGCCGCTCGGACGACATCGACACGCCGGACGACTACGCCAAGATCGTCCGCCTGTTCCCCCGCCGGAGACCTCGCCAGCGCGCGTAGCGCGGTCGTCGGCGTACCATCTGAAATGGTGCTAGTGATCGCTCTAGGAGTGATGACTTGAAAGATCAGCCGAAGTCGGGATGGAAAGCATCTGGCGAGTACCAGGACATCCTCTACGAGACCTGGGACGGCATCGCGAAGATAACCATCAACCGGCCCGAGGTCCGCAACGCGTTTCGGCCGATCACAGTCGTTGAGATGTCAAGGGCGTTCGAAGCGGCGCGCGAAGACCCGGCAATCGGAGTCGTGATCCTCACCGGTGCGGGCACGGAAGCGTTCTGCTCTGGCGGCGACCAGCGCGTGCGTGGCGACGACGGCTACGTCGACGCGAAGGGCACCGGCCGGCTCAATGTGCTCGACCTGCAGGTCCAGATCCGCCGCCTGCCAAAGCCCGTGGTCGCGATGGTCGCCGGCTACGCGATCGGCGGCGGACACGTGCTGCACGTCGTCTGCGACCTCACCATCGCCGCGGACAACGCTCGCTTCGGCCAGACCGGTCCGCGCGTCGGGAGCTTCGATGGTGGCTATGGAGCAGGCTTGCTGGCGCGCATCGTCGGGCAGAAGAAGGCGCGCGAGATCTGGTTCTTGTGCGAGCAGTACGACGCGCGGCAAGCGCTCGACATGGGACTGGTCAACAAGGTCGTGCGGCTTGCCGACCTCGAAAAGGAGACCATCGCGTGGTGCCGGCGCATGCTCGAGCTCAGCCCGCTCGCGCTGCGCATGCTGAAGGCCGGCCTCAACGCCGCGGATGACGGACTCGCCGGAATCCAGCAGCTTGCCGGCGACGCGACGCTGCTCTACTACATGAGCGAAGAAGCACAGGAGGGCCGCGACGCTTACGTCCAGAAGCGCAAGCCCAACTTCGCGAAGTTTCCGAAGCGACCCTAGCCATGGTCACGGCAGGGCCTGCGCCGAGCGCCACACGGGCGTGGTGGTCGGCGGTCCGGCCGGCCACGCTCGCGGCCTCTGTCGCGCCAGTCCTCACCGGCACGGCGATCGCCGTTCATGAAGGTGGGCTGCGATGGGGGGCGGGGCTAGGCGCGCTGGTCGTCGGGCTGGGCATGCAGCTTGGCGTGAACTTCGCGAATGACTACTCCGACTTCGTCCGCGGCGCCGACGCCAGGCGCGTTGGGCCGCTCCGCGCTGCGTCGTCTGGGGTGGTCGATCCCGACTCGGTCCGCCGAGCGGCCATCGGCGCCTTTGGCGTCGCTGCACTGGCCGGCGTCGCGCTAAGCCTGGCGGTCGATTGGCGCCTGTTTCTGGTCGGCGCGGCGTGCGTGCTGGCCGGGTGGCTCTACACGGGCGGGCCGCGTCCCTACGGTTACCTGGGCCTGGGCGAGGTCTTCGTGTTCCTCTTTTTCGGACTGGTCGCGACGCTTGGCACGGTCTACGTCGAGATCGGCCGAATCACCGGGCTCGCCGTCCTCATGGCTTGCGGGATGGGATTTCTCGCCACGGCGATCCTGGTGCTCAACAACCTGCGCGATATCGAGACGGACGCCGCGGCCGGCAAGCGCACGTTGGCCACACGCATCGGTCGCGAGCGCACCCGCATCTTGCTCGTCCTGCTCGTCGCTGCCGCGTTCGTCGTGCCGATCGTTGCCTTCGTCGCCCAGCTGGCGGCCGTGACCATCCTGCTCGTGCTCATCTCCATCCCCGTCGCATCGGTACCGGTGCGAACGGCCCTCGTGTCGACTGTCGCGCCCGAGCTCGTTGGCGCGCTCAAGCGTGTGGCGATCACGCAGCTGGCGTATGCGCTGCTGTTCACGCTGGGCATCCTGCTGTGAGCGCCGCGCTGATCAGCGCACGACGTCCTGACGAGGTCGCGCGCAAGGTCGAGCAACTTTTGCGCCAGGGGCACCTGCGCTTCGTGATCGCGACTATCGACCACGGCGGCATGCTGGACCTCGAACGTCTCGGCGCCGCGCGCTACGCGGCAGGCCTTCAGTCAGTGGTCGAGCTCGAGGAAACGGCCCCCGTGGCGGTGGCCGCGGCGAGGTGATTGGCGAGCACCCGCGCGAATGCATCGGGACGCTCCTGGTGCACCGCATGGCCGGCCCTGAGGACGACCTCCGCGTGGCCATTGGGCACGGTCGCAGCGAGCCTGCGCGCGGAGGCGACGTATCCGTGATCGAGCTGGCCGGCGACGAAAGTGCATGGAAACGGCGCATGGGTGAGCTCGTCCCACACTGGCTCCATCATCCCGGCGCCCATCCCGCGCAGCGAGCACGCCAGGCCCGCGACGTGGTTCTGCAGGCGCTCGGCCCGCACGTGCGCGACGTAAGCGGGGCCGCGCTGCTGGAGACCCGCGAAAAGCGAGAGAGAGCCCCAGTAGTCGACGAAGGGCTCGAGACCGTCTCGCTCGATGCGCGCTGCGAGCGCATCGTCGCCGCGCCTCCGGCCCTCGCGCGCGTCTTCATCCAGACCGGCGTGGGCTCCGATCGTGAGCAGGGAGAGAACCCGCCCGGGACGCCGCGCCGCGACATGCAGGGCGAGGCGGCCGCCCATCGAGTATCCGACCAGGTGCGTCCGCTGCACGCCGAGCTCGTCCCAGAGCTTTTCGAGGTCGGTCGTGCACGCGGCCATCGAGCACGGCGCGCCATGTGGCGCCTGCGTTTCGCCATGGCCACGCAGGTCAGGCACGATCCACATCCAGCCTTCGGGCATCCTGGAGATGAGCTCGCGCCAGCTCCGGCCGCTCTGCGTGAAACCATGCAGCAGGGTGACCGGCGCACCTTCTCCGGCGACAAAGTAGCTCAGCTTTACGTCTTCACGCTCCAGAATCACGACTCAGTGTCCTGTCCCAGATCTCCGCAGCGTATTCGCGGCATCGGCGGTCGGAGCCAAGGAGACGACGAGCACGCGAGGGAGCGCATCGTGTAGATGCGTGACCGAGCGCGCGCAGGAGTCGACGCTGGCTTGGGCGCCGAAGGCGCCCGGCCGCCTAGGCCGCGAAGACGCAAGGACCTTCTGGGACAGGACACTGCAATCCTATGACCGACGTCACCCAAGCTTTCGCGGCCACCTTCGTGGACGAGCTCGCGGCGCAGGGCGTGGAGTTCGCCTGCGTGTCGCCCGGCTCGCGGTCGGCGCCCATCGCGATGGCGCTGCAGCGGCATCCTCGCATCAAAGTCCTCGTTCAGATCGACGAGCGATGCGGCTCTTTCTTTGCCGTTGGTCTCGGCAAAGCGACCGGCAAGCCGGCCGTGATCCTGTCCACGTCGGGGACGGCGGCAGCAGAGTTTCATCCGGCCGTCATCGAGGCCGCCTACTCGCGCACGCCGCTCATCGTGTTGACCGCCGACCGGCCGCCCGAGCTCCAGGGAGTGGGGGCCAACCAGGCGATCGACCAGCAGCACCTGTACGGAAGCGCGGTTCGGTGGTTCGTCGATCCGGGCGCGCCGGTCGAGCTTCCCAACGCCGCCCGCATGTGGCGGCGTCTCGCCGCCCGGGCGGTCGCAGAGGCGGCGGACGGGCCGGTGCACATCAACCTCCCCTTTCGCGAGCCGCTCGTGCCGCCGCCCGGAAAGCACCCTGTCTCGGAGGCCGCGCCCGCCCAGGCGATGACGTCCGGGCGGCTGCTTCCGAGCCAGGCGCAGGTCGCATCCCTCGCGTCCGCGCTCCAGCGCGCCCAGCGTCCACTGATCGTGGCAGGCGAGATTCGCGAAGGTGAGAGGCTGGCGCCGGCGCTACACCGTCTCGGTCTGCCACTGCTGGCCGAGCCGACCTCGCAGCTGCGGCGCGCCGAGGCCGGCGCCGCAGTGGAGTCGTATGAGGCACTCCTCCGGGCGGGCTGGTCGCTGCAGCACGGTCCGGACCTCGTGATCCGGATCGGCGCCACGCCTACGTCCCGAGTCTTGAACCGCTGGCTGGCCGCGGCCGCCGCGCCGACTTTTTTGATCGACCCTGACCGAGCGTGGCGGGACGAGGACCACGTCGCCACCAACGTGATGGCCTGCGACGCGCAGCCCCTCCTGGAAGCGCTCCCGCCAGTGGACAGGACGGCCTGGCGCGACCAGTGGCTGAGCGCGGGCAAGCGCGCGTCGGCAGCGATCGCCGCTTCCATGGTTTCCACGCCGCTGCACGAGGGCCACGTCGTGAGGGCACTGAGCGCCCGGCTGCCCGACCCTGGCCAGGTGTTCATCGGTTCGAGCATGCCGATCCGCGCCGCCGACAGCTTCTGGCCGCTGGCCCGGCCGAAGCAGCGATTCTTCGGCAACCGCGGGGCAAGCGGAATCGATGGGCTGGTCTCCAGCGGGCTTGGCGTTGCGACAGGCCGCGACGCAGCTCCGACCGTGCTCCTGCTCGGTGATCTCTCGCTCTATCACGACATGAACGGGCTGTGGGCGCTGCAGCGCCATGGCATCCGGGCGACGCTCGTGGTCTGCGACAACAACGGAGGCGGAGTCTTCAACTTCCTGCCCCAGGCGGAGCACCAGGACGTGTTCGAGGAGATATTCGCCACGCCGTTGGGTCTCGACCTGTCGCAGGTCGCGCGTCTGTACGGGCTGGTCTACAGCCCGGTCTCAGACCGCTCGGGACTCGAGCCCGCGATCGCCGACGCGATCGCAGCGCCGACGCCGACGATGGTCGTGGTGCGGTTCAAGCGCGAGGACAGCGTCAGCGGGCATCGACTGTGCTGGGAGGCGGCGGCCTCGGCGTTGAAGGGTTAGACCTCGATAGGAGCGTTTTGCGCAAAACGCGCGATGGAAAGAGCTCGAAACGAGCTTTTTTGCCCAAAACGCCTGTAATTCACA
>Ga0209158_1001307_pt1 | contig 16774 bp, 16 predicted proteins | sample GraSoiAngelo_140_FD_185897 | JGI IMG/M metagenome (GOLD analysis project Ga0209158, IMG submission 185897) | Grasslands soil microbial communities from the Angelo Coastal Reserve, California, USA - 14_0929_12_30cm (SPAdes) (version 2) | ecosystem: Environmental > Terrestrial > Soil > Grasslands ...
CGAAGCTCGCCAGCTCGAAGGCGCAGCGGCTGCCCAGCGCGAAATCTAGGATTCGCGCGCTCGATCAAACTCTTCGTCGTATTTTTTCGCTGCTATTTCGCGGGCTGCGCCGTCGGCGGCAAAATCCCGTTCAACCGCAAATAAATCGCCTGCGTCGCATAGTGGTCGGTCCAACTGCCACCCAGCGCCACCAGCGCCCCTCCCCGCGAAATCGGCCGGTTGCCGAACAACACGAATTGCTCCCCCAGTTTCGAATCGTCCACCTTCGCCAGCGCCGCCGTGCAAAACGCAAAGGAGTCCTTCACCGCCGCCACCAGCTTGTCCTTCGCATCCGTCTCCGCAATCTTCACGTCCGGCGCCGTCTGCCCGGAAATCTTCGCACAGAACGTATTGTTCGATTGCGCGATGTGCATCACCAGGTGCCCGAACGAATTCATCTCTGGCGAAGGCTTGAAGCCATACTTCTCCGCCGGCATCGCTTCGGCTGCCGCCACCATGTTCTTCTCATATCGCCCCACTCCCGCTTTCACAAACCCACTCACCGGATTCGACACCGGCGACAGGTCTGGCGGCGCACTCGCCGCTGGTGCCGCCTGCTGCGCAAACGCACTGCCCGCCGCCATAAACACCGCCATCACCGCAACCAGCAAACTCACGCGTGTTGTCATTTTTTCCTCCCGGCAAAATCCGCTCGAAAAGCATACGCCCTCCACAACTCTCCAACAAGCGTCACCTGCGCCCAGCCATTTTTCGGTTCACGGTGCCACTCCTATTTCCATTTCTTTGGAAACATTTTCGCTCACGCCCCGTCTCTACCTATAGCTATCTATAGGAGCTCTATGCTCAAGCCCAAAAACGACCTTCTCCAGGGCACCCTCGCCCTCCTGGTCCTCAAGACCCTCGCTCGCGGGCCCATGCACGGCTACGGCATCACTCTTCACATCCAGCAGGTTTCCGAAGACATCCTCCGCGTCGAAGAAGGTTCCCTCTACCCCGCCCTCCACCGCATGGAACAGGACGGCTGGGTCAGCGCCGAGTGGGGCATGTCGGAAAACAATCGCCGCGCTCGCTACTATCGCCTCACTGCCGCGGGCCGTAAGCAGCTCGCCGCGGAAGAACTCGACTGGCAACGCCTCACGCAAGCCGTCGCCCACGTTCTCAAGTTCGCTTGAGCGGCACGAAAGGAAGGTGCACCGTGTCCTGGATCACTCGCCTGCGAGGTATGTTACGAAGGGAACGCTTGGATCACGACCTCGACGAAGAGCTGCGTTCGCACATCGAGATGCGCGCCGCCGATAACCTCGCCGCCGGCATGTCCCCTGAAGCGGCGCGCTACGAAGCGCAAAAGCGCTTCGGCAACACCGCGCTCCTCAAGGAAGACACTCGCAACACCGACATCGTCGGCTGGGTGGACGTGGCCGCTCGCGATTTTCGTTACGCGCTGCGCATGCTGCAGCGCAGCCCCGGCTTCACCGCCGTCGCCGTTCTCACTCTCGCCCTCGGCATCGGCGCGAACACCGCGATTTTCTCCGCCATCAACTCCGTTCTTCTTCGCCCGCTTCCGTATCACGATCCGGGCAGCCTGGTGATGGTCTGGGAAACCAATTCGCAGCACCCCAAGCCCCACAACACCGTCTCTCCGCCGAATTTCCTCGATTGGCAAACCCGCAACACAGCTTTCTCAGACATGGCTTACATCGCCGACGTGCGCAACAATCTCACCGGAAATGGCGACCCCGAGGAGGTCGTCGTCCAGGCCGTCTCCGCCAATTTCTTTTCCGTGCTCGGAGTCAATCCACTCCTCGGCACCGGGTTCACCCCGGAAAATGGCCAAGCCGGTCACGACAACGTCGTCATTCTAAGTTACGGCCTTTGGAAGGATCGCTTCGCCGGCGATTCCGCCATTGTTGGCAAATCCATTCTTCTCAATGGAAAACCCCGGGCCGTCGTCGGCGTCGCGCCCCAAAATTTCAATTGGTTCATCAAGGACGGCTCGCTCACCGGCGCAAAGCCTCGCCTGTGGTCGCCCTTCGTGTTTCCGCAGTCGTTTCACGATCACAAACAAATCGGCCGCTTCCTGACCGTGGCTGCGCGCTTAAAGCCCGGCGTCACCCATGCGCAGGCGCAGGCCGAAATGACCGCCATCGCCGCCCAGCTCGAACACGAGTATCCCGATTTTGACGGGCATTGGGGAGTCAACGTCGTGCCGCTGCGCCAGCAGATTTCCGGCGAACTCCGTCCTGTTCTGCTGATCTTGTTCGGCGCCGTAGCTTTCGTCCTCCTGATCGCCTGCGCGAATGTTTCCAGCCTGCTTCTCGCCCGCGCGGCCAGCCGCGAACGTGAGATGGCCATTCGAACGGCCATCGGCGCAAGCCGCTGGCGCATCGCGCGTCAACTCCTAATGGAAAGTTTACTGCTCGCCGTGATCGGCGGAGGAATCGGCGTCGCGCTCACCGTGCTTGGCACGAATGCACTCCTCGCCGCGAGCCCGCATAATCTTCTCGACCTCCCGTCCGTCTCGATCGATCTGCGACTCTTGACGTTTGCCGCTGCCGCCACCTTGTTGGCGGGCTTGCTCTTCGGCTTTCTTCCCTCCTATGTATCCGCGCATTCGCAGATCTCCCAAACGCTAAGAGAAGGTGGCCGCGGTTCGTCCACCGGCGAACGCCGCCGCTTCGCAAGGAGCGCCTTCGTCGTCGCGCAATTGAGCCTCGCGCTCGTCCTTCTCGCCGGCTCCGGTTTGCTGATTCGCAGCTTTGTGCGCCTCGTCGGCGTCCATCCGGGCTTTGATACCGCTCACCTCTTGACCTTCAAGGTCTCCCTTCCGCAGTCCAAGTACGCCACGGACAAATTGTGCATGGCATTTTTCCAGCAGTTGCTTGCACGCATCGGCGCCGTTCCCGGAGTCCGCTCCGTCACCATGGAAAACTATCCGCCACTGACCGGTTTGGGTGCCGCCACCGGCGTCCACCTTCTCAACCAGCCGCAGGTAGCGCTGATGGATCTTCCCGTGGCGAACGTCCGCGTCGTCGGCCCTGAATATTTCTCCACGATGAGCATCCCTTTGCGTGTCGGCCGTCTTTTCAGTGAACAGGAAATGGCGGAGGAAAAGCATGTCGCCCTCATCAACCAGGCTTTCGCGGACAAATATTTGAACGGCGTCAATCCCCTCGGCCAGAAAGCCGTCATCTATATGAAGAGCCTGGCGGAGTCCGGCAATCAGCCGTCGGAAATCATCGGCGTGGTCGGCGATGTTCGCCAGATGGGGCTCGACGTCGCCGCGGAGCCCACCGTTTACTGGCCCATGCCCGAGCTCGTCTATTCGGGAATGACGATTCTGGTGCGCACTTCCAGCGATCCTTTGTCCGTGGTTTCCGCTATCCACAACGAGCTTCAGCAATTGGACCGCGAACAGCCCATGGCCTCCATCGCCACCATGGACCAGCTTCTCGCCGATTCGCTTTCCCGTGCGCGCTTTACCATGCTGCTTCTGGGAATTTTTGCCGCCGTCGCTCTGCTGCTTGCCGCCGTGGGCATCTACGGCCTGATCGCCTACAGCGTCACGCAGCGCACCCAGGAACTCGGCATCCGCATCGCCCTCGGCGCGCAGCGCCGCGATGTCCTCCGCCTCGTCCTGCGTCACGGAACCCGTTTGACGCTGCTCGGCCTCGCACTGGGAATTGCCGCCGCCCTGGCGATCACGCGCCTCTTGGCCAGCCTGCTTTTCGGCATCAGCGCCACGGACCCGCTCACTTTCGCCGGTGTCGCCGCCTTGCTCGCGTTCGTCGCCCTGCTGGCCTGCTTCATCCCCGCCCGCCGCGCCACCCGCGTCGACCCCATCGTAGCCCTCCGCTACGAATAGTGTAGGAAGGTTCTCACGTAGCGCCGGGCTTTCCCCCGGTGAGTGGGGGGTCCCGACGATTTGTGTCGGGAAGCCCGGCATCTTGCTTCTCGCAGGTGTAGTGGCCGGTCTTCAGACCGGTGCTTCTCTCTTTGTCGTACTTGTGCTGCTCACCCCAAATTCTTCAGCGTCTTCTCAATCAACCCAGCCGTCCCCGCATACGGATCCCCCGGGCTGTCCCACTCCATAGAAAAATAACCCTTGTACTCATGCTTTTTCGCAATCCCAAACGTTCGCGCCAAATCCACATGCGCGATTTTGTCCTTCCCGTCGCCCACTTCCATTTCCTTCACATGGGAAATGTTGTACGCGTGACCGAACATCGCATCGATTCCCCGGTACGCATACTCCTCTTCATACGCCGCCAGCGTATTCGCAAAGTCCGGCAGCGCATGCAGCCATGGGCTGTTCACCTTCTCAATCACCTTCACCAGGAAGAACGGATCTTCGCTGACGGGATTGTCGTTCTCCAGGTTAACCACCACGTTCTTCGCCGCCCCGTATTCCGCCACGCGCTTTACGCTCTCGACCGTTCTTTCCAGGTCCGGCTTCGAATCCTTCGCACGTGGAATGTTCGTCCGCACGCTCGGCGAACCGATCGCCACCGCCGCATCAATCCACTGTTTGCTGAACGCCACCGCACGTTCCCGTTCCGCCCCGTCCGCTGCATACGGGCTGTTCTCGCCGTCCACCGCCATGTTCACAATCGCCCCGCCCGCTTTCGCCACCGCCGCGCGCAGCTCCTCGAGGTACGCCTTATCGAGCGAACGGAAATGCTCGCTCCACGGTTCAATCTTCTTGATATTGAATTTGGCGCTGACGTGCGCCGCGAAATCCTTCAACTCCATCTTCCCGCTGCCACCCCTCCGCGAAGCGGAGGCCCCGTTAACAATGTCTCCTCCCGCCCCGCCGGTATTTTGCTGTTGACCGTCGTTTTTTTCTCCCCGCCCGAGAATAAAATCCCGAAACGGATAAGACGCAATCGCAATCCGCTCCCGCGCCGCCGTAGGAAACTGCATCGCCGGGGAGGCTGCGTGGAACTGCAACGCCGTCCCCAACCCCGAATCCACCGCAAAAATATCCTTCAGCCCCGGCCACACTCCCGCGCAAGCCAGAACCCCCGCTGCCCTGCCGCTGGCCTCCGCCAAAAACCGCCTTCGTGTTGTGCGTGGATTGTTCGCCAAAACCGCGCCAGTCTAGCAGACTCACCCATCACCCGCCATCCACGCAGTCGTTTGCTCGCCAATTTACCCGCTTCCGGTCATACGCACGGCCGTGGTAGCCTGAACACACCCACCCACAGTTTCCAGCCCAATCTCCCGGCGTCGTATCTTGTAAATTGTTCATTTTCTGTCGTCTAGTGGCTGTGCCACTTCCGGAAGTCCAGATGCATCGTACATCGAGGAGGTCAAAGCGTGGGGCCATACGGCAGAAATAACACCCGTCGTCCAGGAAGAAAGGAGACTCGAGCGATGTCCGCCAGAAGGTTTTTGCGGAAGCTCGTTATCGGCTTTCTCCGCCTCACCGCTGTGGTGCTGGTGAGCGCGGCCTGCGGATATGTTGGCGGTCGCCTCTGGCCTTTGGACTTGAATGCACCCCGCTACCCAGCCTTTCCCGCGCCCAGGATCCAGGGGAATCGGTTAGTCGTGCCGTTTTCGCCCGGCGTAGCCTCGGCGGAAGTCGCCGCCTTCAATGACCAGCTCGAGGCCTTCCTGCATTTTGAGTATTTGCGCGGCCGGGAAGCCCGCAGTGGCAACGACACTTCGCACATTCTGTTGACGGCTTTCGATACCCCGAAGGGACCCTCTTACAAGATCTTCATCGTCGGCGACAACGATCTGCTCACCGCCGTCCCGCGCCTCGCGGAACTCGAAGGCCGCAACCTGATCGCCCACTACGAGCTGAATACCTGGACGGAGAAGGATTTTGCCTACTACCGGCAGCAAAGCCACATGTTCGACGTTGCGTATGGCGTTCCCACGGAGCAGAAGCTGGAATCCCTCAGTTCCTTTCAACTTCTCCCCGCCCTGGCAAGGTTTCTCGTCTTCAAATCGCAAACCGACAACCGCGTGCTCGACCGAAGCGATGCCGCTCCCCGCCCTCTAACAAGGGAACAGGCCACACAGCTCGCCTCCGACATTCTTGCCGTCGCGGATTTCTACGCGCTCCCGCTCGACTATTTCCTCGGTGTCGGCGCCATGGAGAACGATTACATGGATGTTGACGGCGACCTCACTCATGCCGTCTGGAAGAAGCGCGCCCAGCGCGACGACATTATTCTCCGCCGTGGCCGTAAGCGCGTCATGGTCAGCAACTACGCCATCGGCACTTGGCAAATCACGCGCGAAACGCTCCGTGCCGCCCACCAGCTTTATCTGAAGGACAAGCGGGACTATACCAGGCTGACCGCTCGTCTGCGGCCTCCGCGCGAGCTAAACCTGAATTCCGTGGATGATGCTGTGCTCACCACCTACGCCGGCCTGCTGCTCCGCGGCCTTCTCGATCATTTCGGCGGCGACGTCGAAAGAGCCACCGGCGCTTACAATGGTGGCGTCAAGGCTCCCAATCCTGCCTACGCCTCCGGCGTGAAAGGCGTCGCTCAATACGCACGCCGCGTTCTCGAGCATGCCACCGCTCTGGATGACCCATCGGGCAGTACGAAGAATCCTGCGATCGCTCCCTCCCCCGCGCCCAGTGCCGATAGCAATCCCACACTTGGCACGCCTGCTCCATCTGCGGCGACTGCCCCGCAGGAAAAGCCTCCCTATCGCCGCGCCGACGACTAAATCCTTCCCTTCGCGTCGGCCCGTTACACTGCCCAGTTCTGCACCTTCAATCCGCGCACGCGCCGGAACTCTCTCTCATTGTTCGTTACCAGTGTCAGGCCTGCCGCCTTGGCATGCGCCGCAATCCACAAATCGTTGTTCCCGATCATTTCTCCCTTGCGTTCCAGCTCCGCGCGTATCGTTCCATACGATTCCGCAGCCGTCTCAGGCAAGCTCTGCACGGGAAGCACTTGTGCCAGCTCCCGCAGCAGCCCCAGCGCCGCCCCGCGCTGCGTACTCTTCTCCGCCCCGTATACCAATTCGCCGAACGTAATCACGGATAGAACCGCCTCTCCGGGCCGGAGCGTTCGGAACCGCTGCAACACTTCGTCCGGTTTTTTTCGCCGGATGTAAATGCAAATGTTCGTGTCCAGCAGGTAGCGCGCCTCCATCACAGCCCCTTGCGTTTCTGCGGTTTATCCTTCTCCCGTCCAGGAAGCTTCAAGTCCTCGGGCAGCGCCGCCAGCAGGTCAAACGCCCGCGCCATGGTGCCGCGGCGCTCCCGCAGAACGATTTCATCGCCCCGCCGAGAGATCTCCACTTCCTTGCTTTTCAGCCGGAACTGCTTGGGCAGCCGCACCGCCTGGCTGTTCCCCGATTTGAATACCTTGGCCGTCGCCATCGTCAACCCTCCACCTAATGTATATACGTCAAGTATACACATACTTGCCCCGCTGAGTATCCCTCCTGGATTCCGTTGTTTCCGTCCATGTAGCGCCGGCATCCTTGCCGGCTGCCGTGTAGTGACCGGTCTTCAGACCGGTGTTTCTCTGTTTCCTCTGTGGCACAGCCACTCCTGGCTGTGCGCTTAAGACAGGTCTCCGCACAATCGCCTACGCACAAACGCTTGTACCGTCCTGCATCTTTTTCGGTTTTGTAGCGGCGGCCTTCTCAGGCCGGCGCCTTTTGGACTCTCACTTCTTCGCAAACAAAACGCAGTAACTATCCCCCGGCCAGTCGTTCACAATCTTTTCCACCTGCAACCCCGCCGCACTCAATTCCTCAATCACAATCTTTTGCGGGATGCCGTGCCCTCCCCGGTTGCTCGGCACTCCTTCCACCGGATCCAGTCCCGCTCGTGGCGCAAAGTCAATAATTGCCAGCCGTCCTCCGGGCTTTAAGGACCGCACTAGGTTGGCATCGAACTCCACCGGCTTGGTCAGGTGATGGTACACGCGCCTCAGAAAAATCGCGTCGCAACAGCCTGTTGGCAGGCTCGTATCCGCTTCCTTGCTCTCTACCACAATGACGTTCCCCAGCTTGCGTTTAGCAACCTCGCCCCGCAGCTCCGCAAGCTTTTTTGCATCGATCTCCGTCGCGTACACTTTTCCCGCTGCGCCTACGCGTTCCACCGCCGCAAACGTGTACTCCCCTTCGCCTGCGCCAATATCCGCCGCTACCGTCCCCGGCTTCCATTCCATCAAAGCCGCCAGCCGCTTGATCTCGTCCACCGCGTTTCCGTGAGCCTGCCCGGCGAACACAGCCGCCGCGCACGCGACGCCCAGCAGCGATAAGTTTTTTCTTTTCATCACAGTAGTGGCCCCCTACTTGGTGTCCCGAGCTACAAATTCGTTGAATAAGTGAAACGGTCATTCCGAGCGAAGCGAGGAATCTGCTTTTCGCTCGTGTGTTGAAAACAAACAAGATTTCTCGGTCCTCCTCTATGCAGGGCCGTCGGAAGCACAAGAAGGATCGCAATATCTATCAAGAAATTCTGACTCAGCCCACTCGTGCCATTGGACGGCTCAACCGTCAATAAGTTGCCTCCACCGAAACCGTTAACCCCGCCTCCGTAACCGTCCGACTTCCAATTCTCTCAATTCCCTGCAAATAACTTAACCAATCCGCAATCTCTTGCTATCCTTCCGCGTGTTTGTTCTCACGGAGCCTCGAAGTGCCATTCACCAACCCAATCGATCAGCTTCGCTGATCGTCGTTCGCGCGCGCCCTTTCGACTTCCTTCATCGTGAAAATCTCGTTGCTGTAAGTCCTTTGTTTGCCACTCATATGGATCGCTCGCAAATTACTGAAAACCCAGCTACTTTAAGTCCTTTCCTTGCCACTCATACAGACTTGTCGCTTGTAAATCTTGTATTTGCCACTCATACGAAAACAACCGGGGTGTATACCAACAATTCCCATTCTGGAACTCCTACTTCGCCTCTTCCACCAGTCACGAGTCACAAGTCACCAGTCACGCCCCTCAGACTCCCACGTATAATGTCGGCTCCCAATCAAGGAGACAACTCGCGATGAACTATCGTCGCTTCGGCCGCACTGGATGGAACGTCAGCGAAATTGGCTACGGCATGTGGGGCATGGCCGGATGGACCGGCTCGGACGACGGCGAATCGCTCGCGGCCCTACAGCGCGCCGTCGATCTCGGCTGCAATTTTTTCGACACCGCCTGGGCCTACGGTGGAGGCCACAGCGAGCAGCTTCTCGGAAAAATCCTGCGCGCCAACAAAAATAATTCCGCCGCCGGCGGACCCGACAAGAAACTTTACGTCGCCACAAAAGTTCCGCCCAAAAATCTCCGCTGGCCCGCGCGCCCGGAATATTCTCTCGACGATTCCTATCCGCCGGACCATATCTTCGAGTACGTGGACAAAAGCCTCAAAAATATCGGCGTCGAAACGCTCGATCTCCTCCAGCTTCACACCTGGGATGACAGTTGGCTCAAAGATGATCGAGTGGCGCACGCCGTCGAGAAACTTCGCAGCAGCAGAAAAATTCGCGCCTTCGGCCTCAGCCTCAACCGCTGGGAGCCCGCCAATGGCATTCGCGCCGTGCGCGCCGGCTTCGTCGACGCCATCCAGGTCATCTACAATATTTTCGACCAGAATCCCGAGGACGAACTTTCCCCCGCCTGCCACGAAAAAAACGCCGCCGTCATCGCTCGCGTTCCCTTCGACGAAGGCTCCCTCACCGGCACGCTCACGCTCGAAAGCAAGTGGCCCGCGAACGATTGGCGCAGCACTTATTTCGTTCCGGAAAATCTCAAAGCCAGCGTCGCTCGCGCCGACGCCCTCAAGCCTCTCGTCCCCGCCGGAATGACCATGCCGGAAATGGCTTTGCGCTTCATCCTCAACAACCCCGACGTCAGCACTATCATTCCCGGCATGCGTAAACTGCGCAACGTCGAATCCAATCTCGCGGCCAGCGACAAAGGTCCCCTGCCCGCGCCACTCCACGCGCAATTGCGCAAACACCGCTGGGACCGCACTCCCACGAAGTGGAGCCAATAGGATGGATATGTCTCGGGGAGAAACTACGCGGTTTGTTTCAAGGCGCGTTCGACGAGCGTCAGACAACGCTCGGCTTGCTCGCTCAGCAATTCTTCGCGATCGTTGCGCTCGCGTTGCATGCTGTGAAGTTCATCCGCAATCGCCAGGGCCGTCAGCACCGCAACTTTTTGCGTGTCTACAGTTTTCGTCGCGTCCGCGATTGCCTGCATTTTTTCGTCGACGTATTTCGCAAGTCTCTGCACGTACTTCGCATCCAGCTCTCCTTGGATGGAGTACACTTGCCCGAAAATCTCAACTTTTATCGGCCCGCTCATGGAGTCTCCGCGCGTCCTTATCGGCACAATACCACATTCGCTCCCGGAATAAATCCCGCCCGTCCGCGTGCGCCTCTTGTGCGAAGTCCCATTTACATTTCTCGAGCTGTCCGCTACCGTGTGAAATCCAGCCTGTTGGTTTCCCCAGCCCGCGCAATGCGAATTCATCTGCTCGCACAAGGAGCGCCTCATGGCCACCAAGCCTCGTTCCAAGAAATCCGCCGCTGCGCTGCAACACCCTATCCGGATCGTGCCACTCCATCGGCCGGAGGCGCAACGGATTGCCGCGGCAGCAACGCCCCAGCTCACGTACCGCGGTGGGCCGCTGCTCACTGCCGTCGAAGTCTTCACCGTTTTTTGGGGTACGGAATGGAAACAAGCAGAGCAAAGCGCGATTGCCACGAACATGAATTTGTTTTTCGACTATATTCTTACGAGCGCGCTGATGAGCCAGCTCGGAGAATACAGCGTCCCCGGAAAAAATATCGGCCATGGCAAACGCACCGGCACCGCGACGCTCGCTTCACCCGCTCCAAATTCCTCCGTGCAGGACAGTGCGATTCGACAGTTATTGCAGCAGGAAATCGCCGCCAAGAATCTTCCGGTGCCTTCTCCCAATTCACTCTATTTTTTCTTCCTTCCGCCCAGCGTGCAGGTTGTGCTGGGCGGCAGCGCCTCCTGCCGGGAATTCTGCGGTTATCACGACTCCACCAGCGACAACATTTTCTATGCAGTGATGCCTTACCCCGGATGTTCCGGGTGCACCGGCGGCCTTAGCGTCGTTGACGCGCTCACTTCCACCACTTCGCACGAACTTTGCGAAGCCATCACCGATCCCGTGCCCGGCCAGGGATGGTACGACGATAGCAACGGTGAGATCGGCGACATTTGCGCGTGGAAAACACGGACGCTTGGCGGTCACACGATTCAACTGGAATGGTCGAACAAGGCAGGGTCGTGCGTGTGAGTTGCGAATGGTCTTTTATTGCGCGCGGAGTTGTGCGCCGAGCTGCTTTTCAAGCACGGCAATGATTTTGCCACTGTAATCGCCGATCTGCGTATCGGTCAGCGTCGCTTCGCGGCTCTGAAACGTCACGCGCACCAGCAGCGAATATTTCCCGGCGGGAACGTTCTTCCCGCGGAAAAGATCGGCTGCTTCGATGTTGGAAATTTCGGAAATGTTGAGCGATCGGATTGCTTTCACAACATCGGAAAAATGCGTGCCATCCGGTAAGAGCAGCGAGAAATCCCGCTCGACCGCCGGAAATCGCGGCAACGGCTCATAGCGCCGCGCTTCCTTCGCCGCAAGGTACGCCGTGCACAGCGGATCGAGCTCCAATTCCGCAAGGAAAACATCCTGGCGGAATTTGAATTTCTCGGCGACGCGGCGCGCAAGCTGGCCCGCTGAGCCAAGTTCGTTCGCGCCAAGCACCACGCTTCCGCGCCGCGCCGCGTGCAGCCATTCCGCCCCGCCGTCGCGCCAGGCGAAGCCGCCCGCGAGTTCACCGATCGAATCGAGATCGCCTTTGAGGTCGGCAAAGGAAAATTCGCGCGCGGGATCGTAGAGATTTTTTTCCCGCGCTTCGCCGGTCGCGCCGATCGTGAGGATCGGCGGCTCGGGTTCGTCATTTTTGCGGCTAGTGAGGTCGTAGTGGCGGCCGATTTCAAAGAGGCGAACGTTGCGCTGGCCGTGATTCACATTCCATTCGAGCGCCGCGGCCATGGTCACGAGTCCGGTGGAGCGCAGAACGTTTGCTTCTTCGGAAAGCGGATTCGAAAGTCGCGCGGGAGAAATTCCGCCGGGCCGGAACAGCGCGTCGCGCTCTTCGGCGACGTGAGGAATCGTCAGGATTTCCCGGTAGCCCAGACCGATGAGCCGATCGCGCAAACGCGTTTCCGCTTCGTAATGCGGGAGGCGCGCAGCGCCCTGGCGCGCGGCAGGCAGTCGCGGCGGAAATTTATCGAGGCCGTAAATGCGCGCGATTTCTTCGATGAGATCAATTTCGCGTTCGACTTCCGCGCGCCAGGAAGGCTGCGTGCATTCCCACGCGGCAAGCAGCGAACCTTCCGCGCCGCGATTCTGATCGATTCGAACGGGCGCGAATCCGAGGGCGCTGAGGCTGGCTTCCACTTCTTTGTCCGGAACGTCGGCGCCCATGACGCGGAGAATTTCCGCGCGCGTCACGCGGAGTTTTTTCGGCGCACGTTTTCCGGGATAGATATCAACTACGCCCGCCAGCAATTCGCCGCCGGCAAGCTGCAAAATCAGCTCCGCAGCGCGACGCGAAGCCAACTCGGCCATTTCCGGATCGGCGCCGCGGCCGAAGCGCGTGGAAGCTTCGGTATGCAATTTCAGAAAACGCGCGGCACGGCGAATGGAGATCGGTTCGAACCAGGCACATTCGATCAAAACATTTTTCGTGGAAAAGGAAATTTCCGTTTCCGCGCCGCCCATGATTCCGCCGATGCCCACGGCGCGAGAACCGTCGCCATCGGAAATCATGCAGATGCCAGAATCGAGCTGGCGATCTTTGTCAGGCGCGAGCTGCCGCTCAACTCCATCGAGCGTTTTCATTTTTTCGCTGGGCTTGGCGCGGCGGACGATGATTTTGTGGTCCCGCACTTTGTCGTAGTCAAACGTGTGCAGCGGGTGCCCCAACTCCAGCATGACGTAATTCGAAACGTCGACGACATTGCTGATGCTGGCGACGCCGGAAGCTTCGAGCCGATCTTTCAGCCATTTCGGCGAAGGCTGGATTTTCACGTTTCGAATGACGCGCGCGGTGAAGCGGCCGCAGAGTTCCGGCGACTGAATTTCGACGTTGACGGCGTCGCTGGTCTTCGCGGCGCTTTCCGCCGGTTTCGGCGAAACCGACTTCAGCGGGAGCTTGTAAATCGCGCCGACTTCGCGCGCAATTCCCAGATGGCCGAGGCAGTCAGGGCGATTGGAACTGACTTCCGCGTCAATCACCGCACCGTGCGGGCCGTTTTCGATTCCGGCGATGTTCGTGCCGGAAAGGGCGAGGCGCGAGGCCAGCTCCTGCGGCGGCGCCGTCACGTCGACGAAATCTTTCAGCCAGTTGTAAACGACCTTCATGATCCTGTTCCCACGTACGGCTCTCGGAACCAAACACGAGTCTCGAATTTGGCGGGCCGGGCTAAGCCCCGGCGCCTACACATGCTTCCTATGGGAATTGCCGGAGGAAGCGCACGTCGTTCTGGAAAAAGATTTGAATATCGTCGATGCCGTACTTCAGCATCGCGAGGCGATCGATGCCTATGCCGAAGGCAAAGCCGCTGACTTTTTTCGCGTCGTAATTCACGAAGCCGTAGACGGCGGGATCGACCATGCCCGCGCCGAAGAGTTCAATCCACGCGGCGCCCTTGCATTTCGAGCACGTTCCGCCGCCGGCGGCCGTACCTGTTCCGCCGCAAAATGGGCAGGAGACGTCGAACTCGACGGAAGGCTCGGTGAACGGGAAATAGCTGGGCCGGAAACGTGTTTTCACACCGGGGCCGAAAAACTGCTGCACGAAATACTCGATGGTGCCGGTGAAATCACAAAACGTGATGTCCGTGTCCACGGCGAGGCCTTCGATTTGGTGAAAGGCGAAGGAATGCGTGGCGTCCGGATTATCGCGGCGATGGACCTTTCCGGGAACGATGACGCGCACCGGCGGTTTCTGCTTCTCCATGGTGCGAATCTGCATGGGCGAAGTGTGCGTGCGGAGAAGGAGCGGCGTCGGAGCACCTTTCGGCAATTCCAGATAAAACGTGTCCATGTCGTCACGCACGGGATGGAATTCGGGGATGTTCAGCGCTTCGAAATTGTAATAGGGCGTTTCGATTTCGGGGCCTTCAACGACGGAGAAACCGATGGAAAAGAAAATGTCTTCGATTTCCTGAAAGACCTGGCGGATCAGGTGATGCGAACCGACGGGGCGGAGGACGCCGGGGAGAGAGAGGTCGACGCGGTCGCGGTTCGACGCAACCTCTTCAGAACCCTTTTCAGCAGCGACCCGAAATGTTTCGAGGGATTCTTCGATGTGGCGCTTGAGCTGGTTCAGAGACTGACCGACAATGGGTTTCAAAGCAGGCGGAGCGGACTTAAGCCAATTTTCCGTGATGAGGGTGAGCACACCAGCCTTTCTTCCTAGCCATGCGTTTTTCATCAAGGTGTAATTAACTTCGTCAGGATGCTTTGCCGCGAGCTGTTTGTCGAAGCGTACCTTTTCGCTCGTGAACAACTCTTCGATCGCCATCGGATCGTTGATTGCCAGCCCGGCGAGTGTTCTCTCAGTTGGATTTTCTACATTAGGCATGATCGCCCGATACATTACACCGTTAGGGGCACGATATATCGTGCCCCTACGAAAGAAACTGCGCCCGCTTCGGAAAGCGGCCGCTACAGTTACGCAAGGCCGGCAAGGATGCCAACGCTACGCCCTTTTCGCTTTGGCTGGAGGCGGGGCGGCGGCTTTGGCGGTGGCCACGAGCGAAGTGAATGCGGCGGCGTCTTTGACCGCGATGTCCGCGAGGACTTTGCGGTCGAGCGTGACGCCGGCGACTTTCAATCCGTGGATCAACTGGCCGTAGGTCAGGCCGTTATTCCGAGCAGCCGCTCCGAGGCGCTGAATCCAGAGCTTGCGATACTCGCGCTTTTTGACGCGGCGGTCGCGCTTGGCGTAGCGATCGGCGCGATTGGCCGCTTCCTGCGCGGACTGGTAGAGCTTGCTCTTGGTGAGAAAAAAGCCTTTCGTCCGCTTGAGGTACTTCTTGCGCCGTGCGCGGCGCTTGGTGCCGCGTTTTACGCGAGCCATGGGGTTTCTCCTTTTTTGTGGGAAACAAAACAGGTTGCGCGGACGCGAAAGTACACGCGTTGCGCAACGGGTTTGTTTCCGGGGTAGTGCAATGTAGTCCGCCTCCGGCGAGAACCATAACCGGTTCCGCGAAGGCGCCCGCCTCAGAAGGCGGCCGCTACAAGTGCCCCGACAATATCGGGGCGGATCGGCCGGCAGGCACCCGTGAAGCGCTGCCTGGCACGATGCGCAGGGATTGCGCCCTGCGACTCAAACGGAAGGGCACCCACCGCGTCGGGTACCCCTACGAAGAAAGTCGGATGGCGTGCAATTTCAGGGCACGCACAGAAAAATCCTTACGGCCTTAGCCGTAGGGAAGCATCTGCCGGACGCTGGCCACATCGGCCTTGTTTACGAGCGTCAACTTCTTGAGCTTGCGCATGCGGCCCGGGGCCTTGGTGCCCATCAAGTGGCGCTTGCCGGAATGCCCGCGCTTGATTTTGCCGTTGGCGGTGATCTTGAAGCGCTTCCTGGCTCCGCGATGCGTCTTCAGTTTCAATTTTGGTTTCGATCGGTTTCTTGGCATTGCCTAATTCCTTTTTCTGAGATTCGGTCGTGACACCGAAGAGGACGCCCGCCGCGGCGGGCGTCCCTATAAAACCCTCTCGCGCTGATTACTGCTGCTGCTGGGCGCTGGATGCCGACTGACCTGCCGGCTTGGCGACGCTGACGCCTTTTTTCGGAGCGAGCAAAGCCACGAGGACGTTGCCTTCCATGCGCGGCATCGTCTCAATCTGCCCCTGGTCGCCAATCTCCATGAGCAAGCGGTTCATCTTGGCGCGGCCGACTTCCTGGTGCGCCATTTCGCGCCCGCGATGGAAAATCATCGCGCGCACCTTGTGGCCTTCGCCGAGAAACCGGATGATCTGGTTCTTGCGAACCTGATAGTCGTGTTCCGCGGTAGCGGGCCGAAACTTGACCTCCTTCAACTGCGAGCCGCGGCTGCTCTTGCGCTGCTCGTGGGCCTTCTTATTGGCTTGATAGAGATACTTGCCGTAGTCGGTGATCTTGCAGACCGGCGGATCGGCCGTCGGCGAAATTTCCACCAAGTCGAGCCCCTTTTCCTTCGCCAGCTTGATGGCCTCAAACGGCTGCATGACGCCGAGCTGGCCGCCCTCTTCATCAATCACCCGGATCTCGCGAGCCCGAATCCGCTCGTTGACGCGGACACGATCAGCCTGCTGCCGGAAATTCCGTTCTGCGATATATCCCCCTAGTTGCCAGGCGCCTAATCCGCAATGCTGAATTGTAAGTACGGCCTTGAGATCTTGACGATGATGTCCCGGCTGTCTTCGTCTAGTGTTGTCCGCCCTTCCTCGTCGCGGTTTGGTCGACCGACCGCCTCGAACTCGACGTCCACTTTAAAATAATGACAGTCCCGACTAACGAATGTGCGATGTAGTCCCGTAGACAGACCACCTTCCGTCGTGAAAACGCTAAGGAGGTCCTCCCGCGTCATGCCCGGTTTAATGGTCTCGATTTTTTCCAAAGCATAGGTCACCCAAGCTTCGTGGGCTTGCGAGCACGACTCCTGGCTCATGGACTTCGTAGGTCGAACAGATGTCGAACCGCTGATAGCGATGATTGAAAGCAATGTGAGCAAGAGAAGTGGTCGAATCATGGATTG
>Ga0209158_1001310_pt1 | contig 16751 bp, 14 predicted proteins | sample GraSoiAngelo_140_FD_185897 | JGI IMG/M metagenome (GOLD analysis project Ga0209158, IMG submission 185897) | Grasslands soil microbial communities from the Angelo Coastal Reserve, California, USA - 14_0929_12_30cm (SPAdes) (version 2) | ecosystem: Environmental > Terrestrial > Soil > Grasslands ...
CGGGCGGCATTCTCGACACGATTCTCGTGCGCCTGTCGGAGTTCCTCGAGAAGAATGACGCCATCATCCGCAAGGTGAAGGGCGCCATGATCTACCCCGCGGTGATCATGTCCGTCGCGGCCATCGCTATAGCGGTGCTGCTCATCTTCGTGATCCCGACGTTCCAGAACATGTTCGCCTCTGTGAACCTGGAGCTGCCGCTCCCCACCCGCATCGTCATCGCGATGAGCAGCATCCTCACGCACTACTGGTGGGCGATCATCGGCGCCGCCGGCGGCTTCGTATTCCTCCTGAGCCGTTGGTACAAGACCGCGCCGGGCCGGTTGCAAATCGACAAGCTGCTGCTGCGCCTCCCGGTGCTGGGCGATGTGATCCGGAAGTCTGCGGTGTCGCGCTTCACGCGGACGCTCGGGACCCTCATCTCGTCCGGCGTGTCGATCCTGGATGGCCTCGAGATCACGGCGCGCACGGCGGGGAACATGGTGATCCACAACGCGGTGATGGAGTCGCGCGCCTCGATCGCCGGGGGCGAGACGATCGCCGGGCCGCTCCAGAAATCGAACGTGTTCCCGCCGATGGTCATCTCGATGATCGCGGTGGGCGAGCAGACGGGCGGGCTCGACGAGATGCTCTCCAAGATCGCCGACTTCTACGACGACGAAGTGGACGCGGCCGTGAGCGCGCTGCTCTCGCTCATGGAGCCCATCATGATCGTCGTGCTGGGTGTGATCGTCGGCGGCATGGTGGTGGCGATGTACCTGCCGATCTTCGACATGGTGAACGCGGTGCAGTGAGGCCGCGCTAGAGGCTCTTCAGCAGTTCCTCTACCGCCGCGGCCATGTCGGCTTCGTCCGCGGCGATTTGCTCGAACATGCGCCATTCGGGGCCGGCGCTTTCGCGCGGCCAATCGTCCAAATGGTCGTCGCCCCGCCAGTCGTCGGCTGACTGGTCGTCGCCCCACGTTTCGTCGGGGTTGAACGGCGGCGGGCCGAACAGGTCAAAGCGCCTCATGCCCCGCAACAAAGCAAGGGGCGTGCCGGGCTCTCCCCACAGGCTCCGGGGCCTCCGGCGTCGATGTCGTAACCCTGCACCGAACGGGGACTTTGCACGTTGCAAGAGACGGACGTGTGACGGCCGCCACACGCCTCGCGTGCGCGTCGGCCGAGGGTCGATATTATCCGACATGGCACCCGACGAACACCGCGTGGCGTGGTACCGCTGGGACGAGCTGCCGAAGGAGAAGGTGTCCGCGCAGCTGTCCCGCCGGCTCATCACCGGTGACCGCATGATGCTGGCGCACGTCTACATCCAGAAAGGGTGCGTCGTGCCGCGTCACGCCCACGAGAACGAGCAGCTCACCTACATCCTCGAGGGCGCCCTCAGGTTCTTGATCGGCGCCAATGGTGATCGGGAGGTCGTCGTGCGGGCGGGCGAGGTGCTGTTCATCCCCTCCAACGTTCCTCACGAGGCGCACGCGCTGGAGGACACGCTGGACGTGGACGTGTTCAGCCCGCCGCGGCAAGACTGGCTCGACAAGACGGACGCCTACCTGCGGCGCAAGTGACCGGGGGCTGCGGCCCGGCTCCAGTCGATCAGGATCTTTCCGTGTTGCGGTTTTCACGCATCCGCTGAAACGCCCGTGCCCGCGGTCCCGGCAGCTCTGGTCAGGGCACGGAGCGCGCCGGCTCGGGCGGGGGCGCCGCGAGGCTCGGCGCCTCGAGCCACTGCCGCGGAAATCGCGGTAGGAACTTCACATGCCGGTTGATCACCGCCTGTACGCGCCGCCACCAGCACACGATCGGCCGTGGCGTGCGCCCCACGCTGACGACCGCGAACGGGATCGAATCGGCAACGACCGAGCGGATGTCCGGTTGGCTCAAAGAGCACAGGTCCTCCGGCGTCCGCACGCCGAAGCTCGAGTCGGGCCCGGTCCAGGGATGGTTGTGCCACACCGCGAGCGTGATCGCCGGCGCGCAGGGCAGGGGCTGCACGGCGTCCGCCGCGCTCGCCACAATGTCCGGCATCACGAAGTCGTCGACCACGGCGGTGTCGCCCCGGATGGCCCCGCGCAGGCAGAGCACGACCTCGCGGTCGAGCCCGGCCGCGAGCAGGCTCACGCGGCGCATCACCGAGGGCGCGAGCACGAGCCGCCTGAGGGGCTGGGAGTTGAGGATCGCGGAATCGGCAGGGGTGAGGGCCGCTTGCGCCGCGCCGCTGCGTGGCGCGAGCAACAGCAGCAGGGCAACGGCCCGGGCGCCGTTCATGCGCCAACGATAGTGGGCGGCGGCGGCCGGAGCCAGAGAGGTGTTCCGGAGTCGGCGCGCGAACCGTATAATCGCGGCCCGGAGGTGCGCGGATGCAACAACTCCAGAACACCACCCTCACGTCCGTCCTCGCGCACCGCGAGCCGCTCATAGTCGGCGGGCTCGTCGTCCTCGCTCATCTGGCGCTCCGGGCCGCGGACCGGATTCTCATCGGGGCCTTCAACGACGACGGCGCCTACGTCGCGTTGGGCAAGGCGCTCGCAGGGGGACTGGGGTACCGCTTGATTTACCTGGTGGGCGATCCCGTGGCGGTGAAGTACCCGCCCGGCCTCCCGCTGTTGATCGCGGTGCCCTGGAAGCTGTTCGGGACGCTCGCAGGCGTGCGGGCGACGATCGCGTTGCTGAATCCTCTGGCCAGCGGCGCGGCGGCCGGGATGATCTGGTGGATCGGACGCCGCAGGCTCGGCGCGGCTCCCGCCGTGCTCGGGCTCTGCGCCGTTGGTCCGTTCTTCCTGGACGCGGTCATCCAATACTTCAACATCCCCTTGTCCGAGCCGTACTTCGTCTGCGGGTGGGCGACGGCGCTGTTGCTCGCGTACCGTCTGTCCGACGCCGGGCCTGGGGCGGCGCGGCCTGCGCTCGCGGTGACCCTCGGGCTCGTCCTCGCGCTGACCGCGCTGTTCCGCACGGCCGGGGTCGTTACGCTGGCAGCCGTGCTCGTGGCGCTCGTGCTGGAGCGACGTCCCTGGCGCGAGGTGGCACTCTGCGCCGGCGTCGCCCTTGTGCCGCTTGCCGTGTGGCATGTCGTGCATGCGGCCGCGGTGGCGCGGGGGCCGCTGTCTCCACTGCCCGACGAAACCCCGTACTGGCGCTGGCTGCCGCTCGATCGGCCGTCGCAGCTCCTCTCCTACGCCGCCCGCGTGCTGGGAAACAACGTGCTCGGGTACTGGCGCTACCTCGGCGGCTACCTCGCCCCGAGCCACTTCGTCGGTCCGACGCTCGCCGCGGCACTCGCTCTGGCGGCCCTTACAGGTGGCGTCCGCGCCTGGCGAGCTCACACGGCGCTCGTTGCCACGGTCGCCGCCGTGCTCGCGACCGTTCTGCTGTGGCCGTACGCGCAGGCCCGCCTGCTGCTGCCGATCCTGCCTTTCGCGGGGCTGCTTGCCGCGAGCACGCTCCAGCCCGCCGTCACGGGAGGGTCGGTCACGTTGCGCCGCTTCACGTACGCGCTGCTCGGCGTCGTGGCGCTGACCGTTGCGGTGCGGCAAGTGGGGCTGCGGCGCGCCGCTGAGGCCGCGCTCGCGTCGGGAGCGGCCCCTCGCCCGGAGAACCGCTCGCCCTTGTATGTGCTGGCTGGCAACAGCCGTTACATCTTCGGCGTCGTGAAGTGGGTGCGGGCGAACACGACGGCGGGAGACCGGATCATGGCAGACGCTCCGGCGGCCATGTACCTCTACACGGGGCGCAAGACCGCCGCAGCGGCCCCGGCGGAGCCGGCCTTCGCGCCCTCCGTGTTTCAGGTGCCGGGGCGCTACCTCGCCGCCCGCATCTTGGCGGACAGCCTCACGGTTATCGTGCTGGGGATCGCGGGGAGCGGGCTCGAGCAGGACATCCGCGCCGTCGCGAGCCACTGCCCGCAGGTGCTGCAACGCCAGGACGGCGCCACGGGAGTGTTGCCGGCGTTCTATCGCGTGATCCGTGACGACAAGTGCTTGCGGGAGAGGGTGTTGGTGCTGCCTCGCGAGTGAATCGTGATGCTCGCGGCTCTTGCACTTTGCGAGAGCGATCCCAATACTTAGCCCCGCGCCCCCGCTTGAAGCTGTCAGCCATCGGCTGTCGGCCATCAGCATAACCCTCTGCTTGGCAATCTGTTATGAGCGTGGGGCTGCTGAAAGCTGATCACTTACGGCCGACACCGCCTCTCGAAGAAGGGGAGACTGTCTCTCTGCGCTGGCTTCGCGGAAACACTCGAGCCTCGGCGCTCCCGACGCCGCACACCCTGGTCCGCGCGGTCTACATCGGACGGGCGTGCATTGCCGTGGCCATCTACCTGGCTGCGGCCCTCAAGTTCAAGGTCGCGGCCCCGCTCGACATCCTCGTGACCTCGTTCGTGCTCGTCGCGACGGCGGCCGTGACAATCGCCTCGTACTGGCACACTCACGTTCGGGGGCGCGCGCCGGGACTCACGTTCCTGTATTCCCAGGCGCTTTTCGACGTGGCGCTCGTCACGACGGTGGTGCACGTGACGGGCGGGCCGCAGAGCGACCTCACGAGCCTCTACGTCCCGCTGATAGCGGTCACGGCGGTGCTGATGCCCCCTGTGAGCGCGGCGCTCATCACGACGCTCGTGGGACTGGTATACATCGCGGACGTATTCTTCGGCCACGCGACGCCGATGACGCCGGACGTGGCGATCCAGCTCGCGGTGTTCGTGGCGGTGGCGGCGGTCACGGCCTATGTCGCGAGCCGCGTCAAGCTGATGGGGGCCGAGCGCGAGGCGCTGGCGGGGGAGCTGCGTCAGGTCCGGCTCGAGGCGGCGGACGTGCTGGGCAATATCCCGACGGGGATCGTGACGGTGGACCCCGAGGGGCGCCTGCTGTACACCAATCCGGCGGCCGAGGCGATCCTCGGCTTCCGGGAGCGGGAGTGGCGGGGTCGGCCGATCATGCCCGAATTCGCGCGCGTGGCGCCCGAGTTCTGGGCGGCGCTCACGGCGACGGCGCGGCGTGGCGTGCGGGCGATGCGGGTGGAAGCGGTGGTCCGGCGGCCCGACCGGACGTTCCCGATCGGCGTGACCACGACCACGCTCGACGGCGCGCCCGGCGAGGGCCCCCGGGTGACCGCCATCTTCACCGACATCTCCGACTCCAAGCGGCTGGAGCGGCTCCGCCTGCGCGCCGAGCGGCTGGAGGCGGTGGCGGAGCTGTCCTCGAGTCTCGCGCACGAGATCAAGAACCCGCTCGCCTCGATCCGCTCGTCGGTGGAGCAGCTGGCCCGCGCCTCGCGGGCGAACCCCGATGAGAAGTTCCTCACCAGCCTGATCGTGCGCGAGAGCGACCGACTGTCTCGCTTGCTGTCGGAGTTCCTCGACTTCTCCCGCGTGCGGGTCACCGAGTGCCGGCCGCTCGATCTCCACCAGGTCGCGGGCGCCGCGATCCGGTTGGTGCGGGAGCACCCCGACTGCCCGGCGGACGCCCGCATCGAGCTGCTGGGCGGCCCGACGCCCATGGAGGGCGACGAGGACCTGCTGCACCGGGTGGTGTCGAACCTGGTGTTGAACGCGGTCCAGGCGGCGGGCAAGGAGGCGCGGGTGACGGTGCGAACGGGCCGACCAGAGCCGCACCAGCTGCCGGGCGGCGCGGGGATCGACAACCCGGTCGCGCTCGCTGTGAACGACAACGGGCCCGGCATCCCGGAGAATGTCCGGGCCCGGCTGTTCGAGCCCTTCGTCACCGGCCGGGTCGGAGGTACGGGCCTGGGCCTCGCCATCGTGCAGCGTGCCGTGGACGCGCACCGCGGGCTGGTGCTCGTCGATTCGACGCTGGGCCAGGGGACGACGTTCACCGTCTACTTCCCCGCCGCGCGGCGCAGGGAGGAAGCCGCATGAGCGTGCAGCCCTCCATTCTCATCGTCGACGACGAGCAGGGGATCCTCGACACGCTGCGTATCCTGCTCAAGAACGAGGGCTTCGACGTCACGACGGCGCAGGGCGGGAAGGCGGGGCTCGAGCAGCTCAAGGCCGCCGCACCCGACCTCGTGCTCACCGACATCAAGATGCCCGGCGTCACGGGGATCGACATCCTCGCGGCCGCGAAGGACCAGGATCCCGAGACGCCGGTCATCCTGATGACGGCGCAGGCGTCGCTGCAGACCGCCATCCAGGCGGTGAACCAGGGCGCGTTCCACTACGTGCCGAAGCCGTTCTCGAACGATGAGATCGTGGCCCTGTGCCGGCGCGCGGCCGAGGTCCGTCGCCTCAAGGCGGAGAACAAGCAGCTCAAGCAGGAGATCCGGCGCCGCGAGCGCTCCGGGCTCGTGAAGCCGCTCGGCAAGTCGCGGCTGTTTCAGGATGTGTTGCGACTGGCCGAGCAGGTGGCGCCGACGGAGAGCACGGTGCTGATCCAGGGCGAATCGGGAACCGGGAAGGAGGTCATCGCCCGCTACATTCACGAGCGCTCGACGCGCACCGAAGGCCCGTTCCTCTCGCTTAACTGTGGGGCGCTCCCCGAGAGCCTGCTCGAGTCGGAGCTGTTCGGACACGTCAAGGGCTCGTTCACGGGCGCGGTGCGCGACAAGCAGGGTCTGTTCGCGGCGGCGCGCGGTGGCACCTTCTTCCTGGACGAGATCGGTGAGATGTCCGCCGCGACGCAGGTGAAGCTGCTCCGCGTGCTCCAGGAGCGCGAGGCGATCCCCGTCGGCGGGACGGAGGCCATCCCTGTGGACGTGCGCGTCATCGCCGCGACGAACCGCGACCTCGAGGAGGACATCAAGCGCGGCCGCTTCCGGACCGACCTGTACTATCGCCTCAACGTGATCGCCATCCACCTCCCGCCGCTGCGCGAGCGCCCCGAGGACATCCCCGAGCTGTGGGAGCACGTCCTCGAGCGCGTCGCCAAGGAACGCGGTGAGAAGCCCAAGTCGCTGTCGGAGGACGCGAAGCAGGTTCTCCTGGCGTACGATTGGCCCGGCAACGTGCGTGAGCTCGAGAACGTGCTGGAGCGGGCGGTCGTGCTCACCAAGGCGGAGGACATCGATCGCCCGGCGATGCCGGAGAAGCTCACCGAGCACCGCGCGGAGCCTCTGGTCTCCGAGCGGCTGCACGCCAACCCCACGCTCGACGTGATCGAGCGGGCCTACATCACCTGGGTGCTCCAGAGCGAAGGCGGCAACAAGACGCGCGCCGCCGAGGTCCTGGGCATCGACCCGTCGACCCTGTACCGCAAGCTGGGACGGTACGAGGTCGGTGAGCAGTAACGCCCGGAGCTTGCGCCTCAGCGTCCTCATCCCCGTTTACAACGAGGCGGGGACGGTGGCGCACGTCGTGGAGCGCGTGCGCGCCGTGCCGCTCCAGTCCGAGCTGATCGCCATCGACGACGCCTCGACCGACGGCTCGGGCGAAGTCCTCGAGGATCTGCAGAAGCGCGGGCGGCTGGACCAGGTCGTTCGGCACCCTGCGAATCGCGGCAAGGGCGCCGCGGTGCGCTCGGGGATCGCCGCCGCCACTGGCGACGTCGTCGTGATCCAAGACGCCGATCTCGAGTACGACCCCGCCGAGCTGCCCGCGCTCCTCAGGCCCATCGCGGACGGGCGGGCCGACGCGGTCTTCGGCTCGCGCTTCCAGGGCGGACCGCATCGCGTGCTCTACTTCTGGCACTCGGTCGGGAACCGGGTGCTCACGCTGCTGTCCAACATGCTCACCGACCTGAACCTCACGGACATGGAGACGTGCTACAAGCTGGTCCGGGCCGACCTGATGAAGCGCCTGCCGCTCAGGTCGAATCGCTTCGGCTTCGAGGTGGAGATCACGGCCCGCCTGGCGCAGGCGGGCGCCCGGATCTGGGAGCTGCCGATCTCCTACAGCGGGCGCACCTACGCCGAGGGCAAGAAGATCACGTGGCGCGACGGGGTCGCCGCGCTGCTCCACATCCTCCGCTACAACCTGTTTCCGCCGCGGGGCGAGTGGCGGCGGCGATAGACCCGGCCGCCCACCTCACTCCTCGCCGCGCCGGCCTGGCCGTGACCTGCGCGGCGCTGGCCGTCGGCGCGCTGGCGCTGAACCGTCAGTTGGTCGGCGTCTTCTACGACGACGGCCTCTACGCCGGGATCGCCGTCGCGCTCGCCCAGGGGATGGGCTACGTGCACCCGCACCTCCCCGGCGCGCCGGCGGCCGTGCACTACCCGCCGCTCTGGCCGGTGCTGCTGACGCCGCTGTTCGCCGGCTTTCGGGTGGATGCCGCCGCCTTGCTCGGCAAGATCCTGAACCTCCTGCTCGCCGCCGCGGGCGCGGGCCTCATCGCCTGGCACGCGGCGCGCACGCGGCTGCTGGGCGACGACGCGCCGCCCTGGCTGGCGCCGGTCCTCGTCGCGGCCGCGGCCATCACGATCCCCGTGCTCGCGATTCAGGCGGTGCTCTTCTCGGAGCCGCTGTTCGGCGTGCTGCTCGTCGCCGCCGTGATCTTGACGGACGCACCTCCCCCGCGCCTCCACCCGGCCGTCGCGGCGGGGCTCGCGGGCTGCGCCGCGGCGCTCGGGTTGCTCACGCGCTCGATCGGGGTCGCTGCGGGCGCGGGCGTCGTGCTCTACCTGCTCGTCGTGCGACGCGCGCCGTGGGCCCACCTCGCCGCCACCGCCGCCCCGGTCGCGCTCGCGGGCCTCGGCTGGGGCCTGTGGTTGGCGCGCCACCGCGGCGGACTCGACCCCGCCATGGCGATGAACTACGGCAGTTACTTCGAAACGGTGCAGGCGGCCGGCGTCGGCGTCTTCTGGCCCTCCCTCCGCGACCTGCCTCGCCCCCTGGGCAACCTCACGCTGAACTGGCTCCCCGCGCCCTTCCTCTACTATGCGTTCGGCGCCGCGGCGCTCGGCGTCGGCGCCTACGGCATCGGGCACCTGCTGCGGCGCACGGCGATCGCCTGGATGCTCGTTCCCTACCTCGCCATCCTGGCCGTGTGGCCGTTCCCGGGGGACCGGTTCATCTGGAGTATCCTCGCCTGGCTCGCGCTCATCTGGACTGCGGGGGCCCTGGCCTTGGTGCGCCGCTGGCGGCGGCTCCGCCTGCCGCTCGCCGTGCTCGTCGGCGTCATGCTGGTGGGGTGGGGCGGCGTGCAGGTGCCCGGCTTCGTGCACCGCTGGTGGGGCACGGCGGCGGGCCGCGTCTCCGAGAATTTCAGGGAGCTGCTCCCGGCACTCGAGAGCCTCCCCCCGAACGCGGTGCTGGCAACGGACGACGAGGCTCTCGTCTGGCTGTACACCCGACGCACCAGCGTCCCCTTCTACGTGTACACGTACCGCGGCCGCACCAGCGTGCGCCCCGCGCCGGCGGAGCACCGGGCCTACCTCGAGCGCCAGGGCGTGACGCACATCCTCATGGGCGGCTTCGGTTCCGGCTCCGACGAGGAGCTCGACGCCCTGCTCGGCGCCTATCCGGGCTGGCTCAAGGTTGTCCGCGTCTGGCGGGGCGGCCGGGCGCTGCTCCAGGTGCAGCATGCCTCCTAGGCGCCTGCATGGGCGAGCACGGAGGGCACCGTGACGGCTACGTCGGCCGCTCCCGCCGCGGGATGGGAGCTCGCCCTCGAGGGTTGGCGGCTGTACGCCGTCGTCGCGGCGTGCGCGTTCTTGATCTACGTCGGGGCCCTGTGGAACGGCTTCGCGCTGGACGATCGGGCCATCATCTTGCAGAACCCGCATGTGGTCGCGCGATCGGGGCTGTGGCGCGTCTTCCTCGAGTCATACTGGCGTCCCGAAGTCGGGGGACACCTCTATCGCCCGCTCCCCGTGGTGACCTATGCGCTCGACGCGCTTGTGGACGGCGCGCCCTGGTTCCACTTGGTGAACCTGCTGTGGCACGCGGCCGCGAGCGTCGCCGTGGCCGCCTTGGCGCGGCGGCTGATCGGCGTCCCGGCCGGCTTGGCGGCGGGCCTCATCTTTGCCACCCATCCGGTGCACGTGGAGGCGGTGGCCAACGTCATCGGGCGGGCGGAGCTGATGGTGGGGCTCTGCTCCGTGCTCGCGGTCTATGCGGCCTTAGGGCGGCAAAGCGTCGCGTGGAGCACGGCCGCGCTCGCGCTCGGGCTCCTGAGCAAGGAGAACGCCGCGACGATTCCGGCGATCATCGCCTGCGGATGGCTCGTCGGCATCGGCCGGCCACCGCGGCGCAAGGTCGCGGCGTTCGTCGCGGCCTGGGCGGTGATCGGGGCTGGGTACGCCGCGGCCCGCTGGGCGGTGCTGCATCACCACACCGGGTTCCATGAGGTGGCGCCGGTGTTCTCGGGCGCCGGTCCGGTGCCGGTGCGTCTCACCGCCATCGCCGAGCTCGGCGACATCGCCCGGCTTCTCATCTTTCCTCTGACGCTGCGGGTCGACTACTCGCCGGCCGAGCGCACGCTCGTCGCCTCGCCGCTCGACGGTCGGTTCCTGCTTGGCCTCGCCTGTCTCGCGATTTGGGGCGCGCTGCTCGGCCACGCGTGGCGGCGCCGCCGTCGGGTCGAAGCGCTCGGGCTCGCGTGGATCGCCATCGCCTATCTCCCGGTTGCCAACCTCCTCTTTCCGAGCGGTGTGCTGGTGGCGGAGCGCACGCTGTATGCGCCGTCGATCGGCCTCGCCCTCGCGCTCGGCGCCTGGCTCGCCCGGCTGGAGCTGCAGCGCGCCGCGTTGGTGGGAGGGCTGCTGGCGCTCGCGGGAGCCGTGCGCTCGGCCGTGCGCGTCCCAGTGTGGCACGACGACCTCTCCGTCGTGCTCAGTATCCTGGAAGACTCACCTGCCTCCTACCGCGGGCCGCAGTACACGGCGATGAGGCTGCAGGCCCGGCGCATGCCGGAGAAGGCGCTCGAGGACTACCTGATCGCGTTCCAGATTTTCGACCGCGACAGTCGGGTCCTCATCGGCGCGGCCGACGCGGCCTGGACCCTGCACCGGTCGGCGCTCGCCGACAGCCTCATGGGACAGGCGCGCGAGCGCTGCGGGCGGTGCGAGGCGAGCCTGCGAAACCAGGCTGCGGCCGCTCTCGTGCGCGGAGATACGGCAGTGGCCGACTCGCTCCTCAACCAGTTGCAGGTGGTGGAAACCCGGCAGAACCGCCGATTTCGCAAGATCTCTAGGTGACGCAAGGCACCGCGAGTCACCCGACAATCTCGCGGAAATCCCCACAATCCCCGGTCTCAACGATCCCGGGTGCACGGACGTATCGTCTGATCAGTCATCACGTTGGGGCTACTGCGGTGGTGGGGCACGGTGCTTGCTTTAGGTGTCTTCCGGCCATTAGCCTTTCGTCTTCGATTTCTGATTTCTATTGGGAGGTTTGGGAGATGAACCGCAAGGGTTTCACGCTCATTGAGCTTCTGATCGTGGTGGTGATCATCGGCATTCTTGCCGCCATCGCGATCCCGAAGTTCGCGAACACCAAGGAGAAGGCATACATCGCTTCGATGAAGTCCGACCTTCGGAACCTGGTGACCGCTGAAGAGGCGTATTTCGCGGATTCGGTGAAGTACACGGCCGCGTACGGCGCGGGCGGGGTTAACTTCGTGCAGTCGACGGGCAACACCACGCCGGCGATCACCACGACCGCTGACGGCTGGACGGCGAACATCAAGAACGTCAACACCACGAAGACCTGCTCGATCTACATCGGGTCGACGGCGTTGGCGCCGGCGAACAAGGAAGGCGAGCCGAAGTGCCAGTAAGCGGCACGGCTTGACCGGCTGAACCCGAGCGGCGGGGGCAACCCCGCCGCTCGTCGCTTTCCGGTACGGTAGCCGATCTGCGGCAGCATTTCTCGTAAGTCATTGCGCTGTCACGTATTGAGCTGCCATTGCGTCCGGCCGTGAGAGCTTGCAAAAAACCGCACAGATGAAGGACCTCCCCGCGTGCGTGTGACCCATGTTACAATCGTAACACTAAGTGCCTTGTGCGGTTACGCGGATCCGGCTCACTTGAGGCACGATGCTTGCTCGAATAGCGCCCGGGACTGTGTAGCTGTATAGGCTCTTTCTTTTGCTGGAGGAACTAGATGAACCGCAAGGGTTTCACGCTCATTGAGCTTCTGATCGTGGTGGTGATTATCGGCATTCTTGCCGCCATCGCGATCCCGAAGTTCGCGAACACCAAGGAGAAGGCATACATCGCTTCGATGAAGTCCGACCTTCGGAACCTGGTGACCGCTGAAGAGGCGTATTTCGCGGATTCGGTGAAGTACACGGCCGCGTACGGCGCGGGCGGGGTTAACTTCGTGCAGTCGACGGGCAACACCACGCCGGCGATCACCACGACCGCTGACGGCTGGACGGCGAACATCAAGAACGTCAACACCACGAAGACCTGCTCGATCTACATCGGGTCGACGGCGTTGGCGCCGGCGAACAAGGAAGGCGAGCCGAAGTGCCAGTAAGCGGCACGGCTTGACCGGCTGAACCCGAGCGGCGGGGGCAACCCCGCCGCTCGTTTTTATTACCTTGTGCCTTCGTCCATGGCCGCGAAGCCCTCGCTCCGCACCGAGCTCCTCTTCAACCTGGCCTTCCTCGCGGCGGCTGCGCTGCTGCTTGGCGTCGTGACCGTGCTGCTCGTGAGCGCGGTGGCGCCGGAGCGCGCCGTGCTTCTCATCCTCACGATCGTGGCCGCCGACGTCGCCATCTTCATCGTCTTCGGACGCTACGTCGTCACCCGGCACGTGCTGCGGCCGGTGGCGCGGCTCGTCGCCGCCGCCGACGCCGTTGCCGCAGGGGACTTCGCCGCCCGCGCGCCCGAGGCCGAAACGGCCGACTTCACCACGCTCGCCGAGCGGCTGAACCGCATGACCGACCACCTGCTCGATGCCCAGGGCCAGCTGGTGCGCTCGGAGAAGCTCGCCAGCGTCGGGCGGCTGGCGTCCGGGATCGCGCACGAGGTGGGAAACCCGCTCGGCGCGAGCGGCACCTACCTGGAGGTGCTGCGGCGCCGCGGCGCGGACCCCGAGGTGGTCGCGGGGCTCTCCCGCGAGCTCGAGCGGATCGATCGGATCGTCCGCAGCCTGCTCGACTACGCCCGCCCCCAGGACGAGGCGCTGGGCCTCGTGGATACGGCCACCGTGGTGCGGGGCGCCTACGTGCTGCTCGAGGCGCAGGGCGCCCTGAAAGCGGTGCGCGCCGCCCTGGAGGTCGTGCGCGACGTGCCTCCGGTCCTGGGACGCGCCCACCTGATGGAGCAGTCGCTCGTGAACTTGGTGTTGAATGCCGTGGACGCCGCCCCCGGCGGCAGCGTGGTGGTGGGCGCGCGTCGCTGGGCTTTCGAGCCGGACCGCGTGCCCCGCAAACGGACGAACGATCCCGGCCGGTCCGCGTTTCCGCGCACGCCGGAGCGACGGCCCACGCGGATCGAGTTTGCCCCGGGCCAGCCGGGGGCGCTGATCTACGTGGCTGATTCGGGTTCGGGCGTGCCTGCGGAGGATCGGGACAAGGTGTTCGAGCCCTTCTACACGACCAAGGAGCCGGGCCGCGGCACGGGCCTCGGGCTCGCCATCGTCGCTCGCGTGGTGCACGAGATGGGGGGCGTGGTGTGGGTGGATCGGGCGCGCGAGGGAGGCGCCGCCTTCAAGCTGTTCTTTCCGGCCGCGGACGGTCCATGATCCGGGTGCTCGTGATTGACGACGAGCCGGGGCTGCGCCAGTCCCTCGGCTTGCTGCTCACCGACGCCGGCTACGAGGTGGCGGCCGAGGGGGACGGCAGGCGAGGACTCGACCGGGCGCTCGCCGAGTCGTTCGATCTGATCCTGTGCGACGTCCGCATGCCGCAGATGGATGGCCTGACGTTCCTGCGCACCTACAAAGAGCGCGGCGGCAGTGGCCTCGTGATCGTCATGAGCGCGTACGGAGGGGAGGACGCCGCGCTCGCCGCCATGAAGGAGGGCGCCTACGACTACGTGCCCAAACCGTTCCGCCCGGACGAGGTCGTGCTCACCCTGCGTAAGGCGGAAGAGCGGGAACGACTGAGGCACACCATCGCGACACTAAGAGCACAGTTGGACACCACGCCCGTCGCCCGGGCCCTCGTCGCCGAAAGCGCGGCGATGAAACAGGCCCTGGATCTGGTTGCCCGCGTGGCGGACCACAAGACGACGGTGCTGATCACGGGGGAAAGCGGCACCGGGAAGGAGGTCATCGCGCAGGCGATCCACCGCGCGAGCCCGCGGGCCGGCGAGGAGTTCGTCGCCATCAACTGCGCGGCGATCCCCGAGACGCTGCTCGAGTCAGAGCTGTTCGGCTACGTCCGCGGCGCGTTCACGGGCGCGGCCGGAGACAAGCCCGGGCTGTTCGAGCAGGCCGACCGGGGCACGCTGTTGCTGGACGAGATCGGCGAGCTCCCGCTCGCGCTGCAGGCGAAGCTGCTCCGCGTGCTGCAGGAGGGGGAGATCCGGCGTGTGGGGGACCAGAAGACCCGGCGGGTGGACGCGCGGGTGCTCGCCGCCACCGCCAAGGATCTCGCTGCCGAAGTCGCCGCGGGCGGCTTCCGCGAGGACCTGTTCTACCGGCTGAACGTCGTCACGATCCACCTGCCCACGCTGCGCGAACGCGTAGCGGACATCGCCCCACTGGCGGGTCACTTCGCGATGCGGCTCGGGAGACGGCTGGGTCGGCGCGTGACCCTCAGCGCCGCCGCGCTGCGCTGGCTGGAGCAGCAGCCCTGGCGGGGCAACGTGCGTGAGCTGGAGCACGCGATCGAACGGGCGGCGGTGCTCTCGAACAAGGAGCTCCTGGAGCCCGAGGATCTCCGGAGGGAACCTCTCCCCTCTCCCGTCTCCCCGGGGGAGACGGGAGAGGGGAGCGGTACGCTCCGTGAGGCCGCGGAGGCGGCGGAGCGCGAGGCGATCCGAGCGTCGCTGGAGGCGGTGGACGGCAACCGCCGCGAGGCGGCAAAGCGACTGGGCGTGAGCCTCAGGACACTGTTTTACAAGATGGAGCGCTACGGCCTCGGATAGTGCAAGATCCTGCACTGACGCAGCGTTTTGCGGTAGCTAAACCCCTCGGTGACTTTACCTAACATGCTGTAAGGCAATACGTTACGCTACGGCATGTATCCTGTACAGCTTCCCAGCCAGGAACGGAGGAAAATGCGCATGGAGCGCTCAGGGTTCACCACGATCGAGATGATCATCGTGGTCGTCATCATCGGGGTGATCGCGGCGATCGGGTTTCCCAAGATCCGCGGCACGCTGGACAAGACCAACGTGCGCTCGGCGCGTGTGTACCTCAGCACGCAGCTCATCACCGCGCGCGCCACGGCGGTGCAGCGCGGCTGTTACGCCGTCGTGCACTTCACCTCCGGGGCGAGCGGCGCGATCTGGGTGACCGGGTGCCCGCGACGCATGCCGGGCGGCGGCACCGTGGACACGATCGGCGGCGTGGAGTCCCTGGCGGACCGCTACAATGTGACCCTGACGGCGACGCGCGACTCCGTGCGGTTCGATCCGCGGGGCCTCAGCACCGATGGCGCCGGCGTGACGACCACGGTGCGGATCGTGGGCAACATCGCGTCGAACAGCGATTCGATTTTCATCAACCCGCTCGGCAAGGTGGTGCGCTAATGAAACGCGAGGGCGGTTTCACCCTGGTCGAGATCATCATCGCGATCATCGTGCTGACCGTGGGCCTGCTGGCGCTGGTGACGAGCTCGGCCCTGGTGACGCGCATGATCGCTCGCGGGCAGCGCTCCGCGGTGTCGGCGACGTTCGCCGCGCAGCGGTTGGAGCAGCTGCGCGTCACGGGCTGCGCGTCGCGCTCCTCGGGGACCGACCTGCTGCTGCGGAGCGGCGTCCCGATCGACTCGTCCTCCTGGCGCTGGGTGGACGCGGGCAACTCGCATTACCGCATCATCCTGAAGCACAAGTACCGCACCCAGCAGAACAGCTGGCGCGCGGACAGCCTGGAGACGGAGATCTCATGCCTCTTCTAACGCGGCGCGGCTTCACGCTGATCGAGCTGATGGTGGCCCTGGTGCTGCTCGCCATCGTGGCGGGGGGCATCTACAAGGTGCTCGTCACGAACCAGCAGACGTACCTCGCGCAAACCCAGCGCATCGACCTGCAGCAAAACCTGCGGGCGGGGGTGACGATCCTGCCGGCGGACTTTCGCGAGCTGGACCCCGCGGACGGGGACATCCTGGTGATGACCGCGACCCAGATCCAGCTGCGCGCCATGCGCCAGCTCTCGTTCCTGTGCACGCCGCCGGCGTTGGGCGGAGGCCTCGGGACGACGGTGTCGATGACGGTGCGGCAGACCCCGTTCTACGGAAGTCGCGTATTCGACAACTCGGATTCGGTCCTGGTCTACTACGAGGGCAACCCTGCGACCCGCAACGACGACACTTGGCTCCCGGCCCAGCTCAGGAACGTGACGAACCCGAGCCCCTGCGCGGATGGCACGCCGGGCTACCAGCTGACCGTGATGCCGACCTGGGTCGCCGGGGCGTTCAACGTGCCCGGCGCCATCACCAACGGATCGCCGGTGCGGGGCTACCACGTCGTCACGTACCAGCTGTATCAGGCGAGCGACGGGAACTGGTATGTGGGGCAGCAGGACAACAGCGCGGGCGGCACGATGCAGCCGTTAATCGGGCCGGTCGCGACCAACGGCTTGCAGTTCGCGTACTTCGACGCTGCCGGCGCGACCACGAACGTCCCAACGCAGGTCGCCTCGATCGGGATCACCCTGATCGGCCAGACCGCGTCGCCGATCCGGCAGGCGAATATGCCGGGCGTTGCTTACAAGACCGACACGGTGACAACCCGTGTCGCGGTGCG
>Ga0209158_1001320_pt1 | contig 16698 bp, 16 predicted proteins | sample GraSoiAngelo_140_FD_185897 | JGI IMG/M metagenome (GOLD analysis project Ga0209158, IMG submission 185897) | Grasslands soil microbial communities from the Angelo Coastal Reserve, California, USA - 14_0929_12_30cm (SPAdes) (version 2) | ecosystem: Environmental > Terrestrial > Soil > Grasslands ...
GAATTCGTTCCTTCTCTTCTGAAGCAGCTCTATCTGGAAGCGGAGTATTTGCCGAAAGCCATCCACGTCTTCGCGGATTTCGAGGACCGCGAACTTCTGGAGGAGACGCTGACGGAGCGCGCGGGCCACAAAGTCGAGATCTTCACGCCGCAGCGCGGGAGCAAGCGCGCGTTTCTCGATCTGGTGGAGAACAACGCAAAACATTCGTTCGAGCAGCGTTTTCGCGTGCTGAAGCCGAGTTCGAAAGCCATTGGCGAAGCGTTGCAAAATGCGCTCAATCTCGCCGACGAACCCAAGCGCATCGAGAGCTTCGACATTTCTCATATCCAGGGGACAGATACCGTCGCTTCGATGGTCGTCTGGGAAAATGGACGGATGAAAAAATCGGACTACCGGAAATTCATCATTCGCGGGGAGGACGGCCGCGGAGAAGACGGAGGCAGCGCTCAACTGCCCAGGCTCAACGATGACTTTGCAAGCATGCGCGAAGCGGTCACGCGCCGCTACCGGCGCGTCCTGGAGGAGAAGAAAGAACTGCCCGGGTTGATTCTGATTGACGGCGGAATTGGCCAGCTTCATGCCGCCGCTCAGGCCCTGGAATCGCTGCAAGTCATCAATCAGCCGATGGCCAGCATCGCAAAAAGGGAAGAGATCCTCTACGTCTATGGGCAGGAGGACGAACCGGTCGTGCTGGACCGCCACTCGCCCGTGCTCCACCTGATTCAGCAAATCCGAGACGAGACTCACCGCTTCGCGGTTTCCTTCCACAGGCAGCGTCGCGGCAAACGTCAGACGGAAACAGCGCTCAAGGATATTCCTGGGGTGGGGGCAAGGACCGCGCAAAAACTGCTGAAGGAATTTGGAAGTGTAGCCAATGTGCAGCGAGCGGGAGTGGAGAAATTAAGCCAGCTGGTGACGCGAAAAAGCGCGGAGAAAATTCTCGAGCATTTAGGGAGTGTTTCAAAGGAATAACCAGTTTCGGCGCCAGATACAGGTTAGCTCACATTGCACCCGCGATGCTGCTATGCTACGGTTTCTGTGGAGGTTGCCATGGCGGACAATGTAGGATCCAAGGTGACATATTTCCTCGTAGGGCTGGGAGTTGGAGCGCTGGTAGGGATTCTCTTCGCTCCGAAGTCTGGTGAGGACACGCGCGAGTTCCTAGCGAAGAAGGCCGATGAAGGCAAGGATTACGCGCAGAAGAAGGCTCGCGAGCTCCGCGAGCGCGCAGATGAGTTGATCGAGCGCAGCAAGGATGTTGCAGTGCGCAAGAAGGATTCCATCTCGGCGGCGGTCGAAGCCGGGCGCGAAGCTTATCTGCGCGAATCGAAGTCGTAGGGACTTGGCAGGACGGTAGCACGGGGTTCCGCCTCCTAGTGGGGCGGGTGGGGCGCCTATGCAATTCTGGCTCGAATTCTTCAGCATCATCGCGGCGATAGCGCTGGTCGTACAGGTGGTGATGCTGACGCTGTTATTTTTTCAGATGCGCCGCACGTCGGAGAACGTCAACCGGCTGACGAGCGATTTACAGGCGCGTGTTGGTCCCATCCTTACACGCGTCCAGATCCTGTTGGACGATACGCAACCGAAAATTTCCAGCATGGTGAACGACGCGTCGCACGTCGTATATTTGGCGCGCGGCCAGGCGCAGAAAATCGACCGCGTATTGACGGAGGCCTCGGACCGGTTGCGCGGCCAACTCGTTCATGCCGACCGAATTTTGACGGGCACGCTCGAAGCTGTGGAAGATGCGGGATCGAAGTTCAAGCACAATTTTTGGCGTCCGGTGCAGAAGGCGTCTGCGCTGGTGCAGGGAATTAAGGTGGGCCTCGATCTTCTCCGCTCGCGGCGCGGCCGAGGCTCCCGCCGCGACGATCCGCGCGAACAGCAAGAAGAAGAGCTATTTATTTGAGCTGAACAACCGCGATTCGATATTAGACGGGGACAGACATTCTTGTCTGTCCCTTTTTATTTTTGTGCATTGCGAGCGCAGAAGGAGTCGCGTCCTTCCGTTTCACAAGGTTCTTCAGCGGATCCAGCCGCCGCCCAGCACGCGATCCCCGTCATAGAAGACAGCCGCTTGTCCGGGGGTAATCGCGCGCTGGGGCGAATCGAAAGTGATGCGCGCGCGATTCATTCCGAGTGGCTCAATGGTTGCGGCTGCCGGCTCGTGCTTGTGGCGAATTTTTGCGAACGCGTATAGGGGCGCATCGGGCGTGTCGCACGAAACCCAATTCACATCTTCAATTTGAAACGCCGTGGTGCGCAGAGCGTCGTCATCTCCCACGACCACACGATTCTGCTTTTGATCGATGGAGATCACGTAGAGCGGCTTGCCTACGGCAAAGCCGAGGCCTTTGCGCTGGCCGATGGTGAACTCATGCACACCATTGTGGCGTCCGATGACCTCGCCCGTTTCGGTCACGATTTCGCCTTCGCTGCCGTGCAGCGAGATTCCGCTCGCGCGCGAATACGCCTGAATGAATTGAACGTAATTTCCATTCGGCACGAAGCATAGCTCCATGCTTTCGGGCTTTTCCGCCACGGGAAGCTGCGCGCGGCGCGCGACGGCGCGGACTTCTTCCTTGGTGAGTTCGCCCAAAGGGAATTCGCTGCGCGAAAGCTGCTGCTGCGACAAGCCCCAAAGGAAATAGGATTGATCCTTGCTCTCGTCTCTTGCGCGCAACAATTCCCAGCGACCGGTGACGTCGTTCTTGCGGATGCGTGCGTAGTGCCCGGTGGCGAGCCGCTCGGCGCCGATCTGACGCGCCATGCGTAGCAGCGGCTCAAACTTCACGTCCGTGTTGCAGTTGGTGCAGGCAATGGGCGTGCGGCCGGAAAGGTATTGATTAACGAAAGGGCGAACGACGCGCTCTTCAAATTGCGCCTCGAAGTTCACCACGTAATGCGGGAACTTCAAATGCTGCGCCACCGCTTTTGCGTCGTAGACATCATCGAGCGAGCAGCAGCGGTGCTGTGCGGGTCCATCGCCTTGCAGTTCGGGAAGGCGGCGCTGATTCCAGAGCTGCATCGTCAAGCCTACGACAGGGCGGCCTTGTTCCTGGAGCAGCGCTGGAACGGTGGAGGAATCCACACCGCCGGACATGGCGACGGCGACGAGGCCGCGCTGGATTTCTGCGCGTTCCGGAAGCGTATCGAATTGGGTAGTCGTGGTCATGCGTTCAAGAAGGACGCCCGCCGTGGCAACGGCGCCTGCCTATTTAGTTTACCGGGCTTCCGCCACTTTTGGATAGGTTGGCGACAACTCGCGAAGCTGCTCCACGGCGGAAGGAACGACTTGCAGCGCAAAGTCAATTTCCTGTTCTGTAGTGTGGCGGCCGAGACTGAATCGCAGACTGGCGCGAGCTTCTTCCGGGGGCAGACCAATGGCCGTCAGAACGTGCGACGGTTCCACCGCGCCGGAAGAACAGGCGGCTCCGGTCGAGCAAGCGAGCCCTTTCAAGTCGAGGGCAATGAGGAGCGCTTCGCCTTCGATACCCGGAAAAACGAGGTTCGTCGTATTCGGAGTGCGCAAAGAGGCGCCGCCGTTAACACGTGCATGCGGCACGCGTGCCAGTAATCCCTGTTCTAATTTGTCACGCAGGGTGGACACGCGACGCGCGTCTGCTGCGAGTGACTCGCGCGCGATTTCCGCGGCCTTGCCGAGTCCCACGATGCCCGCAACGTTCTCCGTTCCCGGGCGGAAGCCGCGCTGGTGATGCCCGCCATACAGAAGCTGGCGCAAACGCGTTCCGCCGCGAATGTAAAGAGCGCCTATGCCCTTTGGACCGTAGAACTTGTGAGCGGAGAGGGAGAGGAGGTCGACTCCAAGCTTGTTCACATCGATCGGTACTTTTCCTGCAGACTGCACGGCGTCGGTGTGGAAATAGATGTCTCGCTCTTTAGCGATGCGGCCAACCTCTTCGAGCGGCTGGACGGTGCCGAGCTCATTGTTGGCGTGCATGACGGTGATCAGCACAGTCTCCGGTCGTACAGCTTGCCGCAATTCGTCGAGATCAATCTGACCTTCACGATTTGCCGCGAGGAAAGTAACGCGCACACCGCTCTTCTCCAGAGCCTGACACGCGTTCAGCACCGCTTCGTGTTCGATGGCAGTGGTGATGATGTGGGGAGAAGGATCGGGATTTTTTGAAGTAGGGACAGGCAGGAATGCCTGTACTACAACACCGAAGACGGCGTGGTTATCGGACTCGGTGCCGCCGCTGGTGAAGACGATTTCCTGGGCGCGGGCGCCGATCAGGGCGGCGACTTGTTCGCGAGCGGTTTCGACGGCGCCGCGAGCCCGCTGGCCGGGGGTGTGAATGGAGGCTGCATTGCCAAATTCTCCCGAGAAGTAGGGAAGCATCGCGTCGAGGACTTCCGGCTCGACGGGGGTCGTAGCGTTGTAATCGAAGTAGACGCGGTTCATAAGGCTACCCACAGGATACTACCAGCGGACATAAGTTGGGTGCTGGTGCTGCGGCGAAAAGCTCGCTCCGCTGGGAGCAGGAATGTCTTCCGGGCGGCCTTCGAGGACGGGTCGAGCGATAGGTCTTGGTGATTTTTGGCTAAACAATACCCCCTGTTTTCTATAAGTGTTGATTCTAAAGGCTTTAATGGCCATGAGCGAGGGAAATCAACTTCCGCACGGAAGTCAAAACTGAGAACGGCAAGACGGGCTTTTGCCCAAACAGCATGCTAGCACAATGGTTAAGCATGTTAAGGATAACTAGTGGGTTATTCGAAGTGACTGAGGAAATTGAACTTAGACGCAAAACACGGCGAACCGGGGGGGGGCGTCTAGGGATTATTGGTGCTGCTTTTTGGGGCGCCAGTTGACCAGGTTGCTGGTGTACAGGGCGATGCAGAGAAGATTGGCGGGGACGAATCCGAACTGCGCGGTTTGGACGCCAATGACACAAACGACCGCGCTGTTAACGGCAGCAACGACCCAGCCTTGCCAGAGCTTCTTGCCAATGAGCACAGTCGCCAGGACGGTCAAAATGCAAGAGACATAATCGAGTCGAATCATGTGGAGCGTATTCAGCATATTGGGCCGATGAGCCGGAGCGAAGCGAAGCTCGATGGAATATTCAGCTGGCGAACTTACGTCTATGGCTCTCCTTCTTAAAGGTGAAATTCTGTTGCCCGATCAACGAATGGTTCCAGGGTTTTTGGGAGATGCCACGCGGATGACGTGCGAGCAACCGACTCCCTCAAGAGAGGGTGCAATTGGGAGGCCAATTCGCGGCGTGCCTCGGAACGAGATGTAGTCTTGCTGGTGCCCAGTAAGTCGTTATGGCACTGCTATTTGGCCCGGCACGGAATACCTTTCAAAAGGGAGAGGTGGCATGCTTCGGCCGTTTATGGTCAGTCTGAGACAGATTGTGTCAGCTTGAAACTTCTGCGACTCATAGTGCGATTGAAAGAGGATTGGACTGTGGGGCCTTTCGCTCCTGCGACATCAGCAAGTGCCCCTCGGGACTGACGCTCGACATTGACGAGTACCGAGAGGCGTTCATGATAGAGTTCGGCGAGACAGGAGAGAACAGTGGGGTACGCTGATTTGCGGGAATTTGTGAAGCGGCTCGAGAAGGAAGGGGAGCTGAAGCGCATTCACGCGGAAGTAGACCCCGTGCTGGAGATCACGGAAGTGGCGCAGCGCGTGGCGCGTGACGTGAAGCGGGCGTCGAATTCAGTGGGCCCGGCGCTCTTGTTCGAAAAGCCAAAGGGGTCGAGGTACCCGTTGCTGATCAATACTTTTGGCAGCGTGCGGCGAATGGCCTTGGCGTTTGAGGTGAAAGAGCTCGACGAAGTCGCTGAGCGCATTCAGGGATTCTTGAAAATGGAAACGCCTCAGGGGCTCTTTGACAAGATCAAGATGCTGCCCAAGCTGGCGGAACTGGGGTCGTTCTTCCCAAGGAGCGTAAAATCCGGGGCCTGCAAGGAAGTCATTCAAAAGGGAAGCGACGTCAATCTTTTCGATTTTCCAATTCTGAAATGCTGGCCCCAGGATGGCGGACGGTTTATCACCTTTCCACTCGTGTTTACCAAAAATCCGGAAACGGGGAAGCGCAACGTGGGGATGTACCGGATGCAAGTCTACGACGAGCGGACGACTGGAATGCACTGGCAGACGCAGAAACATGGCGCGGAGCATTTTCGAAGGGCACGGGCCGCAAACCCGGAGGGGCGTATCCCTGTTGCAGTGGCGATTGGTGCTGATCCGGCGACGGCACTTTCCGGCATGCTGCCGATCCCGCCGGATCTGGACGAAATGATGTTCGCTGGTTTTTTGCGGCGCGAGCCGGTGGAGATGGTGACTTGCGAGACGAATGATTTGGAGGTGCCGGCCAATGCGGAAATCGTGCTGGAGGGCTACATCAATCTGAACGAGATGCGAACCGAGGGTCCCTTCGGCGATCACACGGGCTTCTATTCATTGGAAGGAGAATATCCGGTGTTTCATGTCGAATGCGTGACGCACCGCAAAAATCCTATCTATTTAACGACCGTCGTGGGTCCGCCGCCGCAGGAAGACTTCTACATGGGTTACGCCGTCGAGCGCGTGTTCCTGCCCGTCATGAAAATGCAATACCCGGAAATTGTGGATGTGGCCATGCCGGCCGAAGGGATCTTCCACAACTTAATGATTGTGGCGATTCGAAAGTCCTATCCGGGTCACGCACGCAAAATCATGAACGCGATTTGGTCCTTGGGACAAGCGATGTTCACGAAGGTGATCGTGGTCGTCGATCATGACGTGGATATCCACAATTACAGCGAGGTAGTCTGGAAGACGCTTTGTGCTCTGGACCCCGAACGCGACGTGCAATTCAGTCTGGGGCCCATGGACACGCTGGATCACGCCGCACGCTTGCAAGATTTCGGCTCGAAGATGGGGATTGACGCCACGCGCAAGTGGCCCACCGAAGGTTTTGCGAGACCGTGGCCGGACGAGATCGTCATGGATGAAAATACGAAGGCACGAATCCAATCCATCTGGAAAAGTTTGCAATTGGGGTCCTGATTGTGCGGATTGCTTACAAAGGATAACTGTCCCGGCGGACAGGTGCGAAATTCCTGAAATCCACAACCCATTGTGGTAGTGATGAAATTCGCCCACTAGAACTTCGGGTACTACCCCATAATACCCCCCAAACTGCCTAGAACTACCCGTATTCATAGGGCAACAGCCCTATAGATTCCCTTGACGCTCGGAGTGCACAATGTCATAAAGCTCCCACGGGCCGCACCCCTCTGGAAGTCCGCAGCGCAGGTCGGGTGCAACAAACGGTCGTGATTGCAGGCTTGCAATTGAATGCCGGGGTGGCGTTCCTCGTGAGTGAATCGCGCGAAGTGATGAACGTACGACAGGCGTCGCAGTATCTGGGCATCTCCCCGGATACCCTGTACCGTTACATCACGGAGGGCGAAATTCCCGCATTCAAACTTGGAAATCGTTGGAAACTGCGTAAAACGATCCTGGACCGCTGGATGGAACGCAAGATGAGCCAGGCGACGGCAAGGCGCCGTTAGGCTGGCGTGGGCGACAGGAACGCTTGCTAGAAAAGGGGCCGCGATATGTTGGGATTGGGCAAAAGGAGCCGACAACTCGTGGGACTGGACATCGGATCCAGCTCCATCAAAGCGGTCGAGCTGAAATCGACGAAGGCGGGTTACGAGCTCGTGAGCTTTGGGATGGAAACGCTGGCGCAGGACACCGTGGTAGACGGCGCGATCATGGACGCTCCGCAGGTCGCTAACGCGATCAGCAAGATCTTCGACGCGCAGCGCATCAAGACGAAGAATGTGGCCACATCCGTTTCGGGACATTCCGTAATTGTAAAGCGCGTGCCGCTCCCGCTGATGACGGAAGATGAACTCTACGATCGGATTCCTTCCGAGGCCAGCCAGCATATTCCTTTTGACATTGCCGACGTGAACCTCAGCTACCAGCTTCTCGAATCCATGGACGCGCAGATGGACGTTTTGCTAGTGGCGGTAAAAAAAGACAAAATCCTGAATCACACCAACGTATTGGCGCAGGCAGGCAAGACGCCGGTGGTCGTGGACATCGATGCTTTCGGTTTGCAGAACTGCTTCGAAGTCAACTACGAGCCGGATGCGGGACAGACGGTGGCGTTGCTGAACATCGGCGCCAGCGTCATGAACATCAATATCGTGCGCGGCGGCGTGCCGCTGTTCACTCGCGACGTCAGCGTGGGCGGCAACCAGTACACCGACGCACTGCAGAAGGAATTGGACCTGAGCTTCGAGGATGCGGAGCGCCTGAAGAGGGGCGATTCGCTGCCGAGCGTAACCGACGAGCAGAAGCAACAGATCCTGCGCAGCGTTTCTGACATTCTTACACTGGAAATCCAGAAGACGTTTGACTTCTTCCGGGCCACGGCCAGCGGCGAAAGCATCCAGCGCATTGTGGTAGCGGGAGGCACGGCGCGCGTTCCCGGCCTGGTGGACCTGCTGCGCGAAGAGTTTGCCATGCCCGTGGAAGAGTTGAACCCGTTCCGCAAAGTGCTCATCAATCCCAGCCGGCACAGCGATGACCAGATCCGCGAAATGTCCCCGCGGCTGGCCATTGCCGTAGGTCTGGCGCTGAGGAGCTTTGACTAGCCATGATTCGAATAAACCTGCTTGGACAAGTTCGACCGAAGTCCTCACGCCGTCCCGTGGACACGGGAGCTGCGCTTCCCGTCGTTTTCATTGGCGCGGGCTTGGTTCTCGGCGCGCTGGTTCTTGGCTTCTTCTATTACACCTGGCAGAAGCAGTTGAATGAAGAGAACGCCCGGATCAAGGTGCTGACTGCGCAGAAGGCGGATCTGGAGCAAACCAAGCTGCAAGTGGAAGCGTTCGAGAAGCAGAAAGTGGTCTTGCAGCAGCGTGTTGCCACGATCGAACAGTTGCAGCGCGACCGGACGGGCGGGCAGGAATTGCTCGACATGGTCGCCAACACCGTGTCGCGGACGGAGAATCTGTGGCTTACGGAGATGACGCGCAAAGGCAATACGCTGGCCATGGAAGGTTCCTCGGCTTCCATCAACTCCGTCGCGAATTTTATTACTTCATTGAAGCGCTCTGGGTATTTCTCGAAAGTGGAAATCAAGGAATCCAAGCAGGACGAAAAGAATGTGGCCGTGCAAACGTTCCTATTCCAGATTTCTGCTGAAATTACTCCGCCACCGGCAGTGCAGGCACGTCCGGCCAGCTCCGCGGCCCCGCCCGCAACTGCTAAGGCGCCGGCGAAGAAAGGATAAGGAGGCGCCATGGCCAATCCGTTTCGGGATATGTCGGTGATCATGCAGGCGCTGGTGGCTGCGGCGGTTGCCGTGGTGCTGGTCCTCGTCGGGGTTTATGTACCCGGATCGCCTATTGCACGGGAGCGCGACGAAGTGGACCGTGCGGTTCAGCAAAGGACCAAGCTAAATCAGGAAGTCCAGCAGCTCAGTGTCTACAAGCAGCGCTATGGCGAATTGAAACAGCAGATGGACGCGCTCTCCAAGCAATTGGACACCTTGAAGACGATCGTGCCGGAAGAGAAGGAAGTGGATGAATTCATCCGCTTGCTGCAGGGCGCGGCGAGCGCTTCGAATGTGCAGTTGCGGCGTTTGACGTCGCAGGCCATCGTGCCCAGAGAATATCACTACGAAATGCCGTTCGAAGTACAAGCGGACGGGCCATATTTCAACGTTTTGGATTTTTTCGGAAGGCTGGGGCGATTGTCGCGGATCATCAACGTGGGCGACCTGACGTTTGACGATCCGGACAAATCGAAAGGTACGAAGTATCCCTTGCGGCCCGGCACCACGGTCTCGGGGATTTTCACGGCAACTACATTTTTCACCAAGCCCGCTGATGCCGGTGCAGCTCCGGCTGCTGGAGCGAAGGGGCCGGCGCCAGCGCCAGCGGCGGGTAAACGATGAACGGGAATGAGCGAACTATGCGTTCAGCGATAACTCTCGGACTAGGGATCATGATCGCGGCAGCCGCACCCGGCGTGCTCGCGCAGGTCAGCCCGTCGAGGCCCAACAGTGTGAAGTCCGCGCTACAAGGCGCCGCTAAGCCCGCGCAGCAACCCGCCAAACCTGCGGCGAAGCCCGCAGCACCAGCTGCAACCAAGCCCGCGCCTCAGGCTGCCAAACCCGTGGCGCCTGCTGCAACCAAGCCAGCACCTCAGGCTGCCAAACCCGCAGCGAAACCTGCCGCGAAGCCCGCGGTAAAATCTTCTGCAAAACCTGCAGCCAAGGCGGCCGCTAAGCCTGCCGCGAAAAAGGCTGCAGCTCCCCGCACATCTGCACCAGCAGAGAGCGAGATTAGGATGGCGCGGCGCGATCCGTTCGAGTCGCTCATCGGCCGGCAGCAAGGCAAGGGAGCGCCTAATTTGCCCCCGGGCAAGGCTGGCCTGCAAGTCAGCACACTTCGGCTTGACGGAATTGTGAAAGCCCCCAATGGAATGATCGCCGTGGTTTCGAATCCACAAGCGCGTACCTATTTCCTCCGCGAAGGGGATCATCTTTACGATGGCACGGTGGAGAAGATTTCGATGGATGGCGTTTCATTCCACGAAGAGGGCAAAGATGCATTCGGCAAGCCCATGGAACGCCAGGTGAATAAACGAATTTACTCCAGTTCAGGAGAACAGCAATGAAGACGAATTGGCCGGCCTTACGGCATGGCTGCCTGATCCTAGTGAGCATCGCGGTGGCGGCAAGTCCCGCGCTTGCTCAGACAAAGGAGCCCTCCGGCACAACCACGACCGGGGCGGTGATCTCCAGCGTTGCCATCACGCAAGCGCCGCAGCGCTCGGCCGTGCGGGTGGAGGGCGAGGGACGGCTTGACGTTCATGCCGCCCGGATGCAAGACCCGGATCGCCTGGTGCTGGATTTTGCGGGCGCCCGGCTCGCCGTCCAAAAGACGGTCATCCCGGGTGTTTCGGCGCCCGTGCGCGGAGTGCGCATTGGGCAATATCGTCCGGATGTTGCGCGCGTGGTGATCGACCTCACGTCGGCGACGCCGTATCAACTTTCGCGCGATGCCGGCGCAGTGGTGATCTATTTCAATGCGCAGCCGGCCGAACCTGCTGTGACTCCGGCGAATGCCACGACGCTGACCTCACAGAACAAACTGTCGCGCCCGGAATTCCGGTATACCGATGCAACGCCCCGGCTGTCGGTGCTCCGCTCTTCCAGGAATTCGCAGATTTCCGCTCCTCGCTTCATGTTGCCGAGCGAACTGACCCAGCCCTCATTCGTTCTAGCCTCGTTCAGCGGGAAGGGTGAACCGGCTCGGCCAGATGGAACGGTGAACCAGGCGGCCCAGCAAGCTGTCCAGCAGGCGACCACTGCCGCAACCACGCTTGCTACCTCGGCTTCACAAGCGCAGTCTTCCACAGCAAGCCAAGCCCCTGCGCCAGCGGCAGCCGCCGCAAAATACACCGGGGAGCCGATCTCCGTTAACCTGAAGGACGTGGACCTGCGCGACTTTTTCCGCCTAATCCACGAAATCAGCGGCCTGAACGTTGTGCTGGACCCCGCGGTAAAGGGGAGTCTTACGATCGTTCTCGATGAAGTGCCGTGGGATCAGGCGCTCGACATCGTTTTGCAGAACAACAGCCTCGACAAGCAACTAAATGGAAATGTTCTGCGCATTGCGACGCGCGCCACGATGAAAAATGAAGCGGAAACGCAGCGGGATCTCGAAAAGGCGCAAGCCGAAGCGGTTGCTCCGGTCACCGTTACCCGCGTGCTCAGCTATAGCAAGGCGGCAACGCTGAAGGACACGCTGAAGAAATTCCTGAGCTCGCGCGGAGACATTTTGTCCGATGACCGCTCAAACCAGTTGATTATCCGCGATATTCCATCGGTCATCCCGGTCATTGACAATCTCATCCGTCAACTGGACCGCAAATCGCAGCAAGTGGAAATCGAAGCGCGCGTGGTGTCCGCGTCCCGTTCTTTTGCGCGGGATATTGGTACCCAACTTGGCTTCGAAGGAAGAACAACGAGCGGCCGGTCAGTAATTGGGGGAGATTCGACGGTAGGTGTCAGCAATGTCGATAACAAGCCGGATCCTTTTCTTGCCGCGAAAGGTACCTCAGCCATACCGTTGAACACCAACCTCGGAGCCAGTGCACCGACGAGTGGACTGTTCCTCGGGCACCGTTCACCGAATTTCGCGGTGGACTTGTTCATCACCGCCGCAGAATCCAAGGGCGTCGGCAAATTGCTCTCGAAGCCTAAGGTCATCACCCAGAACAACGAAAAAGCGACGGTCAAGCAGGGTACAAAAATCCCGATTCAGACGACCATCAATAACACCATTTCGGTGCAGTTCATTGACGCCGTTCTGAAGCTGGAAGTAACCCCGCAAATCACGGCCGAAGGCACGATCTTCATGGACGTGCTGGTCGAAAACACGCAGATTGATACTGGTATTCCTCGCGTGCAAGGCATTCCCGCGCTGAATACGCAGTCCGCCGAAACCAAGGTCACTGTTGCCGACGGCGGCACGGTGGTCATCGGTGGTATTATCGTCTCGCAGCAGCGGGTGGACATCAGCCAAGTGCCCCTGGTCGGCAGTCTGCCGCTCATCGGGCATCTCTTCCGGCGCACCAACACGACCACGCAGTCGCAGGAACTCTTGTTCTTCCTGACGCCGCGGATTATTCTCTGAGAATTCCGCGTAGCGCACTTTCATCGAGGTTCAAAACGAGGAGACCCTGGTCTCCTCGTTTCATTTATGAAGACGCCATTCCAAGGTCGCCGCAGTGCGTTGGTTTCGAAGCTCAAGGAATCGAAACTGGACTGCCTGCTCGTCACCGGCCCGGCCAGTTGGTATTACTTGACGGGTTTTACGGGGGAGTCTGGGGCACTGATTGTCTCGCCGCGTGGAGCTACTCTGGTTACCGACGGCCGGTTCACAGTCCAAGCCCGGAAGGAAACCTCCGGAGTCCGGATCGTGATGCAAAAAGGCTCTCTTTTCGAATCGGCAGGACTGTTCTTGAAGGGAATTTCGGCAAGACGGGTGGGATTCGATCCCGTATTGCTTACTGTCGCCCAGCTGGGGAGCACTAGAAAAGCAGCCGGGCCCCGCCTGAGATGGATTCCTGCCCCAGCCATGGTGGAAGCCCTCCGCATGCGAAAAGATGCAGCGGAACTCGCGCAGATGCGAAAGGCGGCCGTTCTGGCAGGTGAGGTGGTAGAAGAAGTGATCGGGCTTCTGAAGCCTGGAATCCGGGAATTTGAAGTGGGTGCCGAAATCGAATACCGAATGAGAAAGAAGGGCGCCTCGGGACCAGCCTTCGAGACCATCGTGGCCTTCGGTGCTCACGCTGCCCTGCCGCATGCGCGTCCGACCGCCAAACGACTGAGGAAAAATGAGTTGGTGGTCCTGGACCTGGGTGTTATACTCGGCCATTATTGCAGCGACATCACCCGTACGGTCTTTGTGGGGCGGGCCTCCAGGCGCATCCGGACGTGGTACAGAGGGGTTCTGGAAGCGCAGTCGGCAGCCATTGCCGCGGCAACGAATGGCGCGCGCTGCGGCGACGTGGATGCTGCTGCAAGGCGGGTCCTGACGGGTTACCATCTTGACCATTTGTTTTTGCATAGCACCGGCCATGGGCTGGGGTTGGAAGTCCATGAGGACCCCAGGGTGACGCGGGGGCAGAAGAAGCGCCTGGAACCGGGAAACGTCATTACCATTGAACCCGGCGTGTACGCGGAAGGCATCGGGGGCATTCGCATCGAGGACGATGTGGCCGTGCACGCTGACCGTACCGAAATACTGACCCGCGTTCCGCGGGATCTCATCGAGATTTAGAACAGGCATGAAACGGAAAAAGCCTTCGAAGTCGACTGGGGCGTTCGCCAGCCCGGAAATTCAGCAGATCGAGGAGCTCCTGCAATTCATGACGGAGCACAATCTCGAGGAGTTTGAATACTCCCGGGGTGATCTTCGGATTCGCTTGCGCAAGCCGTCTGCTGGAGTCGTCATGCCAGCCGCACGGGGCTCCACCTCCTCAGAGTTCGCTGCACACAACCCAGGAGACGCTCCTCACGCCGCCGCCACGCCCCATACCGAAGCGCGAGCGAGTGAGGATCTGCATATGGTCAAGTCGCCCATCGTAGGAACCTTCTACGGATCCCCCAGCCCAGGCTCGGATGCCTTCGTGAAGGTTGGCTCTCACGTGGAAGCCGGGCAAGTGCTCTGCATCGTGGAAGCCATGAAGCTCATGAACGAGATTGAAGCGGATGCCGCCGGCGAAGTGGTCCGCATTTTCGCCGAAAATGGACAGCCCGTAGAGTACGGACAACCCCTCTTCGGCATTCGTCCGAGCCGGAAAAAGTAGCCGGCGCCTCGGGACATGTTCCAAAAAATCCTAGTCGCCAATCGCGGGGAAATCGCCTTGCGGGTTATTTGTGCCTGCAAGGAGCTCGGCATCTCCACTGTCGCGGTTTATTCCGAGGCGGACCGCAACGCGCTCCATGTTCGTTTTGCCGATGAAGCGGTGTGCATCGGCCCGCCCCGCAGCAGTGAGAGCTATCTAAATATCCCGCAGGTGATCAGCGCCGCGGAAATTACCAACGTCGACGCCATCCATCCTGGCTATGGCTTCCTCAGCGAAAACGCCAATTTCGCCAAGGTTTGTGAAGCTTCCGAAATCACCTTCATCGGTCCGAGGCCGGAAATTATCGAAATGATGGGTGAAAAGGACCGCGCGCGCCGCGAAGTGAAGGCGGCCGGGTTGCCTACCATTCCGGGGAGCGACGGCATCGTCGAAGGCGAAGAGCAGCTTGCGAAGGAAGCAGCGCGCATCGGGTATCCCCTGATCTTGAAGGCTTCCGCGGGTGGCGGCGGCCGCGGCATGCGCGTGGTTCGCCGCCAGGAGGAGCTGCTGGCAGCGTACCAGACGGCGCGGAGTGAAGCGCAGCAGGCCTTCGGCACGCCGGACGTGTACGCAGAGAAATTCCTCGAGCATCCCCGCCACATCGAGTTTCAGGTCCTGGGCGACCAGCATGGCAAAGTAATCCATCTTGGCGAACGCGAGTGCAGCATCCAGCGGAGGCACCAGAAACTCGTGGAGGAATCGCCTTCGCCGGTGGTGGAAGCGGCGCAACGAAAGGAACTTGGCACTAAGGTTGTAAAGGCGCTGGAGGACATCGGCTATACCAATGCCGGAACTGTCGAATTTCTGATGGATCAGGACGGCGCGCTCTATTTCATCGAGATGAACACGCGCATTCAGGTCGAGCATCCCGTGACCGAGCTGGTCACCGGCGTGGACTTGATCAAGGCCCAAATCCGCATTGCCGCCGGGGAAAAGATGGAAAGTGCCACCGGCGCGATTATTCCCTCCGGCCACGCCATCGAATGCCGCATCAATGCCGAGGATCCCAGCACGTTTGTCCCCTCGGCGGGGCGCATCACCACGTTTCAAGCGCCGGGTGGCACGGGCGTCCGCGTGGATTCCGCCGCCCACGCCGACGCGGTCATTTCGCCATACTACGATTCGCTGATCGCCAAGCTCATCGTCAAAGGCCGCGATCGCACCGAGGCCGTCGGCCGCATGAAGCGCGCGCTGGAGATGTTCGTCATCGAGGGCATCAAGACCTCCATTCCGCTGCACCGCAAGATTTTCGCCGACCCCGAATTCGCCAGCGGCCGGTTCGACACGCATTTTATTGAAAGACTACTCGGCACGAACGGAAAATAATCCTCCATGCGCCTTGTTCTCCCGCGGCTGTATGTGATATTAGACGCAGCATTGCTTACCGTTCCTGAAGCGGATTGCGCCCAGAAGCTCGCCGATGCCGGAGTCCGCTTGCTCCAGTGCCGGAACAAGGCCGCGTCTTCGCGCGAACTCTTCGAATCCTCCCGCCGGCTCTCCTCTCTATTGGTTCCCCAGGGCGTCTCGTTTCTGGTAAATGACCGCGCCGATGTCGCCTCCGTGGTGGAGGCCACTGGCGTTCATGTAGGCCAGGAGGATTTGTCCGCCACCGCCGCCCGGCAGGTGATGGGAACAGGCAAATGGGTCGGCGTCTCCACGCACAATCTGGAGCAATTCGAACGCGCGGCCGCTACTTCCGCGGACTATATTGCGGTCGGCCCCGTGTTTTGCACTTCGACTAAAACCAGCCCCGATCCAGTTGTGGGCATCGATTTCATTCGGCGCGTTCGCACGCTCACAAACAAGCCGGTCGTGGCCATTGGAGGCATTACCGTGGACCGGGCGGCCGAAGTAATCCGAGCCGGAGCGGATTCGGTTGCTGTAGCCAGCGACATACTGCGCGCGCCAGACCCCGGCCGGCGCGCGCGCCAGTACATCGAACTACTTGAAGCCGCGAATCATGCGGCCGCTGTATGAGGCGCCCAGCGAATGTCTGACACTACTCGCCCGCTCTCAACGACCAGCACGAAGAAGGAACCTGGTTTTGTGCGCGCCCTCGGTTTATTCGACGGCACCATGATTGTTGTCGGCTCGATGATCGGCTCCGGCATCTTCATTGTGGCTGCAGATATTTCGCGGCAGACGGGATCTCCCGGTGGGCTGATCCTCACCTGGATTCTTACCGGACTATTGACGATTTCCGCCGCACTTTCCTATGGCGAGTTGGCAGCGTTGTTTCCGCATGCGGGCGGCCAATATGTTTATTTGCGCGAAGCGTACTCACCACTCTG
>Ga0209158_1001324_pt1 | contig 16689 bp, 14 predicted proteins | sample GraSoiAngelo_140_FD_185897 | JGI IMG/M metagenome (GOLD analysis project Ga0209158, IMG submission 185897) | Grasslands soil microbial communities from the Angelo Coastal Reserve, California, USA - 14_0929_12_30cm (SPAdes) (version 2) | ecosystem: Environmental > Terrestrial > Soil > Grasslands ...
CACCCCGGCGCGGCCGGTCTGGTCCACGCCGCGCGCCTGCCAGTGATACGACACGTTATCGGTGAGGCCTGCGAGGGTGGCGGTGGCGGTCGTGCCGTTGGTCACACCCGCCCCCGAGCCGTTCGGCACGCCGCTGAACGCCGTGCCGAGCGGCTCCACCTCCACCTCGAGCCGCACCACGTCGCCCGGATTCGGGTCGGTGACGGTGGCCTTGAACACCGCCGAGCGGCTGCGCCCGGTGCCGCCCACCGGGATCGCAGTGACGCCGTCGCTCTGGAACTGCCCCAGGGCGGTCGGGGCGAGCGGCGGCCCGGGAATGGCGGTCGAGAAGTCGGCCGCCGTCTCGGCGTTCCCGCCAAACGACACCCACGCGCCTGTCCGCCCCGTTTGGTCCAGCGTGCGGGCGCGCCAGTGATACGCGGTGTTGTCGGCGAGCCCGGTGAGCGTGACGGACGCGCGCTGCCCGTTCAGCGTCCGATCGCTCACCGCCGTGGGCGTACCCGTGAACGCCGTGGCGATCGGCAGCGCCTCCACCTGGAGCCGCAGCGTGTCGCCCACGTCTGGATCGCTCACCGTGCCGCGCAGCACCACGCTCGGTTGATCGACGCTGCCGCCCACCGCGATCACGGTCACGCCGTCGCTCGCGAGCTGGGCCAGGGCGTCGGGACCATTGGGCAGGCGCGGCCGCGTGACGCTCAGTGTGAACAGGCCCGTCGCTCCGGGGGGCCCGCTCGTCGCCTCGATCGTGTACGGGCCCGCCGCACGCAGCAGTTGATACAGCAGGCAGGCGCCCGGTCCTGCGGCACACTGGTCGTTCTGCGCCAGCGCCGGCGCGTCGCTCGTGGCCGCGGTGTCGAGCACGACGTATCCGTCCAGCGCCGGGGCGGACATGACGATCGAAACCGAGTCCCCGACGCGGCCGGTGAAGCTGTACAGCTGCGCGAAGCTCCCCGGTCGGTGCGGCGCCGCACAACTCTGCTGCGTGAGCGAGTCGCTCGTCTGCACGTCGAGCGCGATCGCGGTGGCGACGCACGGCTGGACGACGAAGTCCACCGGGACCCTGGCCGGGCTGCCGGCCGCGTTCCCGGCGGATACGATCACGCTGTCGTGATAGGTGCCTGGCGCGAGCCCGGCGGGGTTGAGCTGAACGTGCAGCCATCCCGGCGTCGCGCCGGTGCGCGGGTTGAGTGACAGCCACGCGGAGCCGTGCGCGGACGCGGCGCTCCAGGACAGCGCGCCCTCCCCATCATTCCTGAGCGCGACCGAATCGAGCCGCTGCGCCGCGCTGCCCACGAGGGCGGCGAGGTTGAGCTGGGTGGGCACGACGCTGAGCGTCGCGACCGGAGGCGGATTGTTGGTGAGCTTATCGACCTGGCACGTTGCGACGAGCAACAACAGCAGGGCGCACCCCGCCACACTCAGCGTCCGCCGACAGGCGCTGAGTACACTGCTCGGTCTGCGGGTCTCCTGCGACAGGGCCACGGGCTCGCGTGAGTGGCGTATGGACGGCAACTGTGGCAAAGCCCGTACCGGCCGTTTCCACCCTGTCACGTCCTAACCCGTTGCGACGACGCTATATCACCGGCGCATCACCCTGCGGTCTGCCCTTCCCTCTTCCCCGGGCGTTTACCCGCCTTTCACCGGCCTCTCACCAGTACAGTATGAACCTCCCATGCCCGCCCCCGAACCAGCCGCGGGGCCACATTCCCGGGTCAAGATCGAACCCCAGCCCGAGCTGGAACGCCCAGCGGCCCGCAGCGCGCCAGCCGAACTCGAACCGCACTTCGTTATTGTGTCGCGCCAGCGACCCTTCGCGTGCCGCCACTCCCCCGGCCCCGCGCGTCACATCGCGTAGATCGAGCTCGTAGGTCAGGCCGCCGGTGAACCCGCGGGCCGGGCGGCGCTCCAATGCCGCCTGGCCGCTCCACGCCACGTCTTCGTAATCGACGTCGGGCGGGGCCGCGGGCGCGCCGGGCGGCGCGCGATACGTGCGCCGCTCGGGACGCCAGTTCCGCGCCAGCCACCCCTCGATCACCCAGTCCGGCGCGACTCGCGCCAACAGCAGCCCGCCCGCCTCGAGCGTCCGCTCGGTGAGCCGGAAGTCGTCGAGCGCCCGTCCGTCAGGGAGCGGCGTCCGATCGGTCACCGCGCGCACATACGTCGCGAAGCCTCCCAGCGTCACCCGCTCGCTCCCGTGCCACTCGACGAGCACGCCCCCGAACCCGTAGCGCTCGTGTTGCCTGAACCCTGAGTCGGGGGACAACTGGGCGTACGCCCGGATGGTGGCGGGGAGCATCACGCCGGCCCGGGCTTCCAGACGCCAGTGTGGCGTGACGCGCCAATCCGCGTCGGCGCGCACCGTCACCGGCTGGCGCTCGTAGTCGAGCGCCGTGTCGGCGGCGGCGTTCAGCACCTTCAAGTCCTGGTAGATCAGGTCGTTGAACGCATCGAGCACGGCCACGTACAGGGCCAGCTCGCCGTGCGGGCGCCGCCAGCCGGCGCCCACCTCGAGATCGGAGCTCGCCTTGAGGGGCACCAGGGTCCCTTCAATAGTAGAGAAGAATCCCCCGTCGCCCGAGCGCGTGAACCCGAGCCGCACCAGGCTGCGCGTCAGCTCGGGGAGGTCCTGCTTGGTGAAATCCACCTTCGCCGACCAGCGGCGGCCCAGCGGCACCGCCTCCTTGAACTGCGCCCCCGCGGCGAAGTCGCGCGTGTTGACGCTGCCGCCCCAGTAGCGCGCGCCGCGCGGGCGGCGGTACCACTCGGCGTCGTCCAGCAGCCCGAACCGGGCGCGGATCAGGTTGATCTGGTAATCGGGATCGATCGTGGAGTTGAAGCGCTGCAAAATCCCGCGGTCGCTCAGCCGCCCGTCCCGGGCGGCGTCACGATCGAGCAGACGCAGCCAGGTGTCCTCGGCCCATCCCGCCAGGGTCGCCTGCAACGGCAGCGAATCGGACTGGGCCGCGGCGGATGCCGCGACGGCTATAGACGCGACGGCTATAGAAAGGAAGGCGACGGCCGGGCGAATGGGCGGCACAGGACTCGAACCTGTGACCTCCGGTATGTGAGACCGGCGCTCTAACCAGCTGAGCTAGCCACCCGAAGAACTAGACGGGTAGACGGCGAGACGGGTAGACGGGTAGACGGTAGATGCCTACCCAACCACGGTGCAGCCCACCATCTTGACTACCCGTCTAACCGTTTATCCGTCTACCCGTCTAGGTTTTCCGTGGGCCCTCCAGGATTTGAACCTGGGACCTACGGATTATGAGTCCGCTGCTCTAACCAGCTGAGCTAAGGGCCCGAGGGGAGCAAGATACCATGCCCGTTGCGGGCGGACAATTGCAGAACCAATTGCGGATTGCGGATTGCGGATTTTGCCAGCCGACCCTCGATCGACACTTCGCGCTCGGGAGGACGTTCAGCCAATCGGCAATCCGCAATCCGCAATCCGCAATCGTCTTCAATCCGCAATCCGCAATCCGCAATTGATGTCCATGCGCCGCGTCCTCATCGTCTCCCCAACCTATCTCAACCCCGCCAACCGGGGGAAGCTGCGCGCCCTGGCCGCGCGCGATCTCGACGTCACCGTCGGCGTTCCGGAACGCTCGCGCGAAGCCGCGCTCGGCCGCACGGTGGAAGCAGGGTGGGAGCGCCAGAACGGGGTCGAGGTCTTCCCGATACCGGTGAGCCACTGGGCCCATGCGGCAGAAGCGCGCTTCGGGAAGCGCGCGCTCATCTCGCTGCTGCGCGACAAGCGCCCCGACGTCATCCAGGTGGAGCAGGAGCCGACCACCCGCGCCTGCCAGCAGGTGGTGCGCGTGGCGCGCAAGCTCAAGCTCCCCGTGGTGCTGTTCACGCTCCAGAACGTCGACGTCTCGCTCCCCTTGTTCCCCCGCGTGCGGCGGCGCCGCGCGCTCCGACGGCTCAAGGGCGCCATCGCGGGGAGCGCGGGGGCGGCGGCGCTGCTGCGGCGCGCGCTGCCGGATCTGCCCGTCGCCATCGTGCCACAACTCGGCGTCCAGGTCCCGCCCGAACCCGAGCACGCGCTCCACGAAGGACTCGCAATCGGATACGTCGGCCGCTTGGTGCCGGAGAAAGGAGTCGATACTTTGCTGCAGGCGCTGGCCGAAAACCGCGGTGGACGCTGGCACCTGTGGGTGGTGGGCGACGGGCCGGATCGCGAGCGCCTCGAGCGCATCGCCAGCGAGCTGCGGCTCGCAGCCCGCATCCGCTGGACGGGCGCGCTGCCCCCCGACGAGATGACGCGGCTGTGGGCGGAGCTGGACGTGCTGGTCCAGCCGTCGCGCGGACTGCCGGGCTGGGCCGAGCAATCCGCCCACCCCGTGGCCGAAGCGATGGCGCATGAAGTGGCGGTGATCGGCACCGGCGCCGGTGTGACGCCGGAGGTGATCGGCGACGCCGGCGCGATCGTGCCGCCCGACGATCCCGCTGCGCTCGCCGGCGCGCTGCGCCGCCTCGCCACGGCCGAGGCGCGGCGACCGCTGGCGCAGGCGGGTCGGGCCCGGGTGATGCAGCTGTTCAGTGACGACGCCGTGGCGGAGCGGACGGTGGCATTTTGGAGGGAGCTCGTTGGCCAGCCTGGGTAGACCAACCCCGGGCCCATGGCCCGGGGTCCACGAGCACCCGACCAATGGTCGGTTACCCCGGGGCATGGCCCCGGGGTCGGTCCACCCGTAGGAGTGCCCAAGCGCCATGACCCGCGTCCTGCTCGTTCCCGACCTTCCCCTCGAGCGCTGGCCCTCGATGGACCGCTATGCCCACCGGCTGTACGACTGGCTGGAGAGCACCGATCACGGGTTCGAGGTGCGGCTCGCCGCGCAGATCGGCGCGTTGACGCGCGAGACCAAGGACGGACGCCGTTCCGGGGGCTACCCGCGCTGGTGGGCGCAGGACGTGGACCCCACCAGTCTGGTGCTGCCCGGCCCGTTGCGCGACCCGCAGCGCTACGTGGCGCGCCACTTCTTCTACCCGTGGTGGCTGAAGCGCGACGCCAAGCGCGCGCGCCTGGTGCACATCCTCGACCACAGCTACGCGCACATGGTCACCCGCGTACACCGCCGGCCGGTGGTGGTGACGGTGCACGACCTGATGCCCGTGATCATCCTGCGCTCGCCTACCGACGGCTGGCGCGAAGGGATCCGCAACCGCTTCCTGCGGCAGACGCTCAAGGCGCTGCGCCTGGCGCAGTCCTACATCGTGGGCACCGAATGGCTGAAGCACGAGCTCGCTACTTGGCTGGGGGACGACCGGCGCATCAGCGTGGTGCCGTTCGGCGTGGACCGCGCGTTCTTCTCCGAAGCGCCGGGCGCGCGGGCGCGCGGCCGCGCCGACTGGCGCATCCCAGAGGAGGCGTTCGTGGTGCTGCACGTGGGGAGCACGGTGGAGCGGAAAAACGTCCCCCTCGTGATCCAGACCGTGGCGCGGCTCCGCAACGAAGCGGACGCGTACCTGCTGCAGGTGGGGGGGCGCTTCACCGGCGAGCAGGAGCAGCTGATCGAGCGGCTGGGGCTGCGCCGCTTCGTGCGCACGGCTCCCTTCGCCGACGAGACGACGCTGCGGCGCGCCTACCGCGCGGCCGACGTGCTGCTGTTCCCCTCCCTCTATGAAGGATTCGGCTATCCCGTGATCGAGGCGTTCGCCTCGGGGCTTCCGGTCGTGACCTCCGGGGCGGGCGGACTCAAGGAAGTGGGCGGCGATGCGATCGTCGTGGTCGAGGGGCGGGACCCCGCGGCGTACGTGCAGGCGCTCGAGTCGCTGTCGGACGATCCGGCCCGCATGGAGCTGTTGATCGCCCGCGGGCGCGTGCGGGCGCGCGAATTCTCCTGGCAAAAAACCGCCGAGCGGACGGCGGAGGTGTATCGCACCCTGCTCTAAGCGTTCTCGGGAACGACGCGGGCGACGGGATAGTCCGAGCGCGGCGTCAGGCACAAGTCGAGCTCCCGAAACCGCGCCAGGCCGTGCTTCGACGCGGGCTCGAGCCACACCGCCAGCGCGGCTCCACCCTCCGCGGTGACGGGCACGAGCAGCTGATCGTGCAACGGGCCGTGCTCGATCCGCACACTCAGCCGCAACTCGTGGGGTGAGCGGTTGGGCCGCCGGGACGGCGTGAGCTCCTCGACCCGGTAGCGCTCGACCCGCTCGAGCCGGTCGGGAGCGGGCCGCACGAGATCGAACCCGTGCCGCCACAGCACCTCCAGCACTCCCGGCTGCACGCGCGGCACCGCGTATGCCCGGGGCAGCGTGACCACCCCGGCCCCGTCGAGCTCGGGCGTGTATCGGCCCGGCGCGTCTACCGTGCGAATCCGCCCCGAGCGCGCGTCTGCGAACTCCAGCCGGCACGGACCGGCGGCGGGGCGGTAACGCGTCCGCACCGGGACCGAATCGTCGACCGCGCGTCCCGGCGGATCCCCGATCAGACCGATCAGCTCGGCGTGGTGGTCCTGGGCCCACTGCACGATCAAGTCCAGGGTGCGCGCCACGCCCGCGAGCACGTGCGCCTCGAGTCCAGCGGCGTCGCGTGTCGAGCGACCTCGGGCCTCGACCAACACCGTCGGCAACCGGTAGCGCAACGCCAGCCCGTTGCGCGCGTCCACGATGTCCGGCGTGCTGTGGCGCACCCGCGCCGAGTTGGTCACACGGGTGTAGCGCGCGCAGCGCCAGCCTGCCGCGCTCAATCCGGCCAGGACCGGCGGTAGGAATCGCCACCCGTCGAGGCCCAGCGCCGCGTGCTGCGCCGCGGGGTGGGTGGGAACGTCGAGAAACACGTCCTGACAGTAGACCAGCTGCCGGGCGAGGAGGTGGCGCCGGCGCGGCGGGAAGTCGTGAACGTCGAGCACCAGGTGGGGACGCCAGGTCCGGACGAACTGGTGCAGCGCTCGCGTCTCCGAGCCGGCGAGCCGCACGTGATCGCGATTGAGATCGATGCCGTGCGCGTTGCGCCGCGTGCCCTGGACGATCCCGTCGGGATTGAGCTCGGGCACGATGGCCAATGCCACGGGTGGGGACCCGGGTCGGGCGCGCGAACCGGAGTGGGCGAACCGCCGCACCGCCTCGCGGCCCCGTGGCTCGTCCCCGTGCTGCCCCGCCACGATCAGGATCCGCACCGCAGCCGTCGGGGGTCCCGTGTGCACCACGAAGATGGGCCGGCCCGCTTCCGAGTGCCCGATCAGCTGCACCGTCATGCCAGTCCGGGTGTCGCCAGCGCCGGCCGCTCGCGGTCCACGGCCTCGAGTCCCGCCGGCGCCGTCGCGACGCGGAGCTTGGGATTCAGCGCGCCCGCCTCCAGCGCCGGCGCGGCGAGGCACGGGAGGTCGGTGGCCGCCTCCACCTCCCGGCGTGCCAGCGCGCTGCGCGACACGAGCCCCGACACCGCGAGCGGCGTGATGCCCCGGTGACGCAGCACCTCGGCCGCGCCGAGCGCGCCGAGCGCGTCATTCGCCGCGAGCACCCATGCGGCCACGCTCGAGACGAAGTCCGCGCTGTCCAACAGCGCCGCCGTCTCGCCCTGGATCACGCCGTCCGCGATCTCGATCACCACCCATTCGGCGCGGTACGCGGCGGCGTGATCGACGAGCAGCCGATACAGCTCCAGCAGCTCCCCGACGGAGCAGCGATAGGTCGACGGTAGCCCGCCATCCACGAAATCCAACGCGACGCACGCACCCGCGTCGAGCAGCGTCATCGTGTCGCTCGCGGCGGCCGTGCCGGTCAGCTTGATGCCGCCGACCCGGACGCCGGCGCGGGCGAGACCGCGAATCACGCTCCGGGCGGTGTGCGTCTTCCCCGAGTCCATTGAGGTCCCGAGCACGACGGCCACGCGCGGGCGCGCGAGCCCGAGGCCTGCGTAGGCCGGGACCGGGAAGCGCTGCAGCCGCAACGGCTCACCGCCCGCATCCCCCAGCGCGCCCTCGAGCCGTAGCTTGCTCGGCTCGGGCACGGTGTCGTGTTTGCTGGCGACCAGCCCGCACAACCCGCCCGCCGAGAGCAGGTCGCAGTGATCGCCGTTGGACCGCGCGTAGCCTTCGAACTGAAGCGTGGCGTAGCGGTTTCCGAACACGCCCGCGATCAAGTCGCCGGGATGCAGCTTGCAGCGGCGCCCGCCGGTGAGATCGAGCGCCATGTTCTTCCCGAGCGATAGGACACGCGCCACCACGACGTCGCCGACTTGCGGAACGTCGGGGCGCGGCAGCAGGCGGTGCAAATGCGACGTCGGCACGCGGCGCAGCGCATAGGAGATTCGCAGCGTGCTGCGCACGGCTTCAGCCAACGGTCGTCCGATCTCGAGCTGTGCCGGATGGTCTTGCATGGTCTCGTCTCGATGAACTGGACGGGCTCGCGGCGGGCAAACGGCGTACCGTGTTCGGCTACCTGGTTCGTCATGAGACGCGCGGGTGCGTTACGAGACATCGCGGAGACAAAATCGTGTGGTGCGGATCGGGTGTGGCGCGCGGGACGCAGGGGTAACCCACGTCCGTTGCTTGTTTTCCTCGCGACACAGGTGTGGCCCACCTTCATCAAGAATGGCGGCGCGCGTGTGATCGTCATCACGCAACCACGCACCCCGATCCGTGCGGCGGGACGGTGCGAGGTTTGCGGGAACCGGTGGACGCCATGAGGACCCTCCGCCTTCTGGCGTTGGCCACGGTCATTGCTGCAGGGTGCCGGCTCGACAAGCTGCTCCAGTCCGCCGGCCCGCCCCCGCCCCCTACTGCCTACGGCGCTGCCGGGTTGGCCTTCACGGCTCAGCCGGAAAGCGCCCGTGCCGGTCAACGCATCGCTCCCGTCCAGGTCACCGTGCGGGACTCGGCGAACGCGCCCGCCACCAAGTTTACCGGCCTGGTTACCGTCGCCCTCGATCACAGTCCGGGCGGCGCCTCGCTCAACGGTCGCAGAACCGTACCCGCGCTGAACGGCGTGGCGACGTTCACCGACCTGCACATCGACCGGTCGGGCAGCGGGTACGCCCTCGCCGCCGTCGTGCAGGGGCTCCCGGCGGCCACCAGCGCGGCGTTCGACGTCGTTCCGGGACCGCCGACCCAGCTCGGTTTCGCCGGCCAGCCGAGCGACGTGATGACCGACAGCGTCATCAGGCCGCCGGTGGTGGTGGCCGCATTCGACGCGTTCGGCAACCCCGTCGCCGATTTCAGCGCGGCGGTCAGCATGACGCTCGATCGCGACGCCAGTCTGCTCAGGAACGCGAAGCTCGGGGGTACCGCGACCCAATCGGCGCAAAGCGGGCTGGCGAGATTCGGCGACCTGCGCATCGACCAGGTCGGCAATGGCTACACGCTGCGCGCCACGGCCGCCGGCTTGATCGACGCCACGAGCGGCGGGTTCAACGTGACCCTCGCGCCCCCGCCCCCGCCGCCCCCACCGCCCCCGCCACCACCGCCACCGCCTCCTCCGCCTCCGACCAACAAGCCGCCGGTGGCCGCGTTCTCGTGGGGCTGCAGCGGACTGGCGTGCAGCTTCACCAGTACGAGCAGCGATCCCGATGGCACGATCAGCTCCCAGAGCTGGGACTTTGGGGATGGCGGGACCGCGACGGACCAGAACCCGTCGCACACGTACGGTGCGAGCGGCAGCTACAACGTGAAGCTGACCGTAGCCGACAATCAGAACGCGACAGGGTCGGTGACGCACCCGGTCGCCGTCAACGCGCCCCCGCCACCACCGCCGCCACCACCGCCGCCACCGCCGCCGCCGCCGCCGCCCCCCCCACCCACGTCGGCGACGCACTTGGCGTTCACACAGCAACCGACGAACGCGGAGATCGGCGCCGCTATCTCACCGCCCATCAGGGTGGAGGTGCGCAACGACGCCGGCGCCGTCGTGCCGAGCTATACCGGAGCGGTCTCGATGCGGATCGGGGCAAACCCGGGCGGGGGAACCCTGTCCGGCCACACCACCGTGAACCCGGTGAATGGCATCGCGACCTTCGCGGATCTCAGTATCGATAAGGCCGCGATCAGTTACAATCTGGTGGCGGAGAGCCCCGGACTGCTCCATTCGACGAGCGACGCGTTCAATATCAACCTGCCGCCCCCCCCGCCGCCGGGGCCGACCCACCTGGCGTTCACCCAGCAACCGAGCAATACGCCGTCGGGCGCCGCCATCTCGCCGCCGATCAAAGTGGAGGCGCGCAATGACGGGGGCGGGGTCATGCTGTCCTTCACCGGGCCCATCACGTTGACGATCGGCGCGAACCCGGGAGGGGGGACGCTCTCCGGGCAGACGACGGTGAACTGCGTGAACGGTGTGGCCACATTCACCGACGTCCACATCGACCGCCCGGCGAGCAGCTACAACCTCAAGGCCTCGAGCCCCGGCCTACTCGGCGCCACGAGCGACGCGTTCAACATCGGGCCGTGAGCCGTCGCCCCTAGCGGGACGGGGCCAGGTCGATTCTGCCGAGCCGTTGCGTACCCGAGAGCGCGAGCCACAGTCGCGCGCGCGTCGAATCCACCGCCATGTTCCGCACCACGGAGCCCGCCGTGGGGATCGCCAACGTTTCCGTGCGCTCGCTGGCGGGATCGAACGCCACGATCTCGTTCTTCCCCGACTCGTTGTACCAGACGCGCCCGTCCGTGCCGATCGCGATGCCGTACGGTTGGCTGTCGCCGCCGCCGGGGCACGCGAATTCACGCACCTGTCCGGTCGTTGGATCGAGCCGGCCCAGCTTGCCGCGCGCGTAGTCCGAGTACCACACGATGCCGTGCGCGTCGACCACAAGACGGCGCGGCCGCGCGGCGGGATCGGGGAGCGGGTACTCGCGCAGGCTCCCGTCCACGGCGGTGATCCGTCCGATTTTGTTGGTACCGAACAGCGCCATCCAGATGGTACCGCTCGGGCCCGCTACGAGTCCGTACGGTCGCGCGCCCGGCGTCGCAACCGGGAACAACTTCGCCTGGCCGGTCGCCGGGTCGAGCGAGCCGTACAGGTTCGCTCCCTGAGCGGTGAACCAGATCGCGCCGTTGTAGTACAGCGGCGTGTGTGGATCGCGCGCCGTGGCGGGGAGCGCATACTCTTTAATCGTCCCGTTCGCCGCATCGAGGCGGCCGAGCCGCGCCTTGAAGTTCGCCGTATACCACACGCCGCCGTCCGGCGCCACGATGATGCCGTGCGGTCCCGACGCCTGGGTCGGCGTGGCGTAGTCGGTGACCTGTCCCGTGGCGGGGTCGAGCCGGCCGATGTAGCTGTTCGCCTGGTCGGTGTACCACACGATGCCGTCGCGCCCCACCGCGGGATCGTGCGGGAAAGCGCGCGGCCGCGGCAGGAGATATTCGACCACGGTGGCGGCGGCATGGGAGGGAGCCGAAACAGGACCGGCGGCGAATTGTAACAGCGCGACGATCAGCACGGGGTCTCCTTGAAAAAAGATGGAGCGACACCGTACATCGTCGTCGAGGCGCCCTGCGGCGTCAAGGTGGGCGGTGCTGTGAGAGCGGGAGGCCGGATTTGCACCGGCACCTGGTGGTAGGACGCCACCTGCTCTGCAATTGAGCTACTCCCGCGAGTCCCCCGGTACGTGCAAAGAGCGTTCCCGAAAATCCGGGTGTGGCGATCACCCCACAGTGAGTGTCGCCCTAGGACCCGCCCCGGGCGACCCGAGCCGCCTCGCGCAGCCGCGCTTCGAGCGGGGCCAGCTTGCCGACGCACAGGCCCGCCAGCTGCTCCAGCTCGCTCGCGAGGCCAGCCACGGCGGGCGCCGGGTCGATGGTACGCAACTGCTTGAGAAGCGTGACCAGGCCGAAATAGACGCCGTTCGACTCGCTCGTCTGGGGGTGACCCTGCTGCTCCAGCGTGGCGAGGATCGACTTCGCCTGCTCTCTCGCCTCCGACACCACCCGAATCAGCTCTTCGCGCGGATTGGTCGCCATGACCCACCATTCTACCACCAAATGACGCATTTTGGGGTAGGACTGACGACCCGCAGATGAAGGAGCTTTGCATGGTTCGCTCGCTGCTGATCGCGTCGCTGGCCCTGGCCGCCTGCAATGGCACGGCACCCCAGGGCTCACACCCGCTCAGGCTCTCGGTCACCACGCGGTCGGCGACCGCCGGCCCAACCACCCTGGCCACCTCACCCGCCGCCATCACCGTCGGTAGCGGCGCGAATTCGCTCACACTCACCAAGGTGCAAGTCGTGCTCGCCCGCATCGAGCTGGGGACGAGCGGCGGCTGTGCCGCCGTTACGACGGCGCCGACGGCGGCGACGGCGGCGACGGCTGAGACGGATGAGACGGATGAGCAGGACTGCGATGAGCTACAGGCGGGCCCGGCGCTGGTGGACCTACCGACGGACGGCACGACCAAGGTGATCCTCGATGGCCTCGTACCGGCGGGTACCTACAGCAAGCTGCAGGCGCGGCTCGACGCCGTGAACCAGCCCGATGCAGACGACGCCGCCGTCAGCGCCAGCGCGTTCCTCACGGCGCACCCCGACTGGAAGGGGATCAGCGTCAAGGTGACCGGCAGCTTCACCGACCCGGCCGGGGCGGCCCATGACTTCACGTTCACTTCGGAAGTCGATGCAGAGATCGAGGCGGCGTTCGCGACCCCCGTCACCGTGGCCAGCGGAACGAGCAACGTCACGATCGACGTGGACGTGGCCAGCTGGTTCAAGGACGCCGCCGGCGGCGTGATCGATCCGACGAACTCGGCCAACGCCGAGGCCATCGCGCACAACATTCGGCAGTCGGTCAAGGCGTTCGAGGACGACAATCACGACGGCGCGGACGACCACGACGCAACCCAGGAGCACCAGGCGCACCAGGAGCCGTAGGGCTCCGCTTCCCCTATTCGGGATGGGCGAGGGGTTTGCCGTCGGGGCCGACTTGAATCTCGGAGCGCTTGGTGCCGGTGCGCACCTGCGCCTCGTAGGCCACGAGCTTGCCCTGCTTGGTGAGGGACTCGACCTTCGTGATCGTGCCGCTCCCCGCCTGCTGCTGCAGCGCCTCACGCACCGCGGCGGGCAGCGCCGCCAGCGCCACCTCTTCTTCGATCTCCAGCACGCTCCCATCGGGAGCGATGGTCACATCCCGCGAGTGACCGTTGACGGTCAGCTCGACCTCGTACGCGAGCTGTCCACCTTCGACCTCGCTGCCATACCCGCGGACTGTGGCGCCCTTACTCTGCTCGTCCGCGGTCTTCTGAACGGCGGGCGGCAGGTCGGAGCGCTTGAGATGCTTCTCCTGGGCCGGTGCACTCGACCCGGCGAGAAACGCGATCACACACAGCGTAGCGACCATCAGGTTGCAGCGGGTCATCGGAATTTCCTTTTCGCGTGGGCGGGACCGGACCTCGAGGACAGACGAATCTCGCCTGCTGCGCCGCGCCGAGCCAGGGGCTGCCGCGGCGATCAATGCATCGGCGATCTTGACATCGTGAGACTTGGCAAACCGTGCGAGGTAGTCGCCCGCCTGTTTCCCATCCTGCCATCGAGCACGAGTTCGCCTCGGGCTTCGGCGCCGGACGGACCGCGGGACGATGCCTTGGACGTAGCTCAAGCCCATGCTCCCGGAAGATGGGGTGCGCGGCGCCGAGCGCCGGCATCGAAAGATTGCGGCGAGGAGCGAAGGCACGCCAGTGTGGCGCCTGGGTAAGCGGACCACCTCGAGGGCCGCCTCAAGGCTTCGACGTGCCGCCTGCCGGCGTGCGCGTCACGAGTGGTGCCAGCGCGAGCCGGACCGCCGTCGCGTTGCGCGCGGCGTCCGCGTACAGTTCGCCCGGCAGGATCTTCACCCAGTCGTGACCGGACGGGACCAGGTAGAGCTGCAGCCCGCCCTGGTTGATGTAGAGGTCCTTGCCGCGCATGTCCTCGAGGTCCACCCACACAGAGAGCGCGGCCGTTCTGCCCTTCGTCCCGCCGCCGAACATTGCGGTCAGGAACTTCTTGCCGAACGACTGATACGTTTGCTTGGCTCCGTCCCACTGCGCGTCGCCCTGGTCGAACTTGGCTTCCGCAAACACGATTCGCGAGTGGAGCCAGCCGTCGGCCTGGAACTGCGAGCGGAGTTCTGCCATCGCCGTGGCGCGGGCGACGTTCAGCTTGACCGTATCGCGCGCTCCCGTCGTCGCGTCGAACAGGCCACCGAGCGAATCGGTGACGTGCTTCCAGATCGCCGCGCTCGCTTCGGCCGGCACGACGGTGAATCCCGCCTCCCGCAGCTGCGCCGCGAGCAGCGTGTCGAACTTACCGCGCTTCAAGTCTCCCCCTCCCAGTTCGTCCGGCGCGGTGATGGGCGCGAGCGCGATCGTCTTGACCGAGCCGTAGATGCGCGCCTGTGGCACGAGAAACGGGTCGTAGTGCGTGTGCCCGGCGCAGCCGGCGGCGAGGCCGGCCGCGACCAGCGCGGCGAGCGACGTGGTTCGGATACTCATGTTTGAGCCTCCTATCGGGGCCGCGCTCAGCGGCCAAAGTTGTAGCGGACGCCGAGGCCCGTGCCTCGTTCTCCGAGCCGCTGTCCCGGACCCACCCGACCGCGCAACACGAGGTCCACGCGGGTGCCGGCTGGGATCGTGAAGTCGCCGAACAGTCCGACATTGATCTTCTGATCGCAGTACGGGCACCCGCTCAGCCCCACGAACCCGCTGACCCCGGACAAGTGGCCCTGGTTGAATCCGACGCCCAGGCGTGCCCAGCCGGTCGTTCCGAACGTCGAGCTCGGCGTGAGGGCGTCGAACCGGAAGTGCGCACCATCGATGCTGCCCAGGCGCAGGTAAAATGCCGGACCCGTGATGCCGCTGTATCTGCCGGGGACGCGCACTAGACCGCCGCCGATTCCCACGTGCTGGTTTTCGGCCGCGACGAGGGCGCCCAGCGACAGGCCATCGTAGTCGAGGCTGTCGGAATGGACGACGCCAATGAACGCGCTGACGCGCAGCCTGGGACTGGGCCAGGCGTCCAGCTGGCCGCCACCGGTCCGCCAGGCCACCGGGGTCGCGGCGGTCACATTGCCGGCGCAGTCGAACTGGTCCTCTTCAAATCGTGCCACGCCGTACCCGATCGATAGGCGGTATCGCCCCAGAGAATCCCGGCCCGCCGCAAGCGGCGCCGCCTGATACAGCAGCAGCAGCAGCGGGCCGTGTGCCAGACCCAGTCGCATGTGACCGCTCCGTTGTGGACGGACTCAGGTATACGCCGCCCAGCCCAAGTCCCCATCAAGCGAGGCCCTCCGGTCGCGTGCGGGATCGCGACCGACGGCCGTGGGTATTGCTGGGCCGGGTCCGGAGTCCCGTACCGTCTGGTGGGCCCGGTCCGACCATGACGAAAGAGCGGCGCCGCGCGTAGATTGCGCGAGCCCCGCACCGTTCTGCCCCGAGGACGCGATGGATCGGTATCGCCCTCTGAACCCCCCTTCCCTCGAAGCCCTGTGCCTCCGCGGCTGGGCCCTGGACGTCTTGGCCGCCCAGCCCGCGGCCCTAACTCCCGACTGGCAGCGGCGTGTCGCGCTCCACAACCGTGGGGCGTGGAAGCTGTTCCTCGAGGCGGAGCGCTGCGCCCTGCCGCTGCAACGCCGTCTCCGGACTGATGGAGCCATCGCGGACGGGCCGGCGCCGCTGCTGGAGGGATCAGCGACGGCGGAGCTGCAGCGCGTTCTGGCGGCTCGGGCGCAGCTGCGCGAGATCGGCCAACTCGCGACCGCGCACGGGACCCAGGCGATCGTGCTGAAGGGGAGCCTGTCGGCGCTGACAGGTCCCGAGCCGCTCGACCTCGCCGACGTCGACGTGCTGCTCCCTCCCGAGGGAGCGGAGTCGCTGGCGCGCGACCTGGATCGGCGCGGGTACCGCGTGGTGGCCTTACCGGGACCGGCTCATCTCGCCCCCCTGGCTCGGCCCCACGGTGTCCCGGTCGAGCTCCATTTTACGATCAAAGACCTGGGAGACCTCGCGGCCTTGCGCCAAGGGGCTCGGGCCTTGGAAGACTGGCCCGGCTTGTCGCGGCTCAGCGCCGCGGACCACCTGTGGCACGTCCTCGTGCACACGGTGGTCTCACATCCCTACCGGCGCGGCTGTTTGCGAGATGTACTACTGACTGCCGAGACGCTGCGGGACAGCTCACCATCGGACCTGACTGATGTGCAGTGCAGGATCGCGCAACATGAACACGCCGCGCCGCTCAGCGCGATGCTGGAGCTGGCAGAAAGTCTGGTCCGGGGAGAGGCCACGGTCGACCAGTTCACGAGCCACGCGGCCGCCCACTACCTGTTACGCCACCGCTTCGCCTGGCTCGCCCGCTGGCGTGCCCTGATGCCGATGACGCGGACCGTTTTCGTCCTGCTCGGCGGAACGCCCGACCGCCGCGGCGAGTGGGCCGACGCATGGAACGTTGCCCCGGCGTCCCCGTGGAGTCTCTTAGCGGCCATCCAACGAGTGTGGCCCCGCCTGGGACGCGGCTTCAGGGGGCTGTTGCGAGCCGTGCGGGTTCCGGTGGGGCGACTGCTGGCTGTCCCGGTGGCCGCGCGCGCGCGGTCGCTCGCACGACAGGCAGCGGAGGCCCGCAACCAGCTGCCGTGAAGAGCGCGCGCAACCGCACCGGGTCGCGGTACGTGTCGAGCCCGAGCGTGAGGGAGAACGCAGGGCGCTGGGCGGCGCGTGACAGCAACGCAATCCCGGGCTCGGCGATCGTGCGGTGCGCCAGCAACCAGGGCGACTGCCGCACCA
>Ga0209158_1001329_pt1 | contig 16637 bp, 17 predicted proteins | sample GraSoiAngelo_140_FD_185897 | JGI IMG/M metagenome (GOLD analysis project Ga0209158, IMG submission 185897) | Grasslands soil microbial communities from the Angelo Coastal Reserve, California, USA - 14_0929_12_30cm (SPAdes) (version 2) | ecosystem: Environmental > Terrestrial > Soil > Grasslands ...
CCGAGATGGAAAAGCTAACCACACACTTCTGGGAAAGCGTCCTCTCCCGAGGGGATCGGCTCGCTGCGATACGTCAGATATTCTTTGCGGCGGGCAACGACGTACCTCGGACATGGGAAGAGGGTTGGCACTTCGACGTGGCGAGAGCGCAGCGAGCGAGCGATGCGAGAACGTCTCTAAAGGAATGGTGGGCTGGTGGCTCGGCCCCCATGCTGGTTGTGCAGGGGACGGAGGATGAGGTCGCGCTGCCCGAGAATGCTAGGAGACTCGCTGCTGAATTTCCCGACCGCGTGAGGGTTGTGGAGATTCCTCACGCAGGGCATGCGCTTCTGCCCGAGCAACCAGACCAGGTCGAGAAGGTGATTCTGGCTTATCTACATCAAGGACACGAACGCAGTGAAACGGTTCGGCATCTTTAGACTATCTGCAATGATGCTGGGATTCACGCTGTTGCCAGGCAGTTGCATCGCTCAACAAAAATCATACCCGGAGAAGCCGATCACGCTCCTTATCCCGTACGGTGTCGGCGGTGCAAGTGACCAACTCGCCCGCGCCTTTGCCGAGGCTGCGAAGAAACACTTGTACCAACCGATCGTTGTGGTGAACCGACCTGAGGCCTCGGGCACACGCGCCATTGCAGATGCCCTGGCATCGACGCCGGACGGATACACGCTCGCTTTGGGCACTGTGGCCACTCTCACCGTGCAGCCGCATCGGATCCACCTGCCGTACGGCGGTCCGGACACCTATGTGCCGGTCGCCAAACTCGTGACAGAGCACAACGTCCTCATCGTGAGGACGGATGCGCGATGGACTACCGCGCAGCAGTTCCTCGAAGATGCCCGGGCACATCCCGGCACGTTGAGCGTCGGAGTGCCGGGCTTCGCTACGATCGCTCACTTGAACGTCGAGCAACTCCAAATCCTTGCGAAGGTCCATTTCAAGGTGGTGTCCTTCGACGCACCGCTGCAGGTAGCAGGAGCTGTAGGCGGGCAGGTCGATGCCGCGGTCGCTGCCCCCGCTGCCGTCGTCTCACAGATCAAGCAACACAAAGCTATCCTCCTTGGCGTATTCGACGAGCGCCGTTCGGCGCTTGCACCCAATGTGCCCACGTTTAAGGAGTTGGGGTTTGCAATCACATTCGGAAGCATTGGCGCGATCGTCGCGCCCCGGGGCACACCGGCGTACATTGTGACGACGCTTAATGAGGCCATCAGGAGGGTCGTGGCCGAGCCCTCGTTCATATCGTTCGCCGACAACACCGGAAGCACGATTGACTATGAGGGGCCGGAGGCGCTCGCTCGCGAACTTCGGCAGGCCTATAAGGAAAACGGAGAACTCATCCGGGTCCTTGGGCTCACGCAAAAGTGACGCCTATTTTGCAAAACGAGGGCAGGATATGAACATCAAGTCGAAGCTCGCAGTCGTCGTAACCGCTAGCGCAGCTTGTCTGCTATCGACGCTGGCCAATAGTTGGGCCCAGACAGATGGTAACGCCGGGGCTGAGCAACAGGTCAGAAAAGTTGAGGAGGAACGTCGTCAGGCCATCCTTCGCAATGACATCAAATCACTCGACTGGCTGATGGCGCCCGAGTATACCGCCATCTTTAATCTGACCGGCGGGAGAGTCACCACAAAGGCCGACGAATTGGCCCTGAACCAGCCTGACGCGCGCAAGGTTGAGTCTTGGAACCCTACCGATGTAAACATCCGAATTTACGGCAATGTTGGCTTAGTGACCGGTCTTGCGGAAATCATTGATGTTTTAAAGGGCGAACGGAGACATATCCGTGTCCGATACACCCACGTCTGGGTGAAACGGAATGGCGGTTGGCAGTTGGTTCACCGCCACACCACGCGCGTTGCTACCATCGAAGGGCCGGAACCGCCCCGCTAAGTTGCCCGGTGCTGGAGTCGAAGATGGACTATGCGGCGTGCTCGTATCGCGCAGGGTGTGCTGGCCCATCGGAACCCAGTTACAAAAACTTGTTGTTCTCAGCTTCTTGCTCATCGCGACCGCATTCAACCCAATAGACATTGCAGCGCAGGCCGACCGGCTTGTATCAACCTAGCTCAAACCATCATTCATCGGTGCTCTGTGAAGTTAAAGCTGATGCTCATGTTCGCTGAGACCGGCGACATGCGCAAGCACGGACCTAAAGAACGCGCATCTCGTCAGTGCTTGATTTTCTGACGAGATGCCGACTTACAACACTAGGACTTGTCGGTACCGATCCCCATGTCGCAATCTGGATTACTTCCGGGTAGACAATCCCCCGCAACGGGACTAGTTGCTGATACTCGATTGATTCTCAGTCGTTCGACGGAATCATTGGGGGTTCCCTACTTAGCATGAACGCGTGGGCTATCCGAACCGGGTCCTAGACGCCGCAGCAGGTCCGTATAGTGTGGCTCCGAGCGAAGGCCATCCAGGGCCGGGTTCGCGGGCAGGTTCCAGACCAAATAAGGGACGTGATCCTTAAACGCCGTATCCAGCCAACGAAAAGCTTCATCCTTGTTTCCCAGTCGTGTATAAACTGTGGCGATCTGGATCAAGTTCTTTGGGTACGCATCCGCTCTCAATAATTCCAGCTTCTGGACCCAATAACCCCGGACACCCTTTTCCGCGTAGGCTTTGCGCAGCAAGTCGACATCCCGGGCCACTCGCGATTCTCCTCCAGCGAGACCGGCGGAGCGCTGCCGCTCTTCGATGGCCTTGTCGAGCTCGCCTGTCTGTTCATAGACCTGTTCAAGCCACTCATACGCGGGAAGGAAGCTCGGGTCCAGATCAAGTGCGTCGCGACAAACTTGGAGGGCCTTGTCGTAGTCCCGCGCATCGTAATAAGCAAAGAAGGCCGCGGTCGAGGTATTTGCGAGCGAAAGAGGATCGAGCTCTCTCGCGCTCTTCACCTGTCGCAAAGAATCCTCAACGCGGCCTTGCAACGCCAAGAAGGTTCCATACCATGCGTGCGCTCTCGCATCGCTAGGGTTGAGTTCGACAGCGCGGCGAAATTCTTTCTCCGCCCCCGTAATGTCCCAGTCGAAAGTAAACTTCGCCCACGCAAGCGTCGTGTGTGCGTCCCCCAACGTATCGTCGATTTCTAGCGCCTTTAGCGACGCGGCCTTCTGCTTCGGGTAGCCTTTGACGTCGCCGTAAATCCCCAGCCCTCCATATGCGACCGCAAGCTCAGCATATGCCCGGGCATTGCGAGGGTCCTTTTCCAGCGCTCGATTTAAATACTCGATCCCCCTCTCGAAGCCTTCTTTGGTCCACTTATTATTGTAGAAGGCCCCTTTCAAATAGAGTTCGTGCGCTTCAGGGTCCACGGTTTGCGATACTGCCATGCGTCGTCTTTCTTCCGGAGTGACGGTGATCTTGATTTGGTCCGCGATGGTTCGCGCAACTTCACTCTCTAAGTCGAGAATGCTCCGCAGATCGCGGTCATAGCTTTCCGCCCACAGATGCTTTTCGGGAAAGGCCTGAACCAGGTTCGCGGTGATCCGTACTCGGTCTACTTCACGCTCTACGCTTCCTTCGATCACGGCGTCGACCTGCAATTCTGCCGCGATCTCGTGCAGCGGCTTTTTCGTCCCCTTAAAATGATTTACAGACGTGTGGGAAATAACCCGCAATGCACTGATCTTGGACAGATTCGTAATCAGCGCATCGGTCATGCCATCGACAAAATATTCCTGCGAGGGATCGCCAGAAAGGTTGTCGAGCGGTAGAACGGCTAAAGAGCGAATACGTCCCGCAACGGGCCTTCCGAATAGGTGAGTGCGCACATCAGCTACATTCAGACTCATCAACAGCACAACCACTGCTGCGATTGCCAGGCCGGCCATCATCAACACACGGGACGCTCGGACTCCCTTGTTCGGCTTGCCATCTTTTTGGCTTTGGTTCGGCGCTATCGCCGCCGAGATTGTGGAGTCTCCTTCGGGCTTTAAATCCCCCGGCAGGATCTTCTCAATAGGCGCAATGAAACGATACCCATACCTTTGCACAGTTTCGACGAACCGCGGTGCCCTCGCTTCGTCTTGTAAAGCATCGCGCAGCTTGCGAATGGCTGTGTTGAGTTCCGCTTCGAAATCCACGAATGTATCGGCTGGCCACAGGCTCTTTCGCAGCTCGTCGCGGGTCACAAGCCTTCTCGGCTCGGCCAGCAACACCATAAGGATTTGAAATGGCTTGTCTTGAAGCTTGACCTTCTCGCCCTGATACGTGAGCTCGCGACCTTGGAAATCAACCTCGAACGCCCCAAATCGGACTCGTTTACCCTTATCGCGACCGTGGAAAGTTTCCATGGCTGATTCTGAAGCTTCGGTCCCCAATAGTCCACGCCGATAACGTCCCGGCAGTCAGAAATAGTTCAGGAACAGTTCAGGCCGCGTCTATTGATTGGCGCGAGCTTGCCACATGATACTCCCGAACCTTAAGCGGAGCATTTTTGCCGGAAGTCAGCAGTCAGACCGCGGACGGAGGGAAGTCGGTTTCTGCTCAACAAGAGGAGAAGGGGGGAGACCATGAAGCGAATGATTATTTCAACGGTTCTCGGGGGAATTGTCGCCAGCCTATTGCTCGGCTTGCCGGTCTTTCGCGGAGGCCGTTCAGGGATCGTCGCCAAGGTGCATGCCCAGGGGGGGCTGCTCAGTGGCTACCTTACATGGAGCTTACGGGTTCTACCGAATAGGGACTACGCCCTTTGGTCCCCTCGTCGGCGTCGGCATCTCTACATTTGACGGGAACGGATCGAGCACCGGGCGCCAGACCATACGCCGGAATGGAGTAACTACTTCCGATCTCTTCACCACTCCGGCGGGTCCGGGTATATATGAAGTAGATCCCAACTGTGCCGCAAGATTTCTCAATCCGGACGGGAGCGTTTTTGGCCACGCTGTGGTCGTTGACGGAGGCAAAGAAATCTTCTTCCTGAGCCTGGCAGACACCAATACTATCTACGGTGTCATGAAGAAAATCAGTACTGAAGATTGAACGCTATTCCCTGCAATGGCGCACGGTGGCCGTTGCGTTTCTTTGCTGCCCTTACAGCGTTTCCGCGAACGAGTATTGAATATCTTTCCGCAAGCGCTTCATTTCTGGCACTCCGGGCGGAACAGTGTCGTGAACGAACATCGGAATGTCAAAGTCTCCGCTTTGAAAAGCTTTTGCGATGTGTCCTAGGTGCATCCTTATTTGGTTTCGATTGGTAGAATCGGCAGAGTCTTTAGCCTCAACCTGAATCACTCCCCCATTTGAGTTCAATAGGAAGTGGTGGGTCGTGGCAGTTTGCGAAAAGCCCATGCCTTTTTCGCCGCGCTCATTCATCTGAGTATGCGTTGCGTGCATAGGACACTCTTTCTGCGATTCCGGCTTCTGGCTTGGTTGACCAAAAACTCCCAGTGTGAGTGCGATTAGAAGAATCAGCTTCATAGCTCTCCCCGTTTTTGAATGCCGCGGCCCAAATGTCGTGCAGGGGTCTTCGGGTGAGTCTTGAAGTTTTCCAGCAGTCGAGCCTGTTTGCCGCCAGGAGTCTTGGCAAGGATCCGGTCCCACGCTGCAAGTGTGGAGCGCAATTCGCGTCGCCACGATTGCAACTCTCGAAGCCTCTCTTCGAGGACGGCAAGCTTTTCAGCCGCCAGCTTCCGAACGCGATGACAAGGTGCGCCTCCGCTGTTCCGTTCACTGAAAATGTCTGCCAATTCAGTCACCGAGAATCCGATAGATAGCCCGGCCCGAATCATTCGCATTCGAGCGAGACTGTCTGGCGAAAAAACCCGGTAGCCAGCGGAAGTTCGGGCGGCTGGGAGCAAAAGATTCCGCCGCTCGTAGAAACGAACAGTGTCCGCGCTTACGCCGGAAAGACGAGCCAGTTCACCGCAATACACAGGTCGAGTTGTAGAGACTTTAGAACTCACAGGATTAGCCTAAAGCTTGGAATCAGTTCTAAGGTCAAGCAGATTCTCATTCTACCCATATTTCGCCACTGGGCTCCGGAGTGGGAGGCCCATTTTCGTACTCCCTCTGCTTCGCGAAAATAAAACTCCGGGTTGTCCAATTCAGAGGGTTCTCGAAAATGACTTTGTCGTCGTTACAGGCACGGGCACCGCGCGTGATTTTATCCGGCTTCTCACCGTCGAACTGCATTGAAAAGACAAAGAGAAAACCGGTTTGCCAGGTTTGCCAATTGAGGGCCCCGTGAAAATAGCTAAGTGATTGTGGCGCCTTGCCTTAGCTTATTTTCCCCACTGTTCGCAATGAGGAGGTCGTGGGTTCGAATCCCATCTCGTCCACCAAATCTCAAAATGCTTAAGGCCTCCTCCAGCACGGTGAATTGCTCCTCAAGAGCAGGATGGCGGTGTTCCCCCATCACACGCGCGCCAACGAGTGCTGTCAGCTCGCCGGTCACGCGGCTAGCAGGGTTGTCCCAGGGACGCTCCAGGATCACCAAGCGTTCCCCTGTAACGGAATTCTCCCAGACCTCGCCGACTTTTATGGGTCTGCGATCCAGCGGGCCGTTCGGGTCGGGGTGCGACATTCGCGCCCAAGTCTCGCATAGGGGACGTTTGGTCGGCATACTCTTCCCCAATCCGATAAGGTAAGAGTAGCCCGTCATCCGCGCCTTACTCATGAACCTCAACGACGACGCTAGGAGAAGCAAGGAGCACATTCGCGGGAACGGGTTCAATTAGGATGCCGGCAAGGGTGATGGTGCCGGTTGCGATTGCGCCTTTTTCCTCAGGACCGCCGCGGAAATCAGCGTGATGGCAAGCCCAATCGGGAAGGGCTCGATGAAAGTCATCAGTGAGTTGAAGAGCGGGTTTTCGTACAACTCCTTGAATTTCTTCAGTTGCTGAACTTGCACCTGGACGGCTGCAGGACTCGCGCCCGAGGCCTTGAGCTTCTCGATCGTATGAGCGCCGTAGTTGTCCATGAAGTCGTGCATGAAGTTGAAGTAGAGAATTTCCCACGTCACGACGTAGAAGATGCACGAAATCAGGGTAATGGAGATCCCCACGGCAAACGCCTTGGTGAACGTGATCTGGCCGTTGCTAGCGTTGTCGCGGTACGAGCGGATGCCGAAGAACACCAGCAAGAACGAGAGCACGATGGTGGTGTAACCGACGATCAAGGCCTTGTTAAAGCCTATCCTGTGCGCGAACGGCACTGTGGCCACCATCATCAACGAGGAAAGAGCGCCCGAAATCAGCCCGAAAGTCAGCACCGTCTTTTTCATCGATTTAAGTCTCCTTTTCCCTCAATTCCGTGAAACCTGGTTTAACGCGCCCGAAATGTAGTGGGGTTCGCCGGCCCCACGGTCAGTCTTCCTTTGGCTTTGGCGGTTCCCATAACTCAATGCGGTTGCCGTCTGGGTCGGTGATCCAGGCGAACCGGCCGTAGTCGTAGTCTTCGCGGTGGGGATCGATTTCGATTCCTGATTTCTTTAGGTCTTCGAGCAGCGCGTCGAGATTGTCGACGCGGTAGTTGACCATGAAGCTGGCTTTGCTCGCGGCGAAATATTTCGTCGTCTGGGGGAAGATGCACCACGCAGTCAAGGCTTTGGGACCGGGCTCGGTGCCGTCTGCTGCCTGCGGTTCGCGCCAGTGAAACGATGCTCCCTGGCCGTGCGATTCGCGCTGGATGCCGAGATGCTTCTCATACCAGTCATAGAGCTGCGGCGGGCTCTCTGATTTGAAGAAAATTCCACCAATGCCGGTTACGCGCTTCATGAGCCTCCTTTACCTGATTTCACGGGCCCGAAGTGTGGCGGGGGACGTAAACGTTGTCGTCACCCTTTTGGGTGATTCTGCATCGCGGTGCAAAAAATCATCCTTTCGGGTGGGGCGGCACGCGTCACGGGATCAGCCGGGCGGTCTTGCCGATCTGCACCGCCTGGGTGCGCCGCTTTGCGCCGAGCTTGTCAAACAGCCGGCTCGAATGCGTCTTCACCGTGTTTTCGCTGACGAATAGCCGCCCGGCAATCTCCCGGTTGCTCAACCCCGTGGCGATGAGCCCAAGAATCTCCATCTCGCGCGGTGTAATCCCGAGCTGGCTCACGCGCGTCTCGTCGGCGACGAACGGACCCATGGGCTGGACCGGGGCCCGCGCCGGGACTTCCTTGATGATCAGTGCCGGCTTCTTTCTCGTGAGTGTCTGCCCGAGCCAGATGCCCAGTCCGGCAAACAGGGCGGCGACCAGGGCGCCGTAAATCTCCACAGAATGCTCGACGACCAGGAAGCGGTACTCCGTCAGCTTCAGGACGGCGATGAGCAGGCCGCCGGCCACGCCGTAGAGCAGGATGTCGCGCACCGCGCGGCGGCGCGAACTCGGGGCGGATTCCCTCGTCAAGGTCACGGGAGGCCATGATATCTGAAGACTGCAACCTTGGGGAGCAATCCTGAAGTTATCGATTTCAGGTTAATGTTTGCCGGTTACCGGGAGTGAAACCGTGTGGACGGCTGGAATCACTGGGCAATCTCAGCGGACTGCCTTTAGAAATGTCAGCAGATCCGCCATCTGGTCAACGCTGATCTGTCTCTCCAAGCCTTCCGGCATCATCGAAACCTTGCTGACGCGCATGGTTTTGATGTCCTGGCGAGCGATGACAGTCTCCCTTCCTTGCTCCTGCCTGAGCGTGATCGTTGCGGGAGTCTGGGCGCTCATGATTCCATCGACGATGTCACCGGAAGTCAGCTCGACGACATACGTTTCATAACCTTGTTCGATCGATTTGCTGGGCATGATGATGTCAACCAAAAGCGCCGATGCGGGATGATTTCGGACGGTCCCCAGGTTAGGACCGACGGCTACACCCACGCCGTCGAGCTCATGACATCTCGAGCAGACGCGCGTGAAAGTGTCTTTGCCGCGCTTCACATCGCCAGACATGTTCAAAGCTGCTTGGTATTGTTTGAGAGCTTGCTCGCGCTGAGCGGAACTTTGCTCGAAGAGCGCTCTTGCTAACTGGCGAACCGCAGGATCAGGATCCATGAAAAGACGTGGCTTGTAGGGATCGAGCTGCCAAGTCTGGACATCGCCCTTCTTGACGGCCTCAAGGAGCAGGAGCACTCGATCGGAACCTCCGCTCAGCAACGTATTTGTCGCCTGCGCTCTTACGGGAGCACTCATGCCATTCCACTTCGCGAGCAGCAACGGGCCGACTTTGGGGCCTCTGGCCGAGTTAAGCGCCCTAACGGCTGCGATTTGGACGCTGTCTGGCTCCGCCGGATCAAGCAGCTTTTCCAGTAGGTGCGCCTCCCGGTCAGAATTTGCGAGTGCGAGCAGATCCAATGCGTCGGCTCGCTCGGCGGCGTCAGCCTTGCGATCCGCGGCTATCGACTCGGCACGCTCCAGCGCCTCTGCGGCAGCCGAGTCGTTCGGAAGGCCGAGCACAGCCAGCAGATGAACCGCCGCATGTCCCACGGATCCCGGCCGGCGCACGAACATTTGAAGAAACAGATCACGGTCTTGCTTGAGGGCTGCCTTCGCGTTGGCACCGTTTGCGCGCACGCCCTCGGCCATCCCGTCGAGCGTTGCGCCGCCCCACCAGTCCGAATTGAGGCGAGAGCTCCTCGCCACAGTTGTGACAAGGCGCCGCATTTCCTTACCATCCGCTTTCATGCCGATCACAGCGCCCACTCGATGAAAAAAGTCGCGATGCCCTTTCGTCTCACTGTCCACGAACCGGGAAACGGCCATCTCAAAATACGGTAGCGCTCGGCTGGCAGGCGCACTTAGTGCAGCGACCTGCATCCAGGGATCTTCAATGCCATCCGCCAGGAGTTTTTTCTGCGCGGCTACGGATTCGGCAGAGTCAACGAAACCAAGTGTACAAAGAAGCTGGAAGCGAACCTTGGGGTCAGTCTCGCCGGCCATCTGTGTGAGCTTCTGCGCAAGTTCGGGAGCCTTCGTCAAGTACGGCTCAGCCAGACGAATTGCGTTTTCACGAACGCCCGCCACGGGATCATCGAGCGCTTTTGCTACAAGACTCGAGTCAAGTTTTCCCAGACCGTCGAGTGTCCACAAAGCGTGCACGCGTCCAAGCGGAGACTTGGTCTGTTCAAGAAATCGGACTAGAGGCGCAACGGCGTCGGGATGACGGCGTTCTACCAAAAGGCGCTGAGCTGTTCGGCGCCACCAGATGTTCGGACTCGCTAATTGTTCGATAAGCTCGACGTCTGAGGCGCGGCCGAGGCGAATATTTTTTGGCAGCGACAGAGGCAACCCCGTATCCGGAACAATTCGGTAGATTCGACCGCGGTCTTGGCCGTTATAAAGGTACCCGGCGCGATAGGTGTCCGCAGCCATCCAGTCGTTTGACCGTGTCGCGTGCCTGGCGGAATCTGCGCACAATATGGTGCACTGCGATGTCTGGTCGGATGCGGGTGCGACGTACAGCGCGCGGCGTCTGGAAGAGAAGGCCGACCTGTCGTTGGTGATCGTGAACTGGCGTCCCCATTCGTCAAAAGCCTGCCCATATTGCGACCAACCGGATAAGAATTCGAGCTGATGCGTATCCGGCCGGAAGCGCACGCTACGTGGCGCCATCTTTAGTTTCGGTCCTTGACCGTCGGCAAAGCGAATGTCGCTGCCGCGATCTCCGAAAGGGTCCTGGAATACCACGGTGTGAATGGGCCCTTGGTGGTTCAGGTAGATCCAATTATCCGGGCCGTAGAGCGGACCATTGACCATGTGTTGCGGATTTGTAAATGCGAAACCCGTAAGAACTTTTTCGCGGACGTCGGCCTTGCCGTTTCCCGTCGTGTCTTTGAAAAACCACACGTCCGGAGCAGCGGTCACCAATACGCCGCCTTTCCAGCACATCACGCTATTCGGCATGACAATGTGGTCCGCAAATACGGTACGTCGATCCGGGATTCCGTCGGCGTTGGTGTCTTCCAGCAAAACGATTCGGCCTGTTGGTCTCGTGTCGAGTGGATACCCAGTGTCCTCGGCCACATAGATGCGCCCATTTTCATCCCAATCCATTGCCACAGGGCTAGCGATCAGAGGTTCAGAGGCAAAAGACTCCAGGTGGAAGCCGCTGTGAACGGTGATCGTCCGGAGAGCTTGCTCAGGGCTGTAGGGCGGACCGGTCGACCGGCGAGAACGCAGGAGGAGACCGGCGAACGCCACGATAACCGCCAGCAGCGAAGTCGCAAGAAGCCAAACACGTCTGCGCGATACGGACACTGGGAGAGTTGACACTTTACGTTCCTGAGGTTTCAACGCTTAAGACTTCGCCGGTTTGGAAGCGCTTCATCAAAGCTGGTCTATGTCGGCTGGTAGTAGCGGCAAAAGTGTATGCGCAAGCCTCGAAATGTCAAGCAGAGCCAGGCCTGCATAGCTTGCGCGTCACCCGGCCGCTCGATGCAAGTTAAAAGATAAACTTGAGCGCAACTTGTCCGATGCGAGGCGCGCCAGCGCTTGTCACCGTGCCAAAGGCCGTATTCAAGAAATTGCCATTCGGTGTGTTGAACTGAGCGTGGTTGAAGGCATTGAAAAATTCGCCTCGGAATTGCAGGCTCTTGGATTCTGTAAGTCGGAGATCTTTGAGCAAGGCCATATCCCAGTTGTTAATTCCTGGGCCATGGAAAAAGCGGCGCGGCGAATTTCCGATTTGCCCGATGGGTTCAGGGCTGAAGAGCGACTTGTTGAAATACAGTCCACCCTTTCGCGGATCGGTCTCCTGCAGCAACTTGCCGGGAGTAAACACGGGCTCGTCGACCGTGTTGCCGTTGGGGCCTGTGCTCGTGTCCCCGATCAAACCGTGGTCGTCGTTTTCCATGATGGTGACGGGCAATCCTGTGCTGAAACGGGTTGTGCCTGAGACGATCCAGCCTTGAGTGAGCCGGTTGCCGTGCCAAAGCTTATCGAACGGCAGTTCATAGCTGTAGCTCACTACAAAATTGTCCGAGGCGTCTGAGCGCAAAACTACAATTTTTCGCTCATCGAAACTCTGGTTGACAAGTGTGATGGATTGCTCTTTTTCCGCAGCAGCTTTCGCGTGAAGTTTTTTGCTCAGCCCACCCGGAGCGGGGCACCTACCGTCCCATACCCTTGAGTCCTAATTCATGCCTGGAACACGAAACACGCCTGCGGAGTAGATCAGAGTGTTCTCGAAAAAGACTTTGACATCGTTACAGGCACAGGCACCGCGCGTGATTTTATCCGGCTTCTCACTGTCGAACTGCACTGGAAAGACAATGAGAAAACCGGTTTGCCAGGTTTGCCAATTAAGGGCCTCGTGAAAATAGCTAAGTGATTGTGGCGCCTTGCCTTAGCTTATTTTCCCCATCGTTCGCAACGAGGAGGCCGGGGGTTCGAATCCCCTCTCGTCCACCAGATTCCAAACGACTTAACCGGTTTTTCGGAACTGAATGAGTCGCCAATTAAACAATTGAACGAGGCCTAAGCGATCAGCTGCAGATATTGTGATCCATTGACCACCGCATCCGTCACGAGATTTTGGTCGAACGTGGCCAGTTTCCCGCTGTGGGCTCCAGCCAGAGCCAAGAGATAGCTGTCCGTCACTTGTGCGGAATTTAAGAGGCGGTCTGTGCGAACGCGCCGACTGTCAAACAATGTTAAGTCATCCGGCCAGAATTCATGGCTGGCAAGAGCTAAGAAGCCAGTCATTAATTCTGCCACCGCTGCCGGAGTTCCGGACGAATTCGGATACCGCGCACTTCCGACGATCCTGAGCACGCCATTTTCTGTCAGAGGGCATGTCGCCCACGCTCTCGTCGCGGATTTGGCAAACCACTCGTGCGCGCGGTCATGTTGCACGTGCGCCGGATCAATGAGCGCGATCAGCACGTTGACATCGAGAAGAAACCGGGTCACGGCAGCTCCTCGCTGAGCTGACGCACCAACTCTGACGTTACCCGCGGGGTACGCGGAGTCACGGGGAGCAGCGGCACACCGTTTCGGGTCTTCCTGCTTGGCTCGGCTGGGCGCAGCGCATGTCGAGCAAGCGCAGAGATCACCTCTCCAACGCTTTTTCGCTGTGTGGCGGCCAGTTCCTTTGCAGCCGCCAGCACATCATCGTCGATCGCAAGAGTCGTCCGCATGACGCCTACCTCCTTGGGAACATCTCACATCAATCATCATACATCAGAGATTAGAGAACATCCAGCGGGTTCCAGGCAATGTCGATCCGGAGTTCTGAGGGATGCTCACCACTTGCGGCTTATCCGCGTTATCGTCCTCGGTGAAAAAGCGGCCCTTGCGCAGAGGAATTTCCATCGTCCGAAAATAATCCGTGCCTGCGACGCGAATATCCACTTGCAACTCCTGCCCTGGGGGCGGAGTGTAACCTTCCACGCTGATGCCTCCCCAACCTACCTCGCCCGTCAGCGGCAGCGCCGAAACCACTCCTTCCGCGACCACGCCTGGCAGGTGGGCGACACGGCTCTCGATTTCCCTGTAGAAATTGATGATTGGTTTATCGTTTTTATCGTTCTGGTATTTCCGGCCCGCTGCAGCCACCTCCATCGTCAGCACATGATCGGTGGTGAACCCCGGCGGCACGCTTTGCAATCGCACGAAGCTGCGAATCAACGGTCCGGCTCCGATTAAAAGCATCAACGAAAGAGTCAGTTCGGAAACGACCAGCAACGTACGCGGGCGCGGAGCATTTTCATCCTGCGGTACGAAGGACCATGTCTTACTCGTGCCGCAGAGCCGCCAGCGGATCAATTCGGGACGCTCGCCTTGCCGGCGCATAGCCAGCGAGAATTGCGGCGCTTAGGAGGACGACACCGGCCAGCGCCAGGGTTCCCGGATCATTGGGCTGGGTCTCAAACAGAAACGATTTGACCAGCTGCGACGCGCTCAACGCAGCAGGCACGCTGATCGCGAGTCCCACCGCCGCCAGTAGTAGAACGCGGCGCAGAACCATCCATACCACAGCGCCGCGTTGCGCGCCCAGCGCCATACGGATTCCAATCTCGCCGACCTGCCGCGCGACGCTGTAGGACACTGTCCCGTAGAGTCCCACGCACGCGATCAGGAGAGCGAGAACCGCGAAACCCGTGCATAGTTTCGAGAACGTGATTTCCCGGCTAATCGTCCGATCGATCTCCGCGGCCTGTGTGAACACGTTTGTGACGGGTATGCGTGAATCCGCCTCCCGCACGACCTCATGCACACTCCTGACATACGTCAGCGGATCACCCGCCACCCGCAGCGCGTAGGTCACCCGGTCCGGAGGAAACTGGCTGGCCGCTGTGAACACGGTCATCGGACTCCCCTCTTTCAGTCCGCCGTACCGCACGTTAGCCGACACGCCGACGATTTCGAGATCGCGCTTCTCGTCCACGAACGTGATGCGCCGGCCCAGCGGATTCTCGTTCCCGAAGTAAGTCCGCGCTAGCCGCTCGCTGATCACTGCAACCGACGGGGAGCCCGGCTGGTCGCGCTCGTCAATCTCACGCCCGGCGAGGATCGGAATCTGCATCGCCGTGAGGAAACGCGGTCCGGCGGCCATGACACCTGCGCCCACAATGGTGACGCCGGTAACCGCGCCGATCTTCATCGTCCCCCTGTATGCCCCCCCGGCCATGCCGGCGCTGATGATCGAGGATTGCGAAAGCGTCGCGCTGCTCACTCCGGGGATCGATTCGAAGCGCTTGCGCAGGTTCGCGTAAAAAGTGGCGATCTCCGGGGCGCGATGCCCAGCCTGGTGCGCATTCAACGAGAACAGAAGGATGTTCTCGCGGGCGTATCCCAGTTGGACGGAGTGCAGCTTGTTGAGTGTCCGGACAAAGAGACCCGCGGCGACCAGGAGGAGAAAAGAGACCGCGATTTGGGCGACCACCAGCACGTGCTGCGCGCGGCGGCGAGGTCCGCCGCCGCGGCCATTCTTCAGCGCGGGCATCACGTCCGGACTCGTCGACTGAATCGCCGGCGCAAGGCCAAATAACAGGCCGCAAACCACGGAGAGCGCCGCCGTCACGCCCAGCACGCTCCAGTTCAATTCCGCGTGCAGCGTAAAGTTCTCCCGCCCGTTGGAGAGCAGCAACGTCAGCGATCGCACGCCCCAGATCGCAAACAAGACCCCGAATGCTCCGCCGAGCGACGCCAGCATCACGCTCTCGGTAAGCAACTGCCGCACGACGCGGAACCGTCCCGCCCCCAGGCTGAGCCGGACAGCCATTTCGCGACGTCGCGCGGCGGCCCTTGCCAGCAGCAGATTGGCGATGTTCGCGCACGTGATCGCCAGGATCAATCCCACCATCGCCAGGAGTACGTACAGAGGCTTCGAATACTGGCGGCGCAGGCTGCCCAGACCTTCGGCGCCGGGATTCAGAATCAGCGCGGGCAGTTTGGCGCGCTCACCGTCGGTCGTCGCCGTGGTGGCAACCCATTGATGGAAACGAGGAGCCAGCGCTGCCTGCGCCTGGGCTATGCTGACGCCGGGACGCAGACGGCCCATCATTTCGATCCAGTAGAAGTTTCCGTCGCCATACATGCGAGCCGCTCCGGTGCCGTCTACGAGCACATTCGTGTGCAACGGAAGGTAGAGGTCCGGCGCCACCGCTGGGTCGACTCCGAAGAATTCCGGCGGCGTGACGCCGATCACCGTGAAGGGAATGTTATCGACGAGAATCGACTGTCCAATCGCATTCGCCGGTCCTCCAAAGCGATTTTGGCTTGTCGCAAAACTGATGACGGCGACCGCCGCCGCGCCTGCACGGTCGTCTTCGGAGTTAATCAGACGTCCCGCTGCCGGCAACACTTCGAGGCCGCGAAAATAGTCGCCGGTGACGTACTCCGAGCTGGCGCTCGCCGCCTGCCCGCGGACGGCCAGGTTACGGTTTAGTCCGTCGAAGTATCCGAAGAGCGTGGAAAAGACCGGATTCCCCTCGCGAAGCGTCTCGAACGCGGCGTATGGGAAGATCCCGCTGACCAGGGTGCCTTTGTCGCCCGGCCAGAACAAGCCTTGTAACCCGTGTATGACCCATTCCCTGCTGCCTTCCTGGGGCGGCCGGCTATGCCAATTCAGGACCACCAGCGACTCGGGATCGGCCACCGGCAGCGAGCGCAACAGAATCGACTCCATGAAGCTGTAGATCGCAGTATTGGCCCCGATGCCGAGCGCCAGCGACAAGACCGCCAGGGCGCTGAATGCCTTGTTGGCAGTCATGGTGCGACAGCCATAGCGGACATCCTGGCCAAGTTCCGACCAAAACCGTGTCATCCAAATCTCCCGTGACTCTTCCTGCTTCAGTCCGACGTTGCCAAATCGCCGGCGCGCTTCAGACCGGGCGCGCTCCGCCGTCATACCGTCTGCTTGCAGTTCCGCGGCTTTTTCAGCAAGGTGGAGTTCCATTTCCTCACGCAGCGCCTCGCTGCGCTTGGCGCTTTCTATCCAATACCTCAGCCGTCGTAACATGTCCGTCACCCCGCTCCCATCACGCGCGCGATCGCCAACGTGAGTTTGGCGTACTGCCGGGTTTCAACGGCCAACTGTTTGCGACCAGCCGCCGTGATCTTGTAGATCCTCGCCCGCCGATTATTCGACGTCACGCCCCAGACACCGTCGATCCAGCCGTTTAGCTCCAGCCGCTGGAGAGCGGGGTACAGCGAGCCCTCCTCGACGAGGAGCTCATTGTCGGACGATTGTTGAATG
>Ga0209158_1001338_pt1 | contig 16599 bp, 14 predicted proteins | sample GraSoiAngelo_140_FD_185897 | JGI IMG/M metagenome (GOLD analysis project Ga0209158, IMG submission 185897) | Grasslands soil microbial communities from the Angelo Coastal Reserve, California, USA - 14_0929_12_30cm (SPAdes) (version 2) | ecosystem: Environmental > Terrestrial > Soil > Grasslands ...
AACAGGAAAGTCGGATCGGAGACAATAGCTCGCGCAATCGCCACGCGCTGTTCCTGTCCACCCGAGAGTTGCCGCGGGTAGTGATGTATACGGTCGGTTAGACCGACGACCGCCAACGCTGTTTCGACATGCTTTTTCCGCTCCGCCTTGCTAAGTTTTGTCAGCAGGAGCGGCAATTCCACGTTTTGGTAGGCGGTCAGCACCGGAATCAGATTGAAAACCTGGAAGACAAAGCCGACGTGCCTGGCCCGCCAATTCGTCAGCTTGCTGCGCGACATGTGGGTAATCTCGTCGCCCGCCACGGTGATGCTGCCCGCGGTAGGCACATCCACTCCGCCAAGCAGGTTCAAAAGCGTCGTTTTGCCAGACCCACTAGGCCCCATGAAGGCCACAAACTCACCTTTTTCGACGTCCAGGTTGAGCCCCTGCAGGACGTGAATCTCCTCGCTGCCGCGCTGGTACTTCTTGTCCAGTCCGCGCACCTGAATCAGGCTCGAATTTCCATTTCCATCCACACGTACCATCACGCTCTCCTTACTTCTTTACCTCTACGGTTTGGCCTTCACGCAAGTTCTCGGGTCCACGAAGCACCAGAGTATCGCCGGGCGCGATCCCGGCCATGACCTCGACATCGTCTCCATGTTCCGCACCGAGGCTGACGGCGCGCCGCTCCAGTTTGTTGTCCTTAACCAGAAAGACGGTGGATTTTCCGGCATCGCTCCGCACCGTCGACTTCAGAATCAGCGCTTTGGCCTCGGCGGCCCTTCCCTTTGGGCTCTCCTCTCCAAGGAAAGCGACTTTCACGCCCATGTCGGGCAGAATCCGCGGATCCAACTGATCGAAGGTGATGCGCACCTTCACGGTCGCCTTCTGGCGATCGGCGGTTGGAATAACCGTGCGGACCTTCGCCGGAATTTGCCAGTTGGGGTAGGCATCGAGCGTGGCAATCACCTTCTGTCCCGGCTTTACCCGTGCGATATAGGACTCGTTCACGTCTACTTCAATCTCGAGCGACTTCATGTCAACCAGCGTGGCAATACCGGTGCGAGTGAATCCGCCTCCGGCAGAAATGGGTGACACCATTTCGCCTACCTGGGCGTCCTTGGAAACGATCAGTCCTTCAAAAGGTGCCCGGATGGTCGCATTCTCCACATCCTGTTGGGCAACTTGAATGCGCGCATCGGCCGCACGCACCTGCTGCTGGGTGAGTTCAATGCGAGCCTTCAGGCTGGCGACGGTGGTCTGCGCCTGGTCGAGGGCTTGCTGAGTTTGTATCCCTGAAGCGTGTAGTCCCTGGGTGCGTGTCAACTCGCGTTCCGCGTTAGCTAGGTTGACTTCCAAATCATGGATCGCGGCGGCTGAGGCATCGCGATCGGCCATAGCAGAAATCAGGCGCACCCGCGCATCGGAGTCGTCCAGAGTGGCCAGAACCTGGCCCTCTTTCACTCGCATGCCCTCGTCGGTGTTAACGGCGGTAACGCGGCCCGTGATTTTTGCCGCCACCGTGGCTCGACGGCGAGGGGTGACGTATCCGCTCGCATTCAGCAGTGCTTCACTGCGAGGATCGCCTGCGGGCCGTGCTGTCGTGACCTCGACGACCGGCTTCTGGCCGCGTAAAGCGAGGATCGCGCCGCCCAGCAGGACGGCCGCGCCCAACACCGCCGCAAACAGAGCAAACCGCTTTCCGGCCTTGCCGCCACTGCGCGAGTGGTCGGCGATCTTGAGCGTAGCCAGGTCAGGCTGCGGTGTTCGAGAGGTTAGGGTCATAGCGGCGCGAATCTTTTTGTTAACGGCTAGGGGTTGCAGTCAAAGGCCGAAGCGCTAAACCGGGCCGAACCTTCTATCTAGACTGAGAGGATAAACGATTTGCGGGGAACCTCACAACCGGGGATCGGCGAGGGGCAGGCCATCGCGGGCAAACTACAGGAATTCGTCGGTAGGTAAAGGACTTAGCCTCAAGCTAGGGGCCCTGCATGAGAACAAGTTCCCCGCAATTAGGAGTAACCTCGTCTCGCGGGAAACAAGAGGCCCAGATTTTGCAGACCACGTTCAGGCGTTGGAAGACTTCGTTGGCGTACTCGAAGCGAAATCTGTCGCTGGTCTGGCCAAAATTCACGATCGCCCTGAATAAACACGAGTGGGTCATCTACCCATCGTTTGGCGTCCTGCTTGTCATTTTTTTCTTGCTGTTGCCCCGTGGCTGCCGCTATCCGTGATTTCAAACTGATGCAAAATGAAACATTGTCCCCAAACGGCTCTTTGCATTCCCAACTCGGTGTAACGAATGTAACTGCGATTTGGCAGCGGTTATCGTCCCACCGCTTGGAACGAATTTCGCAATTGCATCAGAGCTTCTACCGCTAGACCGACCAGCGCATAGGCGGGAACGTTCGTAAGAACGACCCAATACCACTTGACTCCGAAGTGAAGAGCCATGCTGACAGGCACAATCGGACAAGTCAAACGAGCGAGACTCCACAAGATAGGTTCCGTTGATATTGGAATCGCCCAGCTAAGAATCACCCAGCAACCCCCGACGATGAAGCCCACAGAACCCCACAGCACAATTCTGCGTTTCATGCTGCCACCTCTCGTGAGCTATATGCTACTCCGATTCCTCAGGCTTGGCCGCCGAACTCTTCCGTCTGCTCGGAATCGCTGTTGAGAACCGGTCTTTACAGCAGTTGAGAATTGCTGCAGAAAATGAATCGGTCAAAAACCAGGAGGTTGGAAGGTGTGCGTCGGCATTTTGGACTAAGACTCTCCACTACTTTTGTGACCTTCCGACACTCGCTGCCGTTGAATAGGCTTGTATCCTGGACGTTGATTGACGATGGCGATTCAATCGATTCCGCGCCAAACGGAACAAGCAACGGAACGACGCTGGCCACGCTATGAGACCGATATACCCGTTCAATTGGTCACGCAAGAGCCCACCAATGTTGTTATCGTCCAGGGTCGCGGGTCGGCACTGAACTGCGGAGGAATGGCGGTATCTGGCAGGGTCGAACTAGCGATCGGTGCGCAGGTCGCTGTGGAATTCACCCCGCCATACTCCGGCCAATCGGTAAGGGTCCGGTGCTTTGTTCGGAACCGCCAACGCTACACCTACGGCATGGAATTCATTACTGAGAATGATTCCGATTACGAAAGCGTCGGACAGATCGAGTCCACTCTAGGGAAAATGGGAGGCACGGCTTCCCTAGAGTTCTGATGACAGGTGGAGGCTCCGCCAACTCATTTCTTCTTTTCCCGAATCTTTGCCCATCTCGCCTTCTGAGCCTCTCGTATCCTCTTGCGTCCGGCAGCCGAAATGGTTCGCTTCTTGCGAGTTGCTGCGGGGTGAGGTTTGCTCCCCTGCAGGTAGACTCTCCCGAAGGCGGTCAGGGCGGCCGTTACGCGGTGGAGTTCGTCCTCCAGTCGCATGCGTTCCTTTTGGAGTTGGCTGACTACAGAGTGGAGCAGCGTATTGGGCATGAAGCAATCCTATCATTCAACATACCAGCCACACTCCCAGCGGACACCCGGGAACTTCTCAAGTTGGCAGATTCGGTGACGGCCATTCGCAATTCTTGTGAACAGCCATCACACCATCCAGTACCCTGCGGCTCTGTGCTGGCCGAGATCGACCCGCTCAGAACGAGTTCTTGCTCCGTTTGCTCCCCACCATGAACTCTGCTACCTTGTTCAGCACTCCGGCCAGCTAACGGCAGCACGGTCAATCGCTTTAGTGGCCCAGTTGAACCAGGCAGTACGTGTCGTGAGAAACCTTCCGAGGTACGAGCATGGACCAGGCTGTGCATGTCACCCACAAGGCGCTCACCAGTATTGACCTCACCATTATCGGCCTTTATTTCGCAGTCGTTTTCGGCATCGGTTTTTATTTCGCCCGCAAAGAGCGCACCTCCACCGATTACTTCCTGGCCAGCCGCACCGTCGGCTGGTTTGCTATCGGAGCCTCGCTATTCGTTTCCAACATTTCTACCGAGCATTTCATCGGACTTGCTGGTTCGGGCGCGACCACCGGACTCGCGGTCGGCCACTTCGAGTGGCTGGCCTGTCTGATCCTGCTGATTTTGGGCTGGGTTTTTGTGCCGTTCTACCTGCGCTCCAACGTGTTCACCATGCCGGAATTCCTGGAGCGCCGCTTCAACCGCGGCTCGGCGGTTTATCTGGCAAGCATCTCCATCATTGCCTACATCCTGACCAAGATCTCAGTCCACCTGTGGGCTGCCGCCATCGTGCTGGAAAGAGTAGTCGGCTGGAGTCCGCTGAAAGCAGCCATCGTGCTCGTGATCGTGACCGGTATCTACACCATCGCGGGCGGGCTGTCGGCCGTGATCTACACCGAAGTCGTGCAGACTCTGGTTTTGCTGACCGGCGCCATCGCGCTCACCTTTATTGGCCTGCACCGCGTGGGAGGATTTGCCGGACTGCGTGCCGATGTGCCTGCCGCTTATTTCCACATGATCAAACCCATCAGCGATCCCGAGTTCCCCTGGACGGGCATCTTTCTTGGAGCCCCAATCCTCGGCATCTGGTACTGGTGCACCGATCAGGTGATCGTGCAACGCGTGCTCTCCGCTCGCGACGAAGGTCACGCCAAAGCGGGCACGATTTTTGCGGGATTCCTGAAGATCCTTCCGGTATTCCTGCTGGTGGTGCCCGGTCTGATCGCTGTCGCCCTGTTTCGAGATCTGTTCAAGTTCGGTCCGAATGGACAGGTGCTGAACGGGGACATAGCTTTTCCGACGCTTATCATTAATCTTCTTCCCACCGGCCTGGTAGGGCTGATGATCGCCGCGCTGCTGGCAGCACTCATGGGTGGCATGGCCTCGGTGTTCAATTCCGCCTCCACCCTGGTCACGCTGGATTTTTACAAGAAGCTCCGCCCGGATGCCTCGGAGAGCCGACTGGTCGCCATTGGCCGGTTTGCCACCGGCGTGATGGTATTGCTAGGAATCGCCTGGGTACCATTCATCCACCTCATCAGCAGCCAGTTGTACATCTATCTGCAAAGTGTGCAGGCCTACATTAGTCCGCCGATTGCGGTGTGCTTCATCCTGGGGATCCTCTGGCCGAGACTGAATGGCCGAGGTGCGATCAGTTCTCTGTTGACCGGCTTCGTGCTCGGGGCAATCCGCTTCGTTCTGGAACTGGTGGACGCCTCCCACGGCGGCCAGTATTTCACCAGTTCATTTGTGAATTGGCTGGTGAAGATGAACTTTCTTCACTACGCAATTCTGATGTTCGTGATTTGCTCTCTGGTGTTGATCTTGATGAGCTTCACGGCGCCGGCGCCGGAACGCAGGAAATTGGCTGGCCTGACCTTCGCCACGGTCGATGAAAAAATGGATGTCACCTCGGTCCACGAACTTCGCCAGAAGCCCGCAGCCGAGACCGCCACAGAACATCGCTTGAATGTGATCTTCAGCGTGGCCCTCGTCGCAACCGTGGTCGGGCTCTGGATCTACTTCCGGTAACTCCGATGGCCCGCATCCGCAGCCTCCGGCCCAATGTCACCAGGGAAGAGGCTGTCGAGGAGTTCTCTCCCGCTGGTCCGCTGGGGGCCGTCCGTCGCCTAATCTTCGGACCGCTGCGCTCGGTTGCTGATTTCTATGTTCCTTTTCGGCTGTTCCAAATCGAGGTTCGTAACGCCGACAGGCGGGAGCGGCACATTCTTGGCCTGGAGGCCGTCATGGGAGTACTCGACCTTTATCACTTTGCGCAGATCCCAGGCGCGTCGGAGATTATTTCCGTGGACACGCGCAATCATCCGGAATCCCGACTGGATGATGTTCGCGCTCAGGAACTGGTCGTCGACAAGTTCCAACGCGCGCTGTTCAGCAGAGGTTTTTTTCGTATGCGAGAGTTGAACACGGTCGCAAGCCTCTTGCCGGGAGACTTGCACATTCCCTACTGGGTAGGATTTCGGGGATCTGGCATGCGCGCTCGGGTGTCTGTTATGGACGCGGTTCGCCGTCGAACGGAAGGCGCCAAGGTGCGCCAACTCTTGCAAACCTGGCTGACGGCACCCGCTTGATGCCGTAGCGCACAGGTAGAAACGCGGTTGGCCGCGTCTACCGAGAAAGGCGTTGGATGGGCAGATGTTTCGGCCCTGACTGACACGCTCCATGACAGGGGGCCACCAGGAGCGGAGCCCAAATCCAACGTCTCTCAGCTGAGCCTAACTGGCTTCTAACCGCCAATGCCGCTAGTCTTATCCGACCCACGCGGCGAACCTTACCCATCGGCACAATACTTCGGTAACTCCACACCAGTAATCAGCTCAGGGTATCCTTTGAGTGTTTCTCCCCCTTTAAGGGCCTGTTGTGTCTTGCTGTTAACGCAGGAATACAGGCAGTGGAGCCTTCGCCGGCAAATTGCGATGCCCGCTAAAATCGGCCGTTTCGAAATCGTAAGTGAGCTGGCTAAATCTGCGTCGGGTGCGGTGTACAAAGCCAACGACCCGAGCGCGGGGCGTACTGTCGCCCTGAAGACAATCGTCCTGGACTTGCCTCCTGATCTGGCCCGCGTCCTGATCCAACTCATCCTGCAGGAAGCTGAGAGCACCAAGGCCCTCAACAGTCAAAATATTGCCGTGCTCTATGGCGCTGGCGACATGGACGGCAAGTTCTGCGCCGCCATGGAGTACGTGGAAGGCAACAGCCTGGCCAACATGATTGCCCGCCAGGAAGGTTTCTCGATCTGGGACTTGCTCGACATCAGCCGCCAGGTATGCCTCGCCATCGATCACGCCGACTCGCATGGCGTGCTGCACCGCAGCCTGGAACCAGCCAAGATCATGATGCAATGGGACGGCACGGTGAAAGTGCTGGGTTATGGTGTTTCGACCATGGTCAGCGCCATCCCCAGGAAAGGCGCGAACGTCCCGCCCCTCTTCTATTACATGTCACCGGAGCAGGTGAAGGGCGACATCATGGACGTCCGCTCAAACATTTTCAGTTGGGGCGCCGTTCTCTACGAGATGGTCACCGATCGCAAGCCTTTCGTCGGCGACGATGTACAAACCGTTCGGCAGAGGATCGTGGAAGAAACTCCTGAGCCCCCGGCCACGATCAATCCGCGCATCAATCTCGGAGTAAGCCGGGTCATCATGCAGGCCCTGGCCAAGGATCCGGAAGAGCGCTATCAGCACGGGCAAGAGCTGGTCATCGATCTCGAAAGCACCAAGGATACGACTCAGACCGAGGTCGCGAAACCATCCAGCCAGCCACCGAGCGGACTGGTAATTCCGGAAAAGATCAAGACTTCGGTCGTCAGAAACAAGTTTATTGTTCCAGCCGGCGCAGAATCGGAAGCTGCGGCAGCTGGGGAGCCTGATGAAGCGCCAAGAGTATTGAATGCGGCGGGAGCGGAAGTCACAAAATCTTCGAAAAAGGCTGCTGCCGCTGCGGCCGGAGGCGGAAACGACAAGTCGGTTTCAAAACCAACGCCGCAGAATCCGCCGATTAACTCTGCCGGGGTGAAAACCTCTGGAACCACGCGTCAACCGGCGAAAATGTCCGCGGCAGCCGCTCCACCTCCGCCTACGGAGCAACCGAAGTTCCTGACTGATCCCATGATGGCGGAGCCCGGGCAGAACGCAACCAAGGCGGTCAGCTTCTCCGATCTAGTGGAACTGCCCCCGCTGGAAGACGTCTATGTCGCACCGCCACCTCCTCCAGCGCCATCGGTTGAGGACGAACTGCCTCCCACACAGACGGTCTCCCTGAAACCGAGAGTGGTAAAGGAAGACAAGCCCAAAGTCATCACGCGCGAGAACGCCCGCAGGGCGGTTAAGGAAATTAAGGGAGTGCCGCCGCGGCTGGTTATTTATGCAGTAGCCGCCGCGATTGTCATTATTGTCGGAATCGCCTATCACATTTATCACCGGAATTCGGATGACGAAACCGCTGCCCTACCCCCACCGGCAGTAGCTCAAGAGCCTGTTCGCCCGGGTCCCGCTCCCGTTCAGCCCGCCATTGCTGAGCCGGCCGTTGCTCAGCCTGCGGCTGCCGAGCCCGAACCCGCGCCAGCTCCCGAGGTCACAGTTACGCCAAAGTACGCGCCCAAGAAAGTCAAGGCTCGAGCGCCAGCCCGACTGGCAATCATTCCCGGCGAACTGGCTGTCAATTCGAGCCCGGAAGGCGCGCAGATTCAAATTGATGGACGCACCGATCTCTCGTGGGTGACACCTTACAGGTTGACCGGCCTTAATCCAGGCCAGCATTCGATTGGGCTCAGCAAGGTTGGCTACGCCTCGGAGACTCGAAGCGTTGATGTGTCCTCGGGCAGCAAATCGTTCCTGGTCATCCACCTGACGCAAACAGGCGCCACCGTGGCCGTGACGAGTGAGCCCGGGGGGGCGAGCGTCTACCTGGATGGCAAGGACACTGGCAAGCTGACCCCCGCCCAAATCCTCGTTACGCAGAAGGGAAAGCACACGCTCCTGGTCCGCAAGCAAGGCTATCTGGATGAGACCACCACGGCTGACGCGGTCCTGGGCCAGACGTTCCGGTTTTCGCCCATCCTGAAAGCGCTTGGCGTTACGGACGACATAAAAATGGGTGGCAAGTTCAAAAAGTTATTCGGCGGCGAATCTACTGCGGGCATGGGCAAGGTGGTAGTCAAGACACAGCCCAGAGGGGCGCAGGTCACAGTGAACCGGCGCATGCTGGATAAGGCCGCTCCCCTGGACTTTTACCTGAATCCGGGCAACTACATAGTCGACCTCGCGCTCTCCGGCTACAAGCCCATTCACCGCATAATCAGCGTCGAACGCGGCTCGAAAGTTGAACTCAACGAAAACCTGGAACCCGAATAAGGTTTCTCGTCCCATCTCACCTTTTTACCCCCTACAAATCCGCGCCCGAACCTGCTGCTTGAGGCGGAAATGCTCTCCCATTTGTCACTCGCATTGGTGATGGCCATCACAGAACGGTAGTGCACAAAGCGATATTCAGGTACCCACGGAGTGAGGACTGTGGTCGAAAAGTACCCCAATAAGTTGCCCTCCGGATTGTGGAGCGCTCTAGAAGCCATTTGTTTGCCGGGGACTTATGCCAAAGGCAGGCTCCTGTTTCAATTTGGGCGGCCAGCTCTGGGTGTGTACCTGGTTCAGAAAGGAGAAGTTGACCTTCTTCTTCCGACCTCAGCCGGGCGCGAGCGGTTTTTCGAGAAGGCCGGTCCCGGAGTCATGCTGGGACTCAGCGAAGCTATTTCAGGTGATCTCTGTAAGTTAACGGCGCGGGCTGCAGACCGGACGCAAGTTGCGTTCATCAGTCGCGAAAACCTTCTGGAGTTTTTGCGCCAGCACCAGGCGTTCTGCATGCAGATCGTGCGCCTGCTCAGTGAGGAGCTCCATCTGCTCTATCACAAGTATCGGTGTGAGAGCACATCCGCCAGCCGTTCCCGTCGAGGTAAGCCTTCCGATTCGGCTAACGCCAACGATACGGTCGCCTAGATCAGGAACATCCGGGTGTCACAATCGGCACACAAATCAAAAGCGCAGGAACGATTCCTGCGCTGGAACGCTGCTCCAATATCCAATTGTCTAGGGAAGCTTGAAATTGACTGTGATCTGCGTCTGAATATCGACCGGCTCGCCATCGAGAAGGTAGGGCTTGTACTTCCACTGAAGGACGGCGTCCGCCGCAGCCCGAGCCAGGATGGGTTCGCCACTCAAGATCCTCACGGTGCTGATGACTCCGTCCTTGCCGATGACGGCCTGCATTTGCACCGCTCCCTGCAGGTGCATCTGCAGGGCCTGCCGCGGATAAGTCGGCTGAACTCGATTCAGCAGAAGTCCCTGGGTGACGCCCTGCGAGACCTTCAGCATTTCTGTCGGAGCAACCTTCGGAACCGCTGCCGGGGTTGCCGACTGAACAATGCTTGAGATGGCTCTCTGGTCCGCGCCGCTGACGTTGCCCAGGGCAGGAGGGGCAGGAACTTCTGAACTCACGGCCACCTCCTCCGGAGTCTTGGCCCGGCTCGAACCGCCCTTGACAATCATAGTCTTGGTCGCGGGTCGAGCATCCTCAACATCGGCGGTAGCGGAATCGGCTTCGCCATCCTGAGCACTACTTCTCGGCGCTGCGGTCTTTTCAGCGGCACCTGATGCTGGTTCCGTCCGCATCTGCTGCGGAGCTTGCGCTAAGAGCTGCTGCTCTACCGAGGCGCTACTAGTGTCAGATACAGTTGTAGTGCCCGGTGCCGCAGGTTGTGATTGCACCTCGACTGGCGGCTGGGCGACCGTCTTCTTGTGGAACTTGGTGTAGCCGAAGTATCCGGCCGCCACCAACAAAATCGCCGCTACCCCCACCAGAATTCTCTTCTTGCTGCCACCATCAGACGCTGCATCATCGTCGTCAAGACTGCCAAAACTGGGAGCCGCCAGTGACCTGGACGGCGGAAAGGCACTGGCTGCGGCTGCGGCCACTGACCTCGTTAGACGCTGGTTCTCGAAAGCAGGAGCTGTTGGGAAACCCTTTTCTATGGCCGAAGCAGACTCTCGATTTTCTCTTGCGGGCGCGGGGGCAGCGGCTGCGCTTGCGTGTCCCCGAATGATTCCGGGCCGGCTGTCTGGAATTGAAACCGGAGTCCGGACCGGACTCTTGGAACCTTGTGCTTTAGATTCGATGATCTGCTTGTTCACCGATTCGGCCAGACCGGGCAAGGGCGGCTTGCCCGCCTGCGGCGCTCGTATGGCAGGAGAGTTCTCCTCCATGGACTCCAACAAAATCTCTTCCGCGGGCTCAGGAGCAGGAGTTGGCTCTTGTTCCACATCGAACGCGCCGCCGGCTTCCACCCTGGTCCTGGCAACCGTGGTGGCCGGCTGCGTCTTCGGGCTCGGGAATACGCCAAACGCGGGTTTCGGTGTGGCGGGCGGCGGCGCAGTCACCGAGCGCGTCGTGGCTGGCTGGGACGAGGGGCGCGCGGCCGGAACTGGGGGGGCGGGCTCAGGGGCGCTTGCGGGCTGGACCAATATGGGTTTCGCGCCATCCGTACCTTTCTTCAATAATCCGCGTGCCACGCGCAAAGTGCTCTTGGCCTGCTCAACATTGATTGGCTTGGTGAGAACGAGATTCGCCCCGATTCGGAAAGCGTTCGCTACGCCTGCCTGACCTTCCACCACTGCGACGGCCAATGCAGTCTGGTTCGAACTCGAATTGCGCGCGCTCTTAAACAGCAAACTGGCATTTTGCTCGTTCTCGCAATCCACCACGATCGCGTCGAAATGTTGCCCCATCAGCTTCTTGACTGCAGCGAAGGGCTCGGTCGAGGCCTCGACGCTAAATTCCAGTTCAGTAAGGACTTGCGTGGTTACCCGAGCGGTTTTTTCGTCCGGGCAGAACAGTAGTGCTTGGAAGGCCATATCAAGGTAATCGTAGGTACGCTCGGGTGACCCTTCAAGTTACGCAAGTAATACGTGACGGCGAAGCACGCTCCAGATCAAACTCGTATCGTTCCGGGGTCACCGAAGCCTGCCAATGGCACTTGGCGCGAGTAAAATTCCGGGCATGCGCCTACCACTTTGGATGAAACTTGCCTGGACTTTGTGGGTAATGATCTGGATGCCGGTTTACTGGAAGCAGTATGGTGCACAGAATTTCCTGTTCTTTTGCGACCTCGGAAACTTTTTGGTTGCGGTTGCGCTCTGGACCGAGAGCGCCCTGATCTTTTCCTGGCAGGCTACAGGGCTCTTGCTGTTTCAGACCCTCTATACGCTTGACCTTATTATTTCGCTTCTGTTCCATAAGCATCCGATCGGCGGCACCGAGTACATGTTCGATCCCACTATCCCGCTGGCGGTGCGTTTGCTAAGCCTGTTTCATGTAGTCATGCCGCCGTTACTTGTGTGGGCAGTGTGGCGCCTCGGTTATGATTCTCGCGGCTGGAAGTTCCAGACCCTCACTACCTGGATTGTGGTTCCGATCAACTACTTCTGGCGACGTGAATACAACGTGAACTGGGCACGCGGGCTTTTCTTCCACGAACAGCATGTGGTGCCGGGACTGATTTACTTGTTGGGATACCTCATCGTTGCGCCTCTGCTGGTGTATTTCCCTACCCATCTGCTGCTGCAGTGGTGGATGGGCAAGCGCTCTGCAAAAGGGCTCAGTTCGGATGCGCTCGCCTCTAATAGCTTGAATCCGACCTGACCGACAGAGTCAATCAGTCTCTATTTTCCTGACAACCGCTTTGCGGCCTTCCCTACGTGAGCGAATCTCAGCTTCCCTATTGTCGACCCAGGAGTTGGTCGATTCTGCTCTTCTTCGAAGCCCGCTTGTAGTACGAGGCTCATCCTCTTTTTCTGGTAGGATTGTTTCAGCGTGAAGGACGCATCCGGTCCGCGGAAAGGGTAGAAGCCCACCTCTAAAGAGCAAATCTTCGCGAACCTTCTTTCAGCCCGACTTGCGGACAACGGGCAGTTCAACGAAAGGAGGTCGCTGTGTCGACCGATTGCAACGAAGCACATCACCCACTCCCGGACCGGCCCAACCTCCGGCACCTAAAAGACCAAGCGAAGGATCTGCAGAAATCTGGCGCTGCTGGCTCCATTGGCGAAGCTCAATTCAAGATTGCCCGCGCGTATGGGTTTACCAGTTGGCCGAAGCTCAAAGCCCATGTTGATTCGCTGGAGCAGATTGGTCAACTCAAACATGCCATTGATACCAATGAACTGGAGCGGGAGGTTCTTGCCTGTGGATATAAGATGGCGCAGGAGAATCAGGAGCAATCATGGCCCATCAAGCACCCCTGAAATATATCTTCTACATTGCCGCCACCCCAGAGAAGGTATGGGAAGGCTTTGTGTCGCGGGAGTCGAACCGCATCCTCTTCTCGGGCGCTGAACTTCAGGCGGACTTTAAGATCGGTGGCTTGCTCGCATGGGTGGGCGCGGGACCCGATGGCAAGCCCATGACCTACGTCGGAGGGAAGGTCCTGCGGTTTGAGCCGCCAAAAGTTTTTCAGTACACCTTCCGAATGGGCCAAAATGATAAGGCGTCACGCGCAACTATCGAACTGATGCCCGAGACCGAAGCCACCAAAGTAACGGTGACGCATGATGAGTGGGCCGAGGATGACCCCACTTACGCTGCCTGCGCCGATGGATGGCCACGTATTCTTTCCCGTCTGAAGACGCTGCTTGAAACCGGGAAGACATTTAAGCCGCATTGATATGAGGTGGGAACGGTCTGGAATTTTTCGCCCGGCAGTATGCCAAACTAGCGCCTGATTTAACGGGCCAAATGGATAAGTCCTCTTTTGTCCCTCAGCGCAGATTGCGGGCGAGTGAGGAGCAATTCGCAAGTTCGGACCTGAGTTCATCCGACCAGCGACCTCATCCGACAGCACGGCGTGCAAGCTTAACTCTCGGCCATCACAGCTCACCTGTCGCTCATCATCGTGGTTGCTGCAACGGTCATGGCCCAGCCACTTCTCCCAAAGCGTTCTCTGTCGCGGACAACAGCGCGTCTGCTCCCACAGGCTTTCCGGTAGCATTTCCCATCCAGAGATCGGGCGTGACGTCGCCCATCTTCGCCATGCGCTCAAACTCCGGACCAATGCTGCCCGCCTTCTTCATCTGCTCTTCGATCTGATGCGCGATCAGGTGGCCGACTGGATAGTCCGGAAGGTAGAGAAAAGAATCGATCATGTGTGAGTAAACTCCGAGCAATACGACATCCTTCTTGCCGAACACCGGAGCGTAATAGCGGTTCCAAATATCTTTGGAGATTTCGAGGGTCGCCTCTTTCAGCTGCGCAGGAGGAGCGCTCGGGTGATCGTACATCCAATGCCAGACCGCCATATCCACCAGGGCCACGCCGGAGATTTCATAAGTCGCCCAGAAATCACTGAGGCTCTTGAGCGCCTCGGTTTTGGCATCGGGTGCTGCCAGACCCAGGAGTTCCAAATCGTGCCCCTGAAAAACAAAAGCAAGCGCCTCGGTGAACGCCGTGTTCGGGACGCCTTGCAAGAGGGTGTGGTCCACCTCGTCGAGAGAGAACGTCTGCTCGACGTTATGTCCCATCTCGTGGACGGCAATATTGAAGCCTTTGTAATTCATGCCAGTCTTTTCGACCCGTGTGCGAAGATGAGCCTTCTCTGAGCGCATGCTTGCGCCCATGGCATGGCCTGATCCGCGGGCCGGGTCCACAACGATGTGACTGGCCAGGTATTGCGCCTTCTCCGGCCTGAAGCCAAGCCTCATAAGAAGGTTGGGAATGTCCTTCTGATAGGCCTCCGGGGTTGGGTACTTCTTGGAAACGATCGCATCCAGTTCTGCTTCCGTGCGGGAGCCGCGCGGACGGAAACCGTCGTACCAGATGTCGAAAGGCTCCAGAGGACGCCCGAGGCGTGACTGAATAAGTTTCGCAACCTTGGGAACCAGAGGGGAAGAAACGACGTCCTCGAGCATGGCGCGCACTCGATCTTCCGGAATTTCGCGATCTTCGTCGAACCGCCGGGCGATCAGGGTCGGGGCCGTAGGCGAATACGGATCTGCTTTCTTGGCCGCGACAAAAGTTTTGAGCAGCATCGCATAGCGTGTGTTCGGCTCAGGAGCAATCGAAACGTTGCCCGGGTTCTTCCCTTCCTCGGCAGCTTGGACCGCGTTGGTGTACGGGTTCCACAGGAGTGCCGGGTTATTGATGACGCTTTGCGGAATCGTCTGAGTCACGATCCGCTCCATCACTTGCTGAATCATCCGTTGTCGCGGCAATCCATTTTGCGGATCGGCGTAATCGGCCTTGATCTGATCGCGTAAATTCCAGTGACTTAACAGTCGCATGTCGGCGGGAAAGAGCCGTTTTCCGTCATTGCTGAGAAGCTGTCCCATCCAAATATTGTATTGCGCGATGTACTGGTCGGAATCCGATGCCGCCTGGGCAATGGCCAGATTCACCTCCGCTGGAATGCGTTTGGAGAAGCGTTGTGCCAGACGTGCTTCCGCCCACTGACGACGCGTCCACTTTGGACCTTCCGTAAGGCGTTGATGAAGGGTCGTCAGCGGGAAATTGAGCAGAACCGTGAAGGCCAGCTTGTTTTCGAAGAAATCATCCAGTAGGTGAGCAGAGGGATCGTAGCCAGCAAAAGCCTGGTCGAACGGGAGCACCGGACCGAGATCGAGGTCAGCCTGCTGGCGGAATTCGCGGTTGATTTCGTGCATGTGTCCATCGATTTGTTCGAGCAGGCGCTCAAAACGATTAAACATGCTGTCTAGTGTTGTCTGATCGCCGGCAAAATTAGCGCGAACAAATTCTTCGAAAGTTGCCGCATCACCATCCTGCGGCCGCCAGTACTCCATGACCTGGTGCAGGCCGCGGTCGATCTGAGCTCTCCGTGATTGGCCGTACTTGGCGACGAGCTCTTGTTCCAGGCGGATCATGGACTCTTTCATCCAGAGAAGAGTCGGTTGCTCAGCGACAGCCATTGCAGTCTCCTGGGACATAAGTGGCGCAACCAACAGGCAGGCGGATAATGAAAAGACCGTAAGGGAGCGCAAGCCTAGCCTCCTGGCAAGAATTTCGCAGTCGGAGAGTTTACAGTATAGCGGGACCGTTGGTTGGATCGTTGCCAGGGACCAGACACTCTCGAATTCTGGCCTCGAACCCACTGCAGCGGACATCTACCCGGCCCAGAGCGACATCCAAGTGACCTGCTGAACATTACTGCAGCAGGGAGTACGGCCGTGCGCCAGGAAGAGTCGAGTCAGGCCCCCGTCAAGTTGCCTCAGCCTACATCGAGAACGGAACTATCCATCCCCGGATTGGACTCCAAGAAGTCATCCCGTAATAAAGAACGTGAGGAGGAAATTTCGCAGCAGATCGCTGCGAACCTGTTCCTCGTATTTCTTTACCGATAAGGGTTGCGACCACACCAGCAACTCCCGCCTGAGTGGCAGCATTGGTGCGTTCAAGAACCATCTCACACTTACACATTTCTCAATGTTCCTGGCAAACAATGTTCCTGACAAACAGAGTAGCGGCAGAACGTACCCGACGTCAGCCACTGACCTACTATGGAGTTTTGCAGATGGGACGATCCACTCACGTTGATTTGTTCGTGAGCCCTGATCCGGTTCCTCCGCCGCCACTGCGCCTGACATGAACGAGTTTTTCTAGTTCCAGCCAAGCCTTGGTTTAGACTGGCGTCGAGAGACAAAGGTGGCTCATGAAGAAAAAGGTGCCCTCCTACATTCCCGCTCTGGCAGCCGGCATGGGAGTAGTCGCGGGGTTGCGGTCCATGACTGCACCGGCGGCAATTGCCTGGGCTGCTAAACGCAAGGCCATCCGTTTCGGCAGTTGGCCGCTGGTAGAAATCATTTCGGGTAAGGTATCAGACAAGGCCATCCAGCTCGCGCTGGCGGAACTTGTCGCCGACAAGCTGCCGTTTTCGCGCGACCGAATTGAACCTGGTCCACTCGCGACGCGAATTTTGTCCGGCGCGGCCTGTGGCGCGGTTCTCTCCAGTGCGGCAGATCGCCCCTTAGCCGAAGGCGCAATTTTCGGGGGATTGGGGGCTTTAATCGGGGCGTTCGGCGGCTATCACTTGCGAAGAAGGTTGAGCCGCGGAATGCCCGAATTGACCGTT
>Ga0209158_1001342_pt1 | contig 16540 bp, 14 predicted proteins | sample GraSoiAngelo_140_FD_185897 | JGI IMG/M metagenome (GOLD analysis project Ga0209158, IMG submission 185897) | Grasslands soil microbial communities from the Angelo Coastal Reserve, California, USA - 14_0929_12_30cm (SPAdes) (version 2) | ecosystem: Environmental > Terrestrial > Soil > Grasslands ...
CGGCAGCTCCTCGACATGGCGGCGGTTCTCGGCCTGAACGGCCGGCAGCGCCTGGCGTGGATCGAGCTGCCGCTGGCGGCGATGACGATCATGGCAGGCATCAAGACCGCCGCCGTGCTCACGGTAGGGACCGCCACGCTGGCGGCGTTCATCGGCGGCGGCGGTTACGGCACGCTCATCGTCACCGGACTAGCGCTCAACGATGTGCCGACGATCCTGGCTGGCGCGATCCCGGCGGCGCTGATGGCCCTCGCGATCCACGTCGCCTTCGAGGCGCTCGACCGTCTCGTCGTACCGCGACCGCTTCGTGGATCGCCCGGCAGAGCGCGATAGCGTCGTCGGCGTAGCCGGGAAACCAGGCGGTCATCCATTCCGGGCGCTCGAAAAACGCCAGCGGCGCCCGCTGCGCCCGGCGGATGGCGCCGCGGTGGACGAGGCCGCTGGCGTTGATGAACGAGACGTCCTCGAGGATCCGCCCCGGCGCCAGGATGCCACCCGTGACCGGCGCGAGGCGGGCGACGGACTCCACGCTCTCGGCGACCCCGCGCAGGCAGAAGGCGTGGATCCGACGCGCGGGACGGGGCGGCAGCGCGGCGAGCACCGCGCGCATCGTGAGCCCCGAGAAGATCGTGTCGTCCACCACCGCCACCGAGTCCGCATCGGCGACCGCGCGGAGCTGGGACACGAGCGGCGCCGGCCCCGCCAGCGCGTAGTCGCCCGCATCGTCTTCCTCTCGCCAGACGTCCACGCGCTCGATCGTCGGGAACCAGGCCGTGCGCGTGTGAATCTCGGCCGCCACGCGAGCGCCGGCCCGGCCGACGCCGATGGCCACCGCGAACGGGGCATGCGCGCCGCGCGCGATGAGCGCCTCGACCTGTCCCTCGAGCGTCAAGAGGATGACGCGTGGATCCCGGCGAAGCAGTCCAAGGAGACTCCGCCCCAGCCGCTGCACGTGGGACGCGTCGTCATGAGTGCGGAGCTCCTCCGAGAGATCGTCGTAGATGTAGAGTCTCCGCGGAACCGGCGTGGCCGTCACGTGCGCTCCCTCGGGCGCGCCAGCGCAAGGCCGAAGTGGTCCTCCGGATCCGTTTGCCACTCGTCCAGGACGAGGCCGGCGTCGCCCAGCATCAGGGAGACGGACTCGCGCGTGAACTTGTAGGAGCTCTCCGTCCAGATCCCGTCGCCCACGTCGAAGTCCAGCACTAGCCCAAGCGCCCGGAGACGGACGCGCTGGGGCGCGGCGGCGAGCAGGTGCATCTCGATCCGGCTCGCCTCCGTGTTGTAGAAACTGTGGTGTCGCCAGGCCTCGGGGACGAAGTCGCCGTCGACCGCTCGGTTCACGACGCGGAGGATGTTGCGATTGAACTCGCGGGTGACGCCGGCGGCGTCATCGTAGGCCGCCTCGAGCACTCGCCGGTCCTTGACGAGGTCCACGCCCAGCAGGAACCGGCCCTCCGAGCCCAGGAGTCGCCGCACCTGGGCGAGCAGCGCGTGCCGGGCGGGCGGATCAAAATTACCGATCGTGCTGCCGAGGAAGAGGACGAGGCGGCGGCCGATGGGGGGCGGCAGGCACCCGAGGTGGCGCTCGAAGTCGGCCACGACCGCATGCAGATGCATATGGGGATACTCGTCGGCCAGTGCGCCGACGGCCCGGGCGAGGCCTTCGCGGCCGACGTCCATCGCGACGTAGCGCACGTCTCGGCCGTCCGCCAGCGCGTCGAGCAGCCAGCGGACCTTGCGGCAGGCACCGGGCCCCAGCTCGACGATGTCGCTCGGGCCGAGTTGGCGCGCCAGGTCCTCGGCGATATCGCGCAGGATGGCATCCTCGGCCCGCGTCAGGTAGTACTCGGGCAGCTCCGTGATTCGCTCGAACAGTGCGGAGCCGGTCTCGTCGTAGAAATACTTGGGCGGCAGCTGTCGTGGGGACGCCGTGAGGCCCCGCCGGATGTCCTCGGCCATGCGCGCGAGGACTCTGGCGTCGTCGGCGTGAACGTCGAGCAGGCAGCCCATGGCCAGTCCTCAGAGCGCCGCCGTACGGAACCCGGCGACAATGTTGCGGCGGTGGCGCATGTAGAAGTTCCGCCACGTGCTGCGGATGAGCCGCGACCGCGTGGTCCAGCCGCCGCCGCGCAGCACCTTCTTCTGCCCGAAGTAGGGCTGCGAGTACTCCTTGTACGGATCGCACTCGAAGCCGGGGTACGGCTGGAAGGTGTCGTCCACCCACTCCCACACGTTGCCGATCATCTGCCTGCAGCCGAGGGGACTGTCCCCTTCTGGCAGCGCACGCACGTCGATGGTGCCCCCGGCGCGGAAGTCGAGATTCGCGCGGCCGGGTGTCGGCGGCTCGTCGCCCCACGGGAACCGGCGCTTGCGGCCTGTCGCAGGCTCCAGCGTGGCCGCCATCTCCCACTCGGCCTCCGTCGGGAGCCGGCGCCCCGCCCACCGGCAGTAGGCCTGGGCCTCGTACCAGTTCACGTGCACGACGGGATGCCAAGGCTCGGCCGGCACCACCGCGTCGAAGCGCCGCTCCCACCAGCGGCCGTCGTCGCGGTGCACCCAGAACAGCGGGTGTTCGGCGCCCTCCCGTCGGCGCCACTCCCAGGCGCGCCGTTCCCAGAGCGGTCGCCGCCGGTACCCGCCGTCCTCCACGAACTGCTGGAACTCCGCGTTCGTCACCGGGGTAGACGCGATGCGGAACGGCCGTAACTCGACCGGATGCGCCCATTTCTCATTGTCGAAGACGAAGGGCTCGTCGGGTGTCGCCCCGAGGGCGAAGGCGCCACCAGGAACAGCAACGTCGCAAGGGCGGTAGGCCGGATCCAGCGGCGGCCGGGCGGGCCCGGGATCGACGCGGGCAAGGCGCGGACGCGGGTAGCCAAGGGTGTGCAGGATGAGGGTGAGGTTTTCGGTGTGCATGTCCTCATGGAGCGCGGCGAGGGTGTAGAAATACGACTCCTCTGCGCTCGGCTCGCGGGAGTCGAGCCGAGCCACGCTGCGGTCTAGCACCGCGGAGATGTACTCGACCGTTTGCCGTCGCGACGGATAGCGATGGTCCCAGCGCTCCGAGTAGGGCACGTTGAACGCATCGTAGATGGCATCGGAGCCCGGCAGCAACGACGCGCGGCCATCGAGGTGACCCAAGATCCAGTACTCCTGAAACCAGCCGACGTGGCCCATTTCCCAGATCGGCGGCTCGAGGAAATGGCCGCGAGCGCCCAGCATCTGCGCGTCCGTGAGGTCGTCGAGCAGCTGGAGCTCGACGCTTCGCGCATCCAGCAGCGCGGCACGGAGGGCAGTGGCCGTTGGGCGCCCTCGGGGGTCGGTCATGTGGCAAAGCCGGGCCATAGTCTACCGCGACTTCCAAGCCGTGCGGAAGCCGACGGCGCCGAGGAGCGCACCAGCCGATGGCAGCCCGACGGTACCGCGGCATCTTGAGCAGGGCCACCATAGAGGGAGAAAAAGCCCGGCCGAGACGGTCCCGCCTCACAGGATCACCTATGACTCGGCGAAGGCCGAGACCACAGGCAGCACGAGCACTGAAACAGAGAATCAGCTAAGGGCCAGCCGACGAGCGAAAAAGCCGAACACCAGATGGGTCTGAACTTGGCGATGCGGCCAAGGCCTCCCAGGAAGCCCGGCTCGTCTTGTCCAGTGAGTGGTTCCCTCCCCATGCTCGCTCACGGTCAGACTGACCCCCGGCGGACGACCGCCGATCGCAGCGACGAGTCGTCGACGCAGCGCCCGCCGCCGGCTTCAGCCGGCAGTTAGACGGCATAGGTATGCGATGCATCATGGATACGAAACGGAACAAATCCTTGGATTGGCTGCCCGTGGTGAAAGGCGATGAGAGATCCGTCGTCAAAGGCGAGGCGGGTCAACGTTCAAGAGTGAGACGGCCGCTCCCCCGAGCCGCCTACTTCGAGGTGACGACCGCCGTGAGCGCGGATTCTTGCGTCACGGGCCGGGTCGTCGGCTTCGTTGAGATCACGGCGTCAACGATTCTATAGTCTTTCGCCTGCTCGGCGGTCATGAAAAAGTCTCGATCGGTGTCCTTCTCGATCTTCTCCATGAGCTGGCCCGTGTGGTACACGAGGATACGGTTCAGCTCCTCCCGCATCCGGAGAATCTCCTTCGCCTGGATGTCGATATCCGTGGCCTGTCCCTGGACACCCCCCAATGGCTGGTGGATCATGATCCGCGCGTGGGGGAGCGCGAACCGCTTGCCGCGGGCGCCCGCGGCCAGTAGCAAGGCCCCCATCGACGCCGCCTGCCCCATGCAGATCGTCGAAATCGCGGGCTTCACGTACTGCATCGTGTCGTAGATGGCGATGCCGGCCGTCACCGAACCCCCGGCCGAGTTGATGTACAGGTAGATGTCCTTGTCGGGGTCCTCGGCCTCGAGGAAGAGCATCTGTGCGATCACGAGGTTTGCCAGATCGTCCTCGATGAACGTCGGCAGGAAGATGACCCGCTCCTTCAGCAGCCGCGAGAAGATGTCGAACGCACGCTCGCCGCGGGGGGTCTGCTCCACGACCATCGGAACCAATCCCATCGAGCGCCTCCTTGCCATGCGTCTACCTTATGCCGTTATGGTCGCGTGTTGGATGAGGAAATCAAGCGCCCGCTTCTCCCGGAGCCGGTGCCGCAACCTCTGTCCGGATCAATAGATCCGTTCGGCGTACCCGAACGGGACTTCGAGACCTCTCCCAGCGCCGATCAGATAGATTCTCCGCTCGGACGGTATCACCCTGCCCTGGCGGAGGGACGATCTGACTCAATGTGCTTAGAGATGACCGAGACAACCCCACCAGCCACCACCAGCTTTCGGCTGGTGGAGGGCCTTGAGGTAGTCGTAGGGGTTCTCGCGCGGGGCGCCCCATTTGCCGAGCGCCTCGATCTGGGACGGCCCCACCTTTTCGCTCACCTCGTTGATCGCGATCCCTCAGTGCGCAGGCGGAAGCGCTTTAGATACTCACTCTCGACGCCCAGGCCGCCTTCGCCTCCGCGGTCCCGGTGAAGTGGTTGAGCATGCCGGTCTCGATCGGACCAGGGGCAACGGCATTGACGCGCACACCGGATGTGGCGGCTTCGAGCGCCGCGGATTTCGTCATGCCTTCGACAGCGCGCTTGCTGGCCGCGTAGACCGATGCGCCGGCCGCTCCTTCATGACCATAGGTCAAGGAGATGTTGACGATACTGCCGCTACCCTGAGCCTGCATCTATATGCAGCTCGTGCTTCATGCTCGGCAGCGTGCCGAGCACATTGGTGTCGAAGGTGGCGGCATAGCTCTCGGCCGTTTGCTGCGTTGCCAGGCCAGACTGGCCTTCGCTGCCGGAGTTCTTGACGGCTGCGGCGACCCGGCCGTAGCGGGCGACGGTCTGGTCGACCAGTTCGCGGACCTCGTCGTCATAACGAACCGCCGCGGGTCGTGTGTACATGGGACCGGTGGCGACGGTGTTGACCCTGACTCCGCGGGGGCTGTATGCCGCAGCCCATGCTTGCGCTAACAACCCCAAAGCAGCCTTCGTGGTCCCGTACGCGGCTCCTCCGGCCAGACCAATACGGCCGGCCATGCTGCCGCTGTTGATGATGCTTCCGGTGCCGCGTGCGGCCATCCCTGGGGCGAACGCCGCGACGACGGCGAACGGCGCCCGGACGTTGACAGCGTCCAAGCCCTCGAATCCTGCCCGCCTCGGTCGAGCGGTGGCTACGCGAGATCGCGTCACGACCGCGCTGAAGAGCTACGTCGGGGCCGGTCGCCGGCTCGCGGACGCCGCTGCCGTCGCCGCAATCCCGTCTTGCGGGAGGGCCCGTCCGTACTACCGCGGCCCGCTCACACGCTAAATCCTCGTGGCGGCACGGATCTACGGTCCGCCGCCGCAGCGCGGCATGCAAGGCCAGCTTGCGCGCTCACCGGTGTGACTGCGCGGGTTCCGCGGAAAACAGGCGTGGCACGCGAGTTGCGTCGTGCGCGGTGCGCGCGGGCTCGGTGGCGAGCTCGATCACGTGCCGGTGAATTTCGATAGCAGCGTGGCGTGTTGAGCGATGGAGAGCACCGACCGGCGAGGTCCCGCGAGGACGGAGGACACGATGAAGAGTGTGCTTCGACAGTACTCCGGGCAATGTGTGGCGGTTGCGGTGGTGCTGGCGATCGGCAGCAGCACGCTGCTCGCGCCGTGGGCGCTCGGCGCCGACAGCGCGGGCCCCCACGGGTCGATCTACACCGTGCACAACGAGTCGGGTATGGCGCGCACGATCAACGTTGCCGGCTTCCCCGTCGTGGCGGAGTCCAACCCGTTCTTCCTCGACCTCGGCGTGAATGGCCGGCGATGCGTGACGTGCCACGAGCCCACCAACAACATGAGCGTCAGCGCAGCTGGCCTCCGGGCACGCTTCGAGGCGACCGATGGGACCGACCCGATCTTCCGTACCAACGACGGCTCGAACTCGCCGCTGGCCGACGTCTCGACCCTCGAGGCGCGTCGCACAGCGTACAGCATGCTGCTTACGAAGGGGCTCATCCGCGTCGGCATCTCGATTCCCGCCAACGCGGAGTTCGAGCTCCTGTCCGTGCACGACCCTTATGGGTACGCGGGCAACAACGCCAACGGCAACGAGCTGTCGCTCTTCCGACGGCCGCTGCCGTCAACCAATCTGGTCTTCCTCAGCACCGTCATGTGGGATGGGCGCGAGACATTCCAGAAGGGATCGTCGGCGGCGATCCACTTCGACCTCGTCGATCAGGCCAACAGCGCCACCCGGGGCCACGCGCAGGCACCGAGCCCGATCGACCAGGCGACGCGCGACGCGATCTTCGCATACGAGACGACGCTCTATACCGCCCAGGTGTTCGACCGCACAGCCGGCGATCTGAGCGCGGCGGGGGCGCAGGGCGGCCCCGAGACCTTGTCGCTGCAGCCGTTCATGTTCGGAGGTAATGACCCGCTCGGCTGCAACGCGAGCGGGGCCAACTGCGACCCGCAGAACGCGACTTTCAATCCCATCGTCTTCACCGAGTTCGACGCGTGGGCGAGCCTGACCCGGACCGGCCGCAATAGGGCTCGCGCGGCGATCGCGAGGGGCCAGGACCTGTTCAACACGCTGCCGATCCGAATCACGAACGTCAGCGGCATCAACGACGACTTCAACGCGCCGGTGGTCGTCGGCTCCTGCACCACGTGCCACGACACCCCGCACGCCGGCGACCACTCGGCGCCCGCGCCCCTCAACATCGGTATCGCGGATCCACCCGTCGGCGCCGACGGCCTCAACGCCTCGGGGCTGGCGATCGGCGACATGCCCGTCTACACGCTGCGTAACAAGACCACGGGTGAGATCAAGGTGGTGACCGACCCGGGCCGCGCGCTGATCACTGGCAAGTGGAAGGACGTCGGGCGCTTCAAAGGGCCGATCTTGCGCGGGCTGGCCGGGCGCGCGCCGTACTTCCACAACGGCTCGGCGGCCACGCTGGCCCACGCTGTGAAGTTCTACGACACGCGGTTCAACTTGAACCTCACTGAGCAGCAGAAGGACGATCTGATCGCGTTCCTGCGGTCGCTGTAGCGTCGCGCACCGGCACGGCCTTCTCGTCGCCAGGGAAGGCCGTGCCTGGATGCTCGACCACGGTATACCATACGAGCACCAGGACACCCGCACAGGAGGCGCGACATGCCGAAGATCAAGCACATCGCCATTTCGACCCAGTACGCCGACAGCACCGCGAAGTTTACATCGACATCTTCGAGATGTAAGGAGATCGCCACGCTCAACAGCGGCGGGCGACCCGTGACCCTGCAAGCTGAGCTTGCACGCTCACGGGTGTGATTGCGCGGATTCCGCGGAAAACACGCGCATGGCACGCGAGTTGCAAACAAAGAGGTCCCGATGAGAGAGCGCGCGGTCACCGGCAAGGTCGCGACGATCGGCGTCGACGTCGGCGGAACGTCGATCTCCGGCGGGCTCGTACGCGACGGCGGCGAGGTTCTCGCGACCGTCGAGACACCGACCCACGTCTCGGGTCTTGGCACCGCGCTGAAGACGCTGCTGGCCGTGATCCACGACGTGTATTCGCAAGCTCGCGCGCAGGGATGGACGGTCGACGGCATCGGCGTGGGATTACCCGGGCCGGTGGATGTCGACAAGGGCATGATGTCGGTGGCAAGTCCCCAGAGTCACGTGCCGGAGTTTCATGGCGTACCGGTCGCCGAGCAAATCCAGGCGCTCACCGAGCTGCCGACCGTCATCGATAACGACGTCAACGCGCTTGCACTCGGTGAGCGAGCGTTCGGGCTCGGCCGCGGCGCTGCCTCCCTCGCGGTTCTCGCGATCGGCACCGAAATCGGGGGTGCCTTCGTGGCCGGCGACGTCCTCGTCCGCGGCGCGCACGGATTCGGCGGCGAGCTCGGTCACGTGCCTGTGAATTTCGACGGCCCGCGATGCGGCTGTGGCGGCCGCGGATGTCTCGGCGCCTATCTGGGCGGCCGACAGCTTGCCGCCGAGGCGCGCCGGCGCGTGATGGATGGAGCCAGCTCGACGCTCGTCGAGCGGGCGGCCGGCGACATCGACGCCATCACGTCGTCGATGGTATTCGCCGCAGCGGCCGCTGGCGATCGGCTCGCGGAAATGCTCGTCGACGAGGCGTGTGAGGCGCTCGCCGCCACGCTCGCGATGATCGTGAACGGCCTGGATCCGGAGCTCATCGTCATCACCGGCGGTGTCGCCGACTCGCTCGTGCCGCTTCACGCCGACGTCGTGCGTCGCACGGCGGCGTACGCGTTCGCGCATCCACTCGGATCGACGCGGATCCAGATCACCCGTTCCGACAAACGCGATACGGTGCGAGGAGGCGCCGCACTGTTCGCCTATGAGCGCGCGCGGCGCGCCGGGAGCCGCTGATGTACGTGGAGCGACCGGGCGCGAAGATCTTCTACCAGACGACCGGCGCCGGCGGCCGCGACGTCTTCCTCTGTCCGCCGCGCCAGCCGGCCGTCTACGGCCGCATGTGGAAGAACCAGATCCCGTACCTGTCGCGATACTTTCGCGTGACGACCATGGACCCGCGGGGCAACGGCCGCTCGGATCGGCCGCTGACCGGCTACGACTTCGTCACGCATTACGAGGATCTCCGCGCCGTGCTCGACGCCGCGGTGCGGCCGCCGTTCGCGTTCGTCGCGTTCTCGTGCGCGAGCATGCTCGCAGTCCGCTACGCGATCGATCATCCCGAGCGCGTCTCGCACCTGATCTTCATCGGCGCCCAGTACTCGCAGTCGCTCCCCCAGCCGTTCGAGGAAAAAGTCGTCCCCATCTTCCGAAACGACTTCGAGGGCTGGCGGACGCGGCTCTTCCAGAAGATCCATCCCGAGCCGCACTCGCTCAAAGGTATCGAAGACGGCATCGCGTGGGCCGGCGAGACGTCGCCCGATATCTTCATCGAGGCGTTGCGCCAGATCGAGAAGGACAACGTCTACGATCTGCTGCCGCGGCTGACCCCGCCCGTGCTGATCCTCCACGGCACGAAGGACGAGGTCGTGCCCTACCGCCACGGCAAGAAGTTCGCCGATGCCGTCCCCGGCGCGCGGCTCGTGACGTTCGAGGGCGGCGGTCACAATCTGCCGGGACGCGAGGCCGCGAAGGTGAACCGGCTCGTACGCGACTTCGTGCGCGGCGAGACCGTCGATTCGACCGCGATTCCGCCGACCAGCGAGCGGCGCGCGCCGGCCCCCCGCCGGCGCCGACGCGGGCGCAAGATCCTCTGGCTCTCGAGCTCGATCGGTCTCGGTCACATCCAGCGCGACATCGCGATCGCGCGGACGCTTCGCCAGATCTATCCCGAGGCGATCGTCGACTTCCTGGCGGCCGATCCCGCGCGACGCGTGGTCGAGCTCAGCGGCGAGCGCCTGCATCCGGCGACGAGCCTTCTCCTCAACGAGAGCGCCCACGTCGAGAGCTGGGCGACCGCCGATCATCAGCTCCACGCGTTCAACGCCCTCTGGGACATGGACGAGATCATGGCGGCGAACTTCATGGTCTTCGCCGATGCCGTGGAGGCCGGTGACTACGACCTCTGGATCGGCGACGAGGGGTGGGACCTCGACTACTACTTGCACGAGAACCCGGAGATGAAACGGGCGCCGTACGCCTTCATCACCGACTTCATCGGCATGCTGCCGATGCGCGAGGATCCGACGTCGACCGAGTTCGTTCGTGCGTGGGAGAAGAACGCCGAGAACGTCGATCATCTCCGCCTTCATCCCGACGTCCGCGACCTCTCGCTCATGGTGGGCGACGAGGACGACGTGCTCGACCGCCCGTTCGGTCCGAACCTGCCAAACATGCGGCAGTGGGCGCGCGAGCATTTCAAGTTCGCGGGGTACACGTATCACTTCGACCCGGCCGACTTCCGGGACAAGGCGGCGCTCCGCGCCTCGCTCGGCTACCACCAGGGCGAACGCGTGATCCTGGTCTCGGTCGGCGGCACCCGGGTCGGTCGCAACCTCCTCGAGAAGTGCGCGGCGGCATTCTCGCTCATCGCGTCGCGCGTCCCCGACACGCGGATGGTGCTCGTGACCGGCCCCCGGCTCGACGGCGCGGAGTTTCCGCGCACTCCTCGCCTCGAGGCGCGGTCGTTCGTGCCGCATCTCTTCCGGCATCACGCCGCCGCGGATCTGGCGATCGTGCAGGGCGGGCTCACGACGACGATGGAGCTGGCCGCGTTCCGCACGCCGTTCCTCTACTTCCCGCTCCGGAATCACTTCGAGCAACAGTTCTTCGTGTCGCGCCGCCTCGAGCGCTTCGGCGCCGGCGTGCGGATGGATTACGACCGCACGACATCGGAGGAGCTGGCGACCGCGATGCTGGATCACTTGGGCAAGCCCGTGCATTACCGCGACATCCCAACCGACGGCACCGCGTGCGCGGCGCGCCTGGTGGCCGAGCTGCTCGCCTAAACAGGAGGATCCCATGTCAGACCGACTGAACGACGTCAACCTCGAAGGCATCACGGCCGTCGACAAGCTCGTGCGCGAGAACCCAGCGCTCGGCAAGTGCCAGTTCAAGGCGAAGTCGAGCTGGCAGCGCGGCACCAAGAGCCAGGTGTCGATCAACGCCTGGACCGCGGGCGGCAACAACATGTCGCCGGCGCCGCGGCGTTTCACGATCATGGTCGACGAGCCGTCGGAGCTCGGCGGCGTCGACGGCGCGCCGAATCCGGTCGAGGTGCTCCTCTCCGCGCTTGCCGGCTGCGTGACCGCGGGGATCGCGACGAACGCGCAGATGTTCGGCGTGCCGATCGACGCGATCGACATCGATCTCGAGGCCGACGTCGATGCGCGCGGTTTTCTAGGGCACGACAAATCCGTGCGCAATGGCGTGACCGACATCCGCTACACGGTCACGATCCAGAGCTCGGCGCCCGAGGACAAGGTGCGGAAGTGCAAGGAGACGATCGACCGCAAGTCGCCGGTGCGGGACACGCTGGCGAATCCGGTCCACATCGTCTCGAAGCTCATCTACAAGACGCGCTGACGCGATGCCGGGCGACGTCAACTGCATCTTCACGAAGGTCCTCATTCCCTTCGTGGAGAAGGAGGTCGGGCCCGAGGGCGTCGCGGCGGTTCTCCGGACCGTCGGACGCTCCCGGGAGTACCTCGTCGCCGACCACAACTGGCTGCCGTTGCCGCTCGCCAACGAGCTCGTGCGCCTCGCCATGGAGCTAATGGGCGAGACCGACGAGGAGCGGTGGGCCCGGCGCTACACCGAGTACCTCATGGAGTGGCGGCCGTCACGGGCCGACCGCCACTATCTCGGCACGTACTCGATCGGCCTCGGCGAGCCCAGGCGATACTTCGAGCGCTGCAAGACGATCTGGGGACAGAGCGCGTCCTTCCTGCGGTTCGAGCTCGTCGACATCGGCCGCCGCCAGGCGCGCTTCCGGTGGAGCCCGGCGTCGGGCGGGCCCATGCCGCGATGGACCTGCACGCAAATTAAGGTCGGCCTCGAACGAGCGCCGACCGTCTGGGGGCTGCCGCCCGCAACCGTGACCGAGCGACAGTGCGCGACGCGCGGCGCGGCCGCCTGCGTGGTCGACGTCCGGTGGACGAACCCGCCCCTCGGCCGGTCATTCTGGAGCGCGACGCTCGGCGGCGCGGCTGGATCGGCGCTGACCGGCTACGCCCTCGCGACGGCGCCCGGCGTGTCGTGGATCGTCCAGGCTCTCGCCGGAGCGGCGCCGCTCGCCGCCGGCGTCGGGCTCGGCGTGATGCTGCGCGAGCGCGCGCGCCGCCGGGACAGCCAGCGACTGCTCGACCTCCAGTCCGAAGAGATCATCTACTCGAACAACGAGCTCGAGAAGAAGTTCCGAGACCTCGAGACCAAGATCGAGCAACTCTCGCTGCTGATCGATCTCAGCGCCGCCGTGAACGCCACCCTCGACCCCGAGAAGATCTACGAGCAGGCCGTCCAGCGCCTGGTGCACCGCATGGGGTACGAGGCGGCGCACCTCTACCTCGTCGATCGCGACCGACGGGTCATCCGCGGCCACCAGGCCGCCGGCCGCGCGAGCGACCAGCTCGAGACCGTGGAGCTGCCCCTCGACAACGGCGCGAGCGCGGTCGCCCGTGTGGCGACGATCGGGCTGCCGCTTCTCGTCGACGACGTGGAGGCGAGCCCGACGCCGCTCCACCTGGCGACGGTCCGCGCCCTCGACGTGCGCGCGTTCGTCGCCGTGCCGCTGCGGGTGAAGGACCGGATCTTCGGCGTGCTGACGGTGGCCTCGAGCGAGCCGAACCGGTTCGCGACTGGCGATCTCGAGCTCATGTCGGCCGTCGCGAACCACGTAGCGCTCGCCGTCGATCGCGCCGAGAGCTTCCAGATGATCGAGGAGCTCACGCGCGGGCTCGAGGACAAGGTGCGCGTGAGGACCGAGCAGCTCCGCGCGGCCAACGAGGAGCTGCAGGCGGCGTACCGCGACCTGCAGGCGACACAGGTCCAGCTGATCCAGCGGGAGAAGATGGCCTCGGTGGGGCAGCTCGTCGCCGGCGTCGCCCATGAGCTGAACAATCCGATCGGCTTCGTCTACTCGAACGTCGGCACGCTCGACGACTTCGTCAAGCGCCTGCGCGCGATCCTCGACGTCTACCGCGCGGTGCCGCTCGCCGACGCCGAGCAGGCTCGCGTCGACGAGCACTGGAAACAGCTCAAGGTCGACTACGCGCTCAAGTACATCGACTCGATGATCGAGGGCATTCGCGAAGGCGCCGAGCGCGCCCGCAAGATCGTCCGCGATCTGCGCGTGTTCGCGCGGACGGGAGCCGACGTCTGGCAGGCCGTGGACCTGCACGAGGAGCTCGAATCGAGCCTCACGCTGATCAATCACCTCCTCAAAGACCGGGTCACCGTGCACCGGGCATTCGGCCGGCTGCCGTCGGTCGAATGCGTTCGATCGCAGATCGACCAGGTGTTCTTGAATCTCCTTGCGAACGCGGCGCAAGCGATCACCGGGCCGGGCGCGATCACGATCGAGACGCGCGCGGAGGACGGATGCGCCGTCGTCGCGGTCAGCGACACCGGCGCGGGCATCGCACCCGACGTAATCGGCCGCATCTTCGACCCCTTCTTCACGACGAAGCCCGTCGGCGAAGGCACGGGGCTCGGGCTCTCGATCAGCTACGAGATCGTCAAGAAGCACGGCGGCGAGATCCGCGCCGCGAGTCCTCCGGGCGGCGGGGCGACCTTGACGGTCCGGCTGCCCTTGACGCGGCGGCCATCGTGACCGGCTCGGCGACGATGAGCGAGCCCGCGACTGTTCTCTTGGTGGACGACGAACCACGCGTGCTCGACTCGCTCGAAGCGATGCTGGGAATGCACTACCGCGTCATCCGCACCGCGCGTCCGCCGGAGGCGCTCGAGATGCTGGCGCGGGAGCGCATCGCGGTCGTTATCAGCGACCAGCGCATGCCCGGAATGCTCGGCACGGACCTGCTGGCGCGGAGCCTCGAGGTGTCGCCGGAGACCGTGCGCATTCTCCTGACGGCCTTCACCGATGCCGATGCGCTCATGGCGTCGATCAACGCCGCCAACATCTATCACTTCGTCCTGAAGCCGTGGGATCCGAAGGAGCTGCTGCACATCGTCGGGCAAGGCGTGCAGCGCTACCGGCTCGGCGAGGAGCGCGAGGGGCTCGTCCGCGACCTCGCGCGGAAGAACGCCGACCTCGAGGCCGCGCTCGCGGACCTGCGCGCGGCGCAGGACCACGTGGTGCGCGAGACGTCGCTGCGCACGCAGCTGCAGCGCTACGTGTCCCCACGACTCGTCGACATGGCCGTCGCGAACCCGGCGTTGCTCGAGCTCCCCGGCGAGTGGCGGCAAGCGACGGTCCTCTTCGCCGACATCCGGGGGTTCACGCGCCTGATCGAGACGACGCGCGCGCCGGTCATGATCCGGCTGCTGGACGAGTATTTCAACCGGATGATCGAGGTGATCTTCGGCCATCACGGCACCGTCGAGCAGCTGATCGGCGACGAGATCGTCGCGTTGTTCGGCGTGCCCGAGGGCGCCGAGGATGCTGCCGCCCGCGCGGTGGACGCCGCGGTCGACATGATCGACGGAGTCCGGCACCTCGCCCGGCGCTGGACCGAGGCCGGCTTGCCCGCCTTCACCATCGGGATCGGTCTCAGCTCGGGCAAGGTGATGGCGGGGACCATCGGGTCCGACCGGCGCCGCGAACTCATCGTAGTCGGCCGGCCGATGATCGCCGCCGCCCGCATCCAGCGCATGACACGTCTCTTCGGAGCGCATATCATCGCGGGCGAGGAGACGTTCCGTCAGGTGAGCGACTCGGTGAGCTACCGCGAACTGGGCACCCCGCGCCTCAAGGGCCTCAAGGAGCGCACCGTGCTCTACGAGATCCTCGGCAAGAAGCCGGCCGTCGCGGCGGTCTCCCGTCCGGTGTGACGGCGCGCGCGGGCCCATGGACCCGGCGACCGTCCTGATCGTCGACGACGAGCTCCGGGTCCTCGACGCGCTCGAGGCGATCCTCGCGGCGGAGTTCCGCGTCGTGCGCGCGGCTGGCGGCGAGGCGGCGCTGGACATCTTGCGCGCCGCAGACGTCGCCGTTATCGTCACCGACTACCGGATGCCCGGCATGACCGGCGTGGAGCTGCTGCGGCGAAGCCAGGAGCATGCGCCGGATGCCGTGCGCATCATCCTCACCGCGTACACCGACGTCGACAGTCTCATGGAAGCGATCAACACCGCGCGCATCTACCACTTCGTGCCGAAGCCGTGGGAGCCGAACGATCTCGTGCTCATCGTCCGCCGAGCCGCCGAGCGCTACGCGCTCGGCCGGGAGAACGCGCGGCTCCGAGACGAGCTGGAAGTCGCCTACAACGCCCTGCGCCGCGACCTGGCGGCCGTGCGCGCGCGCCCGCTCGGCTTCGACACCATGATCGGCGCGCACGGCGGCCTGCGCGCGGCGACGGAGCTCGCGCGCAAGGTGCTCGACAGCGATACCACCGTGCTGTTGACCGGTGAGACGGGAACGGGCAAGGAGCTCTTCGCGCGGCTCATTCACGACAACGGACGGCGCCGGACCAAGAACTTCGTCGCCCAGAACTGCGGGGCGCTGCCCGAGTCGCTGCTGGAGTCCGAGCTCTTCGGACACGCGCGCGGCGCGTTCACCGGCGCGACGGCGGAGCGACACGGGCTGTTCGAGGAGGCGCACGGCGGCACGATCTTCCTGGACGAGGTCGGCGAGATGTCGCCGGCGATGCAGCTCCGGCTGCTGCGCGTGGTCCAGGAAGGCGAGCTGCGGCGCGTCGGCGAGACGGCCACGCGGCGCGTGGACGTGCGCGTGATCGCGGCGACGAACGCCGACCTCGAGACCGAGGCGGCGGCCGGCACGTTCCGGAAGGATCTCTTCTATCGGCTTAACGTCTTCCCGATCCACTTGCCCCCGCTCCGCGAGCGCGCCGGGGACATCCCGGCGCTGGCCGAGAATTTCCTCGGCATGTATCGGATGCGAGCGCGGCGCGCCGTGCCGTCGATCTCGGCCGAGGCGATGGCGCGCCTGCGCGCGTACCCGTTTCCCGGTAACGTCCGCGAGCTCGAGAACGAGATCGAGCGAGCCGTCGCGCTCGCCAACCCCGGCGAGGCGATCTCGCCCGAGCATCTGTCCGAGCGGGTCAGGGTCGATCGGCCGGCCGCGGGGACACCATCGACGCTCAACGACGCGATCGAGCATCTCAAGCGGCGCATGATCGAGGACGCGCTCCGCGAGTGCGGGTCGAAGACGCGCGCGGCCGAGCGGCTCGGTCTCACGCGCCAGAGCTTGCAGCAGATGCTGCGGCGGAGGAACATCTAGCCGCGTCGCACGGGGGAGTGCGGACAGCCTTGCGGTCGATCACGGACAGGCCATGCTCGACCTATGGGCGCCCATTCTCGGCTCAGGGGATTTGTGATTTTGCCCACCTCAGGATCGCTTCATCACGGCCGGGCACGCGGACGCGCTGGTGGAATGGGTCGCCGTGAGCGGCACGAGCCTGA
>Ga0209158_1001345_pt1 | contig 16516 bp, 16 predicted proteins | sample GraSoiAngelo_140_FD_185897 | JGI IMG/M metagenome (GOLD analysis project Ga0209158, IMG submission 185897) | Grasslands soil microbial communities from the Angelo Coastal Reserve, California, USA - 14_0929_12_30cm (SPAdes) (version 2) | ecosystem: Environmental > Terrestrial > Soil > Grasslands ...
TTCGAACCTCTGGCCGGGCCCGTCCTGTGGGCTCTCTGACCAACGGGTTGCTGCAGTGGCTTTCTTTAACAGCTTCAGCCTCAGTTTTGAGCTGAGCCCGCTGCTCTACCACTGAGCTCGCGCCCCTGTTTGAGGGAACGGCGGCCCGCTACTAGCCGGCGGCAACGGCAATCCGGAAACTCCGTTTATTAAAGGATAAGGCCAAGAAGCTCAGCGTATTGTAAGAGTCAGAAACGAACGTTTGGAGTAACGGTGTCGGTTACGAGAACAGACAAGTTGAATTGCCAGCTTGCCTTAGACGGGGAAGCACTGGGTCCTCAACCTTCGGATCTGGAAGAATGCAGCGATCTTTCGATGAGCGGAGACGCGAGAGTTGTGGCTAGAACTGCTAGTCCTGCAACTGGGTAGAGTTGCGAACTCACGAGCCCCGAATCTACTCCTGCTTTTGCCAGCACTAGTGAGAATTCTCCGCGAGGAACTAGTATGCTGCCTATAAGCAATGGAGCCCCAGTTTTCGCTAGACTTGCCCCCAGTGAGCCACCAACAAACTTTCCGGAAATGGCCGCTCCTAGTATTACCGCTAGAGGCAGCCCTACGGATACCGCAGCCCCAACATCAATGAGTGCTCCCATGGAGAGGAAGAAGAAGACGATGAACGCCTCTTTCAGAGGCAGAATCTTCTCCCTCACATAACGGGAATGTTTGACCGGTAAGAAGAATCCTGTCAACAGAGCGCCGATGCCTGGCGAGAATCCCAGGTAGTCGGATAAGATTCCGAAAAGGAATCCGAATGAGAGAGCCAGGAGAAACGAGATTTCTCCAACTTCGATCTCGTACTGGCTTACTCGGTTGATGATTCTCGGACCGATGTATCTGCTGAAGCCAAAAGTGGCGAGGAAGAGGAAGCCGGCCTTTCCAGTAACGATCAGAAATGCTGAAGCTTGAACTTGGTTTCCGCCGGCAAGCTCCGGTGTCAGGAAGAGGAGAAAGACGGCTATTAGATCCTCGACGACCATAACCATCATTATTGTAGCGGCAAGGTTTTCGGCTTGCTCATGGGTTCGGTCCGCAACCAGCTTCGCCACGATTGCGGTACTGCTCAAGCCTAGGACCGAACCTAGGAACAGAGAAGTGCCAAGGTTCCATCCGGCAGCGAGCCCTGAGAAAACGCCGACTGTAAAGGCTACGAGAAACTCTACAGTGGCGAGTACCACGGCTTTTGATCCGACGCTCTTGAGATGGCGAGGATCGAGTTCGAGACCTATGACGAATAGCAGCAGAATTATTCCGAGAGTGCTGAGGAAGTCGATGGCTGTTGTGTCTCGAATTAGGCCGAGACCGAAGGGTCCGACGACCATTCCGGCGACTAGCTGTCCCACGATCATGGGAAGCTGGAGTTTGTAAAAGAGGAGGCTGAAGAGAAGAGCCGCTGCGACAGCGATTCCCAGATCGAAGAGAAAACTCGTGTTCAAGAGCGGAGCTTAGTGAACACCTTATGTCTACGGCTAAAGCACTTTCTGGCGAACAATACTGGAGCATATCACAAATTCGCTTGTCGGATGCGTTGACGCATTGAAACGCATTATCGAGTGATCATGAAGGAAAATTGTTCGTTCGCTGCGGTGACGAGTATTACTGTGTAGGGATATCCGGATTGGAAGACGAACGGGGTTCCGCTTGAAGTGCAGCTAGTGCATGCTGACGAAATTACGATAATCGCGTTTGTCTGATTCCTAGGTGCGAATGTGGGTCCTTGCCAGTTGGCGTTTGTATACTGGTTCCCTGTGTAGTCATTAACATAATATGACTTCAGTGTTATCGGAGTAGTGCCAATGTCTCTGATGGAAAGGTTCACGACACTATTGTTCGTGAATGATGCGTATTCTAGGCTAATCGATTCTGTTGCCACCTTCTGAGGGGTCGCGATTGCACCGAATAGACCTGTCGCGTATATGTAGACCATTACAGATGCGATTACGACAATAGCGACCATCAAAACTGAAGCGATTATGGTATCAATACCGCGCTTGTTCTTGAAAAGGCGTCGAAATCGCAATTGCAGACCTTCGTGCTCTAAACAACGAGTAGAACTGCTCTGTTGAAGCCTGTATCGTTACTGGTGAACAAACCGCCAAGTTACACCCGTTCACAAGGCAGCAATCGTTGATGGGACCCGCTATCGGGCTTCGTACTGAAATGTTCCGCTAAACATTAAAACTTCAGATCGCGGAGCACGAGGTTGAGGGCCCGTAGCTCAGCCAGGTTTCATCAACGGACTGAAAGAGCGGCAGGCTCATAGCCACGGCAAGAGACACCTGACGGTCCCCGGTTCGAATCCGGGCGGGCCCACCAAAATTTTTCGACGAGGCCCTTTTGTCTAGCTGGTGCAGATTCCTATTATCGGATCGACAGAACGCTTGCTCTGGCCTTCTGCAGCTCCCTGTTAGCTCTTCGGGAGACTTGTCGCGCTGAATAGTTACTATGACCCTAAAAGATTTTACCGTGGTGCAGAGTTAAATACTTAGCCTCGCACGGCAGGTTGGGCATTATGTTGCGGAGCCAGAATTTACCGATCTACGGGATAATTGTTCTCTCCCTCACCGCACTCCAATCACTCCCTCGGCCATCGGACAATCGACTTACTCGTGGACCCTGGACTGTAAGAGAAGCGGAGGGCTCGTTGGGAACGTAGTCGCGTATTGGAACTGTACCGCGAATGGAGTTTCCATACAAGGCAACACCGCCTTCTGCTCGGCAACCCCGGGCGGTGGAACTGTACCCTCAAACGCGAACGGCATCATAGTTCGCGTGACTGCATCTTTCAGGAATTGCTTCGATCAGGCTTCTGCAACAAAGTCATTTACTCCTGGAACGGTGCCGTCAATAAGTCTAAAGGCGTTCTGCAGTACTTTTGCCTACGGGCAGAGGGATACCGTCAGCGCTACGTTCAAACTGAGCTGAAACCGACCCCTTGAGCAGAGCGTAATCTTCAAAGTCTAAATCTCGTTAGCCGGCATTCCTACAGAGTGACTGGGAAGCAGAGATTCGTAGGATTGTTTGACTCTTTCATGCAGCCGGATCAATATCCGGATGATTATGGCGCCAAAGACCAGACCCCCACATCGCGGCCCAGATCCAACATGACATCAAGCGGAATGAAGAGGAGCGTCATTCCCAGCACGAAGCCTGTCTTCACAAGGTCGTTCTCGGATCGACCCGCTTGCTTAGCCAAGTACCAGGCTTTGAGGCCGGCTAGAGGGAGATCAGTACGGCGGTAACTCCTCCGAATAGTCCGACAGAACTCGAAGAGTCTGGTTGCCGTCGGTACCCTTGCGTTTGAGCGCCTAAATAGTAGGCAGGCTGTGTTGGGCTGCCAGCGAGAAGAGGCTTAGCCCGTGACGGACAACAGGGAAGATCGTTGGTTAGATCTTGACCTTGCAGCCGCGAATGTGAATCGAGCAGGGACCCTTGTCGGGTCAACTATTGCCGTCTTCACATTTTTGTTATTCTTCCTCTACCCACGTTATTCCTCGGGCCAGATCGACCCGGTTCTCTTCCAGCTTACGTTGACAATCATAATTATGACTATTCTTACGTTCAGCCTGTCAGGTCTCTACTACTACCGGATCGGTGTGCTCAAGCTGAACACTGCGAAGAAGCGCGCGAGTATGCAACGAGGAGCGTTATTCTGGCTCTTCGGCACACTATTCGTAATACTCGAGCCGGCTTTGATACTATTCACCGTTGGACTCGTAGCTGTGGGCGTTGTTGCCTTGATCGCCTGGCTCTTGTACACTCTCGTCACTCTGCGCGACGCTACTGCATACGGGAATCTGTACGGCTCCAGCTGAGAACGCGCTATTGGACGGCAAGTGGCTCAGCGTTGAAATTATCCGTGTTCGGAGGGACGAGGGGCACGGGTCTGCAATTAGTCGAAAAGGCACTGGATCAAGGTCATGAAGTCACAGCTCTAGCCCGTCGGCCGGAGATTTTAGGAGAAAGATTCCGCGGAATCCGAGTCATACAGGGCGACGTCTTCAATCCAGCAAACGTTGAAGCCGCGGTTAGAGGTAGTGAAGCCGTAATCTCCACGCTCGGCTTTGTTGGGCGGTCCAGAGAGACGAGGATCTATTCGGAAGGAGTAGTCAATGTTGCCAAAGCGATGGAGGAGGTTGGACCTCGGCGTCTAATAGTACTCGCTGCGTCTCAAGGAATTGACCCACACCCCGATTTTCCATGGTATGCCAATATCATGATGAAGATTTTGATCCAGCCCATGTTTGGATTCGCCTACCGCGACATGGCAAAGATGACGGACTTGCTTGCTCAATCAGAGATGGATTGGACTCTCGTGGGCGTCCCATTACTCACGAACGGCTCTGGAAAGGGGCACTATCGAAGCTCGATAAGCAAACCTCTTCATCACGCATTTCGAATAAGCAGAGCGGATGTTGCGGAGTACTTGCTTTCGATCATCGACGACAGGGCCACCTTCCGAAAGTGGACCGAGGTGGCCTGGTGAAGGTGCTGACCCACTGCATTGAGACTGACTTGAGTAAGAAAGAATGAGACAACTGTCCGCATCTGTTCGTATTGACTCCTCGTTCATCATCGAGTTATGGCTTAACTGTGAGATTTCCTTTCATCCAAGAATGGAGCGTACAATAGTAACCGTAGACGCCTGCTTGAGCAAAAGCGTGGGAATATGTCTGTCCGGGATTCAGGATTCCTGAGTCGAATAGTCCAGTCGTGCTGGTTACAGTATGAGTTGTAGAATCCTTGTTCGCCCAGGTGACTGTCTTTCCGGCGGTTGTGGTGAAATTGGACGGTAAGTAACCAGTACTACCTGGTGTTCCAGCGCCTCGGGGAATGGTAATGTCAGCAGAGGTTCCGGCAGACGATAGAAGCTGGTTCTCTGTTCCAGCTGCCAAGGCGCCCACGGTGAATCCTCCTATTATGAATCCTACGACTAGAACAGCGATTGTGCGGCGGAGGATTGAGAACGTAAGGGAGCTGGCTCGTGCTGGTTTTCGCATTTCCAAAAGTCCCATTGCTGAATAGGAGACTGCGGCAAGTATCAATGGGAAGACGGTCATCACGTAGACGAAAAGCCCAGTGTCTGCAGGGCTGGAAAGCCCTTTCACAAAAGTAAATGGAGTGAAAATTGCAACAGCAACAAGCCCGACGATTACGCTTAGCAAATAGCCGATTCTTGGCCGCGTCCACACCAGAAAGATGGAGAGGAGGAAGAGAACGATGAAGGGTACATGGTAATAGTCGAAGAAGGGTATCGTTCCGCCAAGCCGGTCAGCCACAAGTTGGATAGTGGCATATGCTACGAAGTAGCCGAGACCTATGATTGTAATCACTGTGTAGAGGGACTTTCGGTGGAAAGACAACATCGTTCAATCGTCATCACAGCAGATTAGGGCCCGTGTATCATCTTTTGCTATGAATAATCGCTTCACTTCCCCACCTCGAATGTGACTTGTGTAACTTCTCTATGCAACTGCTTCCGTGATCTTTTACAGGAATGTCATTAGGCCGGTCATCGGGGATCTGGACTGCGCCTCTTGGCTTGCCGTTTAGCGGCAATGTCAGCGACCCGGTTGACTAGTTGGAAATCGTCCAGTCGGTTGGACATGTCGGTAAAGCTAGGGTTAGGTCCACGCCAACGAAGCTCGTTCGCTGAGCGGATCTTCGGCTCTTTCGTTCGCAGGGTGGCGAGATCTCGGAATAGCAACGCGAGCTTGAAATTCTCTCGGAGAGTCATAGCAAGACGGTCAGCCCTCCGAACCGTAACCTTCCAGTCCACAGCTGAACTAGGAACAGCTTCCAAGTGACCATAGAAACCGATGACCGCTCCAGCAGACTTGTCACCCCAGCCTGTGAGACCGGGATATCCATCCGCACTGTCGCCAACAAGACCGAGATAGTCGGGAATGGACATTGGCGAAACGCCGAACTTTTCACGGACCCCAGTTTCATTCCGCACTTGTCGCGCTCGACGATCAAGCTGTACTACACGATCGTCTCTCACGCACTGTGCCAAGTCCTTGTCGGGGGTGCAGATGTAAACACGCGACACTGCAGAGATTCTGCCAAGAGACAACGCCGCACCGGCGAGAGCGTCGTCGGCCTCTAATTCGACCATCGGCCAGACTACAACTCCCATGGCTTCGAGCGCCTCTTCAAGCAGCGGGAACTGTGCGAGCAAGCGAGGATCGACACCCTCACTAGTCTTGTACCCAGGCCAGAGATCGTTGCGGAAGGACTCGATCACGTGATCGGTCGCGACCCCGATGTGTGTAACTCCCGATTCAAGCATTCCAGCAATACTTCCCAACACTCCCTGCGTCGCTGCGACCTCCTCACCACGCTCGTTAGAGCGAGGAGGCATAGCGTAGAAGTGGCGAAAAAGCTCGTAGGTGCCATCGACGAGGTAAACTTCCAACGGAACGGCCCTAAGATTCGGTTCTCATCAATTAGACGAGTGCTTCGAGAGAAAACCTAGCACCAGTTGATTGAATTCCTGGGGTTTTTCGAAGTGCGGGAAGTGTGCGGCTCCGGAGAGCGTTGAGACTTCGCTTTTGGGAATCGCCTTTCCAAGACGGTCGACGATAGCGTGCAGTACCGCCGGGCTTTCGGTTCCGTGGATCAGAAGTGTTTGCGCGGATATCTTGGACGCCTCTTCTCTGCCAAACACCGGGACTTCAGCCATTAGTTCTCCGACTGTCTTTTGATTCTCTTTCACCATTATGCGCACCGGTTCTGGAAGTAGCTCGAATGCTCCATGCCGATTCATTATGCCATCAAGATTGTACCTTAGGGCGGCATCGAAATTCCCCTGGCGGAACGCCTTCAGTGAGGGGTCCAACGAGTTTCGCTGAAACTTTGCGGCCGAGATGGCTATTGAAGGATGTGCAAGCAATAGCCCGAAGAATTCTGACTTGCTCTTCAGATTCTTCAGTAGAATCGTTGAGACCGCTGGCTCGATCAGCGTGAGACTCCGAATCAATTGTGGGTTGGTTGATGCGCAGAACGCCGAGGCGAACCCGCCATAGGAGTGGCCCACCAAATGAACGGGGGAAATCCCGAGTTCTTTGATAAAGCCGACAAGATCTGCGGAATTGTTTTCGATCGTGCTCTTCTCATAGTCCATGGTATTCTGATTCGGCTGGGCGAGGCGTCGACTGTAAGCGATCACATGATACTTGCCAGAGGGTCCAATCTGGCTGTTCCAAGCACGATAATCGGTTGGTATTCCATGAACAAATACTACTGGTTCGCCGCTGCCAGCTTCAACATAAGCCAGTTTCACCCGACCAATATCGGCAATTCGAAGATCTATCGGTTGCACGCTCCTAACCAAATCTTCGGGTAGGAAGTAGATATCATGGTCGCTCTTGTCAACTTCTCGAATGTTTGAGCTTGCAGGATGAAGCTAGGTCTTAGTAGCACTCTAACAACTAGTGAACCATGTCTCGCATCGAGGTCGTTCGAGGCTCTGAATTAGGAGTCGGGGAATCGACTAAAGGTATCCTAAGAAAAAAGGCGTTCGAATCGGAGACTACTCTCGTCTCACAGTCACAGGTCGCTCCTGGAGTCGTCTCCGGATGGCATCATCACGGGACTCGCCAACTCTATGGGTTCATCGTCTCAGGTCGGCTTCAACTCGAGTACTTTCTGAGAGGACAGGAAATAGCCGACCTGAGTGTTGGAGACTTCTTTCACATCCCGGCGGGCCTAGTTCACAGGGATCTGAATCCAAACAAGGATCGCGAGCTAGTTGTTGTCAACATTCTTGTGGGTAGCGGCCCTGCCGTGATCAATGTTGACTCTCCTCACAAGGAGACTAGATGATTCAGCTTCGACCGAACCAGGCCGACCTCCCGAGATTGAAGGAGCCGTTCGGAAAGCTGCTTCAAGGAGACCCATCCAAGACAATGCCCGAACTGAATATTCTGGTGAGAAAAAACCGTCCGAGCAGAGTAACGGCGGTCGGAGACGTGGTCTCACAAGAGACCTTTGCAGCAGGAATCCCGGTCGACCTGAGGATAATTGATCATGTTTCAATGCGAAAACCCGCTCGCTCGTTCGTGATAAAAGCTCGAAAGACATACCACGTCAGGAATCCGGCTGGGGTGATTTCAATGAGATCTTGGGAGGTCATCAAGCAGGCCATGCGAGAGGAAGATGTTGTCATCTATGTCGAGGGGGAGGAGGATCTTCTGGCCCTTCCGTGCATAGTAGAGTCCCCGGATGGAGGGCTCGTGCTGTACGGACAACCTTCTCAAGGATTAGTGGTAGTTGAGACTCAACCAGCTGTAAAGAAGGAGGCGGAGCTCATAATCGGCCGAATGATTCGGGAAGACGTTGCTGACGTCGAACATGTGGGAGCTAAGCCGTGATTTCGATGATTGCGGCTATCTCGGAATCGTGGCAACAAGATGCTCTTCGAATATTGACTCTACCACTTTGCCATCGACATCGTCGGGAATGCTGAGCCCAAATATTTTCTGAAGGGTGGGAGCCATGTCGAGGATGCTCGCGTCTACTGTCCGGTCCTGCCTAATACTTGGTCCAGACATTGCCCAGAATCCCTCTCGGACGTGTTCAGAAGAGAGGTGGGGCGAAAAGCTCCACAAGTCTCCAGAGCCGAACTTGATGTTGATGTGTATCTTCTCGCTTTGTGAGAACAGTTCGACGGCAAGATCTGGAGCTTCTAATCGGTAGGGACCTTTGAACGTGTCTTCTCTGACGTGAAACACGGCTCGTATTCTTTCCCCCGTCTTGGGATGAGTGAGATTACCAAACTTGTTACGAAGATCCTGCAGCAGTTCGGATCTTCTTCCCGGGTCCTGTAGGGAGCCGCCATCATAGTCTTGGGAGTTGATGAATATGGCCGCTTGCGGGCCGCCAGTTGAGAATGCTTTTGTGTTCTTCCAGTCTATGCTTCTGACGAGCTGTGTAAGCATTCTCTCAAACTGTGCCGAGACTGTGAGCCTGTGCGACCACGAATCGGGCACCACTCGGTAGAGAGTGCTGATCGCGCTTGGTGGAAGTGTTCTGAGGATCAGCTTTCGAAGTCCGCTGTTAAGATCACGACTCTTCCTCTCTGTTGTATGATTAGTCATCAGTATCCCTTGGGACCTGAGGTATTCGTTGACATGGAATGACGTACTGATCGGGATCGATCCGTGGTCCGAGAGAATCAAGAAAGTAGTGTCTTGTGTCGCCAGCTTCTTCAGCTCTCCGACCGCCTGGTCTATTTTGATGTACCAGTCTCTGACCACGTCGGTGTGTTCAGAACCGGGCTGGTTCATGTACCGGCTGAAGTCGTGCTGCACCAGGTCGATTCCCTGAAGCGTCATCACGAATAGCTCAGGCTTGTACCATTCCAACAGCAGTTTGGCCGAGTCGACGCTTTTGGTGTGGAGGCGTTCCACTTGTATGAGGTAAGCTTCTTCTCCACCTTTCATTTCTGAGGGCTTGGTTAAGGGAACGTCGACCTCGTAGCCGTCGACCGCCTTGTCCAGTCTTCGCATCACTTCCTTTGGATATGCCCATGGCTTTCCGGGAGGTGTTGGAAATCCTGACACCATGAATCCGTTTACAGGATACGGCGGGAAAGTCCCAGGTACATTGAAGACTCCGACCTTCAATCCCGCATTTCCACAAATGTCCCATATGCAACCGATGTCTTGAGGCGTCCTTGCATGTCTTAGCTTTCTATCGGGTCCGATTGAGAGGAATCCCCAGACTCCGATCTTGGCCGGGTTCTTGCCGGTCGCGAAGCACTGCCACGCAGGCACACTAGAAGGTGGCACTACGGAATTTAGCACTCCGTGAACACCCGTGCTATACAGGGATCGGATATTCGGTAGATGGTCAGCCCATCTATCGATTAGCAGAGGAGAAGCTGCGTCGAGACCGATGACCATAGCTTTCATTGTTCATAGTTCCTCGGTCTAGTTGCTCCGTCAGGAATATTTTCCATTGACGCTTCTATCTCGGTTACCACGCGCTTCCAAACTGCCTGGATGGATTCTGATGTGTTGATTCTCGTTAGATGGAATTGCTCCGCCAGTCGGTTGTACAGCCTCTTCTCGTTTCTGATGAATTCCGCTGAGTGCTCGGGCCGGTCTGCTAGGATCCTTCGCTCGTCAGCTTCGAAGACGAATGAGACGTCAGGGTGGGGAAGGACCCATATCAGAACATGTTCCAATGGAACTCGCTGTTTGACCCCCCAGAACCCGACGATTAGGTCGTAGAGATACCGGTCTGCGACGACGCTGTACCCGATGCGGCGTCTCAGACCTATTCCGCCTGCCAGAAGGGGATAGTAGATGAAGAGAAAGTAGAAGGACCATAGGAGCCTGATGGGGGAGGTTCCCTCAAGGTAGTTCACGTCCAAGTGGAGAATCCTCGCAATTCTCCTCACTATGAAACCAAAAGGGTCGAGCAGATCCTGGTGCCTTATGTATGAGAATTTTCTTCCTGATCCGTTCAGCAAGTAGTAGACCCTGCCCGCGTTTGTCGATTTTCCACTTCCGTGGGTCCCGCTGAGAGTTACCAGTACCGTCTTCACGCTACCATAACCGCCCTCGGAGCAGCTTGAACCCGAAGACAGCGTTGACGAAATCCAGCAAGAGTAGAGGGGGAGATACAAGGCATTTGAGCGAGCTTTGCCATCTTCCTCTCGACGCCTCTCTGACTCCCTTGAGAAGGAAAATCATGATAAGCGCCATAGTTGGTATCCGGTAGGGTAGGACGAGCCTGTCTCTCCGAAAGACTCCGAGCCGATCCTTTCCAAATCTCTTTTCGCCTTCTGTTTTCATCTCCTTCATCTTAGGATCCAGGACGTTGCATGCGGTAAGGAATCGGTCGATAGACTCGATGAAGAAGAGAAATGCATCTCCGATGTCCGCTTTCTGCGCTTCGTCGAGAATCTCTCTCGTAGTGCAGTTGCGCATCAAAGCCTCAAAGTCTATGATGTCCGAGAGTTTCAGAAAATTGTGCCGGAACATTGCGTGAATTATTCTTATCAGAACTCTATCTTTGTCAGAGGTGACCCAGACATTCTTGCCTTCGATACTCTCGATTTTCCGACCCTTGAGAATATTGCTGGGCTCCACATGTTCTTCGCCAAGTTGGCTGATTGTAGGGTAGAGCTCGAAGTCGTGGTCGAAGCCCGGAAGGAAGCAGCTAAACTTGCCAACGAGCCTATCGCAGTGCGTCAACGGCTGGGGCCGAACCTTCATCTTGCCGAGCAGCAATTTCTCAGCTTTCTGGAATTCTGAAGAGTCCGGTAGGAGAAAGTCGAGGTCGTGACCGATATCCGGAAGCGAGTCAAATGATTTTATCACGACGAAAGGGACTCCTATCCGTTCGAATTCGTCGCTCATCAGATCGTAGAGGCGCATCGCCTCATCGGCCTCCATCTTCGCTTTCTTGACGATTCCATCTGGCGCATCTAGAAGGGGTGCTGCTCTCAAGATTACCTTGTTTTTCTCTGCCAATTTTATGAATCGATTCTTGTCTGCTGGATGAAGGGCCTGCTTCTGGATCAAGGCTTTGAGGAGTAGAACTGATTCGGCCTCTCTTCTAGCTGTTTTCACAATCCCCAGATTTTCGAGAAAGCTCACTCGGAGACTCCTCCTAGTTTGGGTGTCATGATGCGCACGCGCGGTAGGTTTGTTCTGCGACCTCGTCCCATGTCTTGATCAAAGGCGATTTCATTCCAGTTGGCGAGAACCGCTTGGGATCGTCTAGAACCTCCTCAATCTTCTCAGCGAGCTTCCAATGATTTACGGGGGGCTCGATAGGCTGAGCGAGGCCCTCCTCGACAAACTCGGCGAGTCCCGACGCGTCTGCGACGATTGTTGGCGCGCCAACGCCAATAGCCTCTGCTGCCGCCACGCCCATGCTCTCAGACTCAGAAGGAACGATTACGGCGGTAGCCGACGAATAGAGCTCGAAGAGTTCGTCACGCGTCAAGCCTTCAAGCCACTCTATTCCACCGTTTACTTTGAGGCTGGCAGCCAGCTTCAGTAGTTCCGGTTTGAAGGGGCCTCTGCCCACTATTGTTGTCTTGAGGTCTCCATGCTTTGGCTGTAGTTGTGCGACAGCCTTCAGGATCTTGTCTACGTTCTTGTACCTCTCCAATCGTCCGGCATAGAGGATTCTCGGCTCTGCGGGTTCTCTCCAAGGGTACTTTTCCTGAAACTCGCGGTCAACGCCGTTTGGGATGAGTTCGATCTTTCTCGAAGAGTCCGGAAAAGTCGCGGTCATCTGACGCGCTTCAAAACGAGATGTGCAAATTATTCTCGGAACCTTCTTGATCAGGTTGTGAATTAGAGGCCGATACGCTTTGAAGAGGACTCTGCCAAGTCTAGAATTGATCCTTCCGACATAGTGAGGGGTGAAAATGAGAGAACTCTGAGAGTCCATGAAACCTGCAACCGGGCCCGGAAGATCATGGAGGGAATGTATGTGAAGCACTTGTGGACGCAATTCTTTCAGTTGTGCGAAGAGCTCGATGGGAGAAGGGAAGTGATAGTTCTCGCTGGGGGCAAAGGATCGGATCCGATGAATAGTCAGTCCATCAGCAGTCTTCTGGATGTGCCTAAGATGCCACGATGGGTCCGTGGTTATCACGGACACATGATCAAAGAATTTACTGGCTCTCTTCGCCATCTGCGAGACATGAGTCTCTACTCCCCCAATGTACGGGGGGTATCGTGGACTAACCAGTACTATACTATCCACGGGATCCACATCGCATCCTTAGCTAGATGTTTTCTCCGCCAGCTATTTATTCAATTCTTGACCGTAGACAGGTTATAGATCCTTGGGTATCCAAACATATCTTGGGATGCGCCTTTATTGCGGCTTATTCCGTATTTTAAGTTCAGACCATGTTGTGCGGGCGGAACAGTCAGTTGACCCGATAGCGTACGAAAAGGAGGAACTTGAACAACTCCATTCCCGGTTCGAAGCAGATTTTATCCAATCCGAGTGAGCCGCTCTATCGGTTCTTCATCAATTTAAGGGGCGTGTTATTTCATTTCGGGAAGAGAGGAAGAGCCCTTTGAAAGCGCTAGTTACGGGGGGTGCTGGATTCATCGGATCCAGCCTTTGCGAAGCTCTGATATCGGCGGGCTGGGAAGCAAGAGCATTCGACAACTTTACAGTAGGCTCAAGGAAGAACATTGGACCGCTCTCGCATGGGACTGGCAAGAGCAGATTTGAGATCGTATCAGGGGACTGCACTAGTCCAGCTCAGATTCGCAAGGCGGCTCGCGACTGCGACATTCTGTTCCATCTAGCTGCGAACCCCGAAGTTAGAATGGAACTAAACAATCCTAAACAATGCTATCGCCAAAACGTCTACGCTACATACTGCGTGCTTGAAGCATTCAGGACTAGCAAGGCTTCGACGATCGTCTTCGCTTCCACATCTACGATCTACGGGAGGGCAAAGACATTTCCCACCCCGGAAGAATATGCGCCCCTTGAGCCTATCTCACTCTATGGGGCCTCTAAGCTCGCCGGCGAAGCGATGGTCTCAGCATACTGCCACAGCTTCGACAGACAGGGGATAGTCCTGAGGTTCGCCAACATATTGGGTCCAAGGAGTACACATGGGGTGGTCAACGATTTTGTTCGAAGATTAATTCGAAACCCAAGAGAGCTTCAGATTCTAGGAGATGGTACTCAGACCAAATCATATCTCTACGTCGACGATGCAGTCGACGCCATACTATCGGCGGTCAAGGCTTCCCGTAGCCCAATTGAAGTTTTCAACGTCGGCTCGATCGACCAGATCAGCGTCAGGGAAATTGCCGCGACAGTAGTTGATACCATGGGGCTGAAAGCGGTAAGTTTCAATCTTTCTGGTGGTCAGAGCGATGGAAGCGGCTGGCTGGGAGATGTGAAGAATATGCTCCTAGACATCAGCAAACTCAAAGCTAGAGGATGGACGCCCGGACATGACAGTCGAGAATCGATCCAGCTCACAGTTCGATCGCGAATTCAAGGACAGACCAGAGCTCACAGACCTCTAGTGCGCGAAGTACAGGAAGAGCAGCGCAGAAAGCGGATTTCTTGAAGAATGTAATGCTCGTCGTTGTGTATCTAGCCATATCTTCAGACACTTTTTTATTGACGAATATCTCCGCTCACCGATTAGGTTAAGAGCAAAGAATCGAGACTGGCACATCTAGTGTAGTAAGATATGGGCAAGAAACTGGCAATCTGGCGCGCGATGAGCAAAAGCATGCCAGTTTCCCGGCAGAACATCTTACCACGAAAAAGTCAATCGTGGCACTGTTAAACAGAGTGTGATTTCTTCGAGAATGAATCCTCTCCGAATAGCGGTCATAGGCTCCGGCTACTGGGGAAGAAAGGTGATCCGGGAGACGCTCGAGATAGGACGATCCACCGGGCAGATCCAGCTACATTCAATAGTCGACAGCTCACCCCAGTCGCTGGCCCAGTGCCAGGAGGAATTCGGTGCTGGCATTGGCTATAAGATGGAATATCAAGAACTCGCGTCTGACCCTTCTCTTTCAGGGGTCCATGTCTGCACACCCAACGGCACCCATTTCGAGGTGGCGTCAAGATTCCTTCGACAAGGAAAGAATGTACTGGTGGAAAAACCGCTCACGTTGAAGACGGAGGAATCGTACGAACTCGTAAGGATCGCGAGAGAAAACAACCGCGTTCTGTGCGTTGGACACATTCACAGGTTCAACAACGGCGTTCGCGAACTTCGCCGCGTCCTGGAAAAAGGCCAGATAGGCGACCCTTACTATCTGGGATTGAGATGGACTGCATTCATGAACCCACAATTGCAACGCGAAGTCATAACCGACCTTGCTCCACATCCCTTCGACATCTGCAACTATGTTCTCGATTCATGGCCTGACAGGATCTCGGCCAAGGGGCGGGGATACCGGACGAAGCAGAATGAAGAAGTAGCGTTTATCACGGCAGAGCACAAGGGAGGTATAATGGCTCACATCGAGGTCAGCTGGCTGGACCGGGAAAAGAGGCGGGAAGTCACCGTCATAGGCAGTGAAGGGACGGCGCACCTAGACTGCGTTACCCAGAAACTTTTCATCGAGGGACCGGAAGGAAAGCGCGAGATCCCAGTGGTGCCAAGCAATACGCTCGCTAGCGAGATCACTCACTTCGCAGACTGCATCCGGAGCAATCAAGACTCTACTCCCTACGCGAATCATTCGGACGGGATACTTGGAGCCCGCGTCGTCTCCCTATTGGAAGCTTCGAGAGAGTCTATGTTCCAAGACCGCACAGTACAGCTCTCATTACCATTCATGCCTGAAATCCCGGTCAGGAAATGAAGCCGACAAAATACTCCATCATCAACAATGCAACGATAGGACGCAACGCGCGAATCTACGACCAAGTAAACCTCTACGGCTGCGAGATAGGCAAGAACACAAAGATAGACTCTTACGTGTACATCGAGGAAGGCGTCAAGATAGGCGACAACTGCAAGATTCGGCCTTTCGTCTTCATCCCAACAGGAGTAGTCATAGAAGACAACGTGTTCATCGCCCCAAACGTCACGTTCACCAACGACAAGCATCCGCGAGCACAAGGAGAATGGACTAGGCTCGACACGAGAGTCAAACAGTTCGCGTCGATCGGGGCCGGAACCACAATCAATCCCGGAGTCAGGATCGGAAAGAACGCGCTGATAGGATCAGGATCAGTCGTTACAAAGAACATTCCAGACAACGCCATCGCAATCGGAGTCCCGGCGAAGGTGGTAGGCTACAGGCCTCCCCCCTTGCAGCAGAACGGCCATAAAATTCCTAGTAAGAGAATTCGTCGATGAGACGAGTTGCGATCATCCCGGTCTATCGAGAAGTTGGAAAGATTGGGCGCGTGATCGAGAGGTTTGCGCCCGACTCGGTCGACCAGATCTATCTAGTCGTCGATAATCCTAATGCCGCCATATTGGCGGAGATAGAGTCAAGCAGGAAACAGACCACGGTTCCAATTCGAATCATCGAAAACCCTGTCAGGAAGGGCATTGGATACGCGATCAAGCAAGGGTACGCCTCTGCGCTGTCCGAGGGAGCCGATATTATTGTAGTCATGGCAGGAAATGGAAAGGACGACCCCCGAGAAATACCAAGGCTGACCAGTCCCATCATCCGAGACGGCTTCGACTACGTACAGGGATCGAGATTCCTCCCAGGTGGAAGAGGTGAGAGAACACCATTCTTGCGAGGAATATTCACGCGCTTGTTCCCTTTCGCCTGGACCCTACTGACGGGAGTCCACTGCACGGAGGTCACCAACGGATTCAGAGCATATAGGGCCGCGTTGTTACAGGACCCAGACATCAATGTCTGGCAGGAATGGCTCGACGGATACGAGCTGGAATACTACCTTCACTACAAGGTCCTAACTCTTGGCTATAGGTTCACCGAACGTCCCGTGTCAAAGACGTATTCTCAAACTCAGAAAAGGGGAT
>Ga0209158_1001348_pt1 | contig 16510 bp, 14 predicted proteins | sample GraSoiAngelo_140_FD_185897 | JGI IMG/M metagenome (GOLD analysis project Ga0209158, IMG submission 185897) | Grasslands soil microbial communities from the Angelo Coastal Reserve, California, USA - 14_0929_12_30cm (SPAdes) (version 2) | ecosystem: Environmental > Terrestrial > Soil > Grasslands ...
ACGCCATGCATGCCCGCGTGAATCTGACTAACGGGAATGGTTTCAACTGATTTGGAGGTTTGCGCGAAAGTTGCGAAGGAGAGTAGGAGCGAATACACCACGCCACTGGCGAGAGCTGCACGTCTCATCGAATGTCCCCGGAGGACCGCCAACCGGTCCACCAAAAATTACACTTCGCGCTTTCTGTTGCCGTTGCCAGGTGGGAGAGTATCTAAAGCCAAGCAAAACATCCCAATCGCGAAGCCGTGCGTCTATACTAGCACAGGGTTTTTCGGGGAGTTCCATGTTTTACACTGGTTTTTTTCGACGCAAGGCCATTCGTTCCATGCTGGTACCGGTACTAATTCCGGCTCTGACTACCACTTTAGTGATCTTGACATTGTCACCGATTCCGGCTAAAGGGCAGGACCAGCCTGCCCAGGCCGCGCCGCCCAGCGGACAGCAGCAGGAGCCACCACCCGCCGCGGGTGGCCCTCAGAGCGACACCGGCCCATACGCGATTCCCAAGAAAAAAGAAGAGCCACCCGCGCCTCCGCCGGTCGAGAAGCCGAAAAAGATCGAGGGCATGCCCGATTACTCCATCCGCGTAGATGTACCACTCGTGAATGTCGATGTTCTCGTTACCACAAAGGATGGGCAGTTTATCTCCACGTTGAAGAAAGATAATTTCAAGGTCTTAGAAGACGGTGTACCCCAAACCATTAGCAATTTCAACGTTTCAGAAGCTCCCATCACAGCGGTCTTGCTGGTTGAGTTTGCCTCAACCAATTATTACTTTATGGTTGATGCGCTGAACGCGAGTTATTCATTTGCAAATTCGCTGAAGAAGAACGACTGGGTCGCCGTGATCTCTTACGACATGAGGCCGCATATCCTGGCGGATTTTACGCAGGACAAACGGACAGTCTACGGAGCACTGAATCAGTTGCGCATTCCCGGTTTCGCGGAAACCAATTTGTTTGACGCTCTCTACGATACGCTTGATCGGCTGGACCAGATCGAGGGCCGCAAGTACGTCATCCTAGTCACTACCGGCGTGGATACGTTCAGCAAACTCAACCTTGACCAGATCATGAAAAAGATCAGGGCCACAAAGGACGTGACTATCTTCCCGGTGAGTGTGGGGTTTGCAGTCCGCGAATATTGCGAAACCCACCGCTGCGGTTACACGCATGGCATCGGGATTCCGGTAAGCAACATAGACTACCTTCAGGCCGACAACGAAATGAATACCTTCGCCCGGCTGACCGGGGGACGCGCATACTTCCCCCGGTTCCAAGGCGAACTGCCGGAAATTTTTCATGACATTAGCGGTGACATTCGCAATCAGTACAACCTTGCTTACCGCCCCACCAACCCAAAGCTCGATGGCTCTTATCGCAAGCTGAAAGTCGAAGTGGTTGGCCCGGACGGCAGCCCGCTGAAAGTGCGCGATCAGAAAGGAAAAGATGTGAAATATCAGATCGTCGCGCGCGAAGGATATACGGCGAAGCACACGGTCGAGTAGAAACAAGCACTCAGCCGTTCACGTTCTGAATTCCGAGTGGTGAATGCTGAGTGCTGTTTAATGCACGTGTACAAACTGATCCAGCAGGAACAGTAAACCCACTCCTAGAAAGACCACCAACGCCATCCGTGCTCCCGGCTCCCGGTTCACCTCCGGCATAAGATCTGAGGCAGCGACGTAGATGGTCACGCCTGCTGATAACGGCAATCCGAAGCTCACTTCATGCCGCAGCAGCGCCATGGCAAGCACGCCCGCGAGTGTGGCTGCCCCCAGCAGAATAGAAGCGCCCCAGGCAATTCCGCGACTTTGGCCACTTGCCAGCATGACGGAAGCAACCGTGAATCCTTCCGGAATTTTGTGGAGAAAAACGGCGAGAAAGATGACCCATCCTAGCCAGTTGGAAACGATAAAGCCCGACGCAATGGCGATCCCGTCGAAAAACGTGTGGATGATCAGTGCGAGCAGAACGGAATAGCCGTGATGACCGCGCACAAATTGATCATGATGCGTTTCTTCTCCGAAATGAAAATGCGGGGTGACAGTATGCTCGAAGAAATGAATAATTAAATAACCGAGCAGAATCAGAAACGCTGCGCTCCTGCCACGCAGCTCGAAACTGGTGGGAACGATTTCTACGATTGCCGTGGCCAGCATGAATCCCGCGCCGAGCGCGACGAAGTATTTCAGGTAAGCGCGTTCCCAATGCTTCTGAACAATAATCGCTCCGCCAAAAACGTTTGCGGCAGCAGCGGTTAGGCCCAGCAGTAGGCTGAGGAGGATTGGGTGCATTCGCGCCGGAGGATGATAACAGTTTTCGCGGGCGTCCTCGGGCAGATAACGTCCCGCGGAAAGCTTCGCGAAACTCAAGACAGTTCTCAGTTGCCAGTTTTCAGTTCTCAGGTTCCAGAATCTAAGCTGCCGGTCGAATTGAGGCTACTAGTCCGTTCAAGATCTTTCCAATTTCTGCCGCTTTATTTAGCAGAGTCTGGGCGTGATCCGCCCCCAGGTAGCTAAGATTCTGCGCGATGAGTAGCTGTGTTTCCACTTCGACCAAAGCACCCCGGGCTCGGCCCAGGTAGTTGTAGAAATCGTTCCCAGAAAGTCGCGCTTGCCCTTCTGCCACGTAGGTCGGAACTAATACCGATGCCCTTCTTAACTGACTGGCAAGGCCGTATACCTCATCTCGTGGAAAGGCCTTCGTCGCCCTGTAAACGTCCATTACGAAATCCATGGACTTCTGCCAGGCGATCAAATCTCGATATGACTGTCCCATAGAATCCTCCAACAACGAGCATTTACCGGAGGATTTAATAGAAAGTCTGTGATGTGTGAACATACAAAAACTGAGAACTGGGGACTGACAACTGAGAACCAGTAAACACTTCCTCACCCCGAGTGCCGTATATGCATCACGTCGCCGTCCTGCACGATGTAGTCTTTGCCCTCCAGCCGCAGAGTTCCGCGGGCGCGAGCATTGGCTTCAGAGCCGGCTTCGAGCAGTTGATCCCAACGAATGGTCTCAGCCCGGATGAAGTGCTTCTCCAAGTCGGAATGGATAGCGCCAGCGGCTTCGACAGCGCGTGTATGGATGGGAATCGTCCAGGCGCGGCACTCATCTTCGCCGGTGGTAAAAAAAGAAATCAGGCCGAGTAGGCCGTAAGTGGCGCGAATCAGGCGAGCCAGGCCGCTTTCCTTGAGACCGTAGCTCGCAAGAAACTCGGCAGCATCGACGTCGGACATCTCTGAAAGTTCTGCCTCTACTTTGCCACAAATTGCTGCTGCCGCGGCACTGGGCCGCGACGCCACTTCCGTGAGCTTGTACTTGCTGATTGCTTCAGCGAGATCCTTTCCTAGTTCTCCGCTTTCGCTGATGTTCAAAACGTACAGAATTGGTTTTTCGCTGAGGAACATGAATCCACGCAAGCGCTTCTTGTCCTCAGGCGTCATTTCCATTTCGCGCAGCGGGCGCTCGGATTCCAAGTGCGATTTGGCCCGTTTAAGCAGATCAAATTCTTTTTCAAGATCTACCGAGCGCATCTTTTTCAAATCTTTCTCGACGCGCTCCAGCCGTTTTTCAATCTGGCCGAGATCACTCACCATCAAGTCGAAATCGACGTTTTTAATGTCCCGCAACGGATCGATAGGCCCCACATGCGGAATGGAGAGATCATCGAATGCCCGCACCACGTGTGCCAGGGCGTCGACAGTTCGTAAGTGACCGAGGTAGGCACTTTCCTTGAGAGCTTCCTGTCCAATGGCGCCGACATCGACGTACTCCACCGAGGCGTGCGTAAGCTCTTTAGGTTTGAAAAGCGCCGCGAGGCGATCGAGGCGGTCGTCCGGAACTTTGGCAATCCCGACGTGGGCCTCGCGCGGGTTGGAATAGGCGTGCTCCGAAAGATGCGCCTTCGTCAGAATTCGGAACAAAGATGTCTTGCCCACCTGCGGCAGACCGATGATGCCGGTTTTCATAGGGAGCTTCTAGCCATTAGGCAGTTTCAAGCGGAGGATAAATGATGGCGTGGTGACGAGCAAAAAGCGACTTTTAAATATTTAAAACCGGCGCGCTATCAGGTAGACGACAGCGAGTCCCAGCAGAAGCACGCCGGTCTCCAGTCGCGTCGACCAAGCGTGCAGCGCGTTGAATTGAAGGCGGGCAGGATTCGTGATTGCAACAGAATCGATGTCGCCCATGGAGGCGCGGAGTGCTGCCATTTTCGGCGAAATACCGAATTGCGAAATGAGCGTAAGCGCCAGCATTGCGTAAATCAGCAAATGGCGCAAAGCGAATGGCTGCGCGACGCCCGTTGTAGACCGCGAGTAGATCATCGAGCTAATCAGAAATGTGATGCCCGAGACGATGCCCATCCAGTGGAGTTTCGTAAGCATCGGAGCCACGACTGATCCGGCAAGGTTACGAGTAGGTAGTACCGAGAAGAGCGTGGGCGCGAGCACGGCAAAAAAGATCACGCCGCCAAGCCAGACAATTAGGGACAGCAACATGAGGAACCGTAGAAAAGCCATGCGCAAACATTATGCCGGGAGCTTGGCGTGAACACCAAATGCGGGAGACGAAAAAACTGAAAACTGGGAACTGAAGACTTCTCTTAAATCGGCACTGGGATGCTGTCCACAATTTCGCTAATCATGCGATCGGCTTGCTCAAACTTTTTCAGACTGGACGAAGATGAGGTTCCATTGACCACAACTCGATGGGCGAATACCGGTACGGCGAGGGGTTTGAAATCCTCCGGCGTGCAGAAGCTGCGGCCATCCAGAAAGGCCATAGCCTGAGAGGCGCGGTAGAGCATTTGCGAGCCGCGCGGCGAAACCCCGAGCAAGAATTGATCCGAGTCGCGCGTCTTGCGCACGATGGCAAGTGCATAACTTACCAGCGAGTCGTCTACGCGAACCTGCGTGACCGCCTCCTGCATTTCCATGATGTCGGCGCCATTCAGCACCGGTTCCATCACATCCAACTGGGCGGCCCCGGCTTCTGAGCGCAATATCTCGCGCTCCGCGCTGCTGTCGGGATATCCCATACGCACGCGCATCAGAAAGCGATCCAGTTGCGATTCCGGCAGCGGATAAGTCCCGTGATGCTCTACAGGATTTTGCGTGGCAATCACCAGAAAGGGCTGCGGCAGCGAATAAGAATGTGCGTCCACCGTGACCTGGCCCTCGTTCATTGCCTCAAGAAGGGCGGATTGCGTTTTTGGCGTGGTGCGGTTGATTTCGTCTGCTAAGAGGATATTAGTGAATAAAGGACCACGTTTGAACTCGAACTGCTGCTCCATGGCCGAGTAGATCGAAATTCCGATCACGTCGGATGGCAGCATATCGCTGGTGAACTGAATTCGCTGAAAACTGCAATCGATTGCCCGCGCCAGAGCTTGGCCGAGAGTAGTCTTGCCAACTCCGGGAACGCCTTCTATGAGCAGGTGTCCGCGGGCAAGAATGGAAACCAGTGCCAGCCTGACCACATCATCTTTGCCGCGAATGACTTTTCGGACGGCGGTTTCGAGTTGCGAGGCTCGATGAGCGGCGACAGTGGCCGTTTCTGGAGACATTGAACCGATTCTACATTGCAGAACGGCGGAGGGATGATTACTTGCGTCACATAAGGCAGCCATCAGCTTTCAGCTATTAGCTATCAGCGATCTTGCCCCCACACGGCATCGGGCGGCCGCGCTTTGGCTCAGAGCTGACGGCTGATAGCCAGGAGCTTACTGCTGAAACTCTGCTGGTCTTCCCGTCAACCGTTCAATGCGCTTAGCAATCGGAGGATGGGTCGAGAACAAGCTGCCGAAGTTCATGCCCAGGAACGGCTGAATAATAAAGAGATGAGCAGTGGATGGCGTCGCCACTAACGGCACGCGCTTGGAGTAGGCATCTAGTTTCGCTAACGCGCTCGCCAAAGCATACGGATTGCCGGTGAAGTGCGCGCCGGTGGCGTCGGCCTGATATTCGCGGGAACGCGAGACCGCAAGCTGGATCAGAAAGGCAGCAATGGGAGCCAGAATCAGCATGAGAAGAGCACCCATGCCTCCGCCGCGGCGTTCGTTCCTGTCGCCTCCGCCAAAGAACAATCCGAAACGCGCCAAAAACGTGATAGCGCCAGCAATTGTGGCTGCGATCGAGCTGATCAGAATGTCGCGGTTACTCACATGGCCAAGCTCATGGGCCAGGACGCCGGCGAGTTCTTCATCGTTGAGCAGATTGAGGATGCCCTCGGTTACGGCAACCGACGCGTGCGCAGGATTTCGTCCAGTAGCAAATGCATTCGGTGAATCAGTTGGAATCACATAAATTTTCGGCATCGGAAGACCGATGCGCTGTGTCATGCGCTCGACTACTTCATAAACCCGCGGCAACTGGTCGCGTGTGACCGGCTGCGCCCGGTAGGTGGCCAGCGCAATCTTGTCAGAAAAGAAATAGGCGACAAAGTTGGTGACTGCCGCCACGCCCAAAGCCAACAGCATCCCGTTCTGGCCTCCGAAGGCACGGCCAATACCCATAAGCAGCAGAGTCAGTGCGGTCAACAGGAATGCGGTTTTGAATGTGTTTCCCATAGGTTTCCCAAGTAAATAGATTGTCTCACGCCGTTGCAGGATTCAATCCGTAGTACGCGGACGGCACAGTTCTGGTTCAGCCCAGAACTGCCACGGTTGCACGAAGATACAGTGAACCCGGAAGAGGTCGTCGGCACCTACATCGCTGAGGTGGAGGATTTCCGCTTCAGTGCACGCTCAAGCGTCTGATCCAGCGCCGCTTTGGATTTTTCGTACTCTTCTTGTGAGATGCGGCCTTGTTTATGTTCGACTTCGAGTTGGAAAATTTCTTCTTTAAGCGCTTCGAGGAGCAAGCCGGACCGGCTTGCCGCAGCCTTCTTTGCTGGAATCTCAATGGGTTCCGAGTGAACAACATCCAAGGACGCCGTGCGCGGCCGCTTGGCAATGTAAACCGCTCCTGCAGCCAGCACCAGACCAAAGCCGCCGAGAATATACCAACGGTATTTTTCCAGAGGATCGGGAGCGTCGATGGGCGGGCCAAGGCCGCCGCCGGGACGCGAATCGCGTCCAGCGGCTTGCCCTCCGGCTGCCTGGCCGGCGTTTGCTTGCTCACTCTCATCGGCGAGCAGGCCCGCGCCCGAGATCGTGAAGGCGAGCGCCTGACCGACCCGCGTATTTGAGGCAACCTGCACCAGCGCATCTGACTGCCGCGGATCTTTCATGGATTGAAAAGTCGTGCCTGCGCCAGCCGAGAATTGCATGCTTTTTGGCAACATCACCACAAAATGCTGTGCGCCATACAGAGCTTTGGGATCAACACTTAGCTGCCCACTGTAGGGCATGTGAAACGCCACCTGGAACTGGGTCTCTCCCGGCCGCAAGGGAAAGACGAAGGCATAGCGGTTCTTCTCCCTTTGTGGCACGGGCGCGGAGTTGATTGGCTGTCCGCCCGCAGTCATTGCCATGCTCTGATCAACTTCGGCGCCGTCGGGCAAATAGAACTCAAAATTCTGATCGTTCATCTGCGTGCGCGGCGGGTCGGAGTGATTATCGACGGCGAATAGCCGGATGCCCTGCAATTCATTGCCCTGGGCCTGGAAACGCATCACGTCAGCAGTCACGCTGATTCCAGCAAGCTTCTTGCTTACGTCAAATACTTCCAAGTCAGCTGAGGTTGTTCCAGGAGGAGCCATTTTGTGATAAGTCACGCCCTGATGAATGGCGCGGACGAGGTGCGGCCCGCTGTCGTCGAGCTTGAACGTGAAATTGCCGTTTGGGTCGGTTTTGGTACGAGCGGCCTCCTCCATCCCCTGGCCGAGCTTGATGAGTACGACATCATCATCAGATGCGGGCTTCTTGGTCGTGCCGTTGGTTACGGTGCCAGTTAGGGTTTGAGCGAAAGCGGACGTGCACGTGAACAGGATTGTGGTCGCAGCAATTCCCGTAAGAACAGTTCTCCAGTGGGATCGCCAACATAAGCCGCGATGCCCAGCAATAATAAAGTAAACGGGCGGAATAGGAGCCAAATGCGAGCCCGCTTTGGGAGAGAGGAAACGCTTCAAACCCTGGCTCCCTTCCGTACACGCGGAGCTTCCGTGGCCCGCTCCAATCTCGCGATCTCTGCCAGGATCGCTGCAGCTTCTTCTTCCAGAGAGCCCTTCATGGACTGATAATCCGATTCCGGAAACTTGCCAGCTCTGTACTCAAAATTCAGATCGCGCAGGTTCTCGTAGACCGCGTCCTTGCGCTCACGCAAGTAAGATAGCCGCGTCTTCTCCGGTCCAAGCTGCAGCTTCCCAGGTAAATAGAAAACGTAGAAAAGGACGGCAAGCGTAATTAGCGAGCAGAGCAGGAGCGTCATATCCCGGTCTCCTTCCTGGCTTGCTCGCGGAAGTGCTCAAGCTCAACCCCGCTGACCGGAGCCACTACGCTCGCATGAGCACGCAGCGGCCTAAATCTCCATGCCCTCACGATAAGGACGACTGTCGTTACCCCAAGCACGAGCGCCAGGTATGGCATGATCCATGCCACTCGATTAAATCCAGCGTTGGTTGGAGCAATCAAAACTGTCGGGCCATATTCCTGAACAAATGATTGCAGGACCAGATCGTCGCTGTCAGCGCGCGACAAGGCAGACGAGAGTTCGCCGCGCATTCGATCCGAATATCGGCAGCCGACATGGTTGCACTCGAGCAGCACCTGGTTGCAACCACAAACGCACATCATTTTGTGGCCAACGGTGTTGAAGCGGGCATCTTCATCGCCGGCTCCGAGGAAGGCGAAGATTGCGAGACACAGCATCGCCAGCAGGCAGACTCGTTTTGTGGATGAAACTGAAATCATCAATCTCCCGCCCCCACCGGCTCCGCCTGCACGCGTACCGGCGCTGGCACCCGGACCGCCGCCGCCGCATTCGGAATCAGGGCGATCACTGTGCCGGCGATCATGATCCAGACCCCCATCCAAATCCACATTACAAGCGGGTTCAAATGCGCTTTGACGATTGGCCGCCCCGTATCCTCGTTTTGGCCCTCGTATACCAAATAGAGGTCCTCATTCAGCGTGGAGTGGATGGTGGGCCTGGTATTCATCTGTTGGCTGGCTTTAAAAAAACGCCGTTCGGGATAGAGTGTGTCAATCTGGCGATCACCTTTGAATACGTCGATGATGGCCCACTCGCTGCCGTAATTCGGCTTATCTTCCTGCGTATAAGAGCGGCAGACGAGCGTGTACGGGCCGATCGCCATCTTGTCGCCGAAGCCCATCTCTTTTTCTTTGTCTTGATTAAATGCGGCCCCGGCAAAACCGATGATGATGACGATTACCCCGAAATGCACGATGTAGCCGCCGTAGCGGCGGGTGTTGCGGTGGGCCAAATGGACCATCGAGGCAAAAAGATTTTGTCCGGTGTGGCGGCTGATGACATGTCCGCCGCGAATGAATTCCGAGATCACAGTGAAGGCCACGAGCGCTGAGAGGGTAATGGCCATCAGCGAGTAGAGATAAGAAATATCGTGCCAGGGCCTCATGCCGAACGGAGAGCCCCAACTCACAGGTGTGGCTATTAAAAATGCCGCGATCGCTAGGGCCCCAACCGTAGGCCAGAGAAAATTTCTCTTTAGGCTGTCTACAGACGTTTTGCCCCAGCACAGCAACGGCCCGACGGCGGTCAGCAACAGCACAAGTAATGCCACAGGAATCATGACCCGATTGAAGAAAGGAGGCCCAACTGTGATTTTGTGGCCCTGGACCCAGTCGGAAAGAATCGGAAAGAGCGTACCCCAGAGCACGGCAAAACAGGCGACGACAAACAGCAGGTTATTGAACAGGAAGCTTGATTCGCGGGAAACCAGCGACTCCAGCCGATGTTCGCTGCGCAGATGCTCGTGATTCATCACGTAGAACACACCGCACACCACCAAGATAATGCTCAGAAACACCACGAACCATGTGCCGATTGAAGACTGCGCAAACGCATGTACCGAGCTAACTACACCGCTACGCGTGAGAAACGTACCAAAGATAGACAGCATGAATGTGGCAAAGATCAGCCACATATTCCAGACCTTCAGCATGCCGCGCTTTTCCTGCATCATGACCGAATGCAGGAATGCCGTGCCCGTGAGCCAAGGCAAGAACGAGGCATTTTCGACGGGATCCCAACCCCAATAGCCGCCCCAACCCAGCACGGAATAAGCCCAATGCGCGCCGAGGAAGATGCCGCAGGTCAAAAGTCCCCAGGTCACCATCGTCCAACGGCGGGTAATGTGAATCCACTTTTCTCCGGGATAGCGCATGATCAGCGCACCCAGCGCAAAAGCGAACGGAACGGTGAAGCCCACGTAGCCCAGATACAACATGGGCGGGTGAATCACCATCTCGGGATATTGCAGGAGCGGGTTCAGTCCATTGCCATCTTCAGGCAGTGAGCCTTGCATGATCGCGAATGGATGCGCCGCAAAATTCAGCAACAACAAGAAGAAGACCTGAACTGCAGCAATGATTACCGAAGCGTGAGCGAAAAGACGGCTGTCAGTTTTGTGACGCAGCCGCAGGACCAATCCGTAGGCTGACAGCAGCAGCGACCAGAACAGCAGCGAACCTTCCTGCCCTGACCAGAGAGTCGCAAACTTGTAGGGCGCGGGAAGGTCGCGATTGCTGTGATGGAAAATGTAGGCGATGGAAAAATCATCCTGAAATGCGGCGATCACCAGCACCACTGCCGCAAGTAGAACAACCGCAAAAGCGGCGATTCCGGCCCGCCGGGCAGTTTCTCCCAGGCGTTCCGACCCAGTGCCCGGACGCAGCAAGGCCAGTAATCCCGCCAAGAATGAGTAAGCGCTCAGAGCCAGCGCGAGCAGGAGCGCAAAACTGCCTATCTGTGCCATGGAAGGTCCATACGTATTTTTTCAGAAAGAAGGGGCGTAAGCAACCAAGGAGGGGATCCACGAGGATCGGCGGCGGAAGATGCGAGGAGATGAAGGGTTACAGTCCTGAGAACTGCGAACTATCAACTAAGAACTGGTTTTTTGGACAAAACCAATCGCCAGTTTTCAGTTGCCAGTTCTCAGTTGCGCATCTCGCGACCGAAACACATTCCGAACCTGGCGGATTAGCTCCTCAGGAAGGCAGGGCTTCGCCAGGAAACGGACATCCAGTCCCTCGTACTCCTCCTCTGCTTCCGCCATGCCGCTCACAACAATAACCGGAACCCGGCTGAAGCGGCGGAGTTCGCGTGCGAACGCGGCGCCACTTGGCCCGGGCATGACGTGATCAGTGATGATCAGCCGAAGGGCATTGCTCAGCACGGGATTACCCAGCAGAGCGAGCGCTTCATGCGCCGTTTCGGACGTCAAAACGGCAAAACCTGCTTCGCGCAAGACAGCCTCGCGCAAGCGCAACTGTGTAGCATCGTCATCAATGAGCAGGATTTCAGGCATTCGGAACTCCGTTCAGTCCAAGCGGCGCACAATCGCTTTATGGCTGGGAAGCCGGGAACCGGAGTTCCAGGGCCTAAGCACTCTGCTGATGATTATAACGGGAGAGAACCTCGCGTTCCGCGATCAGCCAGTCTTCATTCTCCTGACCCGGCGTACAGCCGCGCTGCTCATACAGTTCATAGGCACGACGGCGGATTTCGGTCTCCAGGTCGATGGAGAAAGAGCCCTGCTTCACATCGGGTGAAGTCACTACTGGCATGGTTGCTACTTCCGCTTTGCGGGCATTGCCATTGCGGGGGGACTTTGCTCTAGCCATAATTTGGATACTCCTTACAGATACCAAGGTCCAATAATGAACCGAAAATTGATGAACCAGCCACATACACGCTGGACTCCTCTGGTACTCGGGTCCTGCATAGATTGTGGCGGATGATGTACTCAATAATAAACCGAAATGCTGTGGATGTGGGAAGAGCCAGTAAAAAAAATTAGGTCTTGATGGGAAAAGGATTAATAAAAATCGTGCGAAACGGTTTCGGCCTGGGTGATGGCCAAGGGCAGCACGCGTTCGGCTTTTACGGAAATCACATTATCCTGATTCTGCAAAATTCCTTCGATCATGAGAAATTGCTCAGAACTTACCAGCAGACGATTTTTTTGAAAAAGGTCTGGATTGATAATGGCGTTAGCCACCCCCGTTTCATCTTCCAGACTCAAAAAGACAAATCCTTTTGCCGTCCCCGGTCGCTGGCGGGCGATAACGCACCCTCCGATACGTGTTCGCCGGCCGTTGGGGACGGACTTGAGTTCAATTGCCCGGCGAACTCCAGCATTTTGCAGTTGCTCACGATGATAGGCCATCGGATGCGGGCCGACGGTCAGCCCAGTTCCACGGAAATCGGCGACCAGTCGTTCTTCATCATTCATCCGCTCAAGTGGAGATTTTGAATCCGGCTCCGGCAGTTCTTCCAGCAGCGGTCCGGAATAGCGGACAGCGCGCTCGACTTGCCAGAGAGCATCCCTTCTATGCAGTTTCGAGTTTCTAGTTGTATCCGAATCACTGGCAACTGGCAACTGAGAACTGAGAACTGAATTCAGTGCGCCAATTTCAGCCAAGGTATTCAGTTCGTCTTTACGTAATTCCGGAACGCGATGGACCAGATCATGAATAGAAGTAAATGGAGTCTGATTGCGCTCGCGTACCAGCGCCTGCACGGCTTCTTCGCGCAACCCACGAACATAGCGGAGGCCAAGGCGAAGCGCTGGGCGTTCGGCTTTTTGGCCAATGTCCAACGGCGCACAACCAATGACTGAATTCACGACTGTACATTTCCACTCCGACTTCATCACATCCACTGGCAGCACTTTCAGCCCGTGCCGCTGCGCGTCTTTGACGATCGTCGCAGGACGATAAAACCCCATTGGCTGGTTGTTGAGCAGCGCAGCCGTGAATGCGGCCAGGTAATGACACTTCAAATAAGCGCTGGCATAGGCGATCAGCGCAAAGCTGGCAGCGTGGGACTCGGGGAATCCGTACAAAGCGAATGAAGTAATCGAGAGAATGATCTGCTCCTGCGCTTCGCGAGAGATTCCATTGCGATCCATGCCGGCGCGCAGCTTGGTCTCAATTTCCCGCATGCGCTTTTCCGAGCGCTTGAATCCCATGGCGCGGCGAAGTTCTTCGGCTTCGCCGCCGCTGAAACCGGCGACCACCATGGCCATGCGCAGAAGTTGCTCTTGAAACAGTGGCACACCCAGCGTTCGCTTGAGTACAGGTTCGAGAGATGGATGCGCATACGTGACTTCTTCACGCCCCTGCCTTCGCTGTAAATAAGGATTCACCATCTGCCCGACAATCGGTCCGGGGCGAATGATCGCAACCTGCACGACGATGTCATAAAAGCGCTGTGGCCGCAGGCGCGGCAAGCACGACATCTGCGCGCGGCTCTCGATCTGGAACATGCCGATCGTATCGGCTTTTTGCAAAGTGGAATACACGTCGGGATCGCCCGCCGGCAGGTGAGCCAGATCAACTTCTTCGTCGTAATGATTGCGAATCAGTTCGAGCGAATCTTCCAGCACAGCCATCATCCCCAGGCCGAGCAGGTCTACCTTAATAATGCCGAGATCCGTGCAGTCATCTTTGTCCCACTGCACAACGACGCGACCTGGCATGGACGCAGGCTCGAGCGGAACAACAGAATCGAGCTGCCCCTGGCAAATGACCATGCCACCTGAATGCTGGCCGAGATGCCGAGGCAAATCCTGCACCGCCACGCACAGCTCAAAATATTTGCGCAAGCGAGGGTGATTGAGATCAAGCCCGGCATCGCGAAAACGATGATCAAACGTGTCGTTTGAATCGCGATATTCCCAGGTAGAAACCGCGGCGGAAACTTTGTCGAGAGTTTCGGGATCGAAACCGAGAGCTTTGCCCATTTCGCGCCCTGCCATGCGGCTGCGATAAGTAATCACGTTCGCAGTCATGGCAGCGCCGCGCTCGCCATATCGCTTATATAAATATTGAATGACGCGCTCGCGCTGATCTCCGCTGGGAAGATCGAGATCGATATCCGGCCATTCACCGCGCTCTTCCGAAAGAAAGCGCTCGAACAGCAAATCCATGCCCACCGGATCAATCGCGGTGATGCCGAGCGAATAACACGCGGCACTGTTGGCTGCCGATCCGCGCCCCTGAACTAGAATTTTCTGCTCACGGCAGAAGCGCACCAGGTCCCAAACGATCAGAAAATAACCCTCAAGTTTGAGTTTCTCGATCAGGTGTAATTCGCGTTCTACTTGCTGGCGGGCACGATTTCGCAAATCTGCTGTCGCTCTGCCGTAGTGCTGCTGAAAACCTTCCCGCGTGCGCTCCCGCAGGAAAGACATCATGGTTTCGCCCTCGGATACGGGATATTTCGGAAACTCGTATCCGAGATCTTTCAGCGTGAACTCCAGCCGGGAAGAAAGTTCTGCTGTGTTGGCGATGGCCTCCGGAAAATCAGAAAACAACTTCTGCATTTCCTCCGGCGACTTCAGATGCCGCTCAGAGTTGCGCGCCAGCAAGCGTCCTGCAGTTGCCAGCGTGCAATGATTGCGAATGGCGGTGAATACATCGCACAGTTCGCGTTCGCGTGGAGTGGCATAACAGACCCCGTTGGTCGCGAGCAGAGGAAGCTGAAGTGAGCGGGCAATTTCAATAGCGGCATGATTGCGGGCCTCCTGTTCGCGATGGAAATGCCGCTGCGATTCGACATAGACGTTCTCTCGTCCAAAAATATCGGCTAGACATTCGACTGACTGCCGTGCCTCCGTGTTGTCGCCGCGAGCGAGAGCAAGAGAGAGAGGCCCATTGTCTCCGCCGGTCAGGCAGACCAATCCTGCCGCATGTTCCCGCAGTTCGTCTTCGCGCACCGCTCCTTCATCTTTTTTGGCACGCAGCTTCATCTTTGTGATCAGGCGGCAGAGATTCTGATAGCCGGCACGTGAGGAAACCAGTAGGGGAAGGCGAAAACTATTTTCGATTTTCGATTTCTGGTTCCTAATTCGCGGCTTAGAAATTTGCTGTCCAATTGCAAATTGACAATTGCGAATTGAAAAGTTTTCGCAATTGATCTCTGCCCCAATGTGCGCTTTGATTCCTGCTCTTTTCGCTGCCATGTAAAAGCGCGGCGCACCATACACTCCATCTCGATCCAGCAGTGCCATCGCAGGCATACCCAGATTTGCGCAGGTCTCAATCAAGCTCTCAGGAAGAGATGCGCCTTCGAGAAAGCTGAAAGCAGAGCGGGCGTGAAACTCTATATACATCAGATTCTCGGCAAAGCCGTTACTGAGAACTGAGAACCGGGAACTGAGAACTGCTTTCTTGATAAAAATCAGTTCCAAGTTCCCAGTTCTCAGTTGCCACATTTAATCGTAGGTTCCTTCCACGAACCATCTTCCACTGAGCAGATCGCGAACCAAACGATATAACGCGATTCCACTTTCCTGCTGCACAGCGATGTCCCATTCATCGCGCGACCATCCTTCCCGCTCCCACCAATCTCCGGAAGAGCGCCAGGGCCCAGCGCCCCAGAGAATTTCTCCATCTATTTGTTTGCGCTTGGGGCAAGTGATTCGTGCAGGCACGCCATCCCGCATGCTCACGGTGGCGAACGCCGGCGGACGAAAAATACGCAGGGCAGTGACCATGCCATCTTTGCTCTGCGGACATGATGGAGGGAAATTTTCAGCTTTAGCCGCTGAGGTCTGCGATCTCTGCGGTCGAACATCCTCCAGCACGAATCGCCGCATTTGAAATGCCTGCGGATGATGGGTATCCATCATCTGCACAGCGCCAACTTTGTTTTCTCCAACAATGCCGGCAATTCGCGCCAGCGTGAGCTCGAGTTTTTCCGGCTCCGGCGAAGGAGGAAGAAACAGCCCATTCTGTGCGGCCCGCGGCCGTACCGGCTCGGCTGACAAATGGATCGTGGCGATGGGAGCACCTGGAGGATGCGCGTTCAAATCAAGTTGCAAGAGTTTGAGAAAAATCTTTTCATCGAGCAAAGGAACAGGAAGCCGGAGCGTGCGATGAAAAGTTTTGGTATGAGAGCCGTTATCAAGTTCAAGTTGCAACCGTATTTCCTGTGTGGCTAGAGCTCTCGCGCTTAATCGCGCACACAGTTGTTCCAACATTCGAGCTAACAGAAATGCCAATGGCTCCAGTAAAACCAGCGGGTGCTCCAGTTCGATGGCTTCTTCAAAAACCAGGGGCGGTTCCACCGGAACCAACGTGCGGGAAGTTGCCCCACGTGCCAACTGTTGCAAGCGAACTCCTCCCTGCCCTAATCGCTCACTAAGCGCAATCTCCGGGAGTGCCGCCAGGGCGCGAAGATTGCGGATGCCCCAGCGGCTGAGTGTGTCCAAAATTTGCACGCGATCTGGATCAGACCCATCCACAAACAACACTTCCATCGGAAGGCTTCCCAACTGCTCTGCTTCTTTTCCTTGTGCGATCACAGTAACTCTGGGAAAGCCGCGGGCCGCAATTACTGCGGCATCCGGAT
>Ga0209158_1001357_pt1 | contig 16471 bp, 17 predicted proteins | sample GraSoiAngelo_140_FD_185897 | JGI IMG/M metagenome (GOLD analysis project Ga0209158, IMG submission 185897) | Grasslands soil microbial communities from the Angelo Coastal Reserve, California, USA - 14_0929_12_30cm (SPAdes) (version 2) | ecosystem: Environmental > Terrestrial > Soil > Grasslands ...
GGCGGCGTTTATTTCCTCCAACAATTTATACGAGTGCTGCAATTGCGTGACTTCCTCGCTCGCCACTTGGCCTACCCCCGCGTCAACAGCGATTACAGCGTATCCCAGATGCTGCTCGCGTTGATCGATCCCATTATCTTAGGACTGGATCGTATCCACAGGGCGTCGCTCTTACGCTCTACCGGAACCTTTCAGTACCTCACCGGATTGCAGAGCTTTCCCGATCCCCAGACGCTACGCCGATTCTTATTGAACGCCCCAGCCTATCTCCGGGAACAGCTACATCGTGCCAATGATCGATTGCTCCAAAGGTTGGTTCACTTGCCGGAGCACCGCTCTCGTCTCATCTTCGATCTCGACAGCACCATGCTCACCGTATTCGGTCATCAAGAAGGGGCTGAGGGCTACAATCCCCGCTATCTAGGCCAGCGATCCTATGACCCGCTGCTCTGCTTGGAAGCCAATTCCTCGTTTTTGCGGGATGTCGAGCTGCGGCGCGGCGATGCCGGCAGGTGCTCGGGCAGCGAGGAACTATTGGTCTGCTGTTTTTGAGTCCACTCCCTTCCGGCATTCGCGGGCTGCGGGTGCGGGCCGATGCCGCCTTCGGCTACGGGCCGGTGTTGGACATGTTGGAAGCGCGCGCGGCCCAATACGCCGTGGTGGCGCGCATGATCCCTTCCCGGAAGGAAGCGCGGCGTTGCATGGTGGCGCGGCGGAAGAATCGAGGAGACTGATCCGCAGCCGACCTTGTTTACCCTAGAGCGTTACGCGTATCGGGCCTGGCAACCGAACCTGGCGCTGACTCCAGAGGCAGTGTGGCACTTCTACGATGGCCGCTCTGGCATGGAGCGACGCATTCGGGAAATCCAGGAGGATTATGCACTGGGGAAGATTCCCACGCGTGCGTTTGCGGCCAATGCCCTCTATCTGGAAGTAATTCGGCTCGCTTACAACCTGGTCACCGCCCTTCAGCGAACCCGTCTTCCGAAAGAATGGAAAAGGACTAAGGAAACGTTTACGAAAATCGATCGACTGCTGCAAAGAATTTCAGAGAAAATGCGCGATTTTCGGCCAAAATCGCAAAAAGAGGCTGCGACTCACGCCGGATTTAAGTACCATAGCAGGTACTGGGTCCTCGGTACTCGCTACTTCTTCGTTCCGAATTTCCGCTTAAAGTCCTTGGCAATCAACTTCCCGTGGAAGCGTCCGTTCTCAATGAAAATTTCGTTGGTCATCGAACCCGCCACGATCACGCCCGCCACGTAGATGCCCGGGACGTTGCTCTCCAGGGTTTCCGGGTCACACACCGGACGGCACTGCTCGGCTGAAAGTTCGATCCCCAGGCTCTGTAGGAAATCGAAATCCGGATGGTATCCGGTGAGAGCAAACACGAAGTCATTATCCAGCCGGATGCTTCTATCGGGCGTCTTGACTACGACGTAGTCCTCTCCGATCTCGGTAATCCTGCTGTTGAAGTAGGCAATGATCTCGCCGTTCTTGATTCGGTTTTCGATGTCGGGCCTGATCCAGTACTTCACGTGGCGGTGCATCTCGCGTTCGTGGTGAACCAGGGTCACACGGGCGCCGTGACGCCACAATTCCAGCGCCGCAATCGCGGCCGAGTTCTTGCCCCCGATCACCAGCACCTCGCTCTGGTAGTACGGGTGCGGCTCGTGGTAGTAGTGATAAACCTTGGGCAAGTCCTCGCCCGGAATGTCCATCATGTTGGGCAAATCGTAATAGCCGGTGGCCACGATCACCTTTCTTGTCCGGAAATCATGAATGCCGGCCTGGCGATCGGTGGCGGTCACGCGGAAATTGTTATCCTCGCCAGTAACCGTCTTCACCCAGGTGTACTGGCAAACATGCAATTGATAGTGATAGGCGACCTTGCGATAGTACTCGAGTGCCTCCTGGCGCGTCGGCTTCATGTTGGCGGTGGCGAACGGGATTTCACCGATTTCCAGCAACTCCGGCGTGGTGAAGAAAGTCATGTTGGCGGGATAGTGGAAAATGGAGTTGACGAGGCACCCCTTGTCTACAACGATCACCTTGAGTCCGATCTTCTGCGCTTCAATGGCGCAAGCTAACCCGGTTGGACCGGCGCCAATAACCAGAACATCGTTCCAGCTATCCGGACGGGAGTGCTTCTTCCTGCCCGCCAGGGTTTCAGGGATATGCTCGGTAGTGGCCAAGGCTTGTTCCTGGGTGTTTTTGGGAAGCCCACAGGAGGCCTCCCTCACTTCTGCTTAAGCGACCGATTCTAGCATGCGAGCCGGAGATGGCCTTGCTCGCTTGTCACACAGGCCAACTACTCGCTTGTCACACAGGAGACAAAAACAGTTCGCCGCCGAGAACGCAGAGATCGCCGAGCATTTTGCCCTCGGCGGCGCGAATGACTGCTTGTCACACTGAGGTGTGTCCCCACACACACCCGGCCAACGGCCAGCGGTATAATTTTGTGGTTCATCGCAGTCGTCAGGAGCGCGCTATGGCAACCTTGGCAGAACCCGCGACCCGCACCCGTATTGAATCCGACAGCATGGGACAAATCGAGGTCCCGTCCAACGTTTACTGGGGCGCGCAAACCCAGCGCTCGCTGCTCCACTTCAATATCGGTCGCGACACGATGCCGCCGGAGCTGATTCGGGCCTTTGCCATTCTCAAGAAGGCCTGCGCGCTGGTGAATCAGGATCTGGGGAAACTTCCCGCCGACAAAGCCAAGCTCATCGTGCAAGCTGCCGACGAGGTGATCTCGGGCAAGCTCAAAGACCAGTTTCCGCTGCGTATCTGGCAGACAGGAAGCGGTACGCAGACCAACATGAATGTTAACGAGGTCATCTCCAACCGTGCGATTGAAATCGCCGGCGGCGAGATGGGTTCGAAGAAACCGATCCATCCCAACGACCATGTCAACATGTCGCAGTCGTCCAATGACACTTTTCCTGCCGCAATGCATATCGCCGCGGCGGAGCGGGTGAAGAATGCGCTGATTCCCGCCATTCGGACGGTTCGCGATGCGATCGCTGCGAAAGCAAAAGAATCCCAGGATGTAGTCAAGATCGGCCGCACGCACCTGCAGGATGCCGTGCCGTTAACCATTGGCCAGGAGTTTGGCGGCTGGGCCAGCTTGCTGGACCGCGACATCAAGCGGCTGGAGCAAGTCCTCGAAGGGCTTTATGAATTGGCTATCGGAGGGACGGCTGTCGGCACAGGCCTCAACACGCATCCTGAGTTCGCCGAAAGAGCCGCCAAGAAGATTGCGGAACTGACAGGTCTTCCCTTCCGCTCACACCCCAACAAGTTCGCCGCGCTTTCTGCTCACGATGAGATCGTGTTTGCCCAAGGAGCGCTGGAAACACTGGCTGCATCCTTCATGAAGATCTCGAACGATATCCGCTGGCTGGCCTCCGGGCCGCGCTGTGGTTTGGGCGAGCTCTCGATCCCGGAGAACGAGCCCGGTTCCTCAATCATGCCTGGCAAAGTGAACCCAACGCAGTGTGAAGCGATGACCATGGTGTGCGTTCAGGTTCACGGAGCCACTGCCGCGGTTGGATTCGCCGGTTCCCAAGGTAACTTCGAACTCAACGTCTTCAAGCCGGTGCTCATCTACAATTTCTTGCACTCGGTCACCCTGATCACCGACGCGTGCCATGGCTATGTTGAGTACATGATCAAAGGCATCGAGGTGGACCGCGCCAAGGTGGACTGGTACCTGAAGAATTCGCTGATGCTGGTCACGGCTCTGGCGCCGAAGGTGGGATACGACAAGGCGGCAAAGATTGCTCATACCGCCCACGTTGAGCATACCAGCCTTCGAGAAGCTGCCTTGAAGCTCGGCTATCTCACAGGAGAAGAGTTCGATCAATTGATGCGCCCGGAAAAGATGACTCACCCGTAGGGCAGAGCGCGCGCTACAGCCGCCGCCCCAAGCTATTGATTCCACGCATGCTCCCAAATTGGGATCGGAGCAATAATTTCGCCTCGGATATCACATATCTGTTATAACCGCCAAGCTAACAATTGATTTGCCTGTACACGTCCCGCGAACGGTGGTGATCCGCTCTTAGCGAGACGATTCTTTCCAAGCTCAGGATCGAAACAATGAATGGAGTAGAGACGTAGATGTTTGCCCGCATCCTGGAGTTCGTTCCGAAGATGGAGAAAAGAAAGAGGAGTTGATCAAGGTTCTTAAGAATGACGTGTTGCCGATTCTAAAAAAACAATTTGGCTTCGTGGAACTCCTGCCCTTCTCTCCAGAAGACAAGAGTGAGAAAGTAATCACGGTGAGTCTTTGCAGCGAGAAGGTGTGCTTCGACCGCTACGAGAAACAAATGATGCCGAAAGTGGAGCAGATCCTGAAGCCTTATATGACCAGTTCAATCCTGGTCAAGCCCTATACCCTGGAAACTACAATCTGCGAACACTTAGCCAAGGCGTTCGCAGCCTAATCGGCAAAACATCCCCCACCTAGGCCGGAGCAGGCCGCTTGCTCCGGCCTGATTATTTCCGTGAGTACCTCCAAAGGGTTAGATGGACCTACGCATTCCCTGCAATTGAAGTCTTCGCTCGTCCTAGCTTTGATGGATCAGGCACGAGAGGAAAAGATCCATGGCTCACTATGGCTGTCTCGGAGATTCCCGTTTTTTCCGCCTCCGAGAACAACGATGACATCCGCGGTGCAACCGTTTACGGTTTGGAAGATGAAAAGCTGGGAGAAATCGACGACCTCATCTTTGACCACAGCACGATGGAGATTCGATACGTAGTGGTGGACAGCGGCGGCTGGTTGCCCAGCCGCAAGTTCCTGTTGCCTGCCGATCATTGTTTCTGTGGATGAAAACATTGAAAAACACAGGAACGATTTCGCGGCCGACGTCAGCAAGCAACACCTTGCAAGCTTGCCGCCTTATAACGAGAAGTCGCTCCGTTCCGAAGACGACTGGAAGAAGTACGAGGAGGAGTACGAGAAGTTCCGGCACGCAGCTCCAGTCATCCACCGCCGGGGTTCCGACCGGAACATACCCCCCCGAAGAGCTGGGTTCGAGCACACAGTCTGTAGCCGCCTCGGCTGACAGCGGAATTCCTGCAGAAGATTTTCCCTGAGCGGATGGTAGACAGATTTCCGGCCCCGGCCCCGGGAGCGCAAAGCGTCACCCTGCGACCTTGGTCAGTTAGACGTGCCGAAGAAGCCGCTGCCGGTGTTAGCTGGCTGAAACCTCGTTGGGAGGCCTTCCAGGATCTGTTGCGCCGCAGCCGCGAGGCTCTGCGCGCCAAGTGTCCGCTGTGTGCGCGAGCTTCAGAAAAAAGCCGCGAGGTGGCGTAAACGTGGACGGGTCAAAGACCCGTCCCCACACGATCTATCAGCGGGCCCTTCACTTCGATCAGCATGACGATGGTGGGGTTCGGGCGCTCTCTTGATGCTGTATTCCAGCTGCCATAGGCCTCAGGTCCTTGTCCAGCGAGACTTGTAAAGAGTGGAACTCCGCTGCACGCCTGCCACCCATCTACCCTTTCGGCGCTGTCCTTTAGTGACACAGGGATCCCAGAAGGTGCAGGTATCCTTAGAGGACGCTATCCAAGTACCTATGGAATGTCCCCACTGCCAGCGACAAACCAGCCCGCACGCTGAGCGTTGCAGCGCTTGTGGGGGCGTCATTCCGCCGGCCCAGCACCTGCTGGAAGAATCAGGTGTAATTGAACCTGTGGTTAACCTGGCAGACCCCACAGATGCCGGACGAGACGAAAATACAGAGCTTTACCGCATGGCGAGCCTCGGTGACCGCTTTATCGCCTTCGCCCTGGATACGGTTCTTCTCTTTGGAGTGTTTGCCGTGGTGGATGCCTGGTCGTTTATGCGCTGGGGCATAGTCGAGGGATGGGAGCTGAAACTGACGACCGCGTCCCTGCTGATGGCCCAATTCCTAAACGGATTGGTACTGTTTATTTACCTATGGCTGCTCGAAGCAGGCTTCGGCGCGACCCTAGGCAAAGCGATCGTCGGAATCCGTGTGGTTCGGACAGTCGAGCGAAATCGGCTGACCGCTTTTGCCATTCGGAACCTGATGCGCATTGTGGATGGGTTTGGTTTCTATCTTGTCGGAGCAGTGGTCGCGGGTTGTTCCCGCTTTCGCCGCCGCCTGGGCGACATTTGCGCCAGCACCGTCGTGGTCGAAGAAGAGTTTGGATACCCAGTTAAACTTCTGGCTGTAGTGCTGTGGGCAGGGGTCCTGGGCGGGGCGATGTGGTCGGTTCCCCGCATCTGTGCGCGAAACACCGCCAGGCATGTGCGATACCTCGATCAGGTGCTCGTGCAGGTGGGCCGAACAGAAAAATCTGCGTACTTCAAAGTCGCTGGAGTCAGGGTCGACGTCCAGTCAGGTTCCGGCAGCACACCGTAATTTCCAACCACGACACTCTCAACGGACGAATTCGCGCCTTAGTCAGTCAGTTTTCACGTTGCAGTTAGCTGTGCACTTCAACGTCTGCAGCTCAATTTCAGCTTTCTTGCGAGGAGGAGTTGAGGAGGCGGGCACGACGATGATGGATTGTGGCCCGTCAGCCAGGTTGAAGTTACAGTCAAAACTCAAGGACTGCACACCTCGCTGCTTGCAGGAAGTCTTAGACAATGCCGAGCTCAAGGTTTCTGGATTGTCATAAATCTGATCCGCCAATTTCTGTGGCACGACCGCGATCGTCATCGGAGTGGGCGCTTTGATGCGCAGATTCAGGGGTTGGCCGTCGCGTTCGGGAGTCAGCAGGTTGTAGATCTTGGGAACCGAACTGATTTCGTATTTTTCCTTGATCAGACGAATCCACTGATATTGCGGCTGAATGCAGTGATCCACGCAGGACCAACTGTAGTACTGAATGGTCACGTCGTTGGGGGAAGCAAATTTCTTCATGCTGTTGCGGCCAAGCACGGCGCCGATTCCGGTAAACACGGCACGATCAGCGTTGCGTTCGTCATGCAGGATGAGAACCATAGGCTGATCGGGCGGCAGATGGCACTCATAGGTAGTGCTGACCACGTGTTCGCGGACACAGCGATAATTCAGGCTCGCTAATGTTTCCGGGTGCTGCTGGGCGGCGTTCCATTCATCAATCCACATCATGGCAATGGTAACCGGCTGGTTGGCCTGAATGCCCACGTGGATGTTTCCACCATCAGGGCCGGGGCGGTAAACGCGGCCCGTGTGGTAGTCGGTGGGGTCCAATTGCAAAGTTTCGTTGTTCGCCGGCACCCAGTCGAAAACCTTTTGCTGAGCGAGCACGGACACGGCCGGCAAAGTGATTAGCAGCACAAAAAATAATGTACTTTTCATAGATTTCAATTAGGTGCGTATCCCCTGCACTCAGGTAATGCCCATATATTGTGGTCGAGCGCATCCAATTCGGGCCGGCCCTACTGCATTTTGGGGCGACCTGAGTCAAGCGGATACCCATCTTCAGTTATCTAATTAAGAACTGGGAGAGAAGCCGGCACAAGCGCATTCGTGTTTGTACCCTTACGGCAGTAACTGAGCGTGCAAGCAATTACTTTTTGAGCAGGCTGGAGTGACTGGCTACGCATTGCCACTTACCTTCGTCGAAGATCCAGGTATCAGTAAAGCGTCCCAGATGGTCGTAGGTCCGGCCCTGGTAAGTGCCCTTGGCGTGATATACGCCGGTTATCACTGCCGTGTCCCGGTAAAGGTTGACCGTCATATCCTGGATGGTAAGTGAGGCGGGCTTGAACTTGGGATCGGCGATGTCGCTGAGGAACTTGCCCCGATCGCTGATTTCGCCATCGTACTCGATGTCGGTAAACTTGTCGGCAATCATCGAGGCAATCGCGGAAGCATCGCGATGAACCTGTGCCTCGTTCCACAGGCGCTCGAGTACCATTAACTTGGTCTCTTGTCCGCGGATATCGTCCCTGGCATTCTGGGCAAACGAGCTAGACACGAATAGAAGGCAACAGATAGCTGCCCCGAATAGGTTGCTCGGCTTCGCCATACCTCACTCCCAGTCTGTTGTTTGGCGAAGATAGCAATCGCCCCTCACTATGTCACTTGAATACATTCAGTGAAGGGTTACCAGAGTAATCGAGATTCCCGAACACAAGGACCTGTCAGGAGGGCTCGGCTTTGCGCCAGCTATGAAGATTAACGCCGTATAAGACGATGCAGAACAGATTTGCGGGTATGAAACCCAGTTGCGCGGTCCTTACTGCAATAACGCAAACGACAGCGCTGTTAGCGGCCGCCAACACCCAGCCTTGCCAGTACCGGCGTCCGATGAGAATGGTCGAAACAACGGTCAGGACACAAGAAATGTAATCGAGCCGTAACACGAGAAAACATCCTCCTGCTTGCATTCTGCAGCAGGAACTCGCGATTGCTCTTGTGACGGAAGTCTCATTTGACATAACGGAGGTAACTCTATGCAGTCGTTCAGTACGCCCAGCGTAAAAGAGTTGCACCAGTTGTGAAGCCTGCGCCTACTGAAGCCAGCATGACCAGGTCTCCCTTTTTCAGCCTGCCTTCCTGGCGGGCGGTGTCCATGGCCAGCGGGATGGTGGCAGCCGTGGTGTTGCCGTAGCGGTCGATGTTCATGATTACGCTTTCGGGTCGCAGGCCCAGGCGATCCGCAGTCGCGGTGATGATTCGTTGGTTGGCCTGGTGCGGAATGAAGGCTGCAATGTCGCTGCCTTTCAGCCCGTTTCGCTGGAGGAGCTTGTGGCAAATCTCGGCTTGCTTGCGCACGGCAAACTTGAAAACGGCTTGGCCATCCTGGTGAACGAAATGCATTTTCTTGTCGACGGTTTCGTGAGTTGAGGGATGCAGGCTTCCGCCTCCGGGCATGTAGAGGGAGCAGGCGCCCGAGCCGTCCACCTCGTGCAGGAAATCGATTATGCCCACGGAATCGTCTTCCGCGGGCTCCAGAACGACCGCTCCAGCGCCATCCCCGAAAATTACGCAGGTGGCGCGATCGGTGTAGTCGATGATCGAGGACATTACGTCTGCGCCTATGACCAGGACTTTCTTGTGGGCTCCCGTGGCTATGAATTGCGCCCCCGATTGCAGGGCATATACGAAAGCGGAGCAGGCTGCGGAAAGGTCGAAGCCCCAGACATTCTTCGCTCCCAGCTTGTGCTGCACCAGGCAGGCCGTGGAGGGAAACAACATGTCGGGAGTTACGGTGGCGACAAGGATGGCGTCGATGTCCGAGGGGGTGATGCCCCGTTCTGCAAGAGCGGCCTTGGCAGCTTCCACGGCCAGATCGCTGCTGGCCATTCCCTTTTCGACGATGTGGCGCTGGCGGATACCGGTGCGTTCGATGATCCACTCGTGCGAGGTTTCTACCATTTGTTCCAGATCTTCGTTGGTGAGCAGGCGAGGCGGGACGTAGGTTCCCAGGGCGCTGATTTTGGCGCGTAGAAGTTTGGCCAATGATTTCTCCCGGTAAAACCAAGTATTTTGCAGGATTAGGGGGAGAATGTCTAACGCAGAATCTGAGAGAGCGGCCCGGGGTCAAAGACCGGTCCCCACACAACTCCATCCCACAGCAGCGACACCAAAAAAAAGCCAGGCACCGGGGACCCACTGCACACGCAAGAGCCCGTTACCGTTGCTTCCTTCCGGACCTAGCGGGGTTGGCGGGAATGCGTCGCGCGGGACCGATGCCTGACCCTCATCATTCTAACAAAGGACGGCGTTGCGGAAATTACAGGCAGCGGTCCGCTGCGGATAGCCGAGGGCGGGCCGTCCCGTGAGTTGAGGTGACCTCGGATATCGGGCCCGGCATCAGGCTCTTCCTTTCGTGGCTCGATTAGCTAACAATGGATGGCACATGTCGGGGATGTCCTCACAAAGCGGTGTGGCCGCCTTGCCTCGCGCCATCGAAAGGTACTTTGAAGTCGCACTGTACCTGATGGTGCTGACCGGGTTCGCTACCTTAGCGCAGACCGGGCAGCTTGATCCCATAACTGTGTTGCTGGTCATTGGGGCTTTGACGGTGCGCGGGTATCTGCTGATCCGCCGGCAGGCTTTGGTTTTGTCCGAACAGCGGACAAAACATTTGACCCTGGCATTCGCTATGTGGTACCTGACGGATTTTTTCTACATCTCCGGGACCTTTCTCGGGGCCACGGTTCATCTTGTGCTGGCGCTGATGGTGGTACGGCTTTTCTCTGCCCGGCGTGACCGTGATTTCGTTTTCCTAGGTATCTTGTCGTTTCTTCTGGTGCTGGCTGCGTCCGTACTTACGGTAGACAGCACATTCCTGGTGGCGTTCTCTGTGTTCATGCTGGCGGCCGTCGCCACTTTCATTTTGCTGGAAATGCGCCGCTCCGCAGCTGCCGCCACAGTGCGGGCCCGCGAGTTCGTCGGAAGCAAAAGCGAGCAGCGGCTGGGATGGCATTTAGCCGGCGCCAGCCCGGTTCTGGCGTTCTTCATATTGGCGGGGGCGACAGCGATTTTTTTTGTGATGCCGCGCATCTCGGCCGGTTATTTCAGCGCTTATGCCCCGAGCGGTGAGTTCTCCGCCGGATTCAGCGATCGCGTGCAACTCGGCCGGATCGGCGAGATTCAGCAGTCCAATTCGGTGGTGATGCATGTCCAGGTTGATGGCGATCGCCGGGGCGCCTACGACCTGAAATGGCGTGGCGTTTCGCTCAGCCTGTTTGACGGGCGGAACTGGTCGAGCCCCCAAACACAAGTTGTGGTGCCACGGCTTGGGGATGGGCGATTTGTTCTGCCGAGCTTTTTATATGGGCAGCGCGGTAAGGAATCCATTTTCAGGCGCTCTCGTTCCATCCACTACCGCGTGCTGCTGGAGCCGTTGGGCACGAACTTGTTTTTCCTGGCTACAAAGGCTGAAGCTTTGGAAGGCGACTACCTGATGGTGACCACCGACGAGGGCGGTGCCGTTTACGATCTGGACCGCGGCCGCGCACCCGGGTTATATGAAGCAGATTCCGATATCGCCCGCCCGACACCGCAGGAATTGCGCTCCGCAGGCGAGAATATGCCGCCGGAGTACTCGCTGACGTACTTGCAATTGCCTGAGGTGGACAGACGAATTCCGGAACTGGCGCGCACCATCACTGCCAACGCCGGAAACAACTACGACAAGGCGGCTGCTGTCGCGCGATACCTGACGAGCAACTACGGTTACACTCTGCAAATGGGCCGCTTGGTCCCAAAGGATCCCCTGCCTTATTTTCTGTTCGAGCGCAAGCAGGGACATTGCGAATATTTTGCTTCCTCGATGGCGGTGATGCTGCGCACGCTGAAAATTCCGGCGCGCGTGGTTAACGGCTTCCGCACGGGCGAATTCAACGACGTGACCTCCCAGTACGTGGTGCGGGCACGCAACGCACATTCCTGGGTGGAAGCTTACTTTCCGGGATATGGCTGGGTAGATTTCGATCCCACACCCGCTTCGGCCCTGCAAACCCGCAAGGGATGGAGCCGAGTGATGCTCTACCTGGATGCCATGTCTTCTTTCTGGCGGGAGTGGGTCATCAACTACGACGTGAACCATCAGATGGCTCTGGGAGAGGAAGCCAGCCGCACCTCTCGGGGATACTTCGAGAAGCTTCGTGACAGCACGCGCAACCGCTATGCAGCATTGCTCCGGGCAGCACGCAAGACGCGGAACGAACTGATTCAGGCACCCGGAGCGTGGAGTCTGCGTGGAATCCTGGCGACCCTGGTGCTTTTACTCGGAATCAATACGCGGCGTATCTGGAAATCATGGCAAGCTCGGCGGGTGGCGGCACACCCGGAGCGATCGCCGCAGCAAGCAGCAAGCATCTGGTATGGACGAATGACACGTGCAGTGGCAGGTCGGGGATGGCGGAAGTCCACAGCGCAAACACCGGCGGAATTTGTGATCACAATCAGCGATGCCGGATTGCGTCAGCAGGTGGACCAATTCACCCGGCATTATGAGAATGCGCGGTTCGGAGAGTCGGCTGACGATGCCTGCAAGTTGCCCGAGTTGTACGAAGAAATGAAGGCGCGGCGTTGAGTGGAGATTGGGCAAAAATAGACCAGATCCCTCGCTTCGCCCGAGATGACAAAGGATTATTCGCTGCTCGGGATGACAAGGCCCGCAGACCTAGAATCATCAAAAGTCAAAGACGAGACCGCCGGTGACCACGATATTGTGCTGGTGGCTCTTGCCAGTATTTACATTGAGGGGCAGTGCGCCGGACCAGAAATCGCGCGCCGCTAAACGTATCCCAGCCTTTTTGAAGGTTCTAACATCCAAGCCCACACCCCCCTGCACCAGTCCGCTGTTCTTGGTGCTGGGACCGGGATTGGCTCCGCCGTAGACCAGGGTGCGGTTCATATTGAACCTTCCGTAGCCGCCGCCGATGCTTATCCAGGGTTGAAAGACATTGTCTGGCACGAGTTTGATGCGGGCCGAGGGAGCTATGAAATAAGCCGAATATTGGCTAGGCACTCCGCCGTTACCAGAAGCAAGGTCTTCGTCCGGATTTCCGATAAACGGTACTTCCGCATCCAAGCGGTAAACTGAATTTCCTGCTAGATGGCGGGCATAGCTCAGTTCGAAGCTCAGGCCATTGCCGAAATGCACCGTGTTGTTTAGCAGAGGGATAGCTCCCGCCTTGATTCCCTGGTTGGCGATGAAAGTGCGTCCCACCCCGCCTGCAATTTCGTTTTTCTGGGCAGAGGCGCTGGCTAGCAAGGTTGTGACCGCGATCAGCGAGGCGGTCAAAAGCCTTTTCCCCGACATCGTTCCTCCAACGGCTTGATTGTGAGTTGCTGGTTGGCTTAGGGTATCACGCGCCCTGTGATTCCATTCGGGCTTGATGCTGGCTTGCGTGGTCCATTTTGTGCCGCGCTTGTGAGACCAGCACAGACGTGGGTGAATGCTAAAATAGCAAGATTGCATGTCGGATAAGTCCCTAGCTGTGGAGCAGCCGGTCATTCTCGTCAGAGACAATACTTCCGCAGCACCAGCCAAAGTTGGTTTTGTCAGCCTGGGATGCCCGAAAAACCTCGTAGATAGCGAGGTCATGATGGGCTTGCTGGCTCAGGCCGGCGCCCAACTGACCGCTCGCGCCGAAGATGCGGATGTCATCGTCGTCAACACCTGCTCGTTCATTGACCGGGCACAACGGGAATCGGTGAATACCATCCTCGAGATGGCCAAGCTGAAGACCGAGGGTAGCGCGCGGAAGTTAGTGGTGGCAGGTTGTCTGGTGGAGCGCTATCGCGACGAGATTCAGAAGAACATCCCGGAAGTGGACGCGGTCGTGGGAACAGGAGAGTTGGAGAACATTCTCGCTGCCGCAGGGGTGAAGCCGGTTGCCCCGGGAAGCTCGAATTCACCATTTGTCATTCTGCAGTCGCGTCCCGAGGGCGACGCGCGGGCGGCCCAGGGACGTTTTTCCCGAGAATCATGGGACGGCGCCATTGCCGATCTGCCGAACTACCTCTACGACGACACTACGCCACGGATCCTGGCCACACGCAAGCATTCGGCGTACATCAAGATTGCGGAGGGATGCGATCATCCTTGCAGCTTCTGCATCATTCCGCAATTGCGCGGAAAGTTTCGCTCGCGGCGGTTTGAATCCGTTATTGCCGAAGCGGAGCGGCTGGCGCGTTCCGGGGTACGCGAAATTACGCTCATTGGCCAGGACACGACCTGTTACGGCGAAGACTTCGTTTTGAAGGATGGACTGGCCTTGTTGCTGGACAAGCTCGCGGCCATTCCCGACCTGCGCTGGATCAGGTTCTTGTATGCCTATCCCAACAAGATTACGGGACGTCTGTTGGAAACGATCGCGACGCACGAGAAGATCTGTTCGTATATCGACGTTCCGCTGCAACACGCATCAGCCACAGTCCTGAAGCGTATGAAGCGGGGCGGCGGCGCGGACTTATTCCTGCGATCGATCGAGAAGATGCGGAGGACGATTCCTGATCTGACGCTGCGTACTTCTTTCATCGTCGGCTTCCCCGGCGAGACCGAAAAAGATTTTGAGGAACTGTGCGACTTGGTTCGCGAAGCGCAGTTCGACTGGATGGGGGTCTTCGCGTATTCGGACGAGGAGGGCGCGGCTGCGTACAGCCTGGAAGAGAAGGTGCCGGTGCGCGAGATCGAGAGGCGGCGCAAGCGCCTGATGCAAATCCAGCGTCAGATCAGCAGGAAGCGAAAGCGATCCTTAGTGGGAAAACAATTTGACCTGCTACTGGAAGGAGCATCGGAAGAAACCGACCTTCTGCTAGAAGGACGGACCGCGATGCACGCCCCCGAGATCGATGGGAAAGTCTTTGTGAATGATGTCGGAGAAGGTCGTGAAGTACGGCCTGGAGAGTTCTATCGCTGCGAAATTACCGAGGCGCACGACTACGATCTGATCGCCAGGATTCTATAAAGAAAATTGTTGATTTGTAGATTTCAGATTGCCGATTGCCTTCAGCCATGGCCCGGAAACACACGCTTCGTCTACGTTGTCCTACCTGCAAGAAAGCGGTAAAGAACACCGATCCCGAGTTTCCCTTCTGCAGTGAACGTTGCCGGCTAATCGATCTTGGCAAGTGGGCCAGCGGGGCGTACGTGATTTCCTCGCCTTTGCAGGATACCAGCGACATCTCGTCGGAAGCGGCGCCGGAAGATGATAAAGAAGAGCGTTGAGGACGACAGGCGTAGCGTCGGCGTCCCGCCGGCTGTCGCGGGGACGTCGCGCCCCCGCTTCGGTGAGATCACGATCCGGGATCGGGGACGTCTGCCCCACTGGGAAAAGGATAGCGCTACGTACTTCATCACTTTTCGCTGGTCGGATTCCCTGCCGAACGCGCTTCTTGCAAAGATTGAATCTGAACGAAAAAGTATCGTCGACAACGCCAACCAGATAGGCCGAGAGCTGAGTCCGGACGAGAGAAAACGTCTCCAAAATCTTTCTACCAGTCGTATTGAAAACGATCTCGACACTGGCGCTGGCGCTTGCTACCTTTTCGACGATATACGGTATCGGCTGTTGGGGTGGTGCGGCATGCCGAACCATGTGCACGTGGTTCTCCGTTTGTCCCCCGGGCAGCGTTGGCCTCGATCATCCATTCCTGGAAATCTTGCAGCGCAAAAGAAGTGGGCCGAATTCTCCGGCGACAGGGCACCTTCTGGCAACGTGAGTACTACGACCACCTCATCCGCAATGAAAATGAGCTACAAGGTGCGCTGCGCTACGTGGCAGAGAATCCAGTGAAGGCTGGCTTGGTCAATTGGGGTTGGGTATGGGTATGGGGTCAGGATGCCCCCACGACGCCGGCTGGACGCCGGCGCTACTAAGAAGGGTTGTCGAGGGTGACAAGTGATGGCCGCGACTTCACCGCCGTCAGCTTCGGGGCGCGTTGCCTCTCAACCTGCGGGGGCCTGGGCGTGGTTGGTTGCGACTTTTTTTGGCGTTGGGCAACTACCGCTAGCCCCGGGAACCTGGGGCTCAGCCGCTGCGGTGCTGCTGTGGTGGATTGTCAGCCGGTGGATCACCGTCTGGTGGCAAGCTGGGACAGTGATGGGGCTGGCGGTGCTGGCTACCTTAGTCGGAATTCCGGCGGCTACGCGGGTGGAACGGGAAACCGGACGCAAGGACCCGCAGTTCGTGGTCATTGATGAAGTCGCGGGGCAGTTAATCGCTCTGATCGCGGTCCCGGTTTTCTGGAAAAGCCTTTTAACCGGTTTTATACTCTTTCGAGTATTCGATACGTTGAAGCCACCTCCGGTGCGACAGCTGGAAAGACTACCGGAGGGAGCTGGAATTGTGGTGGATGATATTGGGGCCGGGCTTTACGCGTTGGCGGTGATGCAGGCTTTGCTGCATTTCGGGGTTTGGAAGTAGGTTTTTGGCCGTTCGCGGCCAGCATCGCATCTAACTCACTTTAATGGCAATCTCAGACCGTCTGCTGGGCAAAAAGAACGTCAATGGCAAGCCGCACATCGAGACGGTGCAGCCGGGGGCTGCTTTGCCCGGCGGCGAGGTACGGATTCTGGGCAAGGGGTTGCGGCCCGCCGAACTTCGCCGGCCTCGCGTGCAGTTCGGCGACGTGGAGGGCGCAGTTCTGATCAGCTCCGATGAGTTTCTGGTTGCGCGGGTGCCGGAAGGAGCGACTTCGGGGCCAGTGGTGGTCGCTACCAACGGGCACGTCAGCAATCCGCACCAGGTCAGGGTCGCCACCCCAATCGCCGAGAACTTACACCCGGTCACCAATCCTGCTCTGGACGCGGAAGGCAATCTCTACGCCACCTTCTCCGGTACGCGTGGACAGAAGGTTCCGGTCGCGATCTTCAAGATCGATACCAGCTACAACGTAAAGCCCTTCCTGCCGGAAATGATGAACGCGACCTCGATTGCATTTGATCGCGAAGGCCAGATGTATGTCTCGTCGCGCCATGACGGGACTGTCTATCGGATCGCCCCCAACGGCACGATGTCGGCGTACGCGGAAGGCAT
>Ga0209158_1001361_pt1 | contig 16459 bp, 15 predicted proteins | sample GraSoiAngelo_140_FD_185897 | JGI IMG/M metagenome (GOLD analysis project Ga0209158, IMG submission 185897) | Grasslands soil microbial communities from the Angelo Coastal Reserve, California, USA - 14_0929_12_30cm (SPAdes) (version 2) | ecosystem: Environmental > Terrestrial > Soil > Grasslands ...
CCCGGACCCAGAGCTTCTCCTTTGGCTTGCAGCGCCAGCTCGGCACGGATCTGCTGCTGGAAGCCGCATATGTCGGCAGTATCGGCGAACGGCTTTTCCAGGCTAAAGGCGAGTGGCAAGACTTCATCGCGGAACGAGACGAATCTGTAGTGCGCGGTCTGCTCAAGTGGGATTCCACCCTGGAGGACTTGCTTGTACGAACATTCCACGTGCCAAAATGGTTCCACAATAAGCTACCCAGCAGAATGGGCGCTTAAAGGCCCGCACGGAGGTGACACCTTCACCTCCCGGCTGCCACTGTCCGCGGATGACTCGGCGTCAGGATGGCTCGCTAGGCCTTGCCTGTGTGACTTTTACATTCATGACTCCAGGCCGGTTTATCCCGGCGCACCCCAAGTTGGGCCCTGCGCCTGCGTGCTACAGGAAATTCCTCCTACCGGGTACACAACATACCGGAAGGCGCACGTCCAGCTTTCAGAGTAAGAAGTTAAAGCCCTGCAGCAGTCTTGGGCACCTCGCGGGCAGCTAGGGCGTTTAAGGCCCGGGGGCAAAGGAGGAATATCTACTTCGGAGCGACGTGGACCCGCATGTTTGTTGGGCGCGACGTATTCTCCGTGCCAATTTCGCAGATCAGGTGTTCCAAATGCCCCGGCGGATCGCCCGCAGAGTACGTCGCATGGGGTGACAGCAATGCGCCTGAGGCTGACAGAAGGGAGGCGTCGGCTTTGCTGGCCGAATTAGTTGAGAGGGATCACCCGCGTCACAGGGTCGTCTACACCGGCATGACCTTAGAAGAACTCAGACAGCGAGTCGGACGCAACGCCAGTTCCGCCGGGTCTTAATCATCATCCCGCCTTCGTAGGTGAGGGTGATCCACACGTTGATATCGGACAAAAGAAATAAGCTCGTAAACCTTGGCTGGCGCAACAAGGCGTGTACGCCAGCGCCCAGAACAGCGCAGCGAAAAACTTCTCGCCATAGGGGCGGGGCGTCCGAAGAGCCAGGATTGTATACGCGAGGGCGGCGGAGACCCAAGCTCTGCTGCATCCGGCGGGCGAGCGGGACGCGCTGGCGTTGCGAACGCCGAGCGCGCCCCCTAGGCCGCTGAGTCCCTCACTAAAAGACTGCTACGTTAACGGGATTACGGCCAACCGGCACCGTGGCTGTAACGGTGTTGGTCGCTGTGTCGATCACCGAGACGTTATTCGAGCCAGCATTTGTCACATAGGCGTGGCCGCCGTCCGGAGTAATGGCCACATGAACAGGATTCGCCCCAACGGATACAGTCGCCAGCACAGCATTGGTGGCCGTGCTGATCACTGAGACGCTGTTCGACCGCACATTCGTGACATAAACACTGCTCCCGTTGGGAGTGACAGCCGCATGGACAGGATTGAAGCCAACCTGTACGGTGGCAACGACGCTGTTGGTTGCGGTGTTGATGACGGACACGGTGTTAGCGCCAGCATTGGATACGTAGGCGTTGGCCCCGTTGGGAGTGACAGCGACATGGACGGGATTGTGGCCGACCGTGACGGTGGCTACGACTGTATTGGTCGTCGGGTTGATCACCGAGACTGAATTGGAGCCAGCATTGGCCACATAGGCGGCACGGGCACTACCAGGCTTGCATTTGCCTGCGCTGCCAGCCGCAAAGATAGATACGATTTCTACGGCGGAAAGCCCACGGTTGTAGATTTCGACCTCGTCCATGAGGCCGTTCAGGAAACGGCCTGCCTCCACTAAGCCCCAGGTGAGATCTGCGTTGATGTTGTTGATAGTTCGGGGATAGTTGGTGGTGGTTCCCGCCGCCACGCCGTTTATGTAGGTCGTCCACGTGTTGCCGTTTCTGGTAAACGCGAGGAAATACCACTAACCCACATTGGGAGAGAACGGCGCCTGAGCCAGAAAGACGGGTCCCGGCCCCGTTCCATTGTCATTGACGTGGAAAGTCAAAACGCCAGCGCCGAACCGAACCAGCCACTTGTTCCTCCGGCCCGGGCCCTCATCCACTCCGATAATATCGAAGACGTCTTGTTGGTCGAGATTTCCTGCAGTGGGTAGTCTGCGCAAGTTTATCCAGAAATCGACAGTAAAGTCATTGCTCCCGAACTCCCATAGATTGTTTTGCGGTACTTGAACGTAGCCTGTACTGCCATCGAAGTTAAAAGCCTGACCAACCTCGCCAGGGGTGAAAGTGACCCCGCCGTGTAGCGTGCCGTTATTGCTGCCGACAATGTCATTCGCATTCCCATCGCCGGGCCACCAACCCACCATCCCTGAAGGTGGCGGAGTGCAGACCTGTGCCCACGCGGGCACCGCGAATGCCAATGCAAGCAACAGTAGGATCAAACTCCATCGGCTACAGACTTTCACTGCATTGACCGCGCCTCTGGAGTGTGAAGTTCTTTCTCTTGCGATAGATTTGCAAATCATCTTTTTGGCTCCCTTCATGGTGTTCTCGTCCTCGCTGTGCGCGCTGCAGCGTGTGGATGCTACGCTGCCCCCTGGACCTGGCCCCCGGCTACAACGAGTTCTTGCAAATACCCGAGGCGCCGTTGGCCGCTAGAACGGCATGAATCTGCCCGGCGGCGATCCGGGCGTGCAAAACTTCGTCGCTGACCCCCAAAATCTGCATGGCCTCGGCTTCGGTGATCATCTCGGCCTCGCGGCCACAAATCGGGCACTGGGCCTGCGTGGCCGACACGTAACTCTTTATCGTTTGGCGGCGCACGGTTCTGATGGTTATTTTGATTCTTCTTTTCGTAACTCCTTCTCTTTTGGGACAGTGCAATAATTCAGGAGCTGCAGCAGCGTTCATCTCGCAACGCGCAACTCACCACGTGACCAGATTTGTCGAGGCGATATTGGCGAAGCCTGGATTCTCCTTCCGGGGGGTGGTACAATCCCCGGCAGCCGCGTCAGCGTGGCTTCTCCTTTCCAGCTCTTCCCCGCAGGGCCATGCGTACACCCTGACGACGGCGGAAGTAACGAAAGAAAACCGATAAGAATCCGAAATTTCACGGATAGAAGGCTGCTTGCCCACCATGGACTCGCCGGGGAACGTCGTTTATCGCGTTGGCGACGTTGAGGTTGACACCTCCCGAGGCTGCATCCGGCTCGGCCAGCAGGAACACCATCTCCGCCAGCAGGCTTTCCAGGTACTTGTCTACCTGCTTGAACGGCACGAACGGCTCGTCACCAAGGAAGAGCTGATGGACCGCGTCTGGAAGGATACGGCCGTCACCGATGACGTGCTGGTGCAGTGCGTGATGGACATCCGCAAAGCGATCGGCGACGACTCCCGCAACCCGCGCTTCGTTCGCACCATTCCCAAGGTAGGCTACCGATTCATCGGCTCGGTGGAGCTGCAGCCAGCCGGCGGAGTGGTGACCGCAGAGACCGAAGAGGCAACCTCGGTCGAAGTTGAAATCGAAGAAGAAATCCCGGACGGGGATTTCCCGCGAGCAGTATCGGAGGCTTTACCTGCCCTGCCGCCCGCCGCGGCCACGCGGCGCAGATGGATGCTGGCCTTGGCGCTCGGATTCTGCCTGATCGTGGCAGCGGCGCTTCCGATCGGACTTCGCCAACGAATCTATCGTTCCTCGAAGCCGATCCCAGAAGCCACGCTGCCCCACCTCGCCGGCAAGAAGCCGCTGGTGGTGATGCGGTTCGAGAATCAATCGGGCAGCGCGGATTTGGACTGGCTCCGCGACGGCCTCTGCGACATGCTGATTACAAACCTCTCCCGCTCGCCCAAGCTTACGGTGCTGAGCCGGCAACAGCTCCATCTATTGCTCACAAGGACGGGACACGCGGAGTCGAATCCGATTCAGCTCGAAGAAGCGCTGGAGATGGCGCGGCGGAGCAAGGCCGAGGCCGTTGTGCTCGGCAGCTTCGCCCGAATCGGGGAAAAAACGCGGGTCAGCGTACAGCTTCATGACGCGGGCACCGGTCAGTTGATCCAATCCGAGAGTTTCGCGGTGGACCGCCCCGAGCAGATCCTTACGCAGATTGACTTGCTGTCTATGAAGCTCGCCACCCGTGTTGGCGGCGCAGCGGCCGGCACGGAGAGAAAAGCGGCGCTGGCCGATGTAATGACCAACAATCTCGAGGCCTATCGCTACTATTCGCTCGCACTTGAGAGGGCGCAGGCCAAGCACAGCAAGGAAGCCATCAGCCTGCTGGAAAAGGCCATCGCGCTCGACCCGCAATTTGCCATGGCCTACGCAAGAATCGGTTATGCCTACGCTGTCGGCTGGGGTGGTTTTACAGAAAAAGGCAAGCCGTATCTGGAGAGAGCGTTTCAACTCTCCGATCGGTTAACGGAGAAGGACAGACTCAACATCGCGGCGTGGTATTCGATCGCGAATCAAGATTTTTCGGGCGCGCTCCGATCTTTCCGAGAAATCATCGCTCGCTACCCGATGGAATCCGAAGCCTACTGGAGGCTCGGAAACCTCCTGGTCGGCGAAGAGCAATATGAGGAGGCGATCAGGGTTCTCCAGCAGGGGCTGGCTGTTGACCCGGAAGCCTCGGACATCTACAACTCTCTGGGCTTAGCTTACGCCGCACTTGGCCGGCACGACCAAGCTATTGCCGCCTATTCTCGCTATGTGGCCCTGGCCCCGCAAGAATCGAACGCGCACGATAGCCTGGGGCTGGCTTATCAATGGGCGGGGCGGTGTGACGAGGCCATCGAAGAGTACAAGCGCGCGCTTGCGCTCCAACCGGACTTTGAGATAGCGCGAGTACACCTTGGCAACGTCTATTTCCAGCTCGGCCAGTACCAAGATGCGATTCGCGAGTTCAAGGAATACATCCACGTTGCGCCCTCGACACAGGAGCGAGACCGCGGAATCAGCGAAGTGGCGTGGGTTTACAGCCGGCAACGAAAGTGGGATCAGGCACAAGAGGCAGTCAAGGGGCTAACGCAGATGAATTATTGGGGTGCTCATGTCGCTATGCTCCTCGCTCTGGAACGCGGCGATGTGACCGCTGCGCAGAAGTTCAAGGCAAGAATTTCGGAGGAACTGTCCTTTCCGGATCGGGGGATAAGGCTCAGCGCCAGATACCAAAAGTTCCTGGATGGCTACTTCAATTTGCAAACCGGCCACCCCACCGAAGCTATTGCGCTTTTCAAAGAGGTCCTCCAACATCGTCCACTCATCTGGGACATAGATGCCTATGAAGATTGCCTCGCGAACGCCTATTTGAAGCTGGGCCAAACTGACGACGCCATAGCTGAATACGAGCGTATCCTGCGACTGAATCCAAACTATCCCCTGGCGCACTTCCATCTGGCGCAGGCTTACCAGCACAAGGGCCAAACCGATCGGGCGCGCTCAGAGTACCGGCAATTTCTTCAAGTCTGGAAGAATGCCGACCCCGACATTCCCATCCTCAAGGAAGCCAAGGCCGCATACGCGAAACTAGAATAACCCCCGTCCTCAGTCCCGCCCATATGGGTAACTCCTTTAGAATGTGCAACTACAAATTGCTGATGCAGTTGCGCACGCTGAGTTGGTGTCCGTTTTACAAGTCGATTTCAGCGAGGCGATGCCTTTCTAGGGCTGCGGGAGCGCTGGTGCGCCATGCGCGGGTTGGCGATCCGGAGAATCACTCTCTTCCCGAGCACCTTTGCCGCGCGCGTGATGGTATCGAGAGAGACAGCGGTGTTTCGCGGGTCGAGTAGGCGGTCGAGCTGAGACCGGCTGGTGTGAAGCTCTCGGGCCATGGCCTGCTTGGTCTTCTGCTGTTTCCTCATCGCCTGCTCCAGTTCCCAGGCAAGAACGCGTTTGGTGGCCACGGCCTCGGCTTCCTCTCGAATTCCGTGCTCATCCAGAAAGCTATCGAAACTCGAGCCGCTGTAATCGTGTCGTTTGCGGGTCTTTCTTTCCTTCATTGCAGCCCTCCCTCGTGCTTCTCCTTGTTTCTCCGCGCCAGGGCCAAGTCCTCAGCGGGCGTCTTCTGTGTCTTCTTTAGGAAGCCGTGTAACAAGACCATTCGGCCCTTGCGATCGATGTAGAACAGAACGCGGGCAATCCGGTTGCGCGTGAGATCGGTGCGGACCTCGTAGATCCCCTGGCCCAAAGGCCGGCAGACTGGCATTCCGATAGGCCAGCCGAATTCAACCGTCTTGATGTCCTCTCCGATTCGCTTCCTATCATCGGGATAGGGAGCGCTTTAAGCCAGTCCCGAACAGGTTCGCGAGCGGCTTCCGTGCGGAAGAAAATCACTGGGACCCGTTTGCCGCGTTTGTTCGGGTCTTCTGCACTTGAGCCTGGAACTGCCTTCCGTCGGTTTGGCTTTTTCACTGGCGCGCCCAAGTGTACCATATACGGTACATTCCGCAAAACGAATTCCAAGGCGAAACACTGAAGCTCTACCGCGGTGTGGCTCATCTTCGAATGCGCGCCCTTCTTGCCAGCCGCAGCTCGCGTTTCGAGGCGCCCGGAAATCGAGTACTGTCCTAAGGTGGTCTCGGCATGCCAAAAAACGCGAAGAACACGCAGGCGAGCAGGAACAGGCGAGGGACAATGCCGTTTCTGATGGAGGCTCAAGGCCCTTGGAGGTTCAATGTTTTGGTGCGCGTTCATTTCCGTAACTCCTTTAGAATCCGCAGTTACAAAAAATGCGCCCGCAAGTGCTTTGGAATCTGCACCTACGAAATTGCTGGACTTAAAGTCTCCTGGAATCAACAGTTACAAAAAATGTGGGGGGTGGGGGATACCAACCTCCTTGGTGGGATCGCATCGCTGGCTAATCCGATGGGGTTCGCGGTGACGCAACCGTTTGACAGTGCCGGCCGTAGGGGAGAGTTGAACTCAGGCGCTGGCGGCGGAGCCTGTTGGTTGCGGAAATTGCTGCGGCGTACCTACGACGCGGTCCCAGTCGAGGACTTGTGCTTCGACGGTGTCGCCGGGAGCGAAACTCACTGGGCCCTCGGGCAAGACGATGAGCGCGTTAGCGCCGGCGGAGGTGCGCACCAGCACGGAGCACTGGTTCGGGAGCGGCGTGACTTGAAAACCTTGGGCTGTGAGCGCCAGGCCGGCCAGGATGACGTAGTGGTGGCCGGGCTTCGATTTCACCTGGCCGGTGAGTGTGGCGCGCACCACGGGGAGCGCGATCGAGCAGCGCCCGGCCATGCGCAGCAGTGCCGGACGCACAAATTCGTAAAAGCCCACGAACGCCGCAGCGGGATTGCCGGGCAGCACGCAGACCGGCATGGTGTCCCACGTCGCGAAGCCGATCGGTTTTCCAGGGCGCATGGCGACGCCGCGGAAGCGGAACTCCGCCCCCAACTCGGCAAGCGCTCCCTTCACCAGATCGCGCTCGCCCACCGACGCCCCGCCGGTGGTAACGAGCAGATCGGCCGCGTCGCGCGCCGACTCCAGCAGACGCCGCAGCACTGCGCGATCATCCGCCGCCGTGCCGCAGTATTTGGCTTCGGCGCCGCATTCGCTTACCAGCGCCGTGAGGGTGAATGCGTTGCTGTTGCGAATTTGGCCGTGGCCGGGGACAGCAGCGACGTCCACCAGCTCGTTTCCCGTGCACACAATACTGACGCGCGGCCGGCGGTGGACACGCACCTCGGCGCGGCCAACAAATGCCAGCAGCGCCAGCGTCGCTGGACGGAGGACTTCCCCGCGCTTGACAAGAAGGTCGCCGCGGCGAACATCCTCAGCCGGCGGAAAGATGCTGCTGCCGGGATGCGCGGGCGTAGAAATCACGATGTATTCGTCCGAGCGCTGCAACTGCTCGAAGGGGATTACCGCGTCGGCGCCGCGCGGGATTGGCGCTCCGGTTGTGATGGCCATCGCTGTATCGGACGCCAGAAAGGCTTCGCCTGCTTCCGCAAGGACTTTGCCTACAACCGGAAGCCTTGCGGGATCCGCCGGCGTGGCGCCGGCGATGTCGGCGGAGCGCAGGGCGTACCCATCCATGGCCGAGCGGGCGTAGGGTACCAGGTCTGCGTCAGCAACAATATCCTCGGCGACGACACGTCCCAGGGCCTCGGCCAGCGCAACCTGCTCCGCCGGCAAGCACCGTACGGTGGCCAGAATGATTTCCCGCGCCTCGTCAAAAGTGACCATACGAATGGTTGTAAAGCCCGTTCCCGCGCCCGCCATTATAACCCTTTGCGCGGCCGTGGGCTTTGCGTGGATCGGTGGATGGGGTACGGAGGCGGGCTGGCGCTTTGCGAGAGCGGGAGTGAGCTCCCGCGCTTATGGCGGCCCAAGTTAGAACAGCCAGCAGGATGCTGGCGCTACAAAAAGAGCGGGAGTAAGCTCCCGCGCTTATGGCGCCCAAAGTTAGAACAGCCAGCAGGATGCTGGCGCTACAAAAGCAGTGCGCGCGCAAAGGGTTTAGAGCATCATGCATTTCGCAACACACAGGCCCTGTGGCGGCGGGGCCGCAAGGTAGCGCTGGCCTGCCCCAGCCCTTCATGAAACGACACGACCAAGTGGCGGGGTTCATCCTTGCGGGGGGCGTGAGTTCGCGCATGGGCCGCGACAAAGCCCTGCTGGAAATCAGCGGCGTGCCGTTACTGGTGCGCACGGCGCGCCTGATCGAGCCGCTGGTCGCCGCAGTGACGGTGATCGGCTCGCCCGAACGCTATGCGTCGCTGGGCCTGCGCGTCATCCCCGATGCTGTTGCCGGGGTTGGCCCGCTGGGCGGCATTGCGACCGCGCTGCGCTTCTCGGCCTCCGCGTGGAACCTGATCCTAGGATGCGATTTGCCGTACTTGACCGCGAAGTGGCTCGACTGGCTCATGGCCCGTGCGCTCGACTCGCAGGCCGACGCCCTGCTGCCGGAAACGCCGCGCGGGGTCGAGCCGCTCTGCGCCATGTACCTCACAAGCTGCGCGCCGGCGATTGCCGCGGCCATGGCCCGGGGCGCGCGCAAAGTGACCGACGGCTTGGCCGGCCTGGCGGTGCAGCATGTAGGCGAAGCGGAGTGGCAGGCGCTCGAATCCGCCGAAGTGCTCTTCAAGAATATGAACACGCCACAGGATTACGAGGAAGCGCGAGCGAAACTCGAGGGCAAGGCCGAGTGAGCGCGCCTTCGCTCCAGTTCCGAGCATTCAGGAGGGAGGCGCTGACAGACCGTTTCCCTGTGTCATGTCGAGCCCGGACGGAGGGCGTCGGAGCAGCCTCTGCCAAGGATCTCTATGAGAGATTCCTCGGCCCGACAGAAAGCGTCGGGCCTCGGAATGACAACGTGACGGAGTCTTCCAGCACCGTGTTAAAAGGCGTAGACCACCTTGCCGCCGGTGTCCGCCGTCGGGCCATACACCGACGGCACCGGGTACCCGAGCACCCGCAGATAGTTCGCTTACGGATTGGCGGCGGGAGATTTGCCTTCCGCAGCGAGGCGGAGACGTTCCTCGCCCGCATAAACGATGAAACGCTTCCCGCGCAGGAACCCGACCAGGGTGAGGCCCAATTCGCGGGCGAGTTGCACCGCCAGGCTGGAGGGAGCGGAAACGGAGGCGACCACAGGAATTCCCGCCACAATCGCTTTTTGAATGATCTCGAACCCGCCCCGCCCGCTCACCATCAACACGTAATCGGAGAGGGGTACTTTGCCCTCGAGCAGCGTCCAGCCGATGACCTTATCCACGGCGTTGTGGCGTCCCACGTCTTCGCGCTCTGCAATGAGTTCCCCGCGACAATCGAACAGGCCGGCCGCGTGCAGACCTCCGGTGCGGCCGAAGATGGCCTGGGCGGTGCGCAGCGTCTCGGGCAAACGGCAGAGCACTTCCGGATCGAGCCGCAGGTTGGGGTTAGGCGGCTGGATGCCGCGCACGCGCACGGAATCGATGGATGCCTTGCCGCAGATCCCGCAACTCGAGGCGGCAAAAAAATTCCGCCGGGTTTGCTCGAGATTCAGCGCGACCGCGGATTCCAGTTCGACACGGACGACGTTGCCGCGGTCGCGTTCGCCATCGCTGACGCCATGTTCGAGGGAGACGATCTGTTCGCGGCGCTGGATGAGACCTTCGGTGAACAGGAACCCCGCGGCCAGCTCGAGATCGTGGCCCGGGGTGCGCATAGTAACGCTCAGGGGCAACTTGCCCACGCGGATCTCGAGCGGCTCCTCGCCAACCAGATAGTCCTGGAAGCGGCGCAGGCGGCCATCCTGCCATTCGGACACGTGCGTCAGGTCGATGCTGCGCGGGCGAGACATCAGGGGCTTCTGCGAAGTGGATTATATACCGAGCAGGTTGGACTGCAGCTTGGTGTAGCCATTCTCCTGCGCCCAGAGGCCCAGAGGGAGTGCGGCGACCTCATCGACCACGGGGATGGCCAAGCCGTTTTTGGTGAGGTCCACAGTGTTGATGTAGACCTTGCACGTGTCGCAAGCCTCGACGCGCATATGCTCAAACTGGCTGGCGGTGTACGCCGCGAGTTTGTCAAACCGTTCTTCGCCGCAGGCAGGGCATACGACCCGGCGGTAATCCCATTCGGTGAGGCAGAGCGAGCAGACCAGCGAGCGCTTGGCTCCGTGGCCCTCCTCGCGCAGGACGCCGACCTGAGGTTTGCTGCCGCAAATCGGGCAGACGGACGGCCCGAAGCGGGGCAAGTCCACTGCCCAGCGGGCGGCAGAGTGCTCGGCGTACGGTTGCAACAACGCGCGAGCAAAGAATACGTGCGTTTGTGGCGCGTCTTCAACCTCGTGGGACTCGGCCCCCCGATAGGCGGAGAGCAACTCCTCCCAGTACGCGGGGTCCTCGCGCGCCAGCTCTTCTGCTGCCTGGGCCAGCACCGACGTGCCGACGCGGCCCACGAGCGAAAACAAAGCGGGGAAGCTCGGCAGAAGGGGAGCCAGGTCCAGGGAGTCGCGAAAAGGGAGAAAGTCAGATGGCTGCGCACCGTTTCCGCCGGCAGATTTCAGGCCGGCTAGAAGAGATTTCTGAAAGGAGGCGATTTCTGCGTAGAAGGAGAGGATCTCGGAGGCAAACGGGTAAACTTGAGCCAGTTCTTTGGCCCGATCGATTCTTTGATCCCAACGCGGTTGGCTATTTTTTTGTCGGGGCATTCCCGGTGATCCGCTTGAACCAGAGGGGATGGTGTGCCTTGGCCCAGGCTTCGGTCACTTCACCGCGAATCACGGAAGTGAAACCGCCCCGCACAACCGCTGTACCCATGTACACGTGGATGATGAAGCCTGCAAGCGTCACCAAAAAAGCGATGGGGTGCACCAGCACCGAGATGTACCGCAGGGACCTCAGGCTCCAGGGGATGTACTCGGTGAACCACAGCACCAGGCCGGTAAGAAGCAGCACGACGCCGCCCCAGAACATTACCCAGAACAGGTACTTTTGCCCAGCGTTGAACCGGCCGGCGGGCGGCATGCTTTCATCTTCATGGCGGACGTAATGGCCCAGAGCCTTATTCCACGCGCGGTCCTCATCCGTGATGCGCATGTCCTTATCCCACAGCCGGTACATCCACACCACCGAGGCAAAAAAAACCAGCCCCACCCAGGGATGCGTAAGCCGGGCTACAGGGCCACCGCCGAGCAACGCGGCCATCCACCAGAACACCGGCGACCACAGAGCCAGTCCGTTCAGCAGGAGGTAAACGTAGGAGATGCCGGCAATCGAGTGGACAAACCGCTCCTTGAAGGTGTAGCGCAGGATCCTACCGCCGGGCAAAACGCGCGCTTCTTCCATTATCGGCCTCCCTGCTTCGCGGTGGGGGTGTCTTCCTTCACCACTTTGGGTCCGAAGCGCAGATAATGCGCGAAAACGCCAACGATACCGCCAAACATGGCCAGGCTGCCCAGCCACTTGAGCGGCTTCTTCCAGAGCTGGACCGCCAAAGGAATTGTCGGATCCCTGGGCAGACCGTACTCCTCGGGGTTATTGCCAAGAGCAAGAACGGTAATGACGCCGGTGCCGCCAACGCCGGGCGGATCGTACACGGTTGCCTCAGCGAACCCGGTAGCCTTCAATTGGGCCACGCGCTTGTTGGCCGCTTGGAGCATCTGATCTTTGGTGCCGAACTGCAGGCAACTGGTGGGACACGCTTTAATGCAGGCCGGCTCGAGGCCAACCGAGACGCGGTCAGTGCAGAGCGTGCATTTGTAGACCTTCTTGGTCTTAGCGTTGAACTTGGGGATGTCAAACGGGCAGCCGGCGATGCAGTAGCCGCAGCCAATGCAGTTCTCTTGCTGGAAATCGACGATGCCGTTGTTGTACTGCACGATGGCGCCCGGCGCGGGGCAAGCTTCCAGGCATCCGGGCTCGGCGCAGTGCATACACTGGTCTTTGCGCATCAGCCAATGCAAGCCCGTGCCGCTCTCGTATTCGTTGAACTTGATCAGGTTCCAGAAGTTGGGTGTGGTGCTGGGGAGGGTCTGGTAAGTGCCTACCTGCACTGTGGTCTCCGGCGGGAGGTCGTTCCACTCCTGACAGGCCACCTCGCAAGCCTTGCAGCCGATACACGTGCTGGTATCGATCATCTTGCAGACCAGCGGCGCCGTGCGAATGCCGGCCGAGGCCGTTGAGGTCGCGGAGACTCTTCTGAGGTCTAGCGTCTTACCTGCCATAGGTCACCCCCTACACCTTCTCCAGCTTCACGAGGAAGCCCTTGTATTCCGGAGCGAAAGAGTTGGGGTCTACGATAGTCGGAGTCACCAGATTGGCCATGGAGCCCTTTTGCTCGCCACGACCCAGGAAGCCCCAGTGAATCGGGAAGCCAATCTGGTAGACCTGCTTGCCGGCAACCTGCATCGGCTTGATGCGCTTGGTGACCATGGCCTTGCCCTCAATCGAGCCGCGTGCCGAAGTCACCCGAACCTTTTCGCCGTTCCCGATGCCTTTCTCTCTGGCCAGCTCTTCGGGAATCTCCACGAAGAATTCCGGCTGCAACTGCATGTTATAGGCGTTGTTCTTGGTCCAGTAGTGGAAGTGCTCGGTCAGTCTGTACGTGGTGCAGGCGATGTCGAATTCACCGCCAGTCTTGGCCAGCTTGTCCCATTCCGTCTTGAATTGCTTGACGGCAGGGCTGGAGCTCTGCTTGGCATGCAGCGGATTGGCCACCGGGGATTCCATGGGTTCGTAGAACTCCGACCAGGGACCTTCGGCGAACTGCCCGGGGATGAACAGCCGGGCCACCCCCTCCGGCAGCATGATGAACGCGCCAAGGCCTGCTTCCGGAGGACTGTCCACCTTGTAATCGGGCACATCCCCGACCCACTTTTCACCGTTCCAAACGATCCCGGGCCGCGTCGGATCCCAGGGTTTGCCCTGGGCGTCGGCCGAGCAGCGGTTGTACATGACCCGGCGATTGGCTGGCCAATTGAACGTCCATTCCGGATACCTGCCCAGGCCACTGGGGTCAGCATTGTTCCGGCGTTGCGTCAGGTTGCCCGCTTCGGTGTACATGCCGATGTGCAGCCAGTCGCCGGAAAGTGTCGAACCATCGGCGCGCAGGTCAAGGAACTTCCCCACCTGCTGGCCGGCTTTGAGCACGATGGTCTTCGGGTCCTTTTCGTCCTTGAGGTCCTCGATGGCCCAGCCATTGATCTCCTTGCAAAGTTCTACCTGCGAGGGACTGGATGGATTTGAATACCACCAGTTCAGATTCAGGACGGGGTCGGGGAATTTTCCGCCCTCTTTCTTGTAGAGCTCGCGGACTTTGAGGAAGATCCGCCCGATGATCTCCTGGTCGGCTTTGGCCTCGCCTGGCGGATCCACCGCCTTCCATTTCCACTGGATCCAGCGCGCCGAGTTGGTGAAGCATCCGTCTTTTTCGGCAAAATTGGCAGCGGGCAGCAGGAAGACTTCCGTTTTCACGTCCTCCGGCTTCTTTTTAGCCACCTCCAGAATTTCGCGCCGCCAGAACCCTGCGGTCTCCTGCTCAAAGTTCTCCGCGACCACCAACCACTTCAGCTTCGAGAGCGCGGCGACTGCCTTGCTGGAATTCGGGCCGTTGTTCACCGGGTTCATCCCAAAGCTGAAGAAGCCCTCCATCTTGCCGTTGTACATATGGTCGAAGATGAAGGCCCAGCTCCAGTTTTCGTAGCCCCCCGCCGGCGTCTGCGGCAGCTTGGGGTGCCAGTGATAGGCGAAATCGTTCTGCTTCGTCGCCGCTTTGCCGTAATACGCCTTCATCTGGCTGACGAAGAAGCGGTCGGTGTTGCTCCAGAAATTCATCGAGTTCGGCCGCAATGGCTTCGGCGTGACCACGTCCAGATAGGCCTTGAGAGATTCGTGGTCCGCCTTGGGGATAGCGATGTAACCGGGCAGATTGTGGTAGGCCATGCCGTTATCCGTCCCACCCTGGATATTGGCGTGGCCGCGCAGCGCGTTCAGTCCGCCTCCCGTCATGCCGATATTGCCGAGGAGCAATTGCAGCATGGCCGCCGCATGGATCAACTGGACCGAGAAGCTGTGATGCGTCCAGCCCAGGGCGTACATGATGGTCCCGACCTTGTCCGGCGGGTAGGTCGAGGTGATCAGCTCGGCGGCCTTGAGGAAGTCTTCCTTCTTGCACCCACAAATACTGGAGACCATCTCGGGCGTGTAGCGCGAATAGAACGTCTTCATGATCTGGAAGACGCAGCGCGGATGCTGCATCGTCTCATCGACTTTCGCAAACCCCTTGGCGTCCAGTTCGTAGTTCCAACTCGATTTGTCGTACGTCTTCTTCTCTGGATTCCAGCCGGAGAAGAGCCCTTCCTGCTCGTTAAACGAATAGTCTTCCCTGACGAGGAAGGTCGCATTGGTGAACAGCCGCACGTAGTCTGCGTGGATGCGGTTGCGCGTCAGCGCGTAGTTGATTAAGCCGCCGAGGAACGCAATGTCGGTACCCGTGCGGATCTGCGTGAAACTGTCGGCGACGGCGGCCGTGCGGTTAAAACGGGGATCGACGGAAACTAGCTTGGCATTGCGGTTGCGCTTCGCCTCCATGACGAACCGGAAGCCCACCGGGTGGTTCTCCGCCGGGTTGCCGCCCATGGCCAGGATGACGTCGGCGTTTTGGATATCGGTCCAACCATTGGTCATCGCCCCGCGCCCGAAAGTGGCGGCCAGACTGGCCACCGTGGGGCCGTGTCATATTCGGGCCTGTTGTTCGAGAGGAATCATTCCGAGCCCGGCCCGGAATGCCTTCACCAGAAGATAATTGTTCTCGTTTGAGTCGGTGCAACCGCCGATGACGCCGACGGCCGTCAGCGCGTTGACTGTCCGTCCCTTGTCGTCTTTCTCCATCAGCTTCGCGTCGCGAGTGTCCTTCACCAAACGCGCAATGCGGTCCACTGCCCAATCCCAAGACTTCTCCTCCCAGTGATCACTGCCGGGCGCGCGATATCGCACTTTGGTGAGCCGCCGGTCGTTGACGATGTTTTGCTTCAGCGTAATCCCCTTTGGGCAAAGAGTTCCCCGATTGATAGGGTGATCGGGGTCGCCTTCAATGTGCACCACGGCCGGTGTGACATTGCGAGATTTGTCGCCCAGCGTATGAATGATCACGCCGCAACTCACCGCGCAGTATGGGCATGTCGAGCGCGTCTCGGTGGTGCGCGCGATCTTCAGTTCGCGCACCTGCGCGTACGCCGGCTGCAGGTCAAACCCAAAGACCGATGCAGCAACGCCGCCCACTGTACTGATCTTGAGAAAATCTCTACGGCTGGAAATCATAGGCCGACCTCCCCTTCCGGAATAGGAGCCGTGCCACAATGCCAGATTCGGCTAGCATGTATTCTTTTTCTTCCCGTTTGTCAAGCGAGGCAGGCTGAGGAAAACCGGAGGGTCAGGGTTACGGTTGGTCGGTCGGTTCAGAACTCAAGCTTCACGCTGGAGACGCTTCTATGGGGAGCACGCCAACGACCTAGTCGCTAGAGAGACGGGCGGTCACCTGAGCAACTGGAACCACTTCGACAACAGCGTTGTAGTCGGGTACCCCGCTTGGGTCCAAGCAACCGGCCGGGACCAGGACATTGACCTCTGGCCAGTGGCCCTGCAAGCACCCCGGCTTGATCCGGTCGATACGGACACGGCCACGAAATTCGCCCCGGTCATTGCGCAGCAAGATGGCATCACCCGCCTGCAACCCCAGCCGCTCCGCGTCTTCAAGGGCCATCAAGATATCATCTCGCTGTGCGCCGGTCAGGGCATCGGTGGAGTCAAACACCATGCTATTGAACTGCTTCCCCCGCCGGGTGGAGAGCAGGAAGCGACCCTCGGGCATCAGCTCCTCAGGCAGGTCAATCGCTGAAAAGCGGCCCTTGCCATCGGGGGTGAGGAAGCGGTCGGTTAGCAGCCGCGGGCCGCCGTACTGGAGGTTGTCTCCCTTCTTGCGCAGGCTGGCGATTCCCTTGTAAGTGGGGCAGATGCGGTCGATCTCCTCGCGAATATCCTGTGTATCGCGTCAGGGCAAGCAGCGCGCGGCGCGTTCGGGATCGGCGCGGCGCGCGACGAGCATGGGGATTTCCCATTCATCCC
>Ga0209158_1001366_pt1 | contig 16412 bp, 19 predicted proteins | sample GraSoiAngelo_140_FD_185897 | JGI IMG/M metagenome (GOLD analysis project Ga0209158, IMG submission 185897) | Grasslands soil microbial communities from the Angelo Coastal Reserve, California, USA - 14_0929_12_30cm (SPAdes) (version 2) | ecosystem: Environmental > Terrestrial > Soil > Grasslands ...
TACACCAACCGTGGGGCTGAAGCCAGCAGATGAGCGATCCGAAACGTTTTCTCTGTCATTGCGAGGCCCGGAGGGCCGAAGCAATCTCCCCCGTTGCGAGGGGCGAAGCCCCGTGGCAATCTCCATTTGAGAGGAGATCGCTTGCCACCCCGCAAATTTGTGGTGCGAATTTGCGGGGACCCCGGCAATGCTGCGCTCGCGATGACGGCGTGAGGAAGGAGATCGCTTGCCACCCCGCAAATTTGTGGTGCGAATTTGCGGGGACCCCGGCAATGCTGCGCTCGCGATGACACCGCCCTTCGGTGTGCTGCTCATGGCCTACGGGAGCCCGGCCACGCTGCGGGACGTCAAGGCCTACTACACGCACATTCGCGGCGGGCGCACCCCACCGGCGGAGCAGGTGGCCGAGTTACGGGCCCGCTACGAGCGCATCGGCGGCCGGTCGCCGCTGCTTGAGATTACATGGCGCCAGGCCGCCGGCGTCGTGCAGGCGCTGGGGCAGGCGGGCCTGCCGGCGCGTGCCTACGTCGGGATGAAACACGCGCCGCCGTTCATCGCCGAGGCGGTCGCCCAGGCGGCGGGGGACGGTGTCCGTGCGCTGCTCGCCCTCGCGCTGGCCCCGCACTACTCGCGGATGAGTGTCGGCGCCTACCGCGCCGCGGCGGAGGAAGCCGCCGCCCGGCATGGCCTGACCCTGTCCTGTATAGAGAGCTGGCACCTCCATCCGGGCCTCATCAGCGGCCGCCGCCCGACATGGCCTGACCCTGTCCTGTATAGAGAGCTGGCACCTCCATCCGGGCCTCATCAGCGCGCTGGCGTCCCGCGTCCGTGAGGCGCAGCGGCAATGCGCGGGGGACACGGACGTCCCCGTGATCTTCACGGCGCATAGCCTGCCGGTCCGGATCCTGGAGTGGAACGATCCATATCCCGAGCAGTTGCAGCAGACCTGCGTGCAGGTGGCCGCCGCGGCAAAGGTCCGCGCCTGGCGGTTTGCCTATCAGAGCGCGAGTGCGACCGGCGAGCCGTGGTTGGGACCTGATCTGCTGGACGTCGCGCGGGCGATTCACCGGGAGGGTCAGACCGAGTGCATCGTCTGCCCGATCGGATTTGTCGCCGACCACCTGGAGGTGCTCTACGACATCGATGTGGAGGCGAAAGAGTTGGCCGCCACGCTGGGCCTGCGATTGATTCGCACCTGCTCGCTGAATGACGACCTGGATTTCATCTCCGCCGTGGCCGACGTCATCCGCGCGCACCTGCCGCAAGGGGCGCTGGCGTGACGGCGGCGTTGCGGCGCGTGCCCCGCGCGGCGGTGACCCAGGCCCGTAGCTACCGGATCCTGGTGCCGGGGGTGCTGGTCGCGCTCGCGCTCTTGACCGGCCTTGTGCTGGTGGTGGCAGGCGGCATCCTCCTGGGCGCCGTCCCGGTCCAGGCGGGTCGGGGCGGGGCCGCGCTGCCCGCGGAGGGGCTATCGCTGGTCTCGCTGGCGGTGATCGGGGTGTTTGCCTACACGGTATTCCACCGTTATGCACAACGGGGCGGGGAGCACTTGCTCCTCTGGGGGATTGGTTTAGTCATGTTTGGCATCGTGGGCGCGGCCGAGCTCGTGTCCACGTTCGGGTGGTCCCCCACCGCGTTCCGGTTGTGGTATCTTTGCGGCGCCATGTACACCGCTGCGTGGCTGGGGCAGGGGACCGTTTACCTGCTGAGCCGCCGGAAGCGGCTCGCAGTTGGGACGCTGCTGATGCTGCTCGCGGCGAGTCTGGCTGCCGCCTACCTGGTGTTTGCCGAGCCGCTGAACGCCGGCGCGTACGATCCGCGCATGCCGCTGGGGGTCCAGTACCGCGCCATCTTGCCTTCGGGGGCGGCGGTGCGGAAGCTGACACCTGTGTTCAACATCTATGGAACCTTCACCCTGATCGGAGGCGCGCTGTACTCGTCCTGGTTGCTCTGGCGGAAGGAGATTGTGCCCGGCCGCGTGATTGGCAACCTCTTGATCGCCGCGGGCGGCCTGTCGCTGGCGCTGGTCAGCACCCTGGCGCGGCTGGGCTCGGGTGGGCTGCTCCCGGTTGCGGAGCTGGTGGCCGCCGGGCTGATGTTCGCGGGATTCCTGCTGGCCACGGGCCGGCCGGTGTCCATGGTGGTGGTGAGGGAGGCAACGACATGATGGGCGGATTGCCCCGCGGCGGTGTGTCCGCGTGGCTCACGCTGGGCGAAGCCAGCAAGGTGCTCGGGGTCGATGCCTCGACCCTGCGCGGGTGGACGGACGCAGGACGGGTGCGCGCGTATCGGACTCCCGGCGGGCATCGCCGCTACCGGCAGGATGATCTCGCGGCGTTCCTGCGCGGGCACCAGCAAGAGCGCGCGGGCAAGCTCGCCGATCTCATCGGCCCGCACGGCGCGCGGCTAATGCCCGGTGCATCGCGGCGGGACATTCGCCGGCAGCCGTGGTATGCGAGCGTGGGGCCTGAGGCGGTGGAGACCATGCGCGTGACGTGCCGGATGCTGATGGATGCCCTGGCGGGGTATCTCTCCGGGGGCCGGGGGCAGCGTGTGGCGGCGCAGGCCGGGGAGGAGGCGGGCCGCGAGCTCGGCCGGCAGGTCGCAGCCCTGCGCCTGTCGTCGGCCGACGCCACCCGCGCGTTTCTCTTCTTCAAGGAATCGATTACCCGCACCGTGTCGTCGCAGCTGCCGCTGCCTGCACATCGCAAGGTACAATCCATCCGACGAATCGAGCTGTTCTTAGACCGTGTGCTGCTGCACATGATCGCGGCGCACGGGGAACGAGCCAACTAAGCCTCCTGGGGATGCCGTGCGCTCGCTGATCATCATCCCGGTGTACAACGAAGAGGTGACATTGCCGCGCGTGCTGGCGGAAGTGCGGCGTGCTGCGCCGCGGAGTGACATCATGGTGGTGGATGATGGATCCACCGACCAATCGGCAGCACTCGCGCAGCATCACGCGGGCGTCCAAATCGTCCGCCATGACGCCAATCGAGGCTATGGCCAGTCGCTGATCACCGGCTTCGGGCAGGCCGTCGCCGGTGCGTACAACGTCGCCGTGACCATCGACTGCGATGAGCAGCATGAGCCACAGCGCATCCCCGACTTCCTGCGGGCGAGCGCCGGCGCCGACATCGTCTCCGGCAGCCGCTATCTCGACGCGGCGATGCCTGGCGATCCGCCCCCACCCGATCGAGCCCGCCTGAACCGGGAATTCGTGGACACGTTGAGGGCCATCACAGGGTATCCGATCACCGATGCCTGGTGCGGCTTCAAAGCCTATCATGTGGAGGCTGTGCAAAAGTTCGTTTTGACCGAGCCCAGCTATGGAATGCCACTGCAGGTGTGGGTGCAGGCCGCCTATCACCGCCTGCGCGTCACCGAGCTGGCGGTGGCCCGCATCTACAAGAATCCTCACCGCCAGTTCTGGGGCGGTCTCGATGACCCGCAGACCCGCCGTGCGTATTATCTCAGGGTGCTGGAAGGTGAAGTGGCGCGGTGGCTGCCTGACCGGCTGAGCTTGGTGTGCGGCACGCGATGAAGATCCTTGCGATTGGTCCGCACCCCGACGACGTCGAGATCGGCATGGGCGGGACGATCCTCGCGCTGCGGGCCCAAGGCCACGAGGTGACCATCTGCGATCTCACCAACGGGGAGCCGACGCCCATCGGCACGCCGGAACGCCGCGCCCGCGAGGCGGCCGACGCCGCGCGCATCCTGGGCGTCACCCGCATCACGCTGGAGATGCCCAACCGCTATCTGGTTGATACAGTAGATAATCGCATGCTGGTGGCCGAGGTGATCCGCCGGGTGAGACCGGAGGTCGTATTCGCGCCCTACTGGGTTGACGCGCACCCCGACCATGTCGCCGGGGCGGCGCTCGCGGAAGCGGCGCGCTTCTATGCCAAACTGACGAAGACCACCATCCCCGGGGAGCCGTATCTTCCGCCCCGGGTACTGCACTTTTTTACCACACATTACCGGCTCGTCCCCGAGATTGCGTTCATCCTTGACATCACCGCCCACCTCGACCGCAAGATCGATGCCGTGCGGACATATGCGTCGCAGTTTGGCCCGGAACGCGGGAACGAGCGGTTCTTTGACGACCTGCGGACGTGGGGCCGGTACTACGGCGACCTCATCGGCCGCGAGTACGGGGAGCCGTTCGCCTGCCGGGAGAAAATCGGGTTGAGCGGGCTTGACCAATTCGTGTGAACGCCAAATGACGGAAACGGGAATCGGGAATCGGGAAGCAACTCTTGGCGGTTACCGTTTCCCGTTTCCGGCTTCCCGCGTCCGGCGAGTCCGGAATGACTGATCGCGTCACCGCTATCGAATTTGAGATTCCGCAGAAGTCGGGTGAGGCGCTCTGTGTGCCGCCCGCCCGGCAGCTGGCGGCCCTGGCGCGGCAGAACGCCGCGCTGCTGGAGGATGCGCCGCTGACCATCGCCGGTGTGCGGCTGGCTGAGATCCGCCGGCGGGCGCGCAGCGACATCTCGCAGGCCGCCGTGCGGTATGCGCAGCGCCTGGACCTTCCCACATCCACGTTCGGACCCTCCGAACTCCTCCTGGTGACCGGGCACCAACCGTTTCTGTTCCATCCCGGGATCTGGCTCAAGCATTTGCTGATCGACCGCGTGGCCCGCGATGGCATGGCCGCGCTGAGCATGCCGGTGGACAGCGATGCCGCGGAAGACGTTGGTGCGGATGCCCCGCGTATGGACGGCACGGGCCTGCGCCTGGTGCACGAGACATTGGTGCGAGCGGATCCGGACGTGCCGTACGAGGCCGTGCCGGCGCCGCCGCTGGCGGAGTGGCGTGCTTTCCTGGCCCGGTTAGGGGCGCACGTCCGCACGCTTCCGCTCCCGGAACCCCAGGCGGCGCTGGAGCACTTTGCCCAGGCCGCGAGGGACGTCCGGGCGGAGGACATCGGGACGTTTCTGACGGGGGCCCGCCGGCGCTACGAAGGGAGACGCCGGTACGCTGAAGTGCCTGTGTCGGAGATGAGCGCCGGGATGGAGTTCAGGCGGTTCGTCGTGCACGTCCTGCGTGACGCCGAGCGGTTTGCCGCCGTGTACAATCACCACCTGGGCGCCTATCGCGAGCGCTCCAGCATTCGCACATCCGCCCAACCCTTCCCCGATCTGCAGCGCGAGGAGGGCCGTCAGGAACTCCCGTTTTGGATCATCCGGCGCGGGCGGCGCGAGCCGCTGTCCGTCCAACCCACACGCTCAGGTATCGGTCTGCTGGCCGGCGGCGAGCGGGTGGGGGAGATACCGCAGGCCAGCGGCCCGGAGGCGCTTGCCGGCCTGGCCATTCGCCCGCGGGCGCTGACGCTCACGGCGTTCACGAGATTGTGCGTCGCGGATCTCTTTGTGCATGGCGTGGGCGGCGGCCGGTACGACCGGGTGACCGACGCGGTGATCCGCGAATACTTCGGGATCGAGCCGCCGGCCTACGCGGTGACGACAGCGACGCTGCACCTGCCGCTCGGGGCGTACGATGCGGCCCGGGAGCGGGAGACGCTGCAGCGGCGGTTGCTGGAGCTCCAGCACAATCCGGATCGCGTCCTGAGCCGGCCAACCCCGGAACAGCAGGGCCTCATCAGCGAGAAGTGGCGACTGATCGCGGCGCTGGACGGGGGCGTCCTGGCACGGCGTGAGCGCCGGGAGGTTACGGCGCGGATCCGGGAGATCAATGAGGAACTATCGCGCACGCTCGCCGTCCAGCGGGAGGAGGTTGAGCGACAGCTGGCCGGTCTGGAAGCCGGTGCCGAGGCTACCGCGGCGGCTGCGCACCGTGGCTATCCCTACTGCTTTTTCTCGCCCGCCGCGGTCGACGAGATCATCGACCGGATGCTCGCGCAGTCCTGAAGACGTAGGACAGGGCGAGGTACGCTCCACCGAGCAAGGCGACGGCCGGCGCGAGCCAGACGATCCAGAGCGGACCGCGTCGCGGCGGCTCCAGCAGGATCCACTCTCCGTACTTGCTCACAAAGTAGTCGACAATCTGTTGATCGGTTTCTCCGGCGGCCACCTTCGCGCGGATCAACGTCCGCATCTGCGCCGCTAGCTCTGATGGTGAATCGGCCACGCTCTCGTTCTGACACACGGGGCAGCGCAGCTGCGCGGCGATGGCCTGTGCCCGGGCCTCCGGATCTTTCGCGGCGGCGATTCCCGCTGCGAGAAGCGTCACGGCTATGAGGAGCGCGACACCGGTCCGCCACGCCCGGTCGTTATGGCGATGCGCCATCGGCGTCCGCCAGGAGCGGCTCGATCTCCGACACGAGCATCTCTTCCGTCACCGCGCCAGCGTATTTATGGACGATGCGGCCCTTCCGGTCGACGAGGAATGTCTCCGGCACGCCGTACACGCCGTAGTCGATCGAGATCGTCCCCAGGCGATCGACGCCGTTGGGAAACGTCAGCCCGAACCGGGCGATGAAGTCGCGCGCCAGTCTGTCCTGGTCCTGGATGTTCACCCCGACCACGGTGAGGCCGCGGTCGCGGTACCTGTCCCAAATTCGCTGCAGGTGGGGCGCTTCTTCGTAACAGGCTGGAACGCACCACGAAGCCCAGAAGTTGACCACCACGACCCTGCCGCGCAACGCGGGTGTGGCCAGCGTCCCGCCGTCAAACAAGGGCAGGACGAACTCCGGTGCCTGCCGGCCGATGAGTGGAGAGGGAATCGCTCCGGGGTCGCGGTGCAGTCCAAAGACCAGCACCAGCAGGAGCACAGCGGCGCCGGCCGCGCCGGCGATGCCGGCCCACACCCGCGGCCAGGAAGATCTCATGTTGGGTGCGACGGCCATCCGGCCAGCACTCCCGCGATCACCATGATCGTGCCTCCCACCCAGATCCAGGACACCAGGGGCGTGACCACCGCGCGCAGCACCGCGCTCTGCGCGGCCGGATCGAACGCCATCAGCACCACATACAGATCCTGCCGCCACGTGGAACGGACCGCCGGCGTCGGCACCGGGGTGCGCGCCTGGCGGTAGAAGTTCTCGGACGGGCGGAGGATGTCGAGTGCCCCGGGGGATCCAGGGCTCCCTGCCAGGGCCGTGCTGTTCCCGGAAAACACAGCGACCGGCGCGGCCACCACCAGCTTATCGGCTCCGGGCAGCGCCACCAGTCCGTCCAGCCGCAGCGTGTACCCACCCACCTGCATCGCCTGGCCCACCAACAACTGCCGCTGCACCTCAATCCGGCCGGACTGCGACCCCACGATCCCGGTGATGACGATGGCCAGACCCAGGTGCGTCAGGTACCCGTAGTAGCGCTGCCGGTTGAGTGCGAACAGCGACCGCAGCGCAACCGGGAACGATTCGCTGGTGGCGGCACGCCGGGCGAGCGCGCCCCGTACATACTCGCCGACCTGGGCCACGGTCACGAAGCACACCGCACCCAGCGCGACCAGCCCGGCGCCCCGTATCCCTGCGAACCCGAGGGCGGTCACCGTGAGGAGGGTTATCCCGATAAGCCATCCCAGCTTCCGCATCTCTTCGGCTCCCGAGCGTCCCCACCGCAAGGCCGTTCCAAGACCCATGACCATCAGCAGCACGATACCCAGCGGCACGAATAGCCGATTGAAGAACGGCGGTCCGACGGTGACCTTCGCGCCGGTAGCGGCTTCCACGATCAGGGGGAAGATGGTGCCGACGAAGATGGTGAACGCCATCGTCAGCAGAACCACGTTGTTGAGCAGCATCATGGCCTCACGCGAGAGAGGACTGTCTAACCATCCTTCGTCGCGAATCTGGGGGAGGCGGGCCAGCAGCGCCAGAAGGGACGCAACCATCACCAGGCCCAGGAACGCGACAAACACCGGGCCGATCAGCGACTGCGTAAAGGAATGGACCGAGGCCAGGATGCCGCTGCGCGTCAGGAATGTCCCAAAGATCGTCAACAGGAACGCCAGAATCACCAGGCTCACGTTCCAGATCCGCAGCAGGCGGCGGCGCTCCTGCACCATCGACGAATGGATGAACGCCGTGGCGACGAGCCAGGGCATGAACGCGGCGTTCTCGACCGGGTCCCAGGCCCAGTAGCCGCCCCAGCCCAGCACATCGTACGACCACCGCGCGCCGAGGAGCAGCCCTGCGGTCAGCGACGTCCACGCCACCAGCGTCCATCGCCGCGTGAGCGTCATCCATTCGTCCCGGTGCTGTCCCGACAACAGCGTGCCCATCGCGAACGCGTAGGGAATGGACAACCCCACGTAGCCCACATAGAGGAGAGGCGGGTGAATGGCCATCAGCAGGTGATTTTGCAGCAGCGGGTTGAGGCCGCGACCGTCCGGCGGGACGACCGGCAATCGCGCAAATGGATTTGCCGGCCCGACCATGACGCCCACGAAGAACAACGCAATCCCGAACAGGACCGTCAGCACAGATGGGATCAGATCGGGGTGCCGGCCCCGGTACTTGACGGCCACGAGGAGGGTCAGGGCAGCCAGGATCCATGCCCATAACAGAATCGAGCCCTCCAGCGCTCCCCACAGGCCGGCCACGCGGAACAGCAACGGTGTGGCGCGGTTCACGTTGGCCGCAACGTAGCGAATGCTGAAGTCGAACCCGATCAGCGCCGCCTCCATCATGACTACGGCCAGGGTGACGCCGGCGAAGAGACCGGCGGCGGCGGCCCGGCCCCAGGCCGCCCGCGCGGGATCGTGACGAAGGCGGTGGCCGGCCAGGAGCGCCACCAGACCACCCGCACCACACCCCACCGCCAGCATGAGAGAGAGGAATCCCAGCATCGCCATCATGGGGATGGTGGGGGCCGGTATTCCTCTGAATGCTTCACGATAATGGAGCGGGCGGTGAAGATACCGTCGGCACCGAGCGTCCCTTCGACCACCGCCCCCTGACCCTCGGTGAACAGGTCCGGCGGCGCACCGTGGTGGATGACCGGCACCGTGGCGTTCCCGTCGCCCAGAGTGAAGCGCAGGTCAAGTGTCCCAGCGTTCCACCGCCGCGAGCCCGGCATGACCTGACCTCCCAGCCGCATGGTGCGACCGATCGCACTGGGGCCTTGGGCCAGCAGCTCGCTGGGCGTGGTGTAGTACACGATCGCGCCGCGGATGCCGCCGACGATGAGGTAGATCAGTGCTCCCGCGACGATAACGGCGGCCGCACTGGGGCCTTGGGCCAGCAGCTCGCTGGGCGTGGTGTAGTACACGATCGCGCCGCGGATGCCGCCGACGATGAGGTAGATCAGTGCTCCCGCGACGATAACGGCGGCCAGGACCAGGCGGATGCGCTTCATCGGTTCGAGGAATCCTTCCGCAGCGCCCGCGCCTGTTCGGCGCGCCAGAGCCGGCGGCGCAGCCCCAGGGTGTAGATGACCAGCGTCACCAGCACCACGCCGTAGCCCACGGCAATCCACAGGGCAGGCGTCATCTCATCTCGCCGCCCGCCTCGAGCCGGGCCAGACTCGTGCGGAGCCGCAGCAGGTACATGAATAAGACCGTAAACGCTAGCAGGCTGAGCATGAGCGCCAGCAGCATCGGAGGAGCGATCTTCAGGCTCCCTGGGGCGATCGAGGCCGGTTGGTGCAGGGTGCGAAACCAGACTACGGAGTAATGGATGATGGGGACGTCGAGGAAGCCGACGATGCCAATCACGGCCGCCAGACGCGCGCCGCGCAACGGGTCGTCGGACAGGCCGCGGACCAGGAGCGCAGTGGTGTAGATCAGGAACAACATGGCGGTGGTCACCAGTCGGGCGTCCCACGTCCACCAGGTGCCCCACACCGGCCGTCCCCAGATCGAGCCGGTCAGTAGGGCCAGCCCGGTGAACAGCACGCCGAGTTCGGTGGCGCTGTGCGCCAGATGATCGTACGCCGGACGCCGCTTCCACAGATAGAGCACACTCGCCGCGAAGGTGATGGCGAAGGCGAGATACGCCACCCAGGCGTTGGGCACGTGCGCGTACATGATGCGTACGTACTCGCCCTGGAAGGCGTCGGGGGGCGACGCGAAGAGGCTGACGTACGCCGCGATACCCAGCAACAGCACCGCCACCGCGCCGAGCCCGGTCTGCGCTGTCATACTTCGTCCATCACGACTTCAAACAGGATCGGACACACCAGTACACTCACCACGTCGAACGACACCAGCACCGCCGGCCACAACCCCGCGGCGGTCCCCGTCAGGATGGCCTCGGTGAGCCGCACACACCCCAACACCTCGAACGACACCAGCACCGCCGGCCACAACCCCGCGGCGGTCCCCGTCAGGATGGCCTCGGTGAGCCGCACACACCCCAACACCACCGGGAGCGCCAGCGGCAGCAAGAGCAGGGGCATCAGCAACTCGCGACCACGGACGTGCAGCACCAGGGCGGCGAGCAGCGTGCCGATGACGCTTAACCCGACAATGCCCAGCACGCCGACACCCACGAGTGCTCCGCCATGATCCCACACGTCGACCCCGAAGAGCACGCCGAGCAGCACCAGCAGCGCGACCAGCAGGGCCGACAACATGACGGTCAGGGCCGCGCACTTGCCCCAGAAGAGATGCTCGCGGCTGCCAGGATACAGCAGCAGTATCTCCAGTGCCTGCTGGTCGACTTCCCCCTGCGTCACCCGGGGAATGCCCAGCACCGCCGCGAAGCCCATTGCCACCCACAGGATCGCCGCGGCGCGAGCCGGCTCCGACCCCACGACAAACCCGAGCAGCAGGATCATCAGCAACGCCACCATGCCGGTCGCGGTGATCGTTTGCCGGCCTCGCCATTCCACGCGGAGATCCTTGCGCGCGACCGCGGCGGCGCGGAGGAATCCGTTCACCGCCGGCCTCCGGCAGCCGCCGCCAGGTCCGCGGCCGTGAGCTGCGCGACCGGGCCAACCTCGACCGGCTGGCCCGCCGCCAGGGCCAGCACCGCGTCGGCCTCGTTCATCACGCGCTCCCACTCGTGCGTGGCTATGATCACACTCCCGCCCCGGCGGGTCGTGTCTTCGGTCATCTCGGCGACGAGGGCCACGCCGTCGCGGTCCAGTCCGCCATAGGGCACACTCCCGCCCCGGCGGGTCGTGTCTTCGGTCATCTCGGCGACGAGGGCCACGCCGTCGCGGTCCAGTCCGCCATAGGGTTCATCCAGCAGCAGCAACCGGGGAGCGGCCAGCCATGCCTGCGCCAGCGCGAGCCGGCGTTTCATTCCACTGCTCAGAACCCGCACGGGATCATCGGCAACGGGTGTCAGTCCGACCCGGTCCAGCCACGTGGCCACGGGCGCGTCCGGCCGGCCGCGCATCGCAGCGGCAAAGGCGAGATTCTCGCGTACCGTGAGAAGGTCGTACGTTCCGGCGGAGGTTCCCACGAACGCCGTCAGCACGCGGACGGCATCAGCATCGCGAACCAGGTCATGTCCAAACACAGATCCGCCGCCGTCAGTCGGCCGCAGCGCGGTGGCCAGCAGGCGCAGCAGCGTGGTCTTGCCTGAGGCGTTTGGGCCCACCACCAGTAGCACCGAGTGCGGCGGCAGCACAAACGTGACGTCGCGCACCGCCCACTCGACATGAAACCGTCGGCTGAGGCCGTGCGCGCTTACTGCAGGTCGCGATTCGCGATCGTCCTGCATTCGAGCGTCAGCCGCCGGCCATCGCCCCTACGATCAGAAAGGGTTCCCTCCCCGTCGCGACCGCGTCCGGGAGGGGAGCGTCCGGCGGCTCGTTGGAGAGATCCTGCTCGCAGGCAAAGAACCTTACCAATGGACGCCGCTGCTGCGTGGCGGAATCACGGATCGTCCCGCGCAGCATTGGATACTGTGCCTCCAGCGCGTCGAGGACCGAGCGCTGCGTCGCCGAGCCCTCAACCTGGAGCGCCACCTCTCTGCCGACGCGCGCCAGCGTCCGAAGATGCTGCGGAAGCACGACGTGGATCATGGCAGCGTCTGCACTTCCACGGACAAGACAGGCGGTAGATCCCGGACGGCGGCCGTCCACTTATCTCCGGCATTGGCCGACACGTACACCTGGCCGCCGGTCGTGCCGAAATAGACGCCGCACGGATCAAGCGAATCGATCGCCATCGCGTCGCGCAACACGTTGACGTAGCAGTCGCGCTGCGGGAGGCCGTTCGTCAGCGCCTCCCACTCGTCCCCGCCCGTGCGGCTTCGGTACACCCGCAGCTTTCCTTCAGGCGGAAAGTGCTCCGAGTCGCTCTTGATCGGGACGACGTAGATGGTGTTCGGCTCGTGCGCATGCACATCGATCACGAATCCAAAGTCAGTCGGCAAATTTCCGCTGACCTCCTGCCAGGACTCGCCGGCATCGTTGCTGCGCATCACATCCCAGTGCTTCTGCATGAACAGCGCGCGTGGGCGTGATCGGTGCATGGCGATGTGGTGGACACAGTGCCCCACCTCCGCATCCGGGTCGGGGATGCCCGCGGACTTGAGTCCGCGGTTGATCGCCCGCCACGTCTTACCGGCGTCGTCTGTGCGGAACGCGCCGGCCGCCGAGATGGCGATGATCATCCGATTCGCATCGCGCGGATCCAGGAGGATCGTGTGCAGACACAGCCCGCCGGCGCCCGGCTGCCAGGATGGCCCTGAGACGTGGCCGCGAAGCCCCGGGAGTTCCTGCCAGGTCTGTGCGGCATCTGTCGAGCAGAACAAAGCGGCGTCCTCCACCCCGGCGTACACGGTGTCCGGATTGGTGAGCGAGGGCTCGAGATGCCAGACTCGTTTGAACTCCCATGGATGGGGCGTGCCGTCGTACCACTTGTGCGTTCCGGGAACGCCGTCGTACACAAACCCGTTGCTGCCCGCTGGTTCCCACGTCTGGCCACCATCACTGGAGCGCTGGATCACCTGCCCACCCTTGACATGGTAGACTTCCCACCCTGGAAAGTGGGGGCCACTGACGTCCCAGTGCGTGCGGGAGCCGTCAGATGTCAGGATGAACGCGCCTTTTTTCGTCCCTACCAGAACCCGTACTGCGCTCATGGCTTCCCCTTCCTGACCTCAACGTAGGACTTCGCGGGAACAAAAATGTCAGTTCGCGCGGAGTCTGTGAACTTCCTCCGGCTGCCACCCACCGGTTATCAGGCCAGGCCGCACCCTCCACGAGACGGTATTGCGAATTGTGAATTGTGGATTGAATGGCAGTTCGCTTATCTGTCCAATTCGCAATCCGCAATCCGAAATTCGCAATGACGGGAGGAGTCCCCTGGCATCCGAAGAATCAAAAGTGGCGGTATGGTTGGCCGCACGATCCCCGCCCTGGCCGTGATTGCGGTCGGCGCTCTTTTTTTGGCCGCGTGTCAGCCTACCGTCGATGTCTCCAGAGCGAGCACCACGGTTCGCACCGGATTGGCGCTGGCACCGCCCGATACGCCGGTGCTCCCGCTGGGGCGCGACGGCAGACCGATCAGGCCTTCTGCCATCGAAGGGTCGAAGGTGTTTTTGAAGGCGCAGTGCATCGTCTGCCACGGTCCGGAGGGCCTCGGCAACGGCCCGGCCGCGGCCAACCTGAAGTCGCCCGGCAAGGACCTGCTCACCGACTTCTTGTTGTTGATCGGGATCCGCGCCAAGGGTGAACAACTCCCCAGCCACCCGGCCAACTTCCACAACGTGGTGCAGATGCGTCTGAACAGTCCGTTCAGCATGTACGAGACCGTGACCCGCGGGCGGCCGCATACGGCGATGCCGTCCTTCGGCCCGCGGCCGGCGTACGGGGCCGCGACCTTCGGCGTGCGGCTGACCGATGAGGAGCGGTGGCATGTGATCTTCTTCGAGTGGGCGTTTTCGACGACCCCTGCGGAGGTGGCGCGCGGCAAGCAGATCTACGAGACCCGGGCGATGGACGTGAGCGGCCGGATGCTCACCTGTGCCGCCTGCCACGGCACGGACGGCGATGGGCGCGGTCATGAAGGGCTCGCCCTGTCCGCGAAACTCTGGAACTGGGCGCGCGGCCAGGGTCCGGGGATCTTCACCGACGTCAACCTGATGGCTCAGCGCAAACCCAGTGAACTGTTTCAGGCCGTCATGGACGGCCACGGCGAGATGCCATCATACCGGGGCAAGCTCACCGACGACGAGGTGTGGGCCGTCGTGAACTATGCCTGGACGTTCGTGTACCAGTACCCGGCGAAGTAACGGAATCGCGGGAACGCGATGCGTGTCATAATAGAAGTGGAGCAATGAGTACACCTTCTCCGGACCTCATGGAACGTCGCAAGTTCCTGAAGCTGCTCACCACGGTGCCGGCGCTGGCGGCGACCGCGGCGCTGGTGTCCCCGTTGCTGCGGTTTCTCAAGCCCAATGTGGAGAGGTTCAAGATCACGGCGCCGACCGCCCTCGATGCCGCCCACGGCGAGCCCATTCCCGTGGCCACGCTCAAAGAGGTCAGTAATCCTTGGGACTACAAGTACTTCGTCTTCACGCAAAAATACCCGCAGTACACCCCGGAGGGATTCAAGGCCGCCAACGTCCCGGGCGTGGTCATCCGATTGCCCACCAAGATCACTCTGTACGATCCCACCACTGGCCAGGGCCCGTTGGGGTGGGCCCGAGACATTGGGAAAACCCCGAAGGTGAGCGAAAGCGACATCATCGTCTTTTCGCGCATCTGCCCGCACCTGGGGTGCATCTACAACTTCGTGCCGAACTACAAAGAGGTCACCGCGGGATATGGCGGGTATGCGCCGCCGCCGCCGCGGCAGCACGCGCTGATGGCGTGCCCGTGTCATCTGAGCATCTATGATCCGGCCGACCCCCAGCTCCCGGGTCGGGTCCTGTCCGGTCCGGCGCCGCGGCCCCCGCGGACATTTCTCTACGAGCTGCAGGGAGAGAACATTATCGCCACCGACGTGGAGCCGGGCGGCATTGCCTGAGACAAATGACGGGAACACGGGATCGCGGGAACGCGGGAGCCACTGCCGGCACACGAAGTCGCGTGTTCCCGCGTTCCCCCGTTCCCGCGTTCCCGAGACCGGCGGAGCGCGGCACAATCGGACTGGGTGATACCCGCTGATGTGGGAGAGAGTTCGCGACTGGCTCGCTGAGCGCCGACAAAAGCTCGACCTCTTTGACGAGACGCTGGTGGCCCGTCAGGACAACCCGCTGTACCTGATGGGGCCGATGTTGTATTACTTCTGGCTGATCACCGTGGTCACCGGCGTCATCTTGATGTTGTGGTATGAGCCGACCACGACCGGCGCTTATAGCTCCATCGAGCGGATCCAAAACGATATCGGCCGACTGGCGGTGACGTTCCTCGGCCATCCCGTCACCCTTGGAGGGTTGGTCCGCGGACTGCACAAGTATGGCGCGGACGCGCTGATCACCGTGATCTTCCTGCGCATCTACCGGATGTACTTCCTTGGAGAGTACAAGAAGCCCGGAGAACTCTCTTGGATACTGGCTATCACGGGGCTTATCCTGGGGATGATCTCCGGCATCACCGGCTACCTGCTGATCTGGAACCAGCGCGCCTTCTGGGCGGCGAAAGTGGTGCTGACGGTTCCGGTGTATTTTGATCAGATCCCGGTGCTCGGCCCGATGAAGTTCGGCTCGATGATTGCGTTCTTGTTCCTGGGCGGGCCGGCGGTTGGGCAGGCGACCATCACCCGGTTCTACGCCATCCACTTCGGCGTCTCGCTGGTCCTGTTGATCCTGGTCGAGGTCATGTTTCAGCGCACGCGCCGCAAGCGGATCAACATGTCGCTGTTTCCCCTGACACTCTTCCTGATCATGCTTATCGTGATCTCCGTCATTCTGCCGGCTGAGAGCGGCCGGCGGGCCGATCCGACGCGGACGCCCCTGCCAATTCTCTCCGACTGGTACTTTCTGGCGTTGTACCAATATGTGAAGTACACGCCGCCGCTGTGGGCGGGCTTGGGGCCCGGCTCGCTGTTTCCCCTGACACTCTTCCTGATCATGCTTATCGTGATCTCCATCATCCTGCCGGCTGAGAGCGGCCGGCGGGCCGATCCGACGCGGACGCCCCTGCCAATTCTCTCCGACTGGTACTTTCTGGCGCTGTACCAATATGTGAAGTACACGCCGCCGCTGTGGGCGGGCTTGGGGCCCGGCCTGCTGATCGGGTTCGGGATGCTGGTCCCGTTCCTGGACCGCAGCAAGGGCCGCGGGCCGTTGCAGCGGCCGTTCTTTACGGTTGTCGGCGCGCTGGCGGTGATCTACTTCCTCGCGTTTACCGCGCTGATTCTGTTCAACATCGCCGTCATCGAACGCGACCCGTTGATCATCATGAACATCACCCTGGTTGTCCTCGTGCTGGGGCTGCTCTGGGAACTGCGGTATCGCCGCCGTCTGCGGCAGGCCGCCCTGTCCGGCATCCGTCCGCCGGTGAGGGTGTCTGCGCACGGATGACGTCCCGTCCGGCGTGAGGGCGATCGGTTTCGTGGCCGTCTTCCTGGTGGCCATGTGGGCGATGGCGGCCGGC
>Ga0209158_1001371_pt1 | contig 16367 bp, 14 predicted proteins | sample GraSoiAngelo_140_FD_185897 | JGI IMG/M metagenome (GOLD analysis project Ga0209158, IMG submission 185897) | Grasslands soil microbial communities from the Angelo Coastal Reserve, California, USA - 14_0929_12_30cm (SPAdes) (version 2) | ecosystem: Environmental > Terrestrial > Soil > Grasslands ...
AAAAATCGGGTCATCCCAATCGAGAAGATATACTTCGTTATTGTCAGAGGACAGAACATTGCCGGGGGATGGCTCGCCGTGACAATTAACGAATTCCAGGTCCATTTTCCTTACCTCTCGCTGGAGTTCTTTCAGTCTCGTTAACTCCTGCATGAACTTCTCCCTATGGGGTTCAAGGAAAAATCTCAGCTTTCTCTGATATTCCGTCGAATCGTCATTCAGCCTACCCATTTCTCTAATAACAGCCAAGAATTTGTCTTCGAATGAAATTTCAAAAGTCTCCTTCACCGAATATTCCCCGACGACTTTCTTCGACTGATGTATCTTGGCCAACAGCTCGCCAAGTTTTTCCAATTGACTATCATTGAACCGATTCTCCTCCGCCGTTTTACCAGCAATCAGTCTGAAAAGCGCAATGTAGGATTCACCAGTTCTTATCCGCAGCTGACCCGACTTGGCTGAAACAGGATGTACGACGTTCGCAATACCAACTTTGTAAAAGAGGTCGTGAGCGAACCTAAAGGCGGAGTCGGGAATATTGTTATTAGTATAGATTTTCAGGAAAAATCTCTTGTGATCTAGTCCTTCAATCAAGTATCCTCTTGTAGCTTTGACTTTCGGAACAAGCGTCATGGAGGATATGCCGATTCCAAATTCCTCCTCAATCACCCTCTTGAGCAATGATTTGTCTCTCTCAGACTCAGTCGGCATCCTGTTTTTCTACCCCGCTGGAAACGCTAAATCGGGCGCGAAAGCCCCTAAACATTCTCGCTTAATAGGACCCTTGAGTAGGGAGGTCTTCAGGAAGCCCTTCCCGGATTGTCAACCATGGCCAAAGAGGTCCGAGTCTTCCTGAACTTGTTCGTCGAATCCAAGGAACTCGAAAACGTTACCCAGAGCCTCGTCAAGCTCCCTGAAGTGACTGACGTTTACGAGGTGACAGGTGAATATGACATTGTCTGCATGTTGAAGGTGGAAAGCATCCTCGCCTTCCGCAACGTTCTCAAAGACAAAGTTCTCAAAATCAACGGAGTCAGAAGCACCGTCTCGTCAGTAGTCCTCTACGAACACAAGCGGGAAGGAAAATCGGTCTCCGAGTGATCCAATCTTTAAACCGAAATCCTAGGCAACGGTGGAAAAGAAAACCTAAATAACATATCCGGATGTATGACATTTTAGGGACGGATCAAATTGGGTGAACTTCTTCCAGATTCACCTCAATCGATCTAGACCTTTTTCCGATCAAGAGCTCGAACGGATGTATCTATGAGCACTAAGGATCTGGGAATTACTGTAAAGAAGGCTGACGATCTCTCCGAATGGTACACCCAGATCGTTACCAAGGCTCAGCTAGCTGACTATTCCAGCGCCAAGGGATTCATGGTCCTTATGCCGTACGGGTTCTCCATCTGGGAGAGCATCAAAGAACACTTCGACCGGAAAATCAAAGAGATCGGGCATCGGAACGCCTACTTTCCCCTACTCATACCCGAACGATTGCTGAAGAAAGAGGCCGAACATTTCGAGGGTTTCACACCCGAGGTCTTCTGGGTCACCCATTCTGGGAATAATGAGCTTGGTGAGCGGCTAGCCATTCGGCCCACTTCTGAGACGATAATTAACGAGTCGTACAGCAAGTGGGTGAAGAGTTGGCGGGACCTGCCCGTCCTCATCAATGTCTGGAACTCGGTTCTTCGCGCCGAGATTACTTCGACCAAGCCGTTCATCCGCACCACAGAGTTCCTCTGGCAGGAAGGCCACACCGTGCATGGAACTGAGGAGGAAGCCGAAAACGAGGTCATGACAATCCTCGAAATTTACCGACGACTTGTCGAAGATCAAATCGCTATACCTGTTCTGGTGGGTAAGAAGACGGAGCGTGAGAAGTTCAAGGGGGCAGTCTACACCACAACCGTCGAAGCGATGATGCCCGATGGGAAGGCTATCCAGATGGGAACCTCCCACCACTTGGGGCAGAACTTCTCCAAGCCATTCGAGATCAAATTCCTGGGCAAGGACGAGAAAGAACACTTCGCATGGACCACCTCATGGGGAATCTCCTGGAGACTCATCGGAGCAATGATTATGGCCCACGGCGATGACAAGGGACTAGTCCTACCCCCTCGAGTGGCGCCTACACAGGTTGTGTTCGTCCCGATCCACTACAAAGAATCAGACAAAGAAACCATTCTACAAACCGCTCACCACATCGCCGATAGCCTCGGAAAGCATTCTATCCGAACTTACATTGATGATCGGGAACAGTATACTCCGGGCTGGAAATATCACGAGTGGGAGATGAAAGGAGTACCGCTTCGGGTTGAGATTGGACCCCGAGACATGGAGTCGAAGCAGATCACACTCGTGAGACGGGATATGGGAAAGAAGACAGCTGTGCCTCAAACCGACGCTGTGACTCAGATAGTCAGCCTATTGGACGAAATCCAACAATCTCTTCTCCGCAAGGCCAATGAGACCCTGGCGAAGCTTACGACCACCGCGAACAATATGAAAGAATTCGCGCATATCATAGAAGCCGTTGGCGGGTTCGTCAAGGCCTTCCTATCCGAAGACAACGACTGCGAAGAAAGAATCAAACTAGAGACAGGAGCAACCGTCCGGATCGTCCCCCTCACTGAATCCGCGAGAGGACAGTGCGTGTATTGCGGCGCTCCGAACTCGAGAGAAGTAGTCTTCGCAAGATCCTATTAGACTCACAGCGGACTTACGTTATTGTAGACCCAGCTAGTGCGGCGGAACAATTCTCTTCTAGAGATTCTGAACTTGGAGAGTCCAGTTCTTTGGGATGCAAGCGAGCCAAAGGCTGAGCCTACTGCGGCGGCCCACACTGGATCCTTGGTCCGAAGATAGGAAGTCAACCACGCGCCCGCGTACACGTCTCCGGCACCAGTCGGGTCCTTGATGCTTTTGTCAGGAAATGCGGGAATGACGAGTTTCTGGCTGTTTCGCACACCGAATAATGATCCTTTGGCTCCCAGTGTTATGATTGCGTATTTTGGGCCCTTTGCAAGAAATCTATCAAGGATAACCTGATGGTCCCGGGAAGAAGTTTGAAACTTGGCTTCATCAATGGATGCTTTGACCAAGTTGCACATTCTCAAAACAGGGTCGATATTACGTCGCAAGACTTGGACTTCTCCCAATAGATTCACTTTGCGCACTAGACCCTGAATGTCCAAAGACAGAAAACCAGATTTCTTCCGTAAAGAATGAATGAGGGACCGAGGGATTTCGTTGAATACGGGTCCCAAATGAACTCCTTCGACTCGACTTCCTCTCCAGATCGACTCTATTTGACGACCCGCACTCGCCAACCAAAGCCTTCGTGACCCGCCATCGTAGCTGATTCGAAATCGAGTTGAAGGGCCGCCTGTCTTCTTCAACAGGCTCAAGTTCACCCCTTGATGCTTGAGCAAGCTGAGGACTCTCGACGGATAATCCTCGCCGATATTCCCAATAATTCCCACTTTGGCGCCTAGGTAGTCGGCAGCACCCGAAACGAAAAGTGCGCTACCCCCGGGGGAGATCCGAACCGTCCCACTTTTTTGGACCAGTTCGTCCAAGGTCGGGTTGCCGCATACAACAATGTCCATTACGCTAGTCCTGCTAGATCTGAGCCCTACAGCAAGAGGTTAATAGTAAAGACCCCCTCCTGCTCTTGGAAATTAAGAGAGTTGCCGAAGAAAAGAAGATCTCGAGGACGCAGCAAGGGCGGAAAAGGCCGAAGCGAACTAGTCCAATGCTCGAACTGTGGGATGTTATCTCCAAGGGACAAGATGAAGCGGGTCACTTCTTGGGTGTCTCTTGTTGAGCCCACGTTGGCTAAGGAGTTGCGGGCAAGAGGGGCGTATATTGCGCGCCAGCGAGTCATGAAGAACCTGTGCGTCTCCTGTGCAGTACACTTTGGAGTCTCCAAAGTCCGATCCGCGGACGAAAGACGCGGACCTCAACACTTCAGCCAGTCATCGCGATAGAGCCCTAGAGGCCCTATAGACCCTATCGACTACAGTAATCGAAGACAGTACTGCGATCAGCAAGACCCCCCAGAAAAGAAATCCATGGGAGAGCGGCCAGAGCAAGGTCGCGAACGCAAGTATCAAAAGTCTTTCGGGTCGTTCAGCGATTCCTATGCCTTTCATGGTCACGCCTTCGGCCGCGACTCGTGCTCTGACATAGCTGACCATCAATGCCGCCGACATAGCCCATAACGCAAGCCAGAACGATATGAGAGCCCCAGCCGCGAGCCCAGCGTACACCGCAATTTCTCCCAACCTGTCGAGTACGCTGTCGAGGACCCCTCCGAACTTCGAGACTTTGGCATATTTTCGCGCCATTGCACCATCGACAGCATCTAGGAATCCCGCAACCAGCAAAACAACGATGGTGGCGCCCCATTCCCAACCGGACAAGCCTCCCCAATACAAGACCGAGGCTACGATCCAGAGTGAGAAACCAAGCGAAGTTAGAGAATTTGGTGAAATCCCAGCTCTATGAAAGACTCTGGATGAAGACTGGAAGACTCCTTCAACTAAGTATTGGATTCGTGACAGCATGATTGCCCGATCTTCCCGGCACCTGCCTCTTTAGAGGATTGTCTTCTTTCCGCGAAACTTTCTATTAGGGCTGAAAGGCTTCGTGTCTGGGTTACGTCTTGGGAAAGGTCGGTAAAGGAGTAAAATGCTCGGTCGTCGGCTGCACAGGAGACGCCATTAGATCCGTCTCGCCCGACGACATCTCGAGAGCCGGCCTTCAAGTCTCTACATCAGGCAGGGGCTACCTTTGCAAGAATCACTACAAGGAGATGAAGAAGAAGACGCGCAAGGATAAACAGGTTGAGAGATGGAGGTTCGGACCATGAGACTCCTTCTCATCCATGCTGACAAGTTTGAGTACGAGTCAAAGGAGAAAGCCGTCAAAGAACCTGAATCGATCCCGGATCATGCCAAGAAGGGCATGTTGCAAGACGGGCTTGTCGTATTCACTACCGTGGAGAAGGGGGACGAACAATCTCCCGAGAATACCGCAACCAACGCCGCGGCTTCAATCGAGGAAATTCTCGGCTGGCTCAAAACCAACCGCGTAATGATCTATCCATACGCCCACCTCTCAACTGACTTGGCAGGTCGAGAACCTGCCATTGAGACTCTGAAAATTCTCGAAGGCAAACTCACCGAGAAAGGATACGAAGTAAGCAGGGCACCGTTCGGATGGTACAAGAGCTTCACAATATCGGCCAAAGGCCACCCGCTCTCTGAACTGTCGAGAACTGTCACCTCAGGGCAGCAGACTCGTCATGTCTCGGCACAGCTCAAGAGTGAGTACATGGTCATGGACGAGAAGGGAGAACTTCACTCTCCCGAGGCATTCCAGTATGGACCCGGAATGAAGGAGTTCCAGTCGCTGGTGGAGAAAGAGGCGCTCAAGAAGGGACTGACTGGAGGAGAGCCACGTTTTCTCGAATACGCTCGACGGTTCGGAATAGAATGGGAGTCATACGCTGACCTCGGGCAGATGCGCTTTGGGCCAGAATCGGACATGATAATTCAGCTACTCTCCGATTACGCGAACCAGGTCATCAGGAGAATCGGGATTCCGATCCTCAATGTTAGAGGGACGAACATGTTCGATGTCGATGTCAAGCCGATCAAGGAACATCTTCAGCTGTTCGGCTCACGAGCCTACGAGCTTGACGTGGACGAACGCACCTTCGTACTCCGGTACGCGGCTTGCTTCCAACAATTCTCCATGGTGAAGGACTGGACCCTCAGCTACCGGACCCTCCCCTTCGGCACCTTCGAAGTCGCAGACAGCTACCGTATGGAACAGAGCGGAGAGCTTCTCCTATCGTTCCGTCTCCGAAAATTCCTGATGCCAGATCTCCACATCTACCTCAAGAATTTGAGTGAGGCAATCGATGTGGGGAGGAAAGTTCATGGCATAATCTACGAGGAAATTCGTAAGATTCACCGAGAATACGTCTCCATATACAATACTACACGATCCTTCTTCGAACATAACAAGGACCTCTTCATCGAAATGGCGCGAGTGGAGAAGAAGCCGCTCCTCCTCAACTTCGTCCCCGAAGGCCACTACTACTGGGTCCTGAACGTCGAGTACAACATCATCGACGATCTCGATAGGCCGAGAGAGATCGGCACCTTCCAGATTGACGTAGGAAACGCGCGGCGATTCGACATACACTACGCCAACGAAAAAGGCGAAAGAGAGTACCCTGTAATCATCCACACCGCCGTCATCGGTGGATTAGAGAGATACCTGTTCGCACTTCTGGATTCCGCAGTTCGGATGGAGAGACAGGGGAAGAAACCGATGCTCCCCGTCTGGGTATCGCCCGTCCATGCCAGAGTGATCCCTCTTTCAAAGCAATTAGTGAAAGATGGAACGGTGATATTGGAGAAGCTTGAGGAAGCAGGAATCAGAGCTGATTTAGACGATAGAGACGATACTCTTCAGAGTAGAATCAGAGATGCAGAACTGGGCTGGGTCCCTTACATCGTTGTGTTTGGCGAGAGAGAACTCAAATCCGAAAAATTGTCGGTCCGAGTGAGAGAGGACGGAAAGGAAATCAAAGCATCTCTCCCAGAGCTCGTCTCAAGAATAAAGTCGGAGACCCAAGGATATCCTTCCAGAGAGCTAACCTATCCCAAGCTGATGTCGCAGCGGCCTGGGTACAAGAAGAACTAGAGAGAATCCTCGAAGTATTGGATTTATATAGAGACATTTAGCGACCAAACGCAAAGGATGATCTGAAAGTGAACAAGGACCAGTCCTACGGCGGACTCATCTTCGTGATCTCAGTCCTAGTTTTCATCGGGTATATTGTAGCACTAACGAACTCTGCTTGGAGACCATGGGTCCTGGGAGCGCCAGTAGTTTTGGCAGTTCTAGGAGTCTTGGGCATTACGGGATGGATAGGATGGACTATGCTCACAACCCCACCGCCCGCGCCTCTCGAAGCCGAGATGGGATCACAGCCGAGCGGAACAACGGGCACAAGTTCTGCTAGCGGTTCGTCCACGTCGAAGACCGACGAGAAGCATTAGCAATCTCTCTCCTAGTCCGGTAACTGCCTCCAAATCCTTAGAGTTACATCACCCATAATGGGGCCTCGGGACCCCTAAGGCTCAACTTTAGGGGCAGATGAGATGAGCGAGGTAAGCATAGACAAAGTGATGGCGGACATCAGCAGCTTCCGTCAGAGACTAGCAATGTTGAGAGAAGAGCTAGGCAGAGCAAATCGTTCTATGGCAGATAAGATGTCGCAGCTAGGAGAAACGCTGACTCAGAGAGTCCGAGACCTTAGAGATCAGGTCACCACAGCACCTCAGAATCTTCTAGCTCTCGAGAGTCGCTTCATGTCTGGAGACATGCCTGAACAAGAGTACAAGTCTACTCGCGAAGAGTATCGAAACCAGCTGACCAAGAATCTGCGCAGCATAGACGAAGTCAGGAGCTTGCTCTTGATAATGAGCCAGTTGGACGCTCGTCCTTCGGGTCCGAGCCCTCAGAGCCCTGGTATGATGGGTCGGCCCTCCTCTCCGGATTAGTCCTTTTGGCATAATCTACCTTTTTCCGTATAAAAACGGGAAAGCTTATATCCATTTACCTAAAAAAGGTAGCTTCCTACGGGAAGACTCGCATGGCTACACGAAGAGAGAATCACCCTCAAGAAGAGAAAGTGCCGAGGAATGAGAACCAGTCAGGCTGGCACGACAGCCAACTCGAGAGGCACAGGCTTGTCATAGCCTGTGTCCGCGGAAACGTCAGCGTTAGGGAAACCCTTCGGACAATTCTCCAGGACGCCCTGCCTTCCGACAGCCCACCCCCCTTGTTGGTTCTGGGACCAACCGCTCCAGAAGAAATCTGCAACGGGCAATCCAACCGAATAGGATGGGTAACATTTGTTGGTGGAAGCTCAATGGCCCACCCATCCTCTCATGTCGAGATCATCTCTCCAGACAATCTTTTGGAAGTAAATCTCTTCATTGAAAAGTGTGTTCAGGAAAACGAGAGCAAGGTCATCGTTGGCGATTTCTTGGACAATGTCATACGGAGCATCAACTCTCCAGAGAGCTTCTACTCCTTCTTCTGCCAGCTAGCCTCAAGAGTCAAGCTGAAGAAGAGAACTGCGATACTTGTCATAAAAGAGGACATTCACGACCGATCAGTCGTCGAAACAGTCAAGAGGTTTGCGGACCTGGTCCTGGAATTCCGCGACCAGGACAATAATGGTTCCCTGAAGGTTGAAATGCGAACTCTGAATTTTGCTGACAACATATACACGGCTTGGAGACCGTTCTCCGACTGGCTACAGCCGATATCAATGACCAGCTAACGCTTAAACTCCAATTCTCCGCAACGCGACTATGGTCGCCCCCTCTGAAGATACTACGCTACAAAAGACTAGAATCAACTAACACGACAGCCTATCGAATAGCACAACAATCAGCCCCAGAATGGACTGTAGTCGTGGCCGATGTTCAGACGAAAGGGAAAGGGAGGGGAAGAAACAAGTGGGATTCTCCAAAGGGCGGGCTCTGGTTCTCAATACTCCTAAGACCTGATTTACCTAGCCCCAGACTCCATTTGTTGCAGTTTCTCGCCGCGATTGCAACGAGAGAAGCCATTGAAAACCAGACAGGCTTGAGTGCCATGCTGAAATGGCCTAACGACCTAGTTCTTGGGAACGCGAAACTAGGCGGAATCCTGATAGAATCCAAAACCCTAGGTGAGGCCATCTCATTCGCGATCGTGGGAATTGGCCTGAACATCAATCAGGGCAAAGGCCAACTTCCTCCTGGAGCAATATCCATGGGACTCGTATCCGGAAAACAATATGATCTTCGCGTGCTCCTGAAGGCAATTCTCGACCAAATCAAGTCGTCATTAGACGACCTGGACAGCCCATCCAAAATAATGAATGAATGGTGGCGCAACTGTATTCACCGACCGCTCAGGGTCCAAGTCACCTTCCCAAAGGGCACTGTAACGGGTATCAGTAGGGCAATAGACGAAGATGGTAGTCTGTTGATCGAGACCGACGATCACAAGATTCGGAAAGTGAACGAAGGATCGCTGAGGATTCTCAACGACTAGAATCTGGCCCTGCTTTTATACAAGGAATCGGCTTCGCACCCGTCGAACCAATGAGCATGACTCAGCGGCTCGATGAGCTGAAGAAGAAAGGCGAACAGGCTAAACTCGGCGGCGGACCCGAGAAGATTGAGTCACAACACTCTCGGGGAAAGATGACCGCACGAGAACGAATCGACGCCCTTGTCGACCCTGCCAGCTTCGTCGAAATCGACCGGTTTGTAGTGCATCAAACTACCGACTTCGGAATGGCCGACAAGAAAATTCTAGGAGACGGAGTGGTCACCGGACACGGAAGAATAGACGGGCGACTAGTCTACCTGTTCTCCCACGACTTCACAGCATTCGGCGGCTCATTAGGCGAGATGTTCGCCCGAAAGGTCACCAAGATAATGGACATGGCACTCAAGACCGGGGTCCCAGTCATCGGACTGAACGACTCAGGAGGCGCCAGAATACAGGAGGGGGTTGTTAGCCTCGGAGGCTATGCGGAAATATTCTTTCGAAACGTTCTCGCCTCAGGCGTGATTCCCCAGATCTCAGCGATAATGGGTCCTTGCGCAGGTGGAGCAGTATACTCTCCCGCGATGACTGACTTCACTTTCATGGTCGACAAGACCAGCTACATGTTCATCACAGGTCCCGATGTAATCAAGGCAGTCCTCAACCAGACTGTCAGCTTCGAAGAGCTCGGAGGAGCCAAAGTCCACAACACGACCAGCGGCGTCGCCCATTTCTTCGCACGAGACGAGAAAGAGTGTCTTCAACAGATCCGGAAACTTCTGAGCTACATTCCATCAAACAACACGGAAGACCCTCCAGAAGTTCCAGCTCGACCGCCAACTGGGAAGAAGGAGGATCTTAACACAATCCTACCTGAGGACTACAACAAGCCCTACGACATGAGGGACATTATCACTAGAATAGTCGACGGAGGAGAGCTCTTGGAAGTTCAACCCCTCTGGGCAGCAAACATGATCACAACGTTCGCCAGGATAAACGGCCACTCAATCGGAATTGTAGCAAATCAGCCGAAATTCAACGCTGGAGTCATCGACATCAACTCCTCAGTAAAAGGTGCCCGCTTCGTCAGATTCTGTGATGCCTTCAACATACCCATTCTGACCCTCGTCGACGTCCCAGGATTCCTCCCAGGCATCGACCAAGAACACGAGGGCATAATTCGCCATGGTTCCAAACTCCTCTACGCGTACTGCGAGGCCACGGTGCCGAAACTCACAATCATTGTTCGAAAGGCGTACGGCGGAGCATACGATGTCTTAGGCAGCAAGCATATCCGGGCGGACCTAAACCTAGCCTGGCCTTCAGCCGAGATCGCTGTGATGGGACCTGAAGGAGCAATCAACATCATCTTCCGCGAGGAACTAGAAAAAGCCCGTAACCCGGAGGCTAAAACAAAAGAACTCGTAAACTCGTACAGAGAAAAATTCGCGAACCCCTACATCGCAGCAGAACGAGGATACATTGACGACGTAATAGAACCCAGCAGGACTAGGGAGGTTCTAATCAACTATCTAGAAGCTCTCAAAACCAAGAGAGAAGCACGTCCGCCTCGGAAACACGGAAACATTCCCCTCTAGACGGCCCGTCAATGTTCAGGAAAATCCTGATCGCGAACCGGGGCGAGATCGCACTCAGAATAATCCGGACATGCAAGCGTCTCGGAATAAAGACCGTCGCCATCTACTCAGACCCAGATTTAGAATCCAAACACGTCACGAGCTCGGACGAGGCTTATCGGATAGGTTCTGGTCCGCCTGCTGAAAGCTATCTGAACATAGAGAAGATCGTAAAGACAGCCAAAAAATCTGGAGTCGAAGCCGTCCATCCTGGATATGGATTTCTCGCAGAGAACGCGGACTTCGCTCGTGCCTGCGAAGAGTCAGGGTTTGTGTTCGTAGGCCCAAGCAGCAAAGTCCTTGGCAACGTAGCGAACAAGTTCGAAGCCAAGAGGTTCGCGAAGGCTGCAGGAGTCCCGGTTGTCCCGGGCGCTAACAGTGAAGTCCAATCCGCCGAGGAAGGACTGACCGAGGCTCGAAGGATCGGATTTCCCGTTCTTCTGAAGGCTGCCTTTGGCGGAGGTGGAAGAGGAATGAGGATCGCTCGAACCGCAACGGAACTCAAGAAAGGTTTCGAGACGGCTCGTTCGGAAGCGAATACGGGATTTGGACACCCCGAACTCTACGTGGAGAAATTCCTCCAGGAACCCCGGCACATCGAAGTCCAGATTCTAGCGGGACCCCGAGGTAGAGTAGTTCACCTCGGCGAGCGCGAATGCTCTCTCCAGCGCCGATACCAGAAGATTCTAGAGGAGACTCCCTCTCCAGCTCTAGACACCGAAAAACGAAGGCGACTCGTCTCCCTAGCGCTCAAAGTGATCCGTGCCACTCGTTATCAGAACGCAGGCACGGTTGAATTCGTCATGTCAAGGGATGGCAAATTCCACTATCTTGAAACCAACAAACGGATCCAAGTTGAGCATCTCATAAGCGAAATGGTGACCGGAATAGACATCGTTGAAAAACAACTCATGATGGCAAGCGAGCATCGACTTGATCTGTCGCAAAATGAGATCAGGTTCAATGGCGCTGCATTGAACTGTAGAATAAACGCTGAAGATCCGGCGCGCGGATTCATACCGTCTCCAGGCAGAGTCGACAGGTTTGTACCGCCAGGAGGTCCGGGAGTCAGGGTTGACAGCGCACTTTACGACGGAGCTTTCGTACCTGAATATTATGACTCATTGGTCGCCAAGTTAGCAGTTCAAGGTCTCGATCGAACCGAGGTCATCGGAAGGATGAAGGTCGCTCTGACAGAAATGGTGGTCGACGGAATAAAGACCACTATCCCGGTTCACCAAACTATCTTGGAGGATAGGAAATTTTTGCAGGGCAATTATCACGTCCAGTTTTTGGATAGCTTACTCTCTGGCTGGAAGCCGCATGGGGAAACAACACCTGACGAGATTGCGGCAGTCTTCCTCGCCATCAGACGAAAGATGGTCACAGCCCCGACCTTGAACCTTCAGACGATCGATCGACGAAGCCGTTGGCGATCTGGTCTTGAAGAACCAAAAGTGGGTAAGCAGGCGCTGTACGTGGAAGGACTCTAATGACACTACTCACCGTTGAGGGAAAGGAGTATCGAGTAGGGGTCATAATCGGCGAAGATCCAGCGTGGATGATTCCCGTCGATGAAGAGACGATAGCTCTCGAGGTGTTACGCCAACCTTCAGGTGAATCACCGATTCTCTTCGTGCGAGTCGGAGGTAGAGTAATCAGCGTATCCTTGCGAGGAAATGAAGGTCAACGCGTCTATTTCGTGGAGGTGAATGGGAATCCGCTCACCGTCAATCTTGAAGAAGAGTCAGGATCCGATCTTACTAGCGAGTCAACTGTTGTCGATGGACCTGCTCTTGTGAATTCGCCCATGGCAGGCAAGATCGCATCAGTGAAAACGTCCGTGGATTCAGAGGTCGAAGAGGGAGAATCTCTAATGGTGTTAGAAGCGATGAAAATGCAGAACGAGATCGCCTCACCCAAGAAAGGAACTGTGAAGGAACTCTATGTCAAACATGGAGACCTAGTCAAGGCTGGCGACAGGCTATGCCTAGTAAACTGACGACGGATCCGACGAAGACCCTCTGAGACTCATCATTGGCTGTGGATCAACGGGAGGATTTCTGCATAGAAATCGAGAGATTCGGGGTTTGCAAGAGCATCCCGGTTAGTCACGGGCCTCTTATTCACAATATTAGCGACCGCCGTCTCCACCTTTTTCATGTTCAGAGTGTAAGGAATATCGGGAACCTCAAGAATCAACGAGGGAACATGTTTAGGCGAGGCCTCCGCCCTGAGGGCCTTCCTGATCCGCTCCTTCAGATCCTCTGACAACCGCTGCCTAGGAGCCATTTTGACGAAAAGAATGATCCTCTGGTCTTCTCCCAGATTCTGGCCTACCGCGAGACTGTCCGCGATCTCAGGCATCTTCTCGACCACATTATAGATCTCGGAAGTGCCAACGCGAACCCCTGAGACTTTTATCACCGCGTCGGATCTACCATAGAAGGTTAGTCCACCCGTTTTGCTGTGAATTATCACATAGTCTCCATGTCTCCAAACGTTCTTTCCCTTCGGCTTGTAGTATTCGAAGTAAGCTTCTCGATATCTCAGATCTTCGGGATCGTTCCAAAAGCGGAGGGGCATGGACGGAGCTGAGGCCTCACAGACCAGCTCGCCCATTATGTCGACAACTGGTTTCGCATCTTCATTGTAGACGTTGATCTTCATTCCAAGTCCCGGACCCTGTAGCTCGCCAGCGTAAACTGGAAGGGTTGGCACTCCTCCGGCAAAACAACCGTTGATGTCAGTCCCTCCTGAAATAGAATTCAGATGCAAATTCGGTTTGACTTCTCGGTAAACCCACTCAAACCCATCTGCAGAGAGTGGTGAGCCGGTTTGAGAAATCTCTCGGAGGGATGAGAGATCGTACGTACTCGCCGGTTTCACGCCGATGCTTCTTAGATAATTGATGTAGCTAGCGCTACAACCGAAGATCGATATCTTGTCCTCTTGGATAATATTCCACATGGCTCCCCAGTCTGGGTAGAGAGGGTTTCCATCGTGCAGAACGATTCTGGCTCCTGCCGCCAGGCAGCTCATTAACCAGTTCCACATCATCCAGCTCGGCGAGGCGATGTATGTGACGCAATCGGTCTTTTTCAAATCTGCATGTAGCACCGTCTCCTTCAGCTGATTTACCAAGACCCCGGCCGCCCCCTGCACCATGCACTTGGGCTTTCCAGTTGTGCCCGAGGTGAACATAATGTAGACCGGGTGATCGGGTGGCAACTGCTCGAACCGAGGCTCGCCTAATTCCGATTTGGTGAGGTCATCAAAGGCAACTGAGCTAGAGAGATCTCCTGCCTTCGCTTGAGCTCCGATATGTGATGTCAGGACGATTTTCTTGAGTGAAGGAACTCCGTCAACGACCTTCTCCACGTTGGGAAGGATGTTGAACTTTTTACTTTTGTAGATGTACCCGTCGGCGGCGAACAGTACCTTCGGTTCGACTTGGCCGAGACGATCCAAGACAGCGGCGGAACCCAGCTCGGCGCCGCAACAGGCCCAGACGGCACCGATGCTTGTTGCTGCAAGCATCGCGATGACCGTTTCCTCAATGTTTGGCATGTAGCCCGCCACGTGGTCTCCAGGAGCAATCCCCATCTTACGGAGAGCATTTCCTAGATTACCCACTCTTTGGAAAAGGTCAGAATAGCTTGTCTGTGACAAGCGACTCTCTTCCGTTCTTGAGACCAGGGCAATTGTCTCATCTCTCTGTCTGAGAAGGTTCTCGGCAAAATTCAGCCGAGCTCCCGAAAACCACCTGGCTCCGGGAAACTTGGCAAGGTCATCTACGACCGTGTCAAACCGACGGGAGCAGACGATTCCGGTGTAGTCCCAGATTGCTGACCAGAAGTTGGAGACCTTGTCTACCGACCATCGATGCAACTCAGGATAGGATTTGATCGTCAGTCCGTATTTCTGGTTACAAACGCAAGGAACTTTGTAAGATTCGCCTCTCGGATTCTATGCTCAGTTGGAGTCCAGAGCGGTCTCACTTGCCCCATGTTCCCTTGCCACCAGTGGTTGAACGGCGTCAAATAGACCTTGATAACTTGTGGACGGGTTCTCCTCTAACGCCGGCCCACCGGGATAACTTATAGCCCATCAATAATATCCTCGAAAGGATCTCGAATTGGCCGTAATCGACGTGAAGCTGCTCAGCGATGGCTACTTCACACTGGACAAGAGCTTTCTCGTCTTCGGAAAATATCAGGGCACAAAATACAAGGCAGCTCTCAAACCACTGCTAGTTCGGACCGAGAAGGAGAACATTATCGTCGATACGGGCGTCGGGACCCTTCCGCCCAACTATCAGAAGTTTCACGAGGTGACCAGAAACCGTGAGGAGGAACTCACCTATTCGCTCAAGAAAAATGGGCTCCGACCCGAGGATATTACTATCGTCGTGAACACTCACTTGCATTTCGACCATTGCGGAAACAACCGTCTCTTTCGGAATAGCAAGTTCCTGGTTCAGACCGATGAGATCAGGTACGCCTACTTCCCGGACCGGTTCATGCGAGTCAGCTACTTACGGCCCTTCTTCGATGTTGAAGGCGATTATCTGCCCGTGCGAGGAAGGTACGAGATTGAAGATGGAGTTGAGGTTCTCCCAACCCCAGGACATACGATCGGACACCAATCTCTTGTTGTCAAGTGGAAAGGCAGGAACGTGATCTATGCTGGAGATGCAGCGCCTCTTCCCGAGAACATTGAGAAGAGGAACATAACCGGGATGATCTACAACGGCACTGATGGTCTAGAATCTATCGATATGCTACGCAGAATTAGAAACGCGTTCTACATCTACAGCCACGACAACGAACAACTATCAATGAACCTGTGATGGTGGTCATGACCATCCTTTACTCAAAGCGGTTGAGTAAGCGGCCCAATATCTGTCTCGTGAAGCCTTGGCGTGCTTTACTATGCCATTGTGGGTCACGATTCTCATTTCGTGAAACCGCCTCGAGAATCGTCCGATTACATTTGCGCTGATCCGCTTTTGCGATAAGCGTTTGAGAATCGTCTCGGTAGAGTGCGGCCTTGACGCAATCAGTAGGCTTCCTTCACTGAGAGACCAGAGAGGGTCCAATCTGAAGAGTTTGCAAACAGCCTGAGTTTCTTCGCTAACCCTGATAGCGTTTAGATCGATCCTCACTCCAACCTTCGATGCTTCAGCGAGTTCTGCGCAGGCTGAGAGAACACCGCCCTCCGTCGCATCGTGCATTGCCGTAACTCCACGCTCATGTTTTCCGACGGACACTGCTGTGAGAGAGTCCTGTACCGTGGTTACCATTCTCAAGTATTTCCATGCCGACTCGAAGGCCTTGGGACCGAGAGTTTTTCTCACGACTTTTGGAAACGACCTAGTGAGTACAGCTGTGGTTTCGATCGCGGCACCCTTGGTAAGCACGAGGTCATCATTTGGCCAAACCATGCTAGACGATAGGTAGTGATGTCTGAGACCGATCGATATCAGAACTCCTCCTCCGATAATCGTGTCACCTTCTCCAAGGTACCGCCCGGTGTGCCCGCCGATTATGGAGATACCCAGATTCTTGCATTCAGAATCGAAGGCTGTCC
>Ga0209158_1001374_pt1 | contig 16335 bp, 9 predicted proteins | sample GraSoiAngelo_140_FD_185897 | JGI IMG/M metagenome (GOLD analysis project Ga0209158, IMG submission 185897) | Grasslands soil microbial communities from the Angelo Coastal Reserve, California, USA - 14_0929_12_30cm (SPAdes) (version 2) | ecosystem: Environmental > Terrestrial > Soil > Grasslands ...
GCGTCGAGCGCCGCCGACAGCGTCGAGAGAGTGCCCAGGCTCGCCTTGAGATCGCCGGCGACCGCCTTGACCTTGTCAGCGAAGCCGACCAGCGCGTTGAGGCCTGCGCCGACCTTGCCGGCGTCGAGCAGCGGCAGGACGTTCGAGAGCTCTCCGATGTTGTCTTTCAGCTGGGTCGCAAACGTCGAAATCTGGTCCAGCAGCTGGGCGACTGGCGATGTCAACCCGCTGAACGAGACATCGACACGCTGCGCGATCTTGGCCGTCTGACTGATCGTCCTGGTATTCGCGCCTGAGACTTCGGTGATCGTTTTCTTGTCCGCGGTGACGGTCAGCTGCGCACTGATCAGCTGGGTCAGGTCCAGCGTGTCGATGCCGGTTCCCGTGCCGGTCACGGTGTCAGTGCCGTTGCCTTCGCTGAACTTGTACCTGTTGGCCCCCGTACCGCCGAGCAGGGTGTCATTGGCGGGACCCGCGACCAGCCATGTATCGCCACCGAAGCCTGAGGCGTCAAGCATGTGATCGCCGGTACCGGTGTTGGTCAGCTTGATGAGCTTGATGCCGCTCAGCGCGATGACTGGCATCGCGCTGCTGATCGTCAACGAGCCAGCTGCCGTCGAGCCCGCGACCCTCAGGTCAAAGTCGCGGCCGACTTCGACAGTCTCAACGCCAGAGCCGTTGATCGTTAGGTTTCCGTTGTAGGTGGTGAGATCCCCGATGGTGAGGTCATGAGCAGTCGCTAGCGTGACCGTCGCCGCGTCGGTGTCCGCCGTGAGCGTCGTTGAACAGCCCGGATCGGAAGGACATCCCGGACCGCTCAGGCTCATTACGAGGCTCGAATAGGACAGCGTGTAGTTGCCCGCTTGAGGAGCCGTCGGATCGTTGAGCGCCACCACGTAGGTGCTGAAGTGCGGCAGCGCGGCGGTCAACGTGTGAGCGACCGGATCGATCGCTGCCGGGATGGCCGTCGCGCCGTTGACTGGATCGAGGTAGTACAGGCTCGGCGCCCGCAGCGCCGATGGGTCGTAATGGACGGTAACCGTGGGTTCCGCTGCGAAGGTGTCGACTCGGGCCCCTGTAGACGCGTCGACCGCGTTGAGCTCGAACACCGGTGAGACCGCCTGCAGGTTGAGTGGAACGCCCGCCGTCGAGTGCGATACGGACACCGATACAGGGCTGCTGACGCTGCCGGGGGCGAAGCTGACGCTTGCGGTGCCGTCGGCGCTGGTGGCGGTCCCGCCGCCTCCGGCGGTGACCATCGCCAGACTCTCCGATTCAGCGGGAGGAATGGCCGACACAACACCGCTCGCGGCGCCCGCCGGTGTCGAGAGTTGATAGGAGTAGGAGGCTCCGGGAACGAGGCCGAGGTCCTCATATGCAGCGGAAGCTGTTGAGCCAATGAGGTTGAACGGCCCGGTCAAACCAACTGTCGACCGGCGAACCTGGTAAGTCACGCCAGCGGAGGGCCAGGTCAGCCGCACACCGCCGGCGATTGGGGTTGCTGTCAGGGTGATTCCTGGCGGGCCGCGCGGCGCAGCGTCGCCGAAGGTCACGTTGAGGACCTGGGCCGAGGCCACTCCTGCCGAACTTGTCGCAGTCGCTTTAACAGCGAAAACACCGGTGAGGTTGTTCGTATCCCATCGGGCAGCCCACGTCGCGCCTGGCGGCTGAATCAACGATGGCCCTGCGCCCGCCGAGCTCGGCAGCGGTAGGGCAAGCGGCAGATTCAACCAAGCCCCGCTGCCGATTGGGGCGTAGGCGAACAGCACCGAGGCTATCCCGCTCGACGATGCGGCGCTGGCAGCGACGATCGTGTTTGAGCCGGTTCCGAGCAGGGGCAGCAGGCTGACTGATGGAGCCTGAAGGTTCCATACGGCCGGCGTGCTGACATGCGCCGACGCCGAGAAGGCACTCTCATTGCCGACCGGATCAGTGGCGGTCACAACGTAGCTGACGTTCGCCCCACCCGGCAGGTATGCATCGGCAAACGTAGTGGACGTAAGACCTGACCCCGCCAGCGCATACCCGGTCGCACCCGTCTCTGAGCGGTAGACCGAGAAGGTTAGTGGGAGGTCGCTCGTTGGTGCTGACCATGACACCGAGACGGTGTCGCCCAGGACCTGGGCTGCAACACTGGCCGGCGCGACAGCTGAGTGGACAACGTGTATCGGTGCAGACGCTGTGGTCTCCAGTATCGACCCGTTCGGGGCAAGCCCAACCGCCCGGACTGAGTAGTCACCGGCCGGGAGTGCTGAGGTGATGAGCCGCCCAAGAGCGCTCCACCCGCTGGCCGTCGCCGATGCCGGTAGCAGGGCGAGCTGCTGCCACCCACCGGTCACACCCTGTACTTCGATCTTCGCCGAGCCGATGATCGCGGTCGACGACCCGCTCACAGCCAGCAAGGCGCTGACGCTCACGAGAGACGGGGCCGAAACGGCCGCTGGGCCAGACGTCAGCACCACGTCGTGCTGGAATGCGGGTGGTGGCCCCGCCGCAACGACAAACGTCGCCGGAGCGGACACCGGCGCAGCCGGCGCGTAAGTTGCGCTGACGGTTGCAGACGGTTCGCTGGATGCGGATCCTGCCCTGGCCACGACGCGGTAGAAGAACTGTCCACCGACTGTGCCGCCGCGATCGACGTAGCGAGCTGAGGCGGCCGTCCCAACGTCGGCGAACGGACCTGCCGCCGACAACCCTCTCTCCACCACATATGTGGTCGCCCCGGCAGAAGCTGCCCACGTGAGGGTCACTCCGGCCCGACTGGAGTGAGCGCCCAAGCCGTCGGGCCGGGCGAGCGTGTGCCCGATGATGCCGGCTGGGGCTTGTGCTAGCTGGGTCGCGGCAGACGTCGGCTGCGAGGGTGCGCCTCCCGAGCCGTCTGCGTCTTCCGTGTCGATTCGGTAGGTCGACGTTGCGCCCTCAACCACCGCCGTGTCGATGAAATCGTTGTCGCTGGTCCGTCCCAGCAATTGCCACTCGGGTGATCCCTGGCGCCAGACGGAGTACACGGTCCGCGACGAAGTCACCGAGGGTTGCCAGTGCAGCGCCACGCCGCCCGGCGCTGTGGCCGCCACGACGCCTGCCGGTGCAATCGTTGACGGTGGACTTCCGACCGTTACTTCGAACGTCGGGCTGACCGAATCAGCAGTTGCCGCACGCAGCTTGTAGTGGCCCGCCGCGAGCTGGCCAGCGTTCCAATCGAGCCTACAAACGCCGCTGTCGCAGTCGACGTGACCCGGGACCACTGACCACGTGTTGCCGTTTGAGCTGTAGTCGAATGTCGTACCGGCGGTGGGCGTTACTGCTGCCTGAAGGAGGAGCCGCCCAGCGACGATCGCGCCTGCTGCAATCGGTTCACCGGAAGGCAGGAGCGCTCCGATGGTCACAACCCGGCTGACGACCCCACCGGCGGCGGCGGCCCTGGCCGTAACGGGGTTGCTCTGCTGTCCATCCCGTGCCAGCAGAACCAGGGTGTAGCTGTGAAGTCCCGAGCCGGCGGTGGTGTCGACATACGACCTCGCGTCGGCATTCAGCTCAACAAGTGGCTCAGTTGACTGATCGCGAAAGAGGCGGTACAGCGAAGCGCCACCGTACGAGGGTTGCTGCCAGGTCAGCGCCACGGCGCCCGAAACGCCTGCCGCGGTGAACGCGGTCGGCGCGGGGGCCGCGGCGTTGTTGACTCGGTAGGTCTGAGTCAGCCGCGCCGCGTGACCGGCGCCATCAGTGATGGTGGCTGTCAACGTGTACGTTCCATCGGCAACCGTCGTCGTGTCCCACGCCACGCTCGACGTCCAGGCCTGCGGATCGCCACCGAGGGCGGTGCCCGTAGCCATGCCAACGTTCGAGCCACCGTCAACGCTCCAGCTGACTGTTCCCCTCCCGTCGCCGGTTCGCGCGTCGAGCCTGAGAATGACGTTGCCGCCAACCGTCGAGCCACCCGGCATCACCTGCAGGACCGTCGGCTCGCTGCTGGGTGCGACCCATGATGCTGCTGCCGTACCTAGTGGCGCCGCGGGAGTGGCGGCCGGATCGTCGCCGACCACCAAGTAGGTGTAGGTGACGCCCGCGTTGCCACCGAAGTCGAGGAAGGATGTGCCCGACGTCGATCCCACGAGTACGGGTTGTTGGCCCGGCTCGGAACGATAAATCCGGTACGCGCCGACGCCGGCGACGGCAGACCAGGTCAGCTGGACATGTCCGTCCTGTGCGATCGCCTGGACCTGTGTTGACGGTGCGGGAGGAGGCGGTTGTGCGGTCGTGGTTGTCGTTGTCGTCGTGGTGGCCGTAGTGGTCGTGGTCGAGTCGGTCTGAGTGGCGGTGGTTCCTGTTGCAGTCGTCGTGGTGGTTGCCGTAGTCGTAGTGGAGGTTGCCGTCGAAGCAGGTTGAGTGGCGGTGCCTTGAGTTGTCGTCGTGGTGGTTGTCGCCGACGCCGCGGGCACAGCTACCGAGACGGGGTCAGTGACGTAGCGAGCGTCTAGAGCTGGCTGGCCACTCACGCAGCCGCCCGCAGCAAGCCCGCTGCTTGGGCATGCATGCATTGACATAACGCGGTAGTAGCTGGTCGCCCCGGCCGCTGCCGCGTTGTCAGCGTAGGTAAGGGTCGTCGTCTGACCGATGTAGGAGTAGGTGCCTGCGACGGTGCTGGACCGATAAATGGCGTACGCAGTCGCATTCACGCCGGCCAACCACGACAGAGTTACACCAGTTCCCGTTGGCTGCGTCTGCAGGGAGTTCGGCGGGCCGTAGGTTGGTGTAGGCGCAACTGCGGCCCGCGCAGAAGTTGTCGCACTCAGGCTTCGTAGCCGGCCGACGAGCTCATTGAGGCCGACCAGCTCGGCCATCTGAAGGCGTGCATCGCCCGTGTCGGGGTCGTAGCTGACCACAACCATCTTGAGGCTCTTCGCCCAATCGCCAACTCGAATCGAATCAAGATGCCGCGGAATTCGCGCCGCAAAAATCCCCAGATATGGATCTACGAGCTGCAGCTGGATACGCGGAATGGCGACCTCGGCGATGCGGCCGCTGCCGTCCACGTTGCGCGCCCACCGGATAAAGCTAAGTTGGTTGTCGCGCAGGTACTGCAGCATCTGGTCGTGCGTGATGAGCTTCGGAAAGAAAACCTCGGCGGACTTCTCATCCACGACCGTGACCTGGATTCGCGGGAGCGCCAGCACGTAAGTCCCGAATGCCGGGAAGGCCGTGACGACGTCAGTACCGAGTTGGCTGCTGATCTCGGACGCACGGCCGTCTGAGAACGGACGGCTCATCTGAAGCGTCAGTTGTCCAGCTCCAGGACCTTCGCGGTACGCGACGATCGAGGCCGACTGCACGTTAGAGGTCGTTGTCGCAGCGGTAGGACCGCTGCTGACCTGCCCAAACGGATTGGAATTCGGGAGAAACTGGCTGGCGGACTGGATCGCGATTGCGGCGGCCGCGAAAGCGGCCACGAACGAGACTTTGGACCCAATGACCCAGAGGACGGGCTTCACTGTGCGTCCTCCGGCGCGGGTTGGGTCGATCTGGCGGGGATCACTTTTACGAGCTCACGCCGGCGCTCGGCGTCCGCGACAAGACAAATGTCCTTCCTTCGTCTAGAAGCCAGTGACTTGACCACGCCGTACTCCCATCCGACGGGTCGAGGAGGGAATTCTCATCGCGCCTTAAGGCACTGTCAAGTGGAAAGTTTTCGATTGCGCTTTGTGTGCAGTTATGAAGTCGGCGGATTCACTCGATCATCGCAACAACTTGCCTCTTGAGAGGTCGCCGGGAGTAGTGGTTCGAGAGCTTCGGCGGCGCGCACCAGCGTCGCTCGCTTGAGCCATGAAGTCTGCATGGCGCCGGGCCAAACTCGGTCGATAGATCCAAGGCCGAGTCGCCGCATCCCGAGACGGACGTGATCGGACTCGCGACCGACCCCGCTCGAGCTGGGGAACATCTCCATTGACCGCGCTGGGCCATCGCTGTCTACTTATGCACGCCGATGGAAGCGGTTTCACGAACTCAGCCGACGCTCGATCAGGTGGCGAGAGCAGCCGGCGTGTCGCGAGCGACCGCGTCCCGGGTCTTCGGCGGCAACCCCGCCGTAAGCGAAGCAGCGCGTCGGGCGGTAGAACTGGCCGCGGCCGAGCTGGGCTACGTTCCCAACAGTGCGGCCCGAAGTCTGGCTGGAGGGCGCAGCGACTCCGTCGGCGTCGTTGTGCCCGAGCCGGGGTCGCGGCTGTTCCTCGACCCGCTGCTCCCGCGGCTCCTGCGCGGCGTCGGCGAGGAGCTCTCGGCCAGCGGCTTGCAGATGGTCTTGTTTTCTCCGCAGTCACCGACCGACCTCCAGCGGCTCGAGCAGTACCTGGCCGGCGGCCACGTCGACGCCGTCCTGCTATTGACGCTTCACGAGTCGGATGTCTTACCCGCGCGGCTCAAGGCCCGCGGCATCCCCACCGTTTTCGGCGGCCGGCCGCGCGGCTCGATCGAGGTGAGCTTTGTGGACGTTGACAATCACGCCGGCGGGCGGACCGCCACCGAGCACCTGATCGAGCAGGGCCGTCGCGTAATCGCTCACATCAGTGGACCGCGAGGTTTGCACGCAACTGACGATCGACTGCACGGATTCCGCGAAGCGATGTGGAAGGCCGCCCTGCGGTCCGACCTGGTGGAGCATGCGGACTTGGGGCGCGATAGCGGCGAGGTCGCCATGGAGCGATTGCTCGCCTCCACGCATCGCATCGATGCCGTGTTCGCCGCATCCGACGAGATGGCTGCCGGCGCGATGTGGGCGCTGCAGGTGCTTGGGCGTCGGGTGCCCGACGACGTAGCGGTGATCGGCTTCGACGATTCCCCGGTGGCGGCCGCGACGCAGCCGCCGATGTCCAGCGTCAGGCAACCGATCGAGGAGATGGGCCGCGAGATGGCGCGGCTCGTGCTCAGTCTGGCGTCGAAAAGAGGCGAAGGTCCACAACATATGATCCTGGGGCCCGAGCTCGCTTTACGCGCGTCGACGGTGGGGACTGGCTAGACCGGGCCCTTGCCTTCCTTGAACAACATCGCCGCGTTGTAGACGGCCCAGACATAGCGGCGGCAGTCGGCTCTCATGTTCGCCCACTCGGTGACGGCTCCCCCGCCGGCGTAATAGGCGCAGAGCGCCTTGGCCAGGTCGTTGTTGTAGCGGTTGAGGTTGCTCTTGATGATGGCCGTTCCCATGTCGATGTTGTCTCCCGGATCGTAGAGATTGACGTTGCGATTGAGCAGCGCCGGCCCATCAGCGGCAGCCGTGGAGGGCATGACCTGCATGATCCCGACCGCACCCGCCGAGGAGACGACTGAGGGCTGCCATCCGCTCTCATGCCAGGCCAGACCCATGACGAGATATGGATTGACACCGTGCTTCAAGCCGGCTGCGTACAGCATCGACCTGGTGATCATCATGTCAAGCGACGGTCCGTTGGGGTCCGAGTTCGGATCGGTCTGCGGCCAGGTCGACGTGTCATCGACCGCTATCGCGGGCTGGAGGCCGGTTGGAGGCGCGGCATCGGGCCCTTGCGAGCTCGCATCTTGAGCACAACCCTGCGCTGCGATGACTGCACAGCATGCAAGCACGAGTAGCGGCAGTCCCGCGACTCTCATAAAAGCGAGAACGCTTGGAGACACGGGTTTGTGCAACTCGCGAATTGGTGGACCCGAGGGGATTCGAACCCCTGACCTTCTGACTGCCAGTCAGACGCGCTCCCAACTGCGCCACGGGCCCACGCCTTGCGAGTGGTTCGACTAAAGGATACCGTCCGCCCTCACCGCCCTTTCGCGCACCGCTACCATCTCCGTTGGCCCCAATCACAAGATGCAAACACGCGATATTGCGACGAGCGTTCTGAAGGGCGGCGGATATCTTGCGCTGCCAGATGGCGATGGCCCACATCCTGGCGTCGTCGTGATCCACGAGGCTTACGGCCTGAACGACCACATCAGGGACATCGCCGGTCGCTTTGCCGGCGCGGGTTACGCGGCCCTCGCCGTTGATCTGTTCAGCGGGCGCAATCGCGCCGTGTGTATGTCGCGGTACATGGCCGGCATGCTGATCGGCTCCGTCAACCGATATGGGATCGACGACCTGAAGAGCGGCCTGACGTTCCTCGCCAAGCTGGACGAGGTCGACGCGCAGCGAATGGGTGCCATCGGCTTCTGCATGGGCGGCGGTTTTGCGATTGCCTGGGCATGCACCGACTCGCGGTTGAAAGCGATCGCGCCGTTCTACGCCTCGAACCCGCGACCGCTCGACGTCGTGAGCCGCCTATGTCCTGTCGTCGGCTCTTACCCCGAGCAAGATTTCACCGCGCGCGCCGGCCGCGCGCTGGACGCGACACTCACGCGCGATGGCATCTCGCACGACATCAAGGTCTATCCGGGCGCGCATCATTCATTTTTCAATGACACCGGACGTTCATATAACAAGGAAGCAGCCGATGACTCCTGGAACCGCGTGCTGCACTTCTTCGGAGAGAAACTGGGCAACAAGGATTAGATCCCGGCGATGAATGTTCTGGTCACCGGCGGAACCGGAACGCTTGGTCGCCACGTCGTGATGCTGCTTCGTCAGTCGGGCCATCGCGCCCGCATCTTGAGCCGTGAGCCTCGCGGCCACGTCGACGCGGTGCAGGGCGATCTCAAGACCGGCACGGGGCTGGGCAAGGCGGTGATGGGAATGGAAGCCATCGTCCATGCCGCGACCGGAGCGCGGGAGTCAATGGCGAGCCGGGCAGCCGACGTCGGTGGAACACGCCGACTCCTGAACGCTGCCCGCGACGCGCGCATCAAGCACATCGTCTACGTGTCAATAGTCGGCATCGATAAGTCGACCTACCCGTACCACCGAACCAAGCTCCGCGCGGAGGCGATCGTTCGAGAAGACGTCGTCCCGTGGTCGATCCTGCGCGCCACGCAATTTCACGACTTGATCGAGATCGTTCTCGGCGGTTTCACGCGGCTCCCCGGCGTGGCGGCGATTCCCTTCAGGTGGCAGTTTCAGCCGGTGGACACCAGAGAAGTCGCACAGCGCGTCGTCGATGTCGTTCTGCAAGAGCCTGCAGGCATGCTGCCCGACTTCGGCGGTCCCGAGGTCCGGGACTTCGAGAGCATCGCCGAGTCCTGGCTCAAGGCGCGCAAGCGAAATCGCCGCCTCATCAACCTCAAGCTACCGTTCAGGTTCAGCCGGCAATTCGCCGAAGGAATCCTTACCTGCCCTGATCACAAAGATGGCAAGATCACCTTCGATCAATACCTGCAGGAGAAATATGCACCGTGATGAAGGGACTCGTTGATCGCTTCGGCCGGACTGGGTTTGCCGCGCTGACCAGCCTCATCTGGGCGCTGCCCATGGCCGCGTGGGCGGGCTCAGCCGACCTCTCACCTATCGACAAGACCGCGTACCCGTGGATCGCGCTGGCGATCGGACTGGTGATGCTGGTCGTGTGGATTGTGCTGCTGACCCGGTTGGCCACCGTGCCTGTGAGGCCACGCCAGCGGCGCTTCGACATGCATCAGATGTCGAACGGCGAAAAGCGCTGGACACTGGCATTGCTCGCGTTCGGGACGGGTTTGATCGCCTGGCTCAATGGAGCAGCAACAGTCGACTGGGGGCCCCTCACCTCAGCGATCGCCGCGGGCAAGATCGGACCCTCTGTCCTCGCTCTCGCGCTTGCGGTCTTCCTGCTCGCGATGGTCGCCGGAATCGGGGTGAGCTGGCGCAGGTCTTCAGCAGCGTTTCAGGAACGGCTCAGCCACACCTAAGGTCGCGTCCTTATATATCTATGTAGGCCGGATCGGGTCTAGGTCGACTCGGCCTTCCGGGCAAGGTTGCTCAGCAGCGTGCCGAACTCCTTAGAAACCTGCGGGCCGAGCATGCCTCCCATCACCGGCCCCAGCGGCCCGCCGACCTCGACCATCTGGCTGATCTTGGTCTTCGCGCCTGCGGGCTCGATGCGGCAGTTGAACCGAAACTGCGTGCCGGGAACGACCTTCGTCAGGAGCGCAAAGCCGCGGCCCGGCTGAACATCGACAAGCTGCATGTTGTGGTGCTGGCCGGCTTTGGTGTTCATGACGCCGGCGGATCCGGAGACGAATCCGCCCTGCCATTCCATGGTCGAGACGTTGGGATTCCAATCGCCCCACGTTGTCATGTCAGACCAGACCCGCCAGACCTTGTCCGGCGATGCGGTCGTTTCTACCGAGGTGCCGTATTCACGGGCCATCGATCTATCTCCTCAGGCTGATCGCGCGGGGTCGGGCACCTGCCGGTGTCCAGAGCCGGCCAGGCGTTCACGCGGCACGTCGACGATGTGCCGTGTCTTGAGGAAGTTGAGAGTAACCACGCCCACCACCAGGAGCGCAGCTCCAACGAGCTCAACAGGTCGGAGCGGCGCACCCTGTCCGACCGGCGGCGGCAGCGAGAAGATCAGGAATAGCGCGAGCGGATAACCGAGCTCGGCGACGGTCGCCAGCGACGCGGGCGTGTTGGACAGAGCCAGGTAGTAGAGCAACATCGCGAGCAGTCCGGGCACCAGAACAATGCCGAGGAAGCTCGGCAGCTGGGTCACCGAGTAACCGCTGAACGCAGCCCCGCCCTTGTCCAGAAGCACGATCACCACCAGCACCGGCAGAGCCAGCACGAATCGCATGCTTGTGGTGACCGGAAAGCTCACATCCTCGAGCGCGTAGCGGCCGAGAACCGTCCCACCCGCCCACATGATCACAGCCACCAGCACAAGCAGCCCGGCCATTAGCTCGGGGTGGCGGATCTGCCACGGCGCCGCCGGATTGTCCGCAAAGACGATCAGATAAACGCCCACCAGGGCGATGGCGGCCAGCGGCCAGAAACTGCGCTTGCGCCGCTCCCCAAGGAAGATGCGCGCGAAAGCGATCCCAAATACCGGCTGCAGGAGGTAAAGCAGGTAGACCTCGTGCAGGACGTCGAAGTTGGGCGCTGCCGGGTTGCTGAAGGAGTACCCGATGGCCTTGGTGAAGAGCACAGTGGCCACCGCCTGCGGCCCGATCGCTATTGCGGCCAGGGCCAGCCACCGGCGCCCGCTGAGGCGGCGAAGTGAGGCGGCGTTGACCACCAGCACCGGCACCAGACACAGGCTGATGAGTAGGTCCTCGACGAGCACGATCTGGCCCGAGCTGAGCTGCTTGGTGAGCCCGGGGCGGAAGTAGGCGTCGAATGCCCATAGGGCAGCCGCCAGGCTGACCAACGCCACTGAACCCGCTTCCAGGAAGCGCGAACGAGGTCTCGAGATACTCACCTCATGAGGGTATCCGGTTCCGGGAGGCGCCTATTCCATGGACGCGGGTGGGACTTAGGCCAGGACCTCGGCCTGCGGCACCTCAGCTTCGAGGCGGACCTCCGCATGCTGCATCACGTACACCTCTTCGGGCCGATCATGGCCCTCGAGCCGGCGCTTCCCCACCGACACCAGGCGGATGTCATCGCGGAGGATGTCCGCCACGATCGAGTAGGTCGTCTCCGAGACCAGGACCTGGTTGCCCACCGCGAGTCGCCTCAACTTTGCGCACCGATTCACCGCGGGCGAGCGGTAGTCGCGGTCTGCGGCGTCCGCCTCCCCCGTCAGCACAGCCATGCGCACGGAGAGCGACAACCGGTCCGGCCACGGCTCGGACTGGACCGCCTGCTGCGCATCCACGGCCGCAACCACCGCGTCGGTGGCACGGGGGAAGACCGCGAAGAACGAATCGCCTTCGCCGCGCTCCTTCAAGACGATGCCTCCGTTGGCTTCGATCGCGGACGTGAGCAGCTGGTCGTGGCGCCGCATCGCCTGGTACATCGAGGCCCGGCTCTGGATCCACATCGGCGTCGACTCCACCACGTCGGTCATCAGGAACGTGACGATTCCGTCCGGCAGCGACGCCCCCTCCTCAACCTTGAACGCTGTGCCCGGCGACGTCGTGGTCGTGCCCTCGACGGCCGCCCGCGGCACAAGGGTAGCTTCGACCACCAGGAAATCGTCCACGGCATGGACACGGCGAAAGAAGTGCACGTTGTACGAAGGCAGGAAAGCCCACGAGTCGTAGTCCGGCTCGAACTCTCCCTCGCGACAAACGTCCGGCGACTCGGTCAGCAGGCGGCCGAGCTTGGTCACGGCGAGTGAGTCGAGGCCGAGCGACTCCGCGATCTCCGTGCTGGTGACCGGTCGGTCCTCCTGGTCGGCGGCGACCGCGACCTGGACCACGCGCAGGAAGTTGTCCAGGTCGGCCTGTGTCTCGAGGAATCGCTGCAGCTGCTCGATCGACAACCGCATCTCCTCGCTGTCAGCCGCCGAGCCATTGGAACCGTTGGAACCATTCGAGCCACCCGGAGACTCGACTCCTGGCTTCGGCCCAAATGAGGAGAGCACGCTCTCGAAGCTGTCGGCGACCGCGAATTCCCGGGTGGCCCGCCGGTATACCTCTCCGACCGAAGCCCACTTCCCCGTCGTCACGAAGTAGTTCGCCGCGACGTGCTCGTACAGCCACGCCGACCCGCCCAGCAAGAGGTCAAGGTTCAGCGCAACCTGCAGGAAGTCCACGGCCGCGCGATAGAGCTCGGTGACAAAAACAAGCGGCTCGACGTCCGCGACGCGGATCTCGCGGTCCAGTCCTGCCTCGTGATTGGGCTGGGAGGTGCCATTGATGTACGAGAACAGCTCGACCACCACCAGCTCGCCGTGATTGCGCAGGCGGATTCGCGACTGCGACACGCGTGGTCCGGGCCCGCCGAGCTCGGGCGAGTCGACGACATGCACGTGCCCGCCCGGGCCCCACGCCCGCTGGATCTGCGGCCGCAAACCGGAGATCAGGCCATAGAACCGCTGGATGAAGAAGAGCGCCTCGCGACCTCGCCCCACGTCGAAGCTGTCCTGGCGCACGGCGCGCAGGTCTTCCTCCCATGCGGCGGCGATCGCCCCCCTCAGGCCGACAATGCCTGGCTGCATCCGTTTCCTTCCCTTCAGGCAGGGGCGAATCGATCCCCCGACGTCCCCGCCCGGGCTCAAGGGTAGCCTGTCCACGCGGCCCTGAAGCCGCCTTGCCGGATTTGAAGACGGAAAATCAATCGGAATACGATTCGTAGGAGCCGCATGGGAGTTGAGAGGTCGACTGAGCACGCGATCGAGACCCTCCAGGTCGAAAAGCGCCGCTATAAGCCGGACCCCGAGTTCAGCCGGCAGGCCAATGCCAGACCGGACATCTACGGCAGGGCTTTCGACGAGTTCTGGACCGAGGAAGCCAAGCGCATCGCGTTTTTCGAGCCCTGGAGTGAGCTCTACGAATGGAAGCCGCCGTATGCCAAGTGGTATCTCGGCGGCAAGCTCAACGTCTGCTACAACTGCGTCGACCGGCACGTCGATTCAGGCCTGAGGGACAAGGTCGCCTATTTCTGGGAAGGCGAGCCCGAGAACGACCGTCGTGAGATCACCTTCGGCCGGCTGCAGCGCGACGTGGTTCGCTTCGCCAACGGCCTGAAGAAGCTCGGCGTGAAGAAAGGCACGCATGTCGGCATCTACATGGGCATGGTTCCCGAGCTTCCGATCGCGATGCTGGCGTGCACCCGCCTGGGTGCGCCCTTCACCGTCGTGTTCGGCGGTTTCAGCGGCGAGGCTTTGTCCGACCGCATGAACGACATGCAGTGCGAGCTCATGATCACGCAGGACGAAGGCTGGCGCCGCGGCAACAGGGTCCCGCTGAAGGTGAACGCCGACGCCGCGCTGGCCGATTCGCCCACGGTCAAGCAGTGCCTGGTCGTGAGGCGCACCGGCGGCGACGTGGCCATGCAGCCGGGCCGCGACCTATGGGCGCACGACGTGTTGAAGGACATGTCCGACGACCCGGCCTCGTGCCCTTGCGAGCCGATGGATTCAGAGGACCTGCTGTACCTGCTCTACACCAGCGGCACTACGGCCAAGCCCAAGGGCATCATCCACACGACGGCCGGCTACCTGGTCGGCGTCGCGACCACGCATCACTACATCTTCGACGTCAAGCCGGACTCCGTTTACTGGTGCGCGGCGGACATCGGATGGGTCACCGGGCACAGCTACATCGTGTTCGGCCCGCTCGCCAACGGGACCACCGGGATCATCTACGAAGGCACGCCGGACTTTCCGGACAAAGATCGCTGGTGGAAGATCATCGAGCGCTACAAGCCCGACATCCTCTACACGGCGCCGACGACCATCCGCACCCACATGAAGTGGGGACCGGAGTACGCCCAGAACCACGACCTGAGCTCGCTGCGCGTGCTGGGGACGGTGGGCGAGCCGATCAACCCGGAGGCGTGGGTCTGGTATCGCGAGCACGTCGGCGGCAACCGGACGCCGGTGGTCGATACGTGGTGGCAGACGGAGACCGGGATGATCCTGATCAGTCCGCTGCCGGGCATAACTACGCTCAAGCCCGGGTCGGCGACGCAGCCCTTCCCGACGATCGACGCCGCGGTATTCAACAACCAGGGCGAGACCGTGCCGCCGGGGGGCGGCGGCTACCTCGTCATCCGCAAACCGTGGCCTGCGATGCTGCGCGGTATCTACGGCGATCCAGAGCGCTACCAGGAAACCTATTGGAGCCGTTGGAAGGACATCTACTTCGTCGGCGACGGCGCCCGAGTCGACGAGGACGGCGACTTCTGGCTGCTCGGCCGCGTCGACGATGTGATGAACGTCTCCGGACACCGCATCTCGACGATCGAGATCGAGAGCGCGCTGGTCAGCCATCCGGCGGTCGCGGAGGCGGCGGTGGCCGGCCGCAACGATCCCCAGACGGGGCAGGCGATCGTCGCCTTCGTCACGCTCAAGGGCGGCAAAGAGGGGTCGCCGGCGATGCTCAAGGAGCTGCGGGAGCACGTCGGAAAGGTGATCGGCAAGTTCGCCGCCCCGGCCAACATCGTCTTCACGCCGGAGCTGCCCAAGACCCGTTCGGGCAAGATCATGCGGCGCCTGCTCCGCGACGTGTCCGAGAACCGGCCGCTCGGCGACACCACGACCCTCGCCGACCCGACGGTGGTCGCCGAGCTCGCCCGCCGCGGCAAGGAAGAAGCTTCCAAAGAGGAGGCATAGGCTCAGACTTCCGTCCGTGACGATCGCGCCGCCTCTTGCGGAACAGCAACCGGCTGTCCGCATGGCGAGCGCCCCGAAACGGCGGCCACCGATTCGCTCTTTCATCAACGTCGCCGCGGCGATCCTCGTAACCGCGGCGGTTCTGTACGTCGCCTTTTTCCCCGCCGGCCCGCTGCCGGCGCTCGGTCCCACCTTCAACCCGACCACCGGAGCATGGACGATGGCCGCCGACGCGCAGGTCGGCAATCAGGCATTGCGGCTTCACGGACTGCAGCAACCGGTCAGCGTGCTGTTCGAGGCAAACGGGACCGCGCACATCACCGCGCAAACCGACCATGACCTGTTCCTTGCGACGGGCTACGTGCACGCCCGCTTCCGCCTCTTCCAGATGGACCTGATGCGACGCCAGGGCGAGGGCCGGCTCTCGGAGATCGTCGGCAAGGCAGCGCTCGACACGGACCGCTTCGAGCTGCAGCTTGGGCTGCTCCGTACCGCCCAGGCTGAATGGAGCCAGCTTTCCGCAAGCGACCCGTCGCGCGACGCCCTCATCGCCTACGCGCAGGGCGTGAACGACCGCATCAACGAAGCCGAAGCGGCGCACCAGCTGGATGCGATGTTCACGCTTCTCGGCTACCAGCCAAAGCCCTGGTCACCCATCGATTCGCTCTTGATCAAGGGCGATATGACGCAGACGCTGAACTTCACCGACACGCCCCTGGTGATGGCGCTCCTCAACAAGTCGCTTGGAGCCGACCTGACGTCGGAGTGGTTCCCGGTCCTGCCGCCGAACCAGCAGGCGCCGTATGACCCGGGTCCATACCCGAAGGCGTCGACGGCACCCATTGAGACGATGGGCCAGGTCACGGACGCCGCGGCGCAGTCGGCGGACGCGCTCTACCAGCGGCTGGCGGCTCTGCCTGCGGGCCTCATCTCGCAGGGTGGCGCGAGCAACAACTGGGCTGCCGCGGGCGCGAAGAGCGTGAGCGGCGGAGCACTGCTCGCCGGCGACCCCCACCTCCACCTCACTCTGCCCGCGATCTGGTTCCAGCTGACGATGGACTCGCCGAGCTATCACGTCGCGGGGGTGAGCCTCCCCGGCACTCCCGTCGTGCTGATCGGCCACAACCAGCACATCGCGTGGAGCCTGACCGACGCCCAGAACCAGCAGACGTTCTTCTATTCGGAGAAGGAAGACAAGGCGCATCCCGGAATGTACTTCTGGTTCTGGGCGTCGGTCAGGCTCCAC
>Ga0209158_1001377_pt1 | contig 16323 bp, 17 predicted proteins | sample GraSoiAngelo_140_FD_185897 | JGI IMG/M metagenome (GOLD analysis project Ga0209158, IMG submission 185897) | Grasslands soil microbial communities from the Angelo Coastal Reserve, California, USA - 14_0929_12_30cm (SPAdes) (version 2) | ecosystem: Environmental > Terrestrial > Soil > Grasslands ...
AAGCCGAGAGGACGGTAGTCGTGCGAATTGCGCATGATCATCTCTGTCGGATATCCGGCGTTATCGACGATGATCTCTTGCGCGGTGATAAGGATGTCCACGGCGTGGCGGTAAGCCTCGACGTCGAAGGTTCCGTTGGGAGCGAATTTTAGAAGATTTAAGCTGGCCAAGTTGCAAGCGGAGTCATCGAGGAACATGTACTCGCTGCAAGGATTCGAAGCATTGATGCGGGCGGTGTTCTTCGAAGTGTGCCAGCGATTCACGGTGGTGTCGAACTGCATACCAGGATCGCCGCAACGCCAGGTGGCGTCGGCAATCTTGTAGAGCAGTTCTTTGGCTTTGTAAGTCTTCATCGGCCGGCCATCTTTGACGGCGCGGGTGGAGAACTCGGTGTCGCGCAGGACGGCATACATGAAGTCGTCAGTCACGCGCACGGAGTTGTTGGCGTTCTGGAAGAAGATCGACGAATAGGCGTCCGAGTCGGGGTGCGAGCCGTCGTAGCCCTGGGCGACCAGTGCGTGGGCCTTGGCTTCTTCTTTCTGCTTGCAGAGGATGAATTCTTCGATATCGGGGTGGTCAACGTTCAGGATGACCATCTTCGCAGCGCGGCGGGTCTTGCCGCCGGATTTAATGACGCCGGCGAAAGCGTCGAATCCTTTCATGAAGCTAAGCGGACCGCTGGCAGTGCCGCCGCCGCTGAGACCTTCTGTGGAAGAACGCAGCGGAGAAAGGTTGGTGCCGGTGCCTGATCCCCACTTGAAGAGCATGCCTTCGGTTTTGGCGAGCGTGAGGATGGAATCGAGCGAGTCTTTGACAGAATTGATGAAGCAGGCGGAGCACTGCGGCTTGGAATAGCCAGTTATGCCGAATTCGACGGTCTGGGTCTTGGCGTTCCAGTGCCAATTCTGGCCGTCCGAGTTAGGCTCGATGCGATCGCAGCCTACGTTGAACCAGACCGGAGAATTGAAAGCTGCGTATTGGCGCAGCAGGATATGGGCTAGTTCGTCGTGAAAGGTCGCGCCGTCTTCGGGAGTGCGGAAATAGCCTTGCGCCAAACCCCAGTCGCGAATGGTTTCGGCAACGCGTGTCACCAACGCGCGCACGCCGCTTTCGCGCTCAGGCGTTCCCAGCGTGCCATGCAGATATTTGCTGGCGACGATGTTGGTCGCCGTCATGGACCAGTCTTTAGGAACCTCCACGTCTTTTTGCTCGAAGATCACGCCGCCTTTGGAGTCGGTGATCTGAGCAATGCGCTTCTCCCATTCGATTTCATCGTAGGGGGAGACGCCGGGCTTGGTGAACAGACGACGGAAAGTCAAACCGGGGGCAGTCCTGGTAGCAGATGCGGTTGTACTTGCCGGAATCGCGCTCGCAGCGGGCTTCTCAGCAGGGACTCCTGTTGTCTTAACCTCAGCCATGTTCGTCCTCTATTTAGTTACAGATGTTGTGATTGTATGTACAGTTCCGCTTGCGCCCTTCGGGCGCGTGATCTTGTAACGTAGCTCACCCGGCACTCACGTGCCGGGCTGACCTATGCCGCCGCTTCGCGGCTGAATCTCGTTTGCACTCGCCGCGCGCTAAATTTACACCCCATTTCGGGCTGTTTCTGCTCAAGTAAGACCAGTTTCTTCCACCTAAAATCCGGACGGGAGGGGGCCGGGAGATTCGATCGAATTTCCCGCCGATTCCCGGTTCAGTTGTTCAGCATCTGGCGAACTACCCCACGCAAAAGTCTTAGATTCCGGTTCGGTATTGAGGCCGTCGGATGAACTAGCCATCCATTGCTGGAGGGCACTGTATGCGGAACGGCGCTGAACTTCATCTTCTATCACTGCATAACGGGCGAAGCAGCGCCCGCCAAGCAGGCGATCACGTTCCGGACTTCCAGGCAAAAACAACCGCCCTAGGGCCATACCTAAGTCTTCTGCTTCAGAGATACGGACCAGAGCCAGCATGCGTTTGCCATCGGTAGCCGCCAACCCGCCAGCCGGGGCCACCTCCTCAGCTAAAGAAAAAATTCCGGGCTTGCTGGGCGCCAGCACAAAGCTGACACTCGATTCACAATGGAACCACTTCGACCACTGCAGGCGGCGATAATCAAGCGCGGTCTCGATACCGTGGCGAGTCAGTGAATCGCTTACTAAGCGCGTCAAACCTTCCATCCGATGCTCCATTTGCCAACGAAGAAAGCACCAACTGCTGGGCCTCTTCGCGAGGCAACTTCCACAATCTAGTTTTCAAACTGTTGTCGTTCCCCGAGGGGATGTTCCGCGCACGGAACCGGGGAACGGCCACCGCACAACCCAAAGCGTCAGCTCTTCAGCCTCAGCTTGTTTGGCGGGGCGGCTCGGGGTCACCTCTTACCGCGACTTCCGCCCCGCTTGTTTTGTTCTTAGCCTTGCATCGCCGTCTCCGTTTTCCGAGGCGTTTACAAGCTCTATGGGAAGCAAACGATACTCCCGTATATGGGGGTTGTCAATACTTTAACGCTATATATTGTATCTCAATCTTAACACGTGAGATGCGGTTATCCCGAGCTGCGTTTTCCACAACCTACGTCTAAGCCTCTACTGCGGCTCGATTTGAACCGGGATTCTTCAGTTCAGGAATGAGCACGCCGCGACGGACGGCGACGGATGGCCAGTCCTCGGCAGGCCCCATAGCGACATAGATGTCTTCGAAGATTTCGCGCGGAGCAATGCGGCGCGTGCCGTCGGAGGACTCCACGATGTAGTCTCCTGCACGACCGCAGTGTTCGCGCCCGAGTGCGTCAACAAACGCGAGCGGTTCAGCGAGTTGTTTGGCCCGGATCAGAAATCGTGTGCGATAGATTTGCCATTCGTATTCATGCTTGCTCACTACATCCACCCTTGGGGGAGGGAGGGGTTGTGGTTGACGTTCGATGTGCGATTGGCCAGGGCTTTTGTCTAGGCTGGTTTTTCTGGAGGGTGAAGTGAGTTGAATGTACTCGGGAGTTGCGCCGTGGTCAATTGCAAATTTATGGTGCAACCGCAAAATTCATTGTCACGGATTCACGCGGATCGACGCGGACCTGAAATCTCCGAAAGCCGCGTGTTGCAAGGCTTCTCACGCTTCAGCAGATCCCGAGGAGATCGCGAGTAATGAATCTGCCGCAAGAATTTCCACATGCAAGCACAGGAAATGCAGAAGAGCGGCCTTTGTCGCAAGTGTACTAGAGATTAGACAGACGCACCGTCCTCCATCACAACTCGTGCGTGAAAACAAGAAACCGGCAAGGCCGGACGGCAACGTAGGTGCGGCTGCTCCGACCAGAGTAGCTCTGTATTCGTATTCGAAATCGCTGTAGAAGAATCTACTGATAAGAATATTGCGACCAATCATTCGCTCACGAAAGGAGTCATCTAGCAGGTTGCGGGAGAACTTGCGAAAGCAGATTCCTCACTGCCGCCCGCAAGTGTCATTTCCGGATCGCGCATAAATCAAATGTGCGCTCAAAACGCAGCAGGATGGGCGGGAGGCTCGTCCTGCATAGTCTTTAGTCGCGCAACTTACGACTGCTTCGCGACTTCCAGGTTATTCTGAACTTTGAAGACGCCGAAGATCTGGCCAGCGCGGATACCGGCCACTTGCTTATCCATTGAGTTCAGCACCGTGCCATACAGCGTCAGATTGCCATTATCCACGACAATGCGGATAGGCAGCGCGGGATCGATCGCGTAACGGTTCAACACCGGATCACGATAGATGGCGCGAAGCGCGCTCCGGCGAATTTGATCATCGAAGATCGAAGCCGGAGCGACTCTGACGTTATTCACCACATCTTTCACTCCCGGTGTTCTGTTTACCAGATCAACGGCGGAGTCGCGGCCAACATCCGTGCGCGTTTCGCCGCTCAACGTAGCCACGCCATCTTTCACCGACACGTCAACGAAGTTGAATACATTGTCGTAGCCGATGCGGTCGTAGTACAGCTTGCGCTCGAGTTTCGCCATCAGTTCGACGTCGGGCACCGTCGTGCTCACCGCGATCAGGTTGCGCACCCCCTGCACGTCCGCGATTTTGCGGACTTTCTTCGTGGCGTCCAGCTTTTGTTGATAAAGCTCAACTCTGCCGCTCAGCGTCACAATTCCATCCTCAGTCGACGCTTTCACATTACGGAACCCTTTCTTATCCGCCAGCTTCTGCGTCACTTTGGTTTGGATTGCGCCGTCATAACGTGCCGCGCTTGTAGTTTGGGCAAGTAAGCTCGTTCCCAGCAGAGCTACCGCAAGAAAGAGTGCCACAGACTTCCACGTGTGTTTCATAATTAGATTAGACGTCCTCCCCCGCCACTGATTAACTGGTTAGTTAAATGATTTGATGCTGTGGGTCGCAGGAGAGATGCTTGCTGAAACCTACCGACAAGTTCGAAAAGAGCGTGTCTCTATCGTGTTGACACTATTCGTTATAACAAATACTATTTAACCATGGGTCGCGGGATTCAGGCCGAAATCAAACAAGCTAAGCCGTTCAGCAGCCTGGAAGAGGAGGCGCTGCTTTCGCTTCAGCGCACAGCGGATCAGTTACAATGGCACGCCTCTGAGCTGTTGAAGCCATACGGGATTTCTCCCACGCAATACAATGCATTACGGATTTTACGCGGCGCGAAAGATGAAGGACGCTCGTGCAGCGAGATCGCCGAAAGAATGATTAATCGCGATCCCGATATCACTCGCCTGATCGACCGGCTTGAGCGTCGCGGTTTGGTGCAGCGGGCCAGGAAAGAGAAGGACCGCAGAGTGGTTATAGCGCGCATCACGCCAGCGGGGCTCCAATTGTTGAAAGGGCTGGACCGGCCAGTCGAGCAGCTCACCCGGAAGATCTTGGGACACTTGGGTAATCAGAGACTGACAACACTGATCAAGCTGCTGGAAATGGCACGAGAACAAGTCGCCTGATTTTTTGCGCTCGTACTTTCATTGACGGCATCTGTTGTTCATCTGGAGGAGAGAAGCGAAGCAGTTGTCCGAAAAGGAAGGAGATCTCATGGCAAACGGCTCCAATCAGCAGTGGGGGCTCACGGTTTTGCGTGTAATTGTCGGGATTGTTTTTCTTGTCCACGGCGCGCAGAAATTGTTCGTATTCGGATTTCACGGAGTCGCTGGCATGCTGGGCGGAATGGGTATTCCCGTGCCCGCGGTCTCGGCGGTGATTCTGACGCTCGTCGAATTTCTGGGAGGGATTGCGCTCATTCTTGGCGTCGTCACACGCTGGGCAGCAGCGCTGATTGCGATCGACATGATGGTGGCCGTTCTTCTGGTTCACCTCAAGAATGGTTTCTTCAATCCGAAAGGATATGAATATCCGTTGACGCTACTAGCAGCCTGCATCGCGCTGATTCTGTCCGGGCCCGGAGCGGCATCGGTAGATGGAGCGATGGCAAAAAGAACGTGAGACTGATGTGGATGCCTACGAAGAGGCGCGGCAGCCAAAAACGCGACGCCGGCTAATTCTTTGCAATGGCTGGGGCGTGTCGTTTCGAGGGCGGCCCTTCCGCCGCCTGTGATTCTGTTCCTGCAAAGACGCGCGCAAAAATCTTATCGATGTTCCGCAAGTGCCGCTTCAGATCGAAAGCCCGCTCGATCTGCTCACGGGGCACACGGCCGGTAATATCTGGGTCCGAAAACACCAGCTCGCGAAAATTCAGTCCTTCCTTCCATGCGCGCATGGCGTTTCGCTGCACCACGCGATAGGCGTCTTCGCGCGAAACGCCGTCCTCCACTAAATCCAGCAGAAGCTGGCCACTGAAGACCAGCCCGCCAGTGCTTTCCAGATTCAATTTCATGCGCTCCGGATACACGAACATGGTATCGATCAGATTGGCCGTTTTCTGGAGCATGTAATCGACCAGCGTCGTGGAATCGGGAATGATGACACGTTCGACGGATGAATGCGAAATATCGCGCTCGTGCCAGAGCGCAACGTTCTCGAATCCGGCTTGCGCGTTCGAGCGCACCACGCGGGCCAGGCCGCTGATTTGCTCGCAAGTAACTGGATTCCTCTTGTGCGGCATCGCCGATGAGCCCTTTTGCTTTTCGCTGAAGTATTCTTCGGCTTCTCGAACCTCGGTGCGCTGAAGATGGCGAATTTCCGTGGCGATTTTGTCGAGCGTGCTGGCTATCACGGCAAGAGTAGCGAGATAAGCCGCATGGCGGTCGCGCTGAATAACCTGCGACGAAACTGCGGCAGCTTTCAATCCCAGGCGCGAGCAGATTTTTTCTTCCAGCTCAGGGCTGAGGTGGGCAAAGGTGCCGACCGCCCCGGAGAACTTTCCTACACGCATGTCCTCCGCCGCGTTTTGAAAACGCGCGATATTGCGTTGCGTTTCGGAATACCAGTTGGCCAGCTTGACTCCAAAAGTAATCGGCTCGGCGTGCACACCGTGGGTGCGGCCGACCATGGGCGTGTCTTTGAATTCCCAGGCACGGCGTTTCAGGACCTCGGAGAGCTGTTGAAGACCCGCGCGGATGATTTTCGAAGCCTGACCAATGAGCAGAGCCTGAGCGGTATCAACCACGTCGTTGGAGGTCAATCCGTAATGGAACCAGCGCGCTTCAGGGCCCACGATCTCAGCGACAGCCGTCGTAAAAGCGATAACATCATGGCGCACTTCGGCTTCGATCTCATTGATCCGCTCCAGCCTGAAATCCGCTCGCTCGCAGATAGCTTTGGCAGCCTCTTTCGGGACCCTGCCAGCTTCGGCCAGGGTTTCAGTGGCGGCGATCTCAACCGCCAGCCAGGTGCGAAAGCGGTTCTCATCGCTCCAATTGCGGCCCATTCCCGGGCGGGTGTAGCGTGGAATCAAGTGCGCTCTCTTGGTTTTCTGAGATTGTGGGACTAAAGATTCTAAATGGATAGGGAGCGAGAGGGCTAGTCTGAGCAGGCTGGGAGAATGATTGATGTGTCTGCTCAAACTGCGGAAGCTGAATGGCCTGGGATTTTCGTGACGTTGGGCCTTCTAGGGTGGCTCGTCGAATCCAGTTACGTCGGTGGGATAAAATGCCCGTCACGATTCGCAAGTCACCAAAGTAACCTGGGTAGCTTACCAGACACTTCCGAGGTCTCCCGAACTGTCGGAAACTAGAGCCAACGTCATTTCGCACGACAATTTCATTCCAGAGGATAGCTCAATGAGGAAGTATGTTGTCTCTATCTGCGCGATGCTGTTAGCGGGCTGCGCCTTCGCCCAGCAAGACACGCCCGCCGTCGAACCCATGGCAAAGACGCCGGTATTCCGGGTCAAGGTAGTCTCGCGCACCACGAAAGCTGTGAACTACCGCCACCGAGGCGGATCGACTATGGTCGACTTCAAAGGCACCAGCCTGATGCCCGAAGCTTCCGGTAAAGGAAAAGTCGACAGCAAGGCGGGGCGCCTGGAAATCAGCGCAGACTTCGCGCATCTTGCGCCGGCCAGCAAGTTTGGCGCGCAGTACCTTACGTACGTGCTCTGGGCAGTCACGCCGGAGGGCCGCTCCGTAAACCTCGGCGAGGTCATTCCTAATAATGAGGGGAAATTCGGCTTGGAGGTCACCACTGATTTGCAAGCCTTCGGCATGGTCGTGACCGCTGAGCCTTATTTCTCCGTTACCCGTCCCAGTAACCTGGTGGTAGTGGAAAATATTATCCGCTATGAAACCAAAGGCTTCGAAGAAGCCATCGATGCCAGGTTCGACATGCTGGAAGGCGGGCAGTACACCATCGATGTTCCGGGTGCTCAGCTTCCCTCTAGTACGGCCGATCCTAAAACGCCGCTGGATTTGCTCGAGGCGAGGAACGCGGTGGCTATCGCCAAGGCTGCCGGAGCTTCGCAATACGCGGCTGACAGTTTGAGTAAAGCGCAGGATTTTCTGGATCGGGCGGAAGATTATCTTCGCCGCAAGCAGGGGCGGACCCCGATCGGCACGGCAGCGCGTGGCGCCACGCAGATGGCTGAAGACGCCCGCGTCCTGACGCTCGAGAAGAAGCAGCAGGAGCGAGTGGCGGCGGAAAAGCGCGCCATGCAGGATGCGCAGGCAAAAGCCGAGGCAGACGCGAAGGCGGCTTCCGAAGCCGAGGCCCAGGCTAAGGCTCAAGCCGAAGAAGACGCACGCAGACGCACGCTGGCCGAAGCGGATCGCGAAGCTGCAGAGAAGGCCAAAACAGAAGCCGAGCAGCAACAGGCGCAAGCCGACGCAGCCCGTGCCGCAGCGTTAGCCGAGCAGCAGAGAGCGCAGGACGCCGCCGAGAAATCCCGGTTGGCGGCGGACGAAGCTACGCGCCAAAAAGAGGAAATGCGCGCCCGGTTGCTAAAGGCGCTCAATCAGGTGCTTGAAACCAAAGACACCGATCGTGGACTCGTGGTGAACATGCCGGATGTGCTCTTTGACAGTGGGCAATACACGCTGAAGCCCGCCGCGCGCGAGAGATTGGCGAGAATTTCAGGCATTGTAGGCGCGTATCCCGACCTGAAATTCGAAGTCGAAGGCCACACCGACAGCATTGGAAGCGATGAATTCAACCAGGGACTTTCTGAGAAGCGCGCGGGCAGCGTGCGCGATTATCTTGTGGATTCTGGAGTCTCTATCAATAATGTAGTCGCGCGCGGCCTTGGCAAAACGCGTCCAGTTGCAGATAACACCTCAGCTAAAGGCCGCAAGCTGAATCGCCGCGTAGAAATGATTGTTTCCGGAGATGTGATTGGCACGCAAGTGGGGAACAACGCGGAACAGGCTTCCCCGGCAGTCGTTCCGGTAAGCCAGCATCAGTAGTTGGAAAGGATGTCGCGGGCATTCCGCCGATGCACAGGGTGGGTCTTAAAGTGCTTTGCAAGGGCGCGACTTCCAGTCGCGCCGTAAATTGTCAGGGCGCTTCGCGGCATGGCTGATGCGTAATAGGTTTGAACTCGCCCTTACGGACAGGGCTGACGACTCGCGGAACATTCTGCACCGGAGTTTCCAACTTTCGGCTGTCGACGATACGAGACTCTAGTACGGGTACTGCCGTCCAAGATTGCCAGTCTCAGACCCTAACGGCGCGTGGGTCCAAACGTTGCTTGCAAAAAGGGTGGCGGGCCGCTTTGCCGATGCCCGATGACGTCCCCTGTAATCAAGACTGTCTTTCTTCACTTGCCTCAGTTCCTCTTCTGTAATTTTGGGTCGGTTGCGGCATCGTGCGGGAGCAGGGTAACCAGAATGCTTCTCCCACAAAGGGTTCCGGGTAAAAGCCTTTTTGGGATGGTTCGAAAGGGTTCGTCATCAGATTTTGAGGCAATCGCTTGGTCAGTTTTGGAGGTTCAACACGGACATGCGTACGGACCCGAGTTCGGTGGAATCAACGCTGTTGTCGTCTTTAAAACTGTCGACCTGTGCGTTCGCTAGGCAGGGTGAAGGGATTTCCCGGAGTTGCGTAGCGGCGAGTATCCCCAACCCGCTGCTCCTGAAAATACTCGGCTTTAGCTTAGCGCAATTGGCCACCTCCAGGCGCTGGGTATCGCAGAACCAAGTGCCTGATTTTTTATCTCATAATAATTGTTGCGACGATTATCGTCATCACGCATCTAAAGAAAGGAGAAAGGACACCCACCATGAGCACACTGGCTACACCGCAAACTGCAACCACCACCTGGAACATCGACCCGGCTCACTCTGTTGCCGAGTTCAAGGTCAAGCACATGATGATCTCTAACGTGAAGGGGCAATTCGCCAAAGTCACGGGAGTTCTGACTCTGGACGAATCCGACCTGGCAAACTCTAGTGTCGAGGCCCTGATCGAAGCAGCCTCGATCGAAACTCGCGACGCCCAGCGCGATGCGCACCTGAAGAGCGCCGACTTCTTGCACGCGGAGAAGTTTCCTACGCTGACGTTCAAGTCCACGCGCATCAGCCTTGTTCGGGACGGAGAGCTGGCTGTCGAGGGCGACCTGACCATTCGGGGCGTCACGCGCAAGGTGGTTTTTTCCGCCGAAGGGCTGACGCCACCTTTGAAGGATCCCTGGGGTAATACCAGAGTCGCGGTATCGGCGACAACAAAGATCAATCGCAAAGATTACGGCTTAACCTGGAACGCTGCGCTTGAGACCGGTGGCATTCTTGTTGGCGACGAGGTGACCATCACCTTGGATGTCGAGTTTGTAAAGGCCTAAATCATTCGCCGCCTGGCAAACATCGAAGCTGCCGCGGCACAGAAAGGAGCGAGAGTCATGTCACTCCGCCCAGTTAAACAGATCATTCAACCGAAGGCCACGATCGAAGGCGCTGGCGTAAAGCTACAGCGCGCCTTCGGCTTCGGTAAGACGAAGGATTTCGATCCGTTTCTTCTGCTGGACGATTTCCGCAATGACAACCCGGACGACTACCTGGCGGGATTCCCGTGGCATCCGCATCGCGGGATCGAGACGATCACCTACGTGCTAGCTGGCTCGGTCGAACACGGCGACAGCCTGGGCAACAAGGGCAAAATGACCGCCGGTGACGTGCAATGGATGACCGCCGGCAGCGGCATTCTCCACCAGGAGATGCCGAAGGGAGATACGCACGGCCGGATGCACGGCTTCCAGCTCTGGGCCAACCTGCCCTCGTCGTTGAAGATGACCGATCCGCGCTACCAGGATATTCCGTCGAGCGCGATACCCGAGGTGGCTGACGACGACGGCACTCGCGTGCGAGTCATCTGTGGTGAATTCTGGGGCAAAAAGGGGCCGGTGGAAGGAGTAGCTGCCGATCCGAATTACCTCGACATTTTTGTGCCGCCTGGTCAGCGGAAACGGTTCAAAATCGACACTACGCGTAACGCGTTTGCCTACGTGTTCGCGGGCTCCGGCACGTTCCGCGACGCCTCGAATCCGCGCGCGGTACTGACTGAGCATGTCGCGAAACCCGATAGCGGGCCAGTGTACGACGTCAGCAATCATTCGCTGGTACTCTTCGACAGCGGAGACGAGATCGTGGTGCAAGCAGGGGACGAGGGGATTCGATTCCTGCTGGTGTCGGGCAAGCCGATCGAGGAACCCGTCGCTTGGTACGGCCCGATCGTGATGAACACGCAAGAGCAACTCCGGCAAGCGATTGCCGAACTTCAGGATGACACTTTCATTAAGCATCGATGACTGGTGTTAAAGAACTGCGATTATCTCCCCCATGGAAGTTTGGCAGACACACTGACTGGCATCCTGGACTTATTCAGCGGGTTTCGATTGACACCCGGCATGGTTCAAAACCTGATGCCAAGCGAGAGGGGGGATCGCAAACGAGAGAGCACGACCGTCCGTCTGGAAATTCCCTCGCACCTCGAGCCGCGGGATCGAGATCTTCTCCCTCCAGAATGACGGCATTCAGATAATGCGAAACCGAGGGAGCAGAACCAATTGGTCTGCTCCCTCAGATCGTGCGGCTTCGGCCGGGAAATGGCGGGAAAGAAGGAGTTGCGTTTTACTTCGTATCTCCGTCGTGATCCACGTCGCTAGTATTCTTCACTGTGACGGTATCCTGAACATTTGCGGTCCGGTTGTTGTCGTTCGTTTTCTGAACGCGCGGTTTGGCTTGTGTGCTCCGAGTCTGTTCGGCTTGGTCAGCATGACTGGAATGGCCGACAGGGCTGATCATAGAGACTTTTCCTCCATTCCCATTCAATCGGCAAGCTGCTAGCTAATCTTTAGGCCCATTCCGCCGGATCTGCGCCTCGCCTTTTCCGAATCGGAACGCGCAAAGTAACTAAGTCCATGCAAGTGCTCAGCGGCGATGAACGGCTAAGCCGAGTCCACAGCAATCCTTCTGTTATCATCAACTTCTGCCCAGGGTTTTCTCATGGACGACGACATTCCCAGTATTCGCATCCCCACGGAGGCCTTCATGGACGAAGTACCCACGCTCACGGCCGGATCGCGGCGTAATGAGGACATTGCGCTCGATCTCATGAAATTCATTGCGATGACGACAGGCTATGGCCGTACCACTTCCTCGGGAGTGGGTTTCCAGGGAGGCGGAGCTGCTTCGAAGCCGGAGGAATATGCCGGGCACTTGCTCGAGCTTTATACGAAGTGCTTGAACACAGTGCAGCAGAAGAAGGGCGCGTGATCAGGCCACCTGCAAATCATTCGATGGGCCAGGAAACAGCATCGGTTCCAAGATCAGACGGCGGGCTTGTTCGGAATTGAGCTTCTGGTCAGCGGAATAGATGTCAATCGAGCGATCTGATTTTCGCAGCGTGAGAATTCCATTTTCCGGGACAGTGGTATTTTTGTCCTCGGGCTCGTAGTGATATTCAATGATTTGTGCCTCGAGATCGCCGGTAACAATCACTGCCGTGCTAGCAGCGGGATTTGAAATGCGAAACTCAGAATCTGAGATTTGTTTGAAAGCGGCATTGCCCTTGTGACGATTAAACTCCTCGACGTCTCGCTTGAACCCCTCTGTCAGAAGCGCCCAGCGCTGTTCGGCGGGCAGCTCCACGGAACTCTCTACGGGCGTTTCCGGCGAATTTTGTTCTTCCCGATGACCCGCCCGACGCATAATTTGCCCGGTAACCCAACCCATCTCTGTCTCTCTAATTAAATTCTTCAGATGCCCTCAGTCGGGCAGGGTTATCCACAGCACGAAGAATGAAGAGACGAAAAATTTACGATCGTTGCCTGCTCGTCCCCACCAGCCAGCGGAAGAACATGTTGACAAGACTGAGCACGATGGCTCCCCAGAATGCTGCCTTGAAGCTATCCACGTGGAACCCTGGAACGATAGCTGATGCCAGCTCGAGCATGAGAGCGTTAATCACAAACCAAAAGATTCCGAGCGTGAGCAGCGTCAACGGAAAGGTGATGATCTTCAAGAACGCACCGAGCGTGGCGTTGATGAAACCAATGGCAAGAGCAGCGATCAGTGCCGCCAGGGGGCCGCTGACGTGAAACCCGGGGATGAGCCGCGCAACCACCCACACACCCAGCGCGCTCAAGACCCAATTGAGAAGATGTCTCATAGCGTTCTCCGAGATGCAGGCAGAATATAAACGTCCGTTGAGATGCGCGCAACTGTGTGGCATTTCGCAAGCCTGGCGCTTTGGCTACATCGTTTTTCCAAATCGGGAGCACATTGCAGCCATTTGGCTTGCAGGCCCACCCGGTTTGGACGCGCGGTGATCGCGGTCCGCCTGTATCGCGCCAAACATGGCCAGCGGTTACAATCAAGAATTCGCGTACTATGAACGACGTTCGCCGCGGACTCATCATCGTGAACACCGGGCCGGGCAAAGGAAAGACCACGGCTGCGATGGGCACGGCGTTGCGGGCAGTCGGGCAAGGGATGCGCGTGCTCATGCTGCAATTTTTGAAAGGATCGTGGCATTACGGCGAACTCGACGCGGTCCAGGCGTTCGGCGACAAATTTGTCATGAAGCAGATGGGCCGCGGCTTCGTGAAGGTAGGCACTGAGAAGCCGGATCCTGAAGACGTGCGCATGGTCGAACAGGCTTGGGCGGACTCTGAGCAGGCAATTCAGTCTGGTCAGTGGGACCTCATCATATTGGATGAAATAAATTACGCGATCAGCTACGGGATGCTCGATCCTGCCAAGGTGGCCGAGGGCCTGAAAAAAAAGCCGGAGATGGTGCATGTTATCTTGACGGGGCGGAATGCGCATCCGACAATTGTCGAGTTGGCGGATACCGTCACCGAAATGCGCCAGGTGAAGCATGCCTACGAGAAGGGCGTGATGGCGCAGAGAGGAATTGAGTATTGAGCGATTGAAGAATCGCGTCATTTAGTGATTGTAAAAAGCGGGCAATGGTTGCTAAGGCCATGCCGCCACCTGAATGGCTCAATCGCGAATGACTCAATCAGCAATTTCTTATGGCTTGGTTCAAACGCCAATCCGGTGAGTTGGAGACTCCGGGCGAGAAGACGGTTCGCACCGAAGGCCTATGGGTCAAGTGTGAGGACTGCCGCCAGATCATCTGGAAAAAAGACCTCGAAGAAAACATGAATGTTTGTCCCAAGTGCGATAAGCACTTCCGCATTGATGCGCGCACGCGGCTGGCACAGCTTCTAGATAACAACGAGTACGACGTCTTCGATGCCGACCTGGTTTCGACTGATCCGCTCAAGTTCGTTGACCTGAAGGCGTATTCCTCGCGGCTCAAGCAGGCTCAAGCCGATACCGGCTTGAACGATGCTGTGATTAACGCCCAGGGAAAACTGAATGGCCGGCCGGTGATCGTGAGCGCGATGGAGTATTCATTCATCGGAGGCAGCATGGGCGCGGTGGTTGGTGAAGCGATTACGCGAGCGGTTGAAAAGGCGACCAGCGCAAAGACTCCTGTGATCATCGTTTCGGCATCCGGCGGAGCACGCATGATGGAAGGCGTGATCAGTCTGATGCAACTAGCAAAAATTTCGGCGGCGCTGGCGCGATTGGATGAAGCCAAGGTGCCGTTCATCTCGGTTCTGACTGATCCGACCACCGGTGGCGTGACCGCTTCGTTTGCCATGCTGGGTGATCTGAACATCGCTGAACCTGGCGCGTTGATCGGATTCGCCGGACCGCGGGTAATCGAGCAGACTATCCGGCAGAAGCTTCCCTCGGGTTTCCAGCGCAGCGAATTCTTGCTCGAACACGGCATGCTGGACGCGGTCGTGTCACGAAAGCAGCTCAAACCATACCTGACGCGAGCGCTGGATTTCATGGCCGCCTAGTGGGGTTTAGGACTCTTCAAACGCGTCCTCAGAATCCCCCTAATTCTTCGCAATGGCCGTTTAGTCCTTCTATATCGCCTTACAATGCCAGAAGCTCGAATCTCTGGGCGCGAATTGATAATCTGAAAGCTGATGTTAATCCGCTGAGGTTCCGAGTCTCTGACGGCCAGCCTCTCCTCTATGTCCTACCAAACCGCTATCGAACGCATGTATGCGCTGGGCCACGAGTTGGCGCAGGCGCCCTCGCACAAATTCGACTTGGCGCACATGCGGGTGCTGCTGGCGGCGCTGGAGAATCCCGAGCGCCGGTCTTCCGGTGTGCTGATCGCGGGGACGAATGGCAAGGGATCGACGGCAGCTACGCTGGCTTCTATTTTGCAGGCTTCGGGAGTGCGGACAGGCTTATATACGTCGCCTCACCTGGTTCGCATTAATGAGCGGGTCCGAATTAATGGCGGAGAAATCAGCGATGATGATTTTGCCCTGCTGCACGACGTGGTGGATCGTACGGCGGAGCGGTTGGTCGGCGAAGGCGAGCTGCCATGGCATCCGAGCTTCTTTGAGATGCTGACGGCTATGGCGTTTGAATATTTTGCGCGGCGGAAAGTCGATCTGGCCGTGCTCGAAGTAGGCATGGGCGGGCGACTGGATGCCACCAACGTGATTGAGCCACGGGTGAGCGTGATTACTGATATTTCTCTGGACCACCAGAAATTCCTAGGAAATACGGTGGCGGAAATCGCGCGCGAGAAGGCAGGGATTATTCATCCAGGTGGAATTGTGGTGACGCTTCCGCAGCAGCCGCAGGCGAATGATGTGATCGGCAACACGATTCTAGAGATGGACGCAACGGCCGTGAGCGCGGTGCCGTATGTGCCGCCCGTGGCGCCGGGGAGTGATTGTGGTTATGGCAGCCGCGGAAAATATTTAACCACAGAGTGCACGGAGGACACGGAGAGGTCCGATCACCGCCAGCCAGTTTGGCGATATCCCCTGCAAGTAATGGGACAGAAGATCTGCGTGGAAACGCCTCTGATGGGACGGCATCAGTTGCGGAATGTGGCCCTCACGATTGCGGCTGCGGAGGAGCTAAGCAAACAGGGGTTCCCCATCACTGCAGCAAGTATTGAACGCGGCGTTCGTGACACGAGGTGGCCCGGCCGGTTTCAAGTGATCCCAGCGGCAAACGGTAATCCAGAATATATTTTCGATGTGGCGCATAATCCGGCAGGAGCCTGGGCATTGCGCTCGACTTTGTCGGCCTGCTACGAAGATCGCCGTTTGATCTTTGTGTTCGGCGCTCTGCGCGATAAAGCGATTGGCGAAATGGCGGAAATTCTTTTCCCCGTAGCTGAGCGCGTTGTTGCGACGCGCGCGGACAATCCGCGTTCAGCAACACCGGACGAAATTTGCCAGGCGGCGCGAACATCGGCTGAGATCAAAACTGCGCCCGACGTGGCTACAGCAGTTGCGCAAGCCTGCGCGTTCGGGGGTTCGGACGGAGTCGTCGTCATTACCGGTTCGATATACGTCGTAGGGGAGGCGATGCGGCTGCTGGGTGCTCGCATCTAAGAATGGTGCCGTCGTTAAATTCAACTCCGGAGATTGACAGCGAACGCTCTACAGAAGCCGAGCTTCGCTCGGCC